>Ga0247727_10013501_pt1 | contig 13758 bp, 10 predicted proteins | sample WisWelCaveWW1625_FD_202498 | JGI IMG/M metagenome (GOLD analysis project Ga0247727, IMG submission 202498) | Biofilm microbial communities from Wishing Well Cave, Virginia, United States - WW16-25 | ecosystem: Environmental > Aquatic > Deep subsurface > Groundwater > Cave microbial mat | place... | reverse complement strand
AATTTTAGCCAGCCGCACAAGTGGCACATTTGGTTTTGCCCCGACACACAAAGCCAACCCTTCGGCAAAACCAAAAGAGCCACTTTTTAGCCAACGCACTGCCAGAAATGACGTTTCATATCCGAAATATCAGGTTTGTCCTGACAATTACACTATAAAATATAATTTTTCAAAGCAAAAAAGGCAAAATATTAAATTATCTTTCGTATCATTGTAGTCAGGTTTATCCTGACAATATTACTATGAAAAGTAAATACATATCAACGCAATCAAACGAGCTTCTATCCTATTTCAATGGACAGAACAAGACTTGCTTTGACTATAGCGAAGCATTCCACGCAATGCCTGATTCAAAGGAAAGCACACTTCGGGAACTTCTAAGCGACATGACAAAGCGTGGACTTCTGATGAGATTGAAAGACGGAGTTTATTACATCATACCATACGAAGCAAATGCTGAAAATTTTATGCCCGACTGGCATTTAATAGCGGGAAACTTGGTAAATGATGCTCAATATTATATTGGTTACTATTCAGCTTTGCAGATTCATAATCTCATCACACAACCTTCTTTAAAGGAACAAATTGTTGTTTCAAGACAAATTCGACCATCGGAAATAAAAATCAAAAATATCCCCTTTCAATTCATCTATCACAACGACAAACATTTTTTCGGTGCGAAAAAAATATGGATTGATAGTTTCAATAAAGTGCTTTGTTCTGATTTAGAAAAAACATTTATAGACTGCCTGTTCAAACCTGACTATGCTGGCGGTATAGTGGAAGTAGCAAGGGCAATTTATACTTCAAAAGAAAAAATAAAATTCGATATACTGTTTGATTACGCAAAAAAATTCGATTCTCAAGCTGTAATAAAACGGTTAGGATTTTTATTGGAAATACTCGACATCAATTCAGAAATTATTAACGATTTACAAAAAATAAAAACTGCTTCTTATGTAGTGCTTGACACCGAATTGCCAAAGGTTGGAAAACGCAACAGTCGGTGGAGCATTCAGCAAAATTTAGAAACCGAAACCATTAAATCTGCTATTTACACATGATTAAGCCCGGAGAAATACAGCAAAAAGCAAGGGCTGTTGGCGTTCGTGACCAGCAGATTGAAAAAGATTATATTCTTTCATGGATATTAAAAGGCATTGCACAACATGAACAACTTTCAAAAGTTATCGTGTTTAAAGGAGGAACTGTTTTAAAGAAAATCTATTTTGAAGATTACCGATTTTCAGAGGACTTAGATTTTACCTTAATCAATAATGAAATTTCTAATGCACAAATATTTGAATGGTTCAGGGAAACCTTTGAATATATTAAGGAAGAAGCCAATATTCCACTTGAAATTATTGATAATAACGAACACGAAGATGGAGGCATTAACTTTTACATAAGCTATATCGGCCCGCTTGGCGGACAAGGAAATAACAAACGGGTAAAGATTGACATTTCGAGAAGCGAACAACTGGTTTTTGAACCAGTAATGAAAGATGTTTTCATTGACTATACTGATATGGAAGAACACCAACTTTTGTGTTATCCGTTGGAGGAAGTATTAGTAGAGAAAATGCGGTCAGTGATGCAAAGAATGCAAGCCCGTGATTTTTACGACATCTGGTATCTATTGGAACAACACAGAATGGACGTTGATTTTTATTTGAGCGAATTCGAAACAAAGTGTAAAAGCAAAGAATTAAATCACACAGATTTTCCGAAAAAATTAGCCGAACGATTGCCGCAATACAAAGGTCGTTGGCAAAGTTCAATGAGTGAACAAATAAAAGACTTGCCCGACTTTGACCAAGTAGAACGGGAAGTGCAAAGACATTTAAAGAAACTGAACCTGAAATGAGTAAATTGAAATTTATAGACTTATTCGCAGGACTTGGTGACATTGCAAAACCAAAAGAGCCATTTTTCGTCACAACACATCAGAATAACGTAAACAATCTATATATTAGTTGACATTCGCATGAACACTTTCACTTCAATAAAGGAACTACTTTCAACTCTTGTAAGAGAGCATAAGCTACTTACAGAGATGTTTGAAAAGCGTAAAACGCTTTCATACAAGTATGACTTAGCTTTAGTGATGGTTGATTACAACGAAGAGAGAATTCAATATTTAATCTCACATTCTGTTATTAGACAAAACGGAAGTTTCTTAGAAATTGAAGAGCAGTTCAAAGATTTCTTTGAACAAGTTTTGGAAGTCAATGAAGAAATAAACACATCTTCTATAAACTCAAACATTCAAAATGTAAAGGAAAATATTCTCTACTATCTCAAAGAGAACAATGAAATTAGAAAGTATGATTACCTGAGAAAAGTAAAAAATGCTTTACGGAAAATCGGCAACATCACTTTAAGAAATGTGGTTGACTTAAAACGGAACATTGACAACACTTTTAAGAACGAACCAACTTACACAATCAAGAAATTAAGGCTTGAAATCCTTGACAAGAAAAGAATTGACATCAATTCTTTCATTGAACAAACCTACAAGCTAATTTCAGAAGAAGAACAAAGTTTTTTCAAATCGGCTTTGGATGATGAGTTAAATAGAGTTATCACACAATTAAAACTTCAATTGAATGAGTGCCGACACAATCTCATTGAAATTCAAAAGCAGATTATAGAATACCTAAATCAAATCAAGTATCAAAGTGGAGTGATTGAAAAATTGCGACAGCTTAAATATTTGAAAGACCAGTTTACAATTAGAGCAGACACAGACATTGATTCAGTGATTCTAAAAAATGACGATGTAATTTTTGAAGCAAACCCTGTCTATCCTTTGAAGTTAAGTTTAGAATACTTGCAGTCAGACAATGACGCATACACAAGCATTCTGAGAATTGCGAAAAAAATTAAGTCGTTAGTAAAAATAAAGTTGCCGCTTGCTGGAAAGATTTCAAGTGAATATCTGCAACCAAATATTGAAGAAGAAATTCAAATCAACTTAGAAGAAGTTAGAAATAGTTTCATAGCATCAGGAAACAACTTGTTTGATTTTGTTTTAGCTTACAATTTTGAAAAAGAACTTTCCTTTGATGAAAAAGTAACCGTTTATTGTCAGTTGATTTCACAATACGATTCTTCATTTTCTTTGTTGGAAAAATATAGTTCACAACAGGGAATAGAATATGCAATGGTATATCCAAAATAAATAAGCAATGGAAGCACCTAAACAGACAGCAGCAATTTTTGAAATACTAAGTAGAGGACAATTCATTTGCTCAAACAGCAATGATGAATCCATTCGTAAACTGTATTCAGTAATTGAAGAAGAACAGAATTTTGATTTCTTGTATGATTACTTTTTAAGCATCAATTTCAATTTAGAGAAGGGAGACGAATACTACTACTTCACAAGAGTTGAAAACAAAATTGATTTAGAACGCAAGATTGAGCAAGCCTTTAAGTGGATTGACATTCTTGACTTCTTTAAAACTTTTGACAATTCATTTGGTTCAGGTTTTCGCTTTACTCCTTCTGACATTTTAGTAAAACTGAATCTTGATGCTGAATTGAAATCTAAAATCGAAGGGTTGAAAAGACACAGCAACGGAAAGGAAAAGCCAAGTGAAATTTTAGAAAAAATATTAGGCGACCTTGTTAAAGATAAATTCATTGACATTGAAGACCCGAACTTTCATAAATACAAAGTATTGGCTTCGTTCAAATATCTTGAGCAAATAGTTATGACCATAAACATTTCGGAAGAAGCAAAGAATGAGATACCTGAGTAAAATAATTTTTATTGAAAGTGCTAACATCAAGTATTCAGAAGTGAATGTTGATGGCAATGTGCATTTCATAGGAACACAAGGTGTAGGCAAAAGCACTTTGCTTAGGGCTTTGCTTTTCTTCTACAATGCAAATCAGCAGAAGTTGGGTATTCCAGTAGGCAAAAAGAGTTTTCTTGATTTTTATTTTCCCTATCAAAACTCCTACATCGTTTATGAAGTGAACAGAGAAACGGGAATGTTTTGCGTTTTGGTTTTCAAATCGCAAGGCAGAGTTTGTTTCAGATTTATTGATGGCAACTATAACAGAAATCATTTCATTGACAGTGAAGGAAGCATACATGAAACTTGGGATAAAATAAAAGTGGCTTTCGGCAAAGACACATACTACACAAGAAAAATTGACCGCTACGAAGATTACAGAAACATCCTTTACGGAAACAGCCAAGGGTTAGGTTCTGAGTTTAAGAAATATGCTTTGCTTGAAAGCAAGCAATATCAAAATATTCCAAGAGCAATTCAGCATGTATTTTTGAATTACAAAGTTGAAAGTGAATTTATCAAAGACACGATTATTAAATCTTTGAACGAAGAGGAAATCAGTATCGATTTATCAAACTACTCTTCTCACTTGAAAAACTTTGACACACAATTAAGCGACATTAAAAAGTGGACGGAGAAAACAAAAAGCGGAGAAATAATAGTTCGTAAGCAAGCAGAAACAGTAATAACAACCTATTCTGCAATCAAATATAACGACAGCGAAAAACGACAACTGGCAGGCGAATTAGTTTGGCAGTTGAATGAAATTGAAAAGCAGCAACCAAAGGTTGCTGACAAACTTGGCAAAGAGGAAATAAAACAAAATTTACTTGCAGAAAAGATTGGAGACCTTGAAAGAAAATTTCAGAGCAAGAAAGAAAAAATTACTGCTGAGATAAATGTGTATGAAGGCAAATTAAAAGATGCGAAAACAAAATCAGAAGAATATGCAGAACTAAAAATTGAAAGTGTTATCAAAAGGGTTTCAAAAAAATCGGATTGGGAAACAGAGAAGGAAGAACTGACAAAACAGAAAGAACTTTTGGAATCAAACTTTGCTGACATCAAGCAAAAGTTTGAAGCCCAAATAACTCAGTTGACAAATCAACTTTCAACATTTGAAAACTTGAAACAGAATGAAATCAACTCTACAAACAAAGACCTACTGCATTTCAAAGAAGAACTTACAAAGGAGTATGAAAAATTATTTGAGGAAATAAAGAAGCAACACCAAGAAGAATTGCAGCTTGCTAAAAATCTTGTTGAAGAAAAGAAAATAGCAATTAGCAATCTCCAAATTTTAAAGGCGAAGACCGAACACAAACGCTTTTACGAAACTGAAATTGAAAATCTTAAAACAGACATAAATAGTTTAACAGAGAAAATCAGAATTGCCAACAGTGATACAAAGCAACTTAATGATGAAATAGAAACCATTAAAAAGCAGTGGGAGTTAGAAAAGGAGAAAATTGAAACTACTTCTAACAATCAAAAGGAAAAAGCGAATGAGCAAATCGGGAAACTCAATGATAAAATTAAAGCCATAAACGAGAAAGTTGAGAACAGCAAAGATTCTCTTTATGGTTGGCTCAATAAAGAATATCCGAATTGGGAAAAGACAATCGGAAAAGTTATTGATGAAGAAAATATTTTGTTCAAGTCAGGTTTGTCACCAGAACAAATTTCAAAAACTGATTTAAGTTTTTACGGAATTAAAATTGACTTGAATGAAGTTACCAAGTCAGTAAAAACTGTTGCTGATTATGAGAAAGAAAAAATTGAATTCAGCAAGAAGATTGAATTATTGCAAAAAGAAATCTCAGCAATTGCAGAACAATTGAATGTTGATTTAGAAAACCTGAGAAAGAAACAGCAGCCAAAAATAAATAAGTGCAAAGAAACTATTCGTAGCAACGGCTACACAGTTGAACAAAACACAGTAAAACTTAATGAAGCAAAAGTAAGTTCAGAAGAATTTGCTAATAAAGCAGCAGCAGATAAAAAAACTGAATTAGCAAAAATTCAAAGCGACTTTGAAAGAACAAGTTCAGAAAAATTGGATGCTGATAAAGCAGTGAAAGAAGTTGAAGACGGAATTAAAAAGCAAATTGATAGTAAGAGAAAAGAGAAGGACAAAAAAGTTGATGCAGAACAAAAGAAAGTAAGTGATTCAATTGCTGAAATCAATTTGGCTATCAAGAACAAAAAAGAAGAATCGAAAAAGAAAACAGACGAGTTAAAAGTCCAACAAAAAAAGGAGTTAGATTCTAAAGGTGCAGACACAGAAAAGATTGCAAAACTTACTGCAAGAACAGATGAGTTGAAAACCGAGTTAGATTTTATTGAAAAAAATAATCCGATTACTGAAAGATACAAATACGACAAGGAACAACTGTTTGACAAAGTTGAATATTTCAAAAACCAAAAGACAGGTTTTGAAAATCAATTAGGCACAGAACAAACAAAGCACAATCTTCAAAAGCAGAAACTCATTGATGAAATCAATTTACTCAAAGCAGAAATTGAAATCATAAAACAACTTCTTGGTAACATTCAGGAAGATTTGATTGAGTATGAAGCATTCAAAATAACAGATTGCTTTAAAAGTATTCCAGAACTCTCTAACGAGCCAGTAACAGAAAATAAAACTGAGAAGCGTTGTAAACTTTTGATAGCAGAACTGAATGAAAAGTATTACACAGGCATCAAAAAATATACTGACTTACAGGAAGCAATAAATAAGTTCAACGGAATTTTTTCTCCCCAAAATATTTTCAGGTTCAAAACAAATCTTATTGAACAAGCCGAGTATTTCCAATTCTCAGAGGACTTAGAAGAGTTTGTTGAGGAAGATAAGATTGCACTTTTTGAAAAACGAGTGAATGAACTTTTTGCGGACATCATTAAGCAAGTAGGAAAAGAAACAACAGAGTTGCTTTCTAAAGAAGGAGAAATTGAAACCGTAATCAGAGACATCAATACTGACTTTGTGAAGCGAATCTTTACTGGTGTAATTAAAAGTATTGAGTTGAGAGTTGTGGGAAGTGAAAATAAAATTGTTCATCTTTTGACTGAAATAAAAAAGTTCAATGATGAAAACATAAATGAGATTGGTGTTTCAAATCTGTTTTCTACAAGCGAACAAACACGGGAAGCAAAAAACAAAAAAGCAATTGGCTTGCTAACGCAATTGATAAAGGAAATTTCAGATTACAAACACAAAGACATTAACCTTTCGGATTCATTTGAATTAGAATTTAAAGTTGTGGAGAATGACAACGATACAAATTGGGTTCAAAGCCTTGCTAATGTTGGTTCCAATGGAACTGATGTTTTAGTAAAAGCGATGATTAACATTATGCTTCTTAATGTATTTAAGGAAGGGGCTACAAAAAATAGATTTAAAGACTTTCGATTACACTGTATGGTTGACGAAATTGGAACACTACATATTGAGAATGTTCGGGGGTTATTAAAATTTGCGAATGATAGAAACATATATCTCATAAACAGTTCTCCTCAATCATTGGATGCTTTGGCTTATCGCCATACTTACAAACTTGCAAAGCAAGTTGATTCCCGTGATGGAAAACCAGTAACGATAATCAACCGCTTAATTACAAACAATAGAGAACGGCAATGAAACTACCTTTAAATATTGCTGAGAAACTTTTGTTGCTTGTTAGCGGAGAAAAAATTCCTTCAAGCAAACTGAAACATGAAATTGTTAAAGACATGATTTCAGAAGGAATAATTCATAAGCCAGGAAAACTTAAAAGCACAGTTCAATTGGCGGACAAGCAACAACTGAAACTCTATTTAGAAAATCGTTTTGCTATCAAAGACCTTCACACATACATTGAAACCTTTAAGAAAGAAGGTTTGCTTCGTGCCGACTTTGTTTCCGTTGCTGCTGATTCTAAAATAAAGTCATTACGAACTTTCAAAGGTTTCTTAGTGAATTGCTACTCTCCTACACTTGCAACATTAAACGGACAAGCAATTACAATTTCTCCGACCGGTGGAACATTCAATTTCATTTATGACTTTGAAAGTTTCATTCCCGAACAAGACATAACAATTGTAGGAATTGAGAACCCCGAAAACTTTCGGCACATTGACAAACAGAAATATGTGTTTCAGAATATCAAACCACTTTTTGTAAGTCGTTATCCTCAAAACCAAAGCAAGGATTTAATTAAATGGCTGCAATCAATCCCAAATAATTATTTACATTTTGGCGACTTTGACTTTGCAGGAATAGGAATTTATCTAAATGAATTTAAGAAACATCTTGACAACAAAGCCAAGTTCTTTACGCCAGCCAACATTGACAGCAGCATTAAAAAATCAGGAAGCAAAAAACGATATGACGAACAAAAAATAAATTTTGACATCGGTAAAATCAAAGAAGAAAATTTACTACAATTGCTAGATTCAATTCACAGACACAAAAAAGGATTAGACCAAGAAATATTTATAAATGAATAGAAGAAAAAAAGCCACCGCAATTTGCAAGCACAATTAAAAACCTCACAAGCCAACACACGACCAAAGTTTTTAATAGAGCTTGCAAAGCCGACCCAAAAGGAAAATTGTTTTTAAAAATTTCCAACGCTTCAAAAAAAAATAAAAAACGCAACGCACGGCCGACACTCAATGACACGACAACTCAACAACGACAATGGTTTACAAGCACGGTGGACAGAAACGCCAGCACCTAACAGCGGGTTTAAGAAATTGGCGGTTCAGTGGTTAAATGAAGTTCAGTTTTCCAATCAAACTTTCGTGCAGGTTGACCGTTTTGTGCTCCGAAATCGCCAACTTCTTAAACCCACAAACCGTTAGCAGCAAAGCTAAAGAGACGATACAATAAACAATGACACAAAATAAAACAGACTTCTTTAACAACCTTTCAAGTCATATTTCAGAGCCAATATATCTGACTAACAAGACAGACGAAGTAAATGAAGAAATTAAACATAATCATTGGGTTTTAGAAGCTCCATCAGACATTATTGCACAAACAACAACGGCTGAATTTTTGGAATTTATACAGAAAGTAAAGGACAACTATAAAAGCCAACTCGACAAATCTTCGCTTGACATTGACCTGACTTTTTATTTGTGGTTTGAAGAACCAGGAGAACTATGTTTCAACTTTATAAACTCAAATCACGACAGACTTCCATTTGGTTGCAAACTAAAATACACAGACAGACCAGAAGAAATAGTTGACGAGTATTTGAAATCAAAATATCATGACCAAGTAATTTTGTGGGACGAACTTCAAACAGTTGAAACTCCTGAAGAAATAGCAGAAGCAGACAGACTTGAAAAGGAATTACACGACAATTTTGTATTGACAGTTTACCAAGAAAAAATCACAAAACAGAAATGACAGACAGAAGCTCAGCTGCTAACAGCACATTTGCAATAGGCGGGGTTTCGTGCTCCGTAAGGAGTTTTGTGGTTACAAAAAGTTTATATCTTCGAATGGACATTTGTGGTGAAAATCCCGCCCATCGCAAATCTGCGGAACGTTATAGCCAATGCTTACAGACCGACAAGTAAAGAGTAAACCGACAGACTAAAAATGACAAGAACTGCCCACGCTTCTGCAAAATCAAAAGAGCTGCAACCCGACCCACAAGCCGACACCGTTGCAGCACATTTGCTTTTGCCCCACCGCACCATCTTCTCGACACTATAAATCTTCGCATGACGGAAAATGAAAATATTTTAGCCGGACTGTTGAAGAATGTCGATTCATGGACTGAACTAAAGCCATTACTTTCCAAATACAATACGACCGAAACGGGGACGACCAAAAAGAACACCAAAGCGGGTAAGTTATTTGAATTGTTTTCAAAACTCTGCTTTGAGCATGACTCCAATTTCAAAGAGGAATACAATATTAAAAAAGCATATCTATATGAAGAACTCCCAGCCGACCGTAAACAACAACTGAAAATTGGAAATATTGAACACGGCATTGACTTAATCCTAATTGATAATCAAGACCAGATAATCGCTGTTCAATGCAAATTTAAAAATGACGAAGAAGTAAAACTGAATTGGAATTCTGAAAAATTGGGGAATTTTTTTGGTTTTGCAAGGAATGCAAATTTTCATATTGTTATTTCCAATGCATCTGACATAACCGAGGTTGCAAAAAATCTCACGACTGACTTCAAATTTTTAGGCTACTCGTATCTCAAGGATATTTCCTCTGACACTTTCCAAGCTATTAGAAATGTGTTAGCCGACAAAATTGAAATCCCTTCTAAAAAACCGAAGCCACGACTGTACCAAGTAGAAGCAATAACTGCTGTAATAAATCACTTAAAAGAAAATGAAAGAGGACAATTAATTTTGCCGTGTGGTGCAGGAAAAACCTTGACTTCGTTATGGATTAAAGAAGCTCTAAAAGCAACAAACACCTTAGTACTTGTTCCATCACTGGCTCTATTGCGGCAAATAAAAAAAGAGTGGAATAAATCTTTTAACGAACAATTTATTCGCTTAAATGTTTGCTCTGAAAAAGATATTGACAGCGACAAAAATGTAGAAAACGATGCCCTCATAGTTCACACTTACGAAATACCTGGCAATGTAACATCCGATAAAAATGTTATCGCAAATTTCTTAAAGCAAAAAAATAACAAAGTTGTTTTTTCTACTTATCAATCTTTGCAAGCGGTGGTAGACGCTTTAGAGCTTATTCCAGAATTTTCATTTGACTTAGTATTAGCAGACGAAGCTCACAAAACAGCAGGCTTTGAAGACCAAAATAAATTCACTTTAGTTCATAATCCCGACAAGATTAGAAGCAAAAAGCGGCTCTATATGACAGCAACGCCCCGTATTGCTTCATCGGAATTAAAAGCATTGCATAAAGAAAGATTGAAGTATCTGAAGGACATGAGCAATCCTAAGGTTTTTGGAAAAGAAGCATATCGCATGACTTTTGGAACTGCAATCGACAAAGGCATTTTAGTGAACTATAAAATTATAGCTGTTGGCGTTTCAGATTCGGATTTGAAAAAAAATATCGATAAAAATATTGTTCTTACAAAAACTGAACGGATAGTTGACTATGCACATAATTATGCATTAAATGTTGCAATGGAAAAATACAAAGCATACCACGCTTTGACTTTTCATTCAAGAGTAGAATTAGCTCGTAGATTTGCTGAAAGACATCCTAAACTGGTCGCTAACATTCATGCAGCCTCCATTAGCGGAGAACAAACAACAAGCCAGCGAGAAAAAATACTTGATACTTTCAAAGCAAATGAAAGGGCAGTTGTTTCAAATGCAAGATGTTTAACCGAAGGAGTTGACGTTCCTGTTATTGATATGGTTTATTACGGTGACCCAAAAAATTCTAAAATTGATATTGTTCAATCTGCGGGGAGAGCATTAAGAACGGGCAAGATAATTCAAAATGGAGTTATCGTAGACAAAGAATGGGGTTTTATTGTTGTCCCAATTTTTCATAAAGATAAAGAGACCGTAGATGAAGCAATAGATAAAAGCCAGTACAAAAATTTAATTACGGTAATTCGTTCCTTGTGCGACCAAGATGAACGATTAGAAGCAGAAATTAATGAGTTAGCATGGAATAAAGAAAACAAACCTAAGAAAGGAACAATAGAATTTACTTTTTCTAATGATGATACTGATAAAGTAATCCAATTTGAAAAAATTAAGGAAAAATTAAAAAAATCTTTATTCAATCAAATAATTGATAACCTAAAAGACCCTTGGGAAATACATTACAAACAATTGGAAGAATATTTTAAAGAGTTTGGCCATTCAGATATTCCCGCAAGACACAAGCACAAGGGTTTTGCTTTAGGCACATGGGCTGTTTCCCAGAGAGCCGAATTTAGGAAAAACAGACTTTCAGAAAGAGAAATTAAGTTGCTAAAGAAATTAAATTTTGAATTTGAACCTCAGAACTTCTTTAAGGATTTTATTGTTGAATTAAAAGCGTATCACCAAAAGTTCGGAAATGTAAATGTTTCAACTCAAAGCAAGGACTTTCCGAAACTTGGAAGAACCGTTAATAAAATTCGGACACTTTACAGTAAGGGAAAGAAAGATAAAAATGGAAATATTGTTGCTAAAGGCAGGGGAACGCTTCTCAAAAGCGAGTTGGATGAGTTAGCCAGCCTTGGTTTCATTTGGACGTTTCGAAATGACAATTGGGATGATATTTTTTTAGAATTAAAAGATTATTTTCTTAAAAACGGTCATTCATCGGTAAGGCAATCTGAAAATCCCCTGCTTTATAATTGGCGATACAGACAGATTAAACGAAGAAAAAATCATACCGAAGAACAGACCAAAAAATTAGCCAGTATAAATTTTGAATATGTTATAAATAAACACGAACAAGGCTCTAAAAGCAAAACCAAACCAACTTCCATCGCTAATAATGAGCAGTGGTCGCATGAAAAACAATGGAATGAAATGTTTGAACGTTTGAAATTATTTGCTCATTCAGCCGGAAATTTTATTATTCCTAAATCAAGTCCGGAAAACAAACAACTTTCATCGTGGGCAATTACGCAAAGGATAACACGCAATAAAGGAAAACTATCGGAAGATAGAATTGATAAGTTAAACGAGATTCAATTTCCTTGGGCACTTCCAAAAGGAAGAAAGAAATTAAGTACGGCAACGAATGAAATCAAGATTCCGAAACCCAAAAAAGAAAATAAAAAGAAGACTGTTAAAGCAGTTGATTCTTGGGATAAACATTATTTAGACTTAATTAATTACAAATTAGAAAACGGCAATGTCAATGTCCCTAAACAATATCATGCAAGTACTTTGGCTCAATGGGTTTCACGTCAAAGATATTGGCACAAAAAAGGCAAACTAAATCAGGAACAAATTAATAAACTAAATTTATTAGGCTTTCAATGGGACAATTTAAAATCAGATTCTGAAAAAAATATTTGGTTAAAGAGTTTTGAGAAACTCAAAGCGATTTACAAAACAAAAGGCTATTCAACAGTTACAAAAAGTCATCAGGACAAACAATTAGCCTCTTGGGTTTTGCAACAACGACATAGGAGGAAGAAGGGAAAGTTGAAGCAAGAATTCATTACCTTATTGGACACAGTTAAATTTGATTGGAATCCTGACACGACAGGTGGCTCTTTGGATGATGAGAGTTGGTTTGAAATGTTGAAACAATTAGAAACGTATAAAATTAAGTTTGGTGATTGCAACGTATCGCAACTCGACAAAATTTATAAAAAATTAGGGCGTTGGCTAAATGACCAAAGACTTAGTTATTCAAGAAATAAAATGCTTGACTACAGGAAGGATTTATTAAATCAGTTAGGTGTTGTTTGGAACACAAAAGAACATGAATGGGACACAAAACTAAAAATGCTCGACAACTTTAATAAAAAACATAGACACTTTGACGTTAAGCAAAGCGACAAGGAATTCGGTGGACTTTATAATTGGTTGTATAAAATAAAACGGCTCGGTACGACCAAGGAAAAAAAACAAAGACTAAAAAATATTGGTTACGACACGACCGAAATAAAAACAAATGAAGACAATTAAGCCAGCCCTTCGCAGTCATACACATTTGCAAGCCACACAAGCCAACGCACAGACCAAAGCTTGCAAAAGAGTATGCCTGCCCAACCGCACGGACAGACAGAAAAGCACTGGCTATAACAGCACCTACCCAAAAGGCGGGGGTTCGTGTTCCAAAGACAGTTTTGTGGTTAATCAAACATTAGTTTTTCAAATCAAGTTTTGTGGTAAAAGTCCCGCCCTTCGGGTAGCTGCAAAACGTTAGGTGAAATTAAGTAGCGTCCCAGCGATTATTCATTTTCGACAAAATTATTTCTCTGCCGGTTTTCAGCGGTATGATTGATCTGCCAGGAAGTTCCAAGAAGAAAAATCATTGACTTTG
>Ga0247727_10013500_pt1 | contig 13759 bp, 15 predicted proteins | sample WisWelCaveWW1625_FD_202498 | JGI IMG/M metagenome (GOLD analysis project Ga0247727, IMG submission 202498) | Biofilm microbial communities from Wishing Well Cave, Virginia, United States - WW16-25 | ecosystem: Environmental > Aquatic > Deep subsurface > Groundwater > Cave microbial mat | place... | reverse complement strand
GGGAACGGGCGGGACAGCGGGCGGGAACGGGCGGGACAGCGGGCGGGAAAGGGCGGGCGTCCGGACGGGGTCGAGACGGGCCGCGAACCGTCCGGCGGAGGGCGTGCCTCAGCCAGGGCTGAGCGCGACCTCGGTGGCGGCGCCGTCGACGATCCGCCAGGCGCGCACCGACTCGGCGCCGCTGACCGGGTCCGCCTCCTCCGGTGCGAGCGAAACGAGGATGTACAACGCGTCCGGGTAGAACGCGAGGCGCACGTCCGTCGGCGAGGGCACCGCGGGCGTGTGCGTGTGCGAGTGGACGATCGCCCAGAAGACCTCATCCGCCTCGTCCGTCGCGATGGTCAGCCGGAGGAGGTCATCCGGGTCGATCTCGTACAAGAATCGGGACCCCGCGGCGTTGCGCGTCGGCTCGAAGCGCAGCGCGCGCCCGCCCTCGGCCGCCGGACGATCCCCGACGATGATGCCGCACGCCTCGAGCGGCTCTCCCGCCCGGGCGTGGGCGACGAGCCTGTCCCGGATCGCCGTCGGCACCTCGACGGCGGCCGGGTCAAGATCGTCACCAGACGACATCGAAGTCACGCTCCGTCGCCGCGAAGGCTCGCAGCCGGTCGTCCTTGCTGACCAGTGGCACGCGCAGCTCGCGGGCCGTGGCGACGATGAGCCGGTCGGCCGGGTCGCCGGGGAACTCCCCGTCACCGAGTGCGCCCGCCCAGGCAGCCGCCGCGGCTGACAGCGGCGAGATGGCCGAGCGCGGGTCATCGACCAGCCTGGCGACCCAGAGTCCGAGCGGCCGATCGAGCTCGATCCGCCCGAGGCGCAGCAGCGTCGCCACTTCCCAGCACGAGATCGGGCTGATCATGACCACGTCCGCGGCGGCGATCGTGGCGGCGGCCCGTGCCGACAGACGGTCGGAGCCCGCGTACCACCACAGCAGGACATGCGTGTCGAGCAGGACGTTCAGGGTCGGCCCCGCTCAGCGTCCCATCCCTGACCGGTCGAGAAGTACGCCTCGTCCTGTTCCGCGATCAGCCTGACGCTGCCCATCAGTCCGGTCCCGTAGGCGTCCGAGTCCACCGGGACGAGTCGCGCGACCGGCCGTCCGTGTTTGGTGATCGTGACCGAGATCTTCATCTCGTCGACCTGGTCGAGGACGGCGAGGCATTCGGCCTTGAATCGGCTCGCCATCATCGTGCGCTCGTTCGGACGGGGCCCTCTGGGCCGGCGACCTTGTGCCTTCGTGCTCATCTGACCAATGACTATAGTCACTGGTCATATCGACGTCAACGGCCCCTCACCACCAGTTGACGCCACCCTCGAGATCCGACTCCATCTCGCCGAGGTCGCGCGCGAACGTGCCGGCGGAGAGGTACTTCCAGCCGCCGTCGGCGAGAAGGGCGACGATCGTGCCCTGCTCCAACTCCTGGGCCGCGCGCGCCGCGGCGACGAGCACGGCGCCGGCCGAGGGCCCGGCGAAGATGCCCTCGCGCTCGACGAGGTCGCGCAGCGCCGCGATCGCGTCGCGGTTCGAAACGAGGTACTTCGCGTCGAGCAGGGTCGGGTCGAGGATCTCGGGCACGAAGCCGTCCTCGAGCGAGCGGAGGCCGCCGATGGCCTCGCCGGGCAGCGGTTCTGCGGCCACGATCCGGATGCCCGGGCGCCGCGGCCGAAGGTAACGGGCGACGCCCATGAGCGTCCCGCTCGTGCCGAGACCGGCGACGAAGACGTCGATCTCCGGGCAGTCGGCGTGGATCTCCGGCCCGGTCGTCGTCTCGTGGGCTCGCGGGTTCGCCGGGTTGCCGTACTGGTACGGCATCACGAAGCGCGGGTCGCGCTCCAGGAGCACCTTCGCCAGCGCGATCGCGCCGTTCGAGCCGAGCTGACCCGGCGAATCGATGACCTCCGCGCCGTACAGGGCGGCCATCTGGCGCCGCTCCATCGTCACGTTGTCGGGCATGACGAGGGCGACCCGGTAACCCTTCCGGCGGCCGATCATCGCGAGCGCGATGCCGGTGTTGCCCGAGGTCGGCTCGAGGATGATCGAGTCCGGACCGATCGCGCCGCGCGCCTCCAGGTCCTCGATGAGCGCCCGCGCGACGCGGTCCTTGACCGAGCCGGTCGGGTTCACGCCCTCGAGCTTGACGAGGAGGCGGACGGCCGGCTTCGGCGACATCCGCGGCACCTCGACGAGCGGGGTGTGGCCGATCGCCTCGAGGATGCTCCGGTAGCGGTGGGGCTCCGACGGGGCGGGCGGGCCCGGCGCCGGAACGAGCGTAGTCGCGCGGACGGCGCGCAGTGCGGCCATCGTCAGCCGCCCGCCATCGCCGGCAGCAGGCGCACCTCGTCCGCCTCGTCGACCGGCGTGTCGAGACCGGCGAGGTAGCGCACGTCCTGGCCGTTGAGGTAGACGTTCACGTAGCGGTTCAGCTCGCCGTCGGGCGTGAACACCTGGCCGCCGAGCGTCGGATGGCGCTCGACGAGCGCTCGCACGACCCCGCCGACGGTGTCGCCGTGGATGTCGAGCTCCTTCGCTCCGCCGACGCTCGGCCGCAGCACGGTCGGGATCTTCACCACGCTCATCGCGGCGGCACCGAGGAGCCGAGTGCGAACGCCCCGCCGCCCGGAGCGCTGGGCAGTCGCACCGCCTCGCCCCGCTCGCGCGCGGCGCGAGCCTCATCCGAGCAGACCGGGCAGGCCGGATCGCGCCGGGCGCGCAGCTCGGTGAACGTGCCGTCGAGCGCGTCATAGAGGAGCAGCCGGCCGACGAGCGGCTCGCCGATGCCGAGCAGGAGCTTGAGGACCTCGTTCGACTGGAGCAGGCCCATGATCCCGGGCACGACGCCGAGCACCCCGGCGACCGAGCAGCCCGGCGCCATCTCCGGCGGCGGCGGCGTCGGGTACAGGCAGCGGTAGCACGGCCCGTCGTACGGCCGGAAGACCGTCAGCTGGCCCTCGAATCGGAAGACCGAGGCGTGCACGACCGGGATACCCGCCGCGACCGCCGCGTCGTTGAGCGTGTAGCGCGTCTCGAACGTGTCCGTCCCGTCGAGCACGACGTCGTAGCCGGCGATGAGCCGGTCGACGTTCGCCTCGGTCAGCATCTCGTCGTGGCCGACGACGGTGACGTCCGGGTTGAGCGCGGCGATCGTCCGTCGCGCGGAGTCGACCTTCTTGTCGCCGACCCGGTCGGTCGTGTGGATGACCTGGCGCTGGAGGTTCGACGCGTCGACGACGTCGAAGTCGACGATGCCGAGCGTGCCGACCCCCGCCGCGGCGAGGTAGAGCGCGGCCGGCGAGCCGAGGCCGCCGGCGCCGACGATGAGGACCTTCGACTCGAGCAGCTTCGCCTGGCCGGCCGAGCCGACCTCCGGCATGAGCAGGTGGCGGCTGTAGCGCTGGCGCTGGTCGGTCGACAGGGCGACCTCGGCGCGCCACGGCAGGCCCGCCGCCTTCCAAGCATTGAAGCCACCTTCAAGAACGGAAACGTCCGTATAGCCAAGCTCGCGCAACGCCCGCGCGGCGAGGAACGAGCGGGTGACCCCCGAGCAGTAGATGACGATCGGCCGATCGCGTTCCTGGACCTCCGCCTCGATCGCCTGCTCGAGATAGCTCCGGGCGACGTGGATCGCATCCGGCAGGTGGCCCTGGTCCCACTCGTCGAGCTCCCGGACGTCGACGATCGCGAGGCGAGCGCCCTCGCGGCGTGCGCGCTCGACGGTCGCCGGCGCGACCTCGGGGGTCTCGGCGCGGGCGTCGCGGAGAAGGTCGGCGACGGTCTTTGGCTGGGTCATGTCGACGGTGATGCTCCGATTCGAGGGGCCTGCCGTCACGGCCTCGACGTGACGGGGCAGAAGTCGGGATGCGGGGCCGGGCCGGCGATCGGCACGGCAGGGCGCGCCGGCGTCAGGCCGGCCGCCGACACCTGCAGCGGCCCATCACCCGGTCGCCTTGCCGCCGGCCGGGGCCGCGAGCTCGGCGAGCGTCTGCTGGAGTGTCTCGAGCGAGAGCATCGCGCACCTCATGCGGGCCGGGCTGATGTCGATGCCGAGCAGGTCGAGGACGTCCTGGGGGGCCATCGCGGCGACCTGCGAGAGCGGCTTGCCCCTGATCTCGTCGGTCAGCAACGATGCGGACGCCTGACTGATCGCGCAGCCTCGGCCGGTGAAGCCGACGCCGTCGACCTTCCCGTTATGGACCCGCAGCTGGAGCGTGATCCGGTCGCCGCACAGCGGGTTCGCGCCCTCGTGGGACGCGTTCGCGCCTTCGAGCGGCCCGAAGTTGTGGGGCCGCCGGTAGTGCTCGAGGATGTAGTCGCGGTACAGGTCGTCCATCGCGGTCGCCGAGTGTAGCGCGTCCGGCATCAGGCGCGGAACAGGCGCTTGACCTCGTCGAGGCCGGCGACGAGGGCGTCGACGTCGGCCCGCGTCGTGTAGACGTTGAAGCTGGCGCGGACGGTGGCCGGCAGGTCGAGCCGCTCATGGAGCGGCATCGTGCAGTGGTGGCCGGCGCGCACCGCCACGCCGCCGCGGTCGAGCACCTGCGCCGCGTCGTGCGGGTGGACGCCGGGCACGTTGAACGGGATCACCCCGCCTCGCAGGCCGGCGTCGAGCGGCCCGTACAGCGCCACGTCCGGATGCCTCGACATGAGCTGGACGAGGGCGTAGGTGAGCAGCTCCTTCTCGTGCTCGCGCACCCGATCCATGCCCAGCTCGCCCAGGTACTCGGCGGCGACGCCGAGGCCGATCTGGGCGGCGATGTCCGGCGTGCCGGCCTCGAACTTCCAGGGCACGTCGTTCCATTCGGATCGCCGGAGATGGACCTCGCGGATCATCTCACCGCCGGCCAGGAACGGCGGCATCGCCTCGAGCAGATCTCGGCGGGCCCACAGGGCGCCTGAGCCAGTCGGGCCGAGCATCTTGTGGCCGCTGAAGACGTAGAAGTCGGCGCCGATCGCCGCCACGTCGACCGGCACGTGCGGCACCGCCTGGGCACCATCGACCAGGACGAGCGCGCCGGCCTCGTGCGCCAGCCGCGTCATCTCGACGACCGGGTTGATCGTGCCGAGCGTGTTGCTGACGTGGGTGAAGGCGACGAGCTTCGGCTTCAGCTTCAGCAGGACCTCGTAGACGTCGAGCCGGAGCCGGCCGTCATCGGTGATCGGGATGAACTCGAGGTCGCCGTCACGCTCCTGGGCGAGCAGCTGCCACGGCACGAGGTTCGCATGGTGCTCCATCTCGGTCAGCACGATCGCATCGCCGCGACCGATGGCGCGGCGTCCCCACGAGTAGGCGATAAGGTTGATCGCCTCCGTCGCGTTCCGGGTGAACACGATCTCCCGCTCTGACGGGGCGTTGATGAAGCGGGCGACCCGGGCGCGGGCCTCCTCGTACGCAGCGGTCGCGCGCTCGCCGATCTCGTAGATGCCGCGATGGACGTTCGCGTTGTAGTCGCGGTAGAACGCGTCCACCGCGTCGATGACGACGGCCGGCTTCTGCGACGACGAGGCCGAGTCGAGATAGACCAGCGGTCGACCGGTCGAAGTCGTCGTCGACAGGATCGGGAAGTCGCGCCGGATGACCTCGGGCACAAGCCGGCCGTCGACGATCCGTGGGTCGGTCGTCGGCGTGGCGGTCAGCGTCATCCGTCGGCTCCCGGCTCAGTGCCCGTCGCGGTCGGCGTCGGACAGATGCGGCAGCTGAAGTGCCTCGTCCGGCACGTCGGGCTCGAGACCGGCCTCGCGGAGCGTCGGCCCGTAGCCTTCCTCCTCGAGCCGCAGCGCAAGGTCGCGGCCGCCGCTGCGCACGATCCTGCCGGCGGCGAGGACGTGGACGACGTCCGGCCGGATGTGGTTGAGCAGGCGCTGGTAGTGCGTGATGAGGAGCACTCCGAGATCGGGGTTGAGCATCGCGTTGACGCCCTCGGCGACGATCCGCAGGGCGTCGATGTCGAGCCCCGAGTCGGTCTCGTCGAGGATCGCCATCTCGGGCTCGAGCATCGCCAGCTGGAGCATCTCCAGGCGCTTCTTCTCGCCGCCGGAGAAGCCGTCATTCACGTAGCGCGTGACGAAGCTCTCGTCGATCCGGAGGAGCGCGAGCTTCTCGCGCATCTTGCGCCGGAAGTCGAGCATCCCGATCCCGCCCCGGGTGGCGTCGGTCGGGTCGACGTCGCCGGTCCGGTCGACGCCCTGAAGCTTCGCGTTGAGGGCGCTCCGGATGAAGCTCGCGACCGACAGGCCGGGGATCGCCGTCGGGTACTGGAAGGCGAGGAACAGGCCGAGCCGGGCGCGCTTGTCGGCCGCCAGCTTCAGCAGGTTCCGGCCCTTCCAGCTCACCTCGCCGGCGGTCACGACGTAGGACGGGTGGCCCATCAGGGCGTAGGCGAGGGTCGTCTTACCGGAGCCGTTCGGGCCCATGATCGCGTGGACCTCGCCGGGCCCGACGGCGAGGTCGATGCCCTGCAGGAGCTCGTTCTCGGGGTGACCGAGCGGCGCGACGCGAAGGCCGCGGATGACGAGGTGGCGCTCGGTCGGCGCAGCACCGCTCGAGGCGCCGCGGGTCAGGGTCTCGGTCACGTCGGCCTGCCCGCTCCGCTCATGACCGGCCGGGCGGCCGGGCGCTCGAGGGTCGCAGGCGCCGGCGTCGTCGGGCTGCGCGGCGGGACGAGGTCGGCCAGGGTCATCGAGTCGAGGATGCCGGCGATCGCGTCGCGGACGCGGACCCACAGGATGTTGACCGTGCAGATCGACGTCCGATAGCAGTCGATGCCGTGCTCCGGGTCGTCCGTCGCGCAGATCATCGGCGCGATCGGTCCCTCGAGTGCATGGAGCAGCTCGCTCATCCCGATCTCATGCGGCTGGCGTGCCAGCTCATAGCCACCGTGCGCGCCGCGCGTGGACACGACGAGGCCGGCCTCGCGAAGGACCATCGCGAGCTGCTCGAGGTAGGCCCGCGGGAGGTCCTCCTCGGCGGCGATCTCGGTCAGGCTCGCCGGCCCGCGACCGAAGTGGCGGCCGAGCTGGACCATGAGCCGAACGCCGTACTCGCCCTTCGTGCTGAAGGCGATCGCGCCGGAGCCGTGGAAGATCGGTCGGGTGCTCAGGTTCGGTACCTCGTGCCGGTCGTGCATCGCTGGGTCGGTATATCCGACCTTACAGGTCGGGATTAGTCTAGGTCGGACCGCGGCCGAGCGTCAACGCCACCGCGGGGTCGCCGTCGCCGAGTCGTGATCCGGCACGGCGAAGCGGGTTCGTTCGGCACTGGCGATCGGCGTTGGCCGATCGCACGCTGGCAGCGTGACTACGGCCGTCGAGACCTCGGTGCCGCTGCCGTACGGCCCACGCCTGACACGGCTTCTGCGGCCGCTGCAACGGGGCTTCCTCTTCGTGAACCGCTGGCTCATGGCGCCGGCGCTAAAGGCTGGTCTCGGCCGGCTCATCGGCAACCCGCTCACGAGCCACCAGATGCTCCTGCGGACGCGCGGCCGGAAGACCGGGCTCCCGCGCGAGGCGCCACTCGGCTACGTCATCCTCGATGGGGCCGTGTACTGCGTGGCCGGATACGGCGAGACGACCGCGTGGTACCGGAACCTGCTGGCCGAGCCGGCCGTCGAGCTGATCCTCCCGAGCCGCCGGCTCCGCGGCCGGGCGGACCCCGTCGCCGATCCAGCCGAGTGGACGCGCGCCTACCGCGCACTCATCGCGAGCTTCGGGCTCATCGGCCGCGCGATCGTCGGCGACATCGGTGAGCTCGACGACGAGACGCTGCTCGCCCGGCACCGCGCCCTGCCCGTCGTCCGGATCACGCCGACCGACGCCGGCGGCCCGCTGACCCCCGGTCGGTGGGATCCCGGCGGCAACGGCTGGCTCGTCGCCAACGGCGCGGTGCTCCTCGCGGCAGCCGGTCTCGCCCGCCTCCTCAGGCGCGGGCCAACTCGTTCCCGAGGCGGTCGAGCCCGAGCGGCCCGAGAGCCAGCGCCCGGGCGTGCCAAGCCTTGAGGTCGAACGTGCGCCGGTCCGCGGCGGCCGCCGAGCTTGCCGCCGCCCGGCCCGCCAGCCAGGTCCGCTCGCCGAGCTTGTAGGCGGTCGCCTGCGACGGCCACGACAGGTAGCGCAGAACCTCGCTCTCGGCCTTGTCGCGGTCCATGCCGCCGGCGCGGACGATGAAGTCGATCGCGCGCTCGTACGTCCACCGCTCGCCGGCGCCGGGCCAGCCGGCGGGGATGGCGCGGCCGGTGTGGAGGCCGATGTCGACGACGATGCGGGCCGCCCGGAAGGCGTGGGCACACAGGAAGCCGAGCCGCGTCTCCGGCGTCCGGAACCAGCCGAGCTCGTCCATCAGCCGCTCCGAGTAGAGCGCCCAGCCCTCGCCGTGGGCGGAGTTGAAGCCGAGCTTGTGGGCCCGGGTCAGCGGCACGAGGCGGATCGTCGCGCCCTGAAGGTGATGTCCGGGGACCGCCTCGTGGTAGACGGTGCTGACGTCGTCCCAGGTCGGGAAACGGGTCCGACCGACGCTCGGGAACCACGTCCGACCCGGCCGCGCCAGGTCCTCCGACGGTGGCGTGTAGTAGGCCGCGGCGGCACTGCCCTCCGGCGGGATGCGGACCTCGCAGCGCCGGATCGACAGCGCGATCTCGAACTGGCGGCCGTCGAGGCCCGCGATCGCCTCGTCGGTCAGGTACTGCAGCCACTCGCGATAAGCGTCGACACCGTGGATGGATCGGTTCGGGTCGCCGATGAGCAGTGCGCGGACCTCCTCGAACGACCCACCGGGCAGGATCCGCGCGCACTCGCGGTCCTTCTCCGCCTCGAGTCGCGCGAGCTCGTCCCAGCCCCAGGCGTACGCCTCGTCGAGGTCGAGGTCGGTGCCGAGCAGGTACCACGCCCAGACGCGGTAGCGCTCGTCGCCCGATGCGTCGACCTCGGTCGCGCGGCCCGCGTAGTCGGTCCGCAGCCATGTCGCGAGCTCGCCGTAGGCCGACGCAGCCGTCCGGGCGGCCTCGTCGAGGGCGGGCCGCAGCGGGCCGTCGCCGTGATCGGCCACGAACGTCCCGAACCAGCCGCCGTCCTCGCTGCCCTTGCCGGCCCACGTCGCGCACTGCTCGGCGACGGCGATCGCCTGGCGGCGCGCCGCCGGTCGGCCGTTCGCCAGGCCCGCCTCGAGGGTCTCGCGGTAGCCGGCCATCGCCCCAGGGACGGCGACCAGCCGAGCACGGATCGTCTCCCAGGCCTCGGGCGTCGAGCGGTCCATGAGGTCGAACACGGAGCGCGTGCTCGCCGGCGGGCCGACGATGATGCTGAGCCCGCGCTCCCGCTCGCCTGTATCGAGGACGCCGAGCTCACCCTCGAGCCAGTCCTCGAGGAAGCCCGCGCCGAGCCGCTCGAGCTCATCGACGGGGGTCGTGGCCCGCAGGTCGGCGAGGGTTCGACGGAGGAGGGCGGCCAACGCCTCGTAGCCGGTGGGCGAGTAGTCGGTCAGGCGGGTCCCGTCGGAGGCGACGCCCCAGCGCTCGCCGCGAACGGGGTCGAGCTCGGCCACTTCGGTGACGTAGCGGTCGGAGATCTCGCTGACGGTCGGCATCGCATCCTTTCGGTCGTCACGCTGGGGGCGCCTCGACGAGAGGATACCCAGCTAGCGAGCGGCGCCGGCGACGCCTCTTGCGGGGCACGGCAGAATCGTCGCAGCGACGTTCCACACCCCGGGGGTCGCGCCATGTCCGAAGGGCGAGTAGGTCCGCTGGGCGACGATCGACGCGCGCGCGTCGCGACGGGGGCCGCCGTCCTCGTGGCAGTCGTCGCGCTCGCGGTGGCTCTGCCCGTCCTCGGGGCCGGAACGATCGTCCTCGAACCACAGGGCGGTCCTCCCGGTTCGACGTTCCAGATCGCAGGTTCTGGGTTCGCGCCCGGTCAGCGGGTCCAGGGCGTCGCGTGGGACAGCGAGGTCCGGATGACGACCGACCCGGACCCGATCGTCGTCGGCCCCGACGGGACGTTCCGCGCCAGCACGACGGTCCCGGTCGACGCCACGCTCGGCCCCCACACGATCGTCGTCATCTTCGAGTCGGGCTCACCGGTGGAGGTCGTGTTCACGGTCACCGAGCCGCCGCCACCTCCGACACCGACGGCCTCGCCGAGCCCCACCCCCACGTCCGCCACTACTCCTACCCCCGAGATCACGGCCAGCCAGGTCGCGACGACGCCGACCCCGGGCGGCGGCGGCACGCCGGGGGGCGATGGGTCGCCCGTCGGATTGCTCGTCGGGCTCGGCGCGCTCCTCGCCGCGGGCGCGGCGCTCGCGGCGGTCATCGTGGCGCTCGTCGCCCGGCGCCGCGGACCCGGACGGACGCAGGTCGGGCCGGATCCGGGCGAGCAGCCGCCCGTCCCGTCGACCGACGAGTGTGCCGACCACTGCGAGCTGTCCCACGTCGAGTCGCCCCGGATCGAAGGCTGCATCAGCCATCCGGTCGAGGCCGACATCGCCCGCGGCGACCCGATCCCGGCGGCGGCGGTCGCGCTCGACGTCCATCGCCTGACACTGACTTGCGACCGCTGCGGGAAGCGCCAGCTGTCGGCCGGCATCGACCTGCCCGATCCGCTCTCGTTCACCTGGGCGATCGAGTCAGAAGCCCTCGTCTGGCAGCACATCGCCGTCGGTCGAGTGGGTCGGCGAGGCGGCTGGGAGAACGTGACGAGCGAGCTGCGCGAACAGGGGCGCGTGCACAGCCGGGAGGACGGCTACCTGCTCGACGCGCCCGACTACACGGCGGGCCGGCTGCTCGAGGCCCGCGACCGGACCGCGAGCGGCGAGCAGGTCCTCTACGTCCCGCCGTACTTCGGCCTCTACTACCGGCGCAGCGACCACGAGTTCCACCGCCGCTGCAGCGGCTGCGTCCGCCGCGTCGAGCCGCCCGGCCTCCACATCACCCGGCGCAGCGTCCGGGTCACCCTGAGCTGCACGATCCGCGGCACGCGCTGCGGGGCGACGATCGTCCGCCGGGTGTCGTTCCTCGTCGAGCCGCAGAATCCGCTCGAGTTCAAGGTCCGCGATTCGGATGTGAACTGCACACCGCCGGTCCGGCAGCCGTTGTCCGAGGACACGGCCAGCGGCGAGGAGGGCTGCGTGCCGCGCTTCGTGCGAGAGCGCCTCGCGCCGATCGCAGCGGCCCCGATCGTCGCGACGCCGGTCGGCTACGAGGAGGCGCCGCTCGTGCTCGGCATCACCGCGGCCGACCTCGATCGGCTGACCCTCGTCTGCGAGCCCGTCCGGAAGCCACTCGACATCGCCGACGCCCTCCACGCCGGCTGGCAGCCCGGCGTCGTGACGTTCCCGGTCGGCGGCGACCCGCTGTGCATCGTCGCCGTGCCGCCTGCGGCGAAGAGCGCCCGCCGCCGGAACTGGGTCGACGCCGACGTCGACGACCATCCGTTCGCCGACGAAAAGCTCGCCCCGGTGAAGTTCCGGGTCGACGATCGGCTCCGCTGCACGTTCAGCGTCTATGCCCGGACGGAGGACTCACCGTTCAACTCGATCGCCACCATGGGCCACTCGTGGGTCTCGATCCGGCACTGGCACGGCGACGAGGTCGGCTTCGGGCGCTACCTCGCCGCCTACGTCCAGGATGACGCGACGGCGACGAGCGGGCCCGGCCTGGTCCGCCTCCAGGACTCAAGCGAGGCCTGGAACTGCCGGAAGCGGTACGAGGTCCCGGAGTCCGTCTGCCGGCGGATCCGCGCCGCGCTGCTGGCGAGGTACGCCGACGCCGGGCACTACAACGCGCTCGACGAGAACTGCGTCGACTTCGCCCGGGACATCGCTCGGATCGCCGGGCCGGAGGGTTGGATCGGCTCGCGCTCGGGCTACGAGGGCAACATCGACACGCCGGGCGAGATGTGCGACGCGATCCGCTGGGCCGGCGGCGAGATGCGCTAGGGTCGCCGCTCGGCGTCGTGCCGCCGCCCGCTCAGCCCCGGATCTGGGCGAGATGCTCGGCATCGTGGTCGACCGCGATCCGAAGGAGATCGGCCACGTCGAGCACTCCGAACACGGTGTGGCTGCCGGCTCGCGACCAGCCGGCGTCGTCGAGGGCGGCGAGCCTCTCGACGGTCGCGCTGCGGCGCGCGGCGAACGCGGCGAGGGCACCGTCGAGCGAGTCGTCGCCCGGACCAGACCAGAGACCGGGCTCGACCCACGACCAGCGCGGGTGACCCTCGGCCGCGAGCTGGTCGAGCCGTCGAGCGAAGACCTCCACGTCGACCGCGACGAGATGGCGGACGACATCGCGCGGCGCCCACTCTCCCGCGGCGACCGGCCTTCCGCCGGCCGCGTGCGCCGCGTCCGCGAGCCGGCCGGGGAAGTCGGCGAGAAGCGCGAGGAGCGCGGCCCGGGCGGCGGTCATGAGCGTCAACGGGACTCGAGCCCGGCGAGGTACCGCCGTCGCCATGACTCCGTCGCCGCGACGGCGTTGAAGGTGTACAGGTGGAGATCGACCACCTGCGCCTCCGGATCGGCGATGACCGGCGCGAGCCCCTCGAGCAGCCCGTCCGGGCGGTAGAAGCCGCCGGAGCGAAGCAACCGCGCGACGAAGCCGATGTTCTTCGTCACGAAGCGCCCAGTGTCGGCGACGCCGATCCTCGCGCTGATCGCCAGCAGCCGATGCGGCTCGGCGACACCGGGGATGCCGAAGTGGGCCGGGAGGGTGAGCCCCTCCGTGCGGCGCGCCCGGATCCACTGCCCGATCGCCCGCGGGTCGAAGCACAGCTGGGTCGTCATGTACGTCGCGAACGCGGCCTTCGCGTGGAGCGCCTCGAGGAGCGGCGCGTCGGCGATGAAGGCGTGGCCCTGCGGGTAGCACGGGATGCCGATCTCGGGCGGCGACGCGCCGATCTCGGCCATCGCGCGGAGCAGCGACAGGCCGTCCGGGTAGTCCCCCGGCTCCTTCGCGTCGCCGCCGACGACGAACGCTCGGCCGACCCCCGCGCCCGAGAGCGAGGCCAGGAGTTCGCGGAGGTGGGCGCGGTCGCGGACCATCCGGGCGGACAGATGCGGCACCGCCCGGAATCCTGCGGCTGCGAGCTGCTCGCACAGCGCGACCGTCGCCTCGAGGCCCTTGGCGGGCGAGGCGGTCACCGACACGGTCGAACCGGCCGGCAGGTTCGCAGCCTCCGCCATCGCGTTCTTGAGCGGCAGGAGCTCGAACGTCGGCGCCGCGAGGATGGCCGCGAGCGCCTCGCGCTCGGGCGCGCGGGGTCGAGCCTGCCGTCGGGAGAGCACGGCCGAGCCCGCCGTCAGACGTCCGAGTCGGGGAACGACGCCTTGCGCCGGGCGATGAAGTCGAGCAGCGCTTCGTCCGTCGCCGGGTCGATCGGCGGTGCCTCGTACTCGGCGAGCATCCGCTTCCAGATCCGGTTCGCCCGCTGGGCCGCGTCGAGTCCGCCGTCCTCCAGCCACTGCTCGTAACTGTTGTTGTCGGCCGTCTCTGATCGGTAGAAGGCGGACTCGAAGTTGGCCAGCGTGTGCGGCGAACCGAGGAAGTGCTGGCCCGGGCCGTTCGCCTTGATCGCCTCGAGCGCCTGGCCGTTCTCCGACATGTCGATGCCCTTCACGAACACGCCGGCCATGCCGCACTGGTCGGCGTCGAGGACGAACTTCTCGTAGCCGACCGCGAGGCCGCCCTCCAGCCAGCCGGCGGCGTGGAGCACGAAGTTGACGCCGGCGAGGATCGTCGGCCCGAACGTCGCCGCGGATTCGTACGCCGCCTGGGCGTCCGG
>Ga0247727_10013499_pt1 | contig 13759 bp, 6 predicted proteins | sample WisWelCaveWW1625_FD_202498 | JGI IMG/M metagenome (GOLD analysis project Ga0247727, IMG submission 202498) | Biofilm microbial communities from Wishing Well Cave, Virginia, United States - WW16-25 | ecosystem: Environmental > Aquatic > Deep subsurface > Groundwater > Cave microbial mat | place... | reverse complement strand
GAAGCGTCGCAGCGGCGGCCGGCGAATCGATTGTGAAAGACTGATCGGCGATGAAGCCGGCAGCAGGTGGCCGCGGATCGCTCCGTGCGGCCGCGGGACTCAATCCCTTCACGTCGCTCACGTGCAAGGTCACGTCGCGGCTGCGCCACAGCCGCACCTCGCCGGCGAATTCAGACGCGTCAGCCGGCCGCACGATCGGCAGCGGCGTCGGCCGCGCGTCGAACGGGCTCCACGCCTCGATGTCAAGCGACGCTCCGGCGTTCTCCGCCGGCGCACCGAACCACAGAATCCGCTCGTCACTGAGCATCGCCCACTGGGTGCCGTTCGACGGCCGAACGCTGCTCAGTTGCATTCCGGCCGGAATCAGCAACTCGCGGCGAAAGCTCGTGCCGCTGGCCGCGCCAAGCGACAACTGCGCCGCGATTTCCTGCCGGCCGTTGCCAACTCGCACGTCGCATTGCGTTCGCAGAGCTGGTGGATTCTCGCCGGCGATTCGCTCCACGACCACCGGCGTCGAGTCGCCTGCCGGCCGGAGAAAGATCGCGCTCGCGGACGACGGCAACGCGTCGCCCCATACGCTTCGAAATTCCTCCGCGCTCGCCGCTGGCGCGTCCGGCGCCTCGGCCACTCGAAGCCGAGCCGAAGTCTCCGCGCGCGCGGCAAGCCACTGAGAACGCGTCTGAACGTCGCGAACACGAAGTCGCGGGAAGACCATCTTCGGACCGGACGATTCCGGCAGCAAGAATTGCAGCGTCACGAGCGTCGGCATTTCCGCCGGCGGATCAAACTCCAGCACGAGTTCAGCTTTGTCAGCACTGCGCCGCACCGAATAGTCAGCGAGACCCGCCGCGGCCACTCGTTCGAGCACGAGCCGCTGATCCGGCTCGAGCACGAGCCGCGCCAGTGAACCGGCCTCGGCGACCGCGCGCAATCGCACCTCCATCCGCGCCGCCCCGGCCGACCATGAGAGCAGACTCGCAACGTCCACGCGGACCTTGTCGGCCTTCGCGGGCTCGCGCGACCACCGAGCCGCGATGCGGTCGACGGCGCCCAACTCCGCGCTAAAGCGGTTCCCCCGCGCGGCGGCCTGCGGTGTCACGTCTGCTCCGTCAATCACGAGTTTTTCTCCCGCTGGCAGCTCAGCGACAAGCGTCGCAACCGGGACGGGCGGAACACGCAGCTCGCACGAACGCTGCCCGGCACTCGATTCGCTGATGAGCGCTCCGTCGAGATGCAGTCGATGCGAGCCGGCCCCGGTGATTTCAACTTCAAAGCCGTCCGGTCCGGACTTCAGCAAGCACGGTTGCTCGTCGAGCCGGGCCTGGCGAATCAGCAGGCCGGCAAGCGGCAGCGGCAGGCGAGTCATTTTTTCGGTCGAGAGGTTTTCGATTTCGAAAACCGCGGCCAGCGTTGCATTCTCGGCGTCCGCGTGGAGCACGTATTTCGCGGACCGAACGAGCGCTCGGTCGAGGGTCGTCGCCGGGCCGGCGGCACGCACTAAGCGCTCGTGCAACGCGCGAGGGACGAGCACCCGCGCCGCCTCGGCCCGCGTTTCCGGGTGGTCCGGGTCATACGGAATGAAGACGAGCCCGTGCGTCGCCGATTTTGACGTTGGCTCGCTCTGAGCCAGCGCCAGCGCGGCGTAGCCGAGTACGAGCACGATGATTGCGCCGGCCACGACCGGTCGCCTGATCGTGCTGGGCTGCTTGATTGCCGGCGCCGCGGCCGTAATCGCCGCGTTGCGACGCGAACGACGTGCGGCACACAAAAGCACCGCCGCGAGTTGGCTCCATCCGAGCGCGGCCGCGGCCGGGCTGAGTGTGTCGGGCAGCGTCAGCGCGAGCACGAAACCGACTCCAGCCAGACAACCCATCACGGCTAAACGCGCGCGGCCAACCGGTGACTGCGCCGCGATGACCAGAGCAACGGCCAGCAGCACCGCGAGCACGCTCACTTGTTTGGCTGCTGTTGATTGAATCACGCTTATGGAGACACTCGACAGCGGGGCTGAAGAATCAAACCGCCACGACGAACCGAGACGCGAGTCGGCGACTCGCGACGGCAGCGTGGCCACGACCGCTCGACCGCCGAGCGCTGGCCAATGACTCGCGAGGGCGAACCGGCCGCTGACGTCCGTGCCGTTCAGCAGCGTCTGGTCGATGGCCTCGGTCAAGTCGGCGCGGTTGCGCAACTGCCGCAGCGTGGTTCCGCGCCGCGACTCGCTCAATTCTTCGGCCACCTCGTGCGTCGTCAGCATGAGGCCGCGATGCGTCCGCACAAATTCGAACGGTACAGCGGACGCGAACGACGCGAACAGTTCACGCTCCGTGTCGCCGGAGAATCGAATAGCCGCAGCGAGATCCAGGCCGTGAGCCTCGAATGCGGAAATGTCCACGACCAGTCGCCGGTTCATGAACTCGTCCACGTGGCTGACGAGTCGTGGCCCCGTTCGATCGCGCGGCCGCACGTCGCGTAGAAACTCCCGCAAGCTGTCGCCGAGCTGATGCTCGATCGAATCGGCCGGCGGTCCAGCCAGTTCTTGCCACCAATCCTGCCACGCCGCCGCCGCCCAAAACTTGAACGGGCCGCCGTCCGTGTGGCCGCGCGCCAGCGGCCCGAAAAGCCGTTCCAACGGCGACCTGCGTGCGTGCGGCGGCGCGGCGATGAGCGGGCGCGACCACGTCACTGGCTCGAAACCCGGTGGAAGTTCCAGCTCCCAACTCGTGCGCAGCGAATCCAGCGACGCGTGCGGTAATGCGAATTCGCGTGCGGCCCAGCGACCGAGCCCTGGACCCGACTCGCTGTATTCAACCTCCACTTCCCACGGTTCATTCGGCGTGAAACACGCGGCGCGAAGCACGCCGTCGCCGTTCGCCGCGATCGGCTCGCCCGACGAGCGGCCAGCGCGGAGCGCGGCACCACGAGGAAGCCGAATCGAAAAGTCGTCGGCAGCCGGGCTGACGATCGTGTAACGAACTCGATGCACGACGCTGCCTGATGCGTCGAGCGAAGTCTTGATTCGCGTCTCTGCGATCCACGATTCAGGCGCGACGACTTGCGGGTTCTTCGCAATGCGTAGTGTCAACTTTGGGGCCGGCTGCGAGTAGCGCCAGACGGCTGACCGACCGGCGTGAGTCACCGAGTCCGGACTCGCGTCCGAGGAAACGGCTTCGGCAACAAGGCCGGTCGGAATCGGCGTCACGGCAAGGGCCGGTCGAGCATCAAGCTGAACTCGCCCGGCCGTCGTCGCGGACTGGGCGATCGTCGGTAGCGGAATTTCCGCTGACTCATTGATCGCGTACCTTCGAGCCGCTGCGAAGCGGAGCCGGCGAGTCGCAGCCCGCGGAACAGACAGCCGCCAGGCCTCGCCTGCGGGCGCGGCCGCGCCGCGCTCGATCCGCTCCGCGAAGCATCCCGGCGGCAATTCCCACGTGACCGCTTCAATTGCCGGCGCGTGGAACAACACGTCGAGCAATTCCGGCTGGCCGGTCGAAAACTCCACGTCAAATTCATGCCGCGATTGAATCGATCGCTCGTCGATGTGGATCGTTGTCTCGACCCGTGCGTTCATTTCATCGGGCTGTCGTCGAATGAGCAGTTTGCCGGAGGCATCCGGACCATCGAATCGAAACGAGGCGGCAGGTGTCGCGGCGGCGCCAGCCTGGCTGCGTGCCACAGGCGTCACGCGCACGGACTCCGCGAGTTCGAACGACCACGCAGGCGACTGCAAAACGGTCAACAATTCTTCCGTAACGTTTCCATGCAGCGGGCGAACGCGCGGGATCACGATTTCGCTGCCGAGAGCGGACTCCTCCAAGTCCGGACCACTGAGTTGAATCAGGGCCGTGGCAACGGCGTCGGCGGACATCGGCCGCGCGAATCGCACGACGAGCAGCCCCGCGCGGCCGCCGCGCTTTTCCAGCGCCCACCGGGACACGAGGCCCGGCGGCAAAACGTCAACCGACTGAACGTCCCAACCGGCCGGCACCTCAAGGTGCACGGCTGACGTTTCGCCCGTTGCTGCCTGGCAGCGGACGCTTGCACGCGCTTCGAGACGCGATGCGAATTCGAGCGTCGTGTGCACGCGTGTGAATAACTGCGGCGGTTCGATCGATACTCGCGCGGCCATGATGGGGTCCGCCGCAAAGTGCTCGATCGTCAGTTCCGGCCGCGTGGTCTGCGCTGCGGACCGCGCGGAGATGCTGCCTCGCGCGAGTTGAACGTCGTAAAGATTGAGACCAGCCGCGGCACGCACGCGCGTTAGTCCGCCAGACCAGACGGCGCCGGCGACTTCCAGCCGCGGAAGTTGCCAAAGGCCCCCCGCCGGCCCGGGCGCGAGCGCCCGCAGCGTGATCTGCGCATCGCCAGCGAGCGGCTCCGCCAATTCCAATACAAGCCCGTTGTCGCGTTCTTCCCAGTCGTGAAGTTTCACGCCCGACCAGGAGAAAATTCGCACGTCCGGCGAGCACGCGAACTGCAAGCGGCGGACCGGCTCGTGCGAGACCGTCACGCCGAAACGGGCGACAATCTCCGTGCCGTCCTCAAACACTTCCACGTCCATCTCGCGATCGTAGCTTACGACTGCCAACGGTCGACGCGGTCCACCGTCTGGGGCGAGCAGCAACGCAAGCGAATCGGCCGGCCCCCAGCGCAGCGACCAGCGTTTCAATTCCGGTCGCGGCGCGTCAGTCGGTCCAGTGACCTTGGCTCCGGCCGCGGTCGGCGTCAGGCCGGGCGGCAGGTCCAGCACGAACTCGGCGGTGGCACTGGGCGGCAGGCTCAAGTCGAATCGATGCCCACCCTCGATTCGACGTGCGATCGCCGACCACGCGAGTTTCAGGTTGTGCGATTCGCCCGGCGGCACGACGAGGCCGAGGCGGCCGGCGCCAGAAAAGCCAAGACTCGCGTCGCCCGAAGGCCAACTCGCCTGTGTGATTCGCCACGGACTGGCTGGCCATTCGAGCAGCCCGCGTGAGTCGGCCCGGCCGCGCACCGAAAGCTCAGCGGTGCCCGCCAGCGCGTTGCCGTCGAGTCGAGCTTCGTATCGCGCGGCCTCCACCATCGGCAGCGCCGGCCCACGGCTACTCCGCGCGCGGCGGAGCAACTCGTCGAACTCATCGCGCGGCAGCGATCGCAGGTCGGGAAACTGATCGGCCAGATCCGCGAGACGGTCCGCCGCGATGAATACGCGACGCACTGGCGGCAGCGGATCGTCCGCCGCAAGCTCTGCGCGGCCGGCGACGAGCAACGCGGCGACCACGAGCGTGGTCAGCCAGACGTTTCGTGCCCACGTTGAAGCTGGTTCGACGCGAATCATCAAAAACTGCTCCCAGGACTCGGCCACCGGTGCCGCAGAATTTCAGCGGCCGATCGGACGGCTACCGAACGCTCGACGACTGGGCGACACGGCGCGGGCTGGCGATCGTCGGGGCGGGCGGCGCGGCCGGTTCGGACCCTGCGGCACCCAGTGCAAACTCCGCGCTCGAACGATTCGAGTTGGCTTGCGCCTTTGCAAGAACTCCCGCCTCGGGAAATACCGTGCGCCGCCGTGCTTGACGACGGGACAACCAGGCTTGGCATGCGCCGGCCACGATCACAAGCAGCACGCCCAAACCCGCCGAACGAGCGCATTCGATAGCCGCGGTCGGCTCGAACGCCGCGAGAACCGCGGCGGCGACGAGCACCAGCAACACGAATCGGATTCGCGCGCGAGCCGGCACGGCGGCCAACAGAATGCCCGCGAGCAGGACGATTCCCGACGAGGCGAGCACGAGATACGGACGGCTAACGACCGCCACGGCGATCGGCTCAGCCGTGGCCAATCGACTGAAGAGATAGTCGCGGCCCGACGCCACATCCGACGCGGTCGCCGAGTCGCCCAGCCAGCGATTGAGTCGCGCGTCGTCCAGCTTCGGTGCGAGACCAAACGAAGTGCCGAGCCAATTCAGTCGGTTCTCGTCGTTGTACTCACGCGGACCGCGCAACAGCGCGACGCCGTCGGGCAATTGCAGGCGCCACATGACACGGCCCCACGATACGTCGCCAGCGAGGGTCGGCGGCTGCCACGTCATCGTGCCCCACGCGCGACGCGGTGGCGCCACGCCTTCGCAATCGATCTCCAGAATCGCTGGGAGCTGTCCCAAAAGTTCGTCGTTCAGTTGAATGACGCCCGTGTCCGCTGCCGCGCGGAACAGCACGGGCCGGCCGGCCCAGCGCGCTTGAGTCACGCGGCAATTCTCCGGCACACGAATCGTCGGCCTGCCTGGCCCCGTGGCCGCGACCACGTACCGCGCATGCGTGAAGTACTCGCCTCCGGAGCCAAGCGTCGTTTCAATGACCGCCCGGTCAAGGACGAACCGAGGTGGGACGATTTCAGGCGCCGCGGACAGCTTAAACGCGAGTGACTCGGTCGATCCGATGCGCCGAAACGTCTGATTCGTCACGGGTCCGTCCGATCCGGCGGCGGCCGTGGACTGCGCGGACCGCCTCCAATCGACACCGCCCAACTCCACGCGGAGCGCTGCCGGCGCGGTCACCGTCAGTTCCGTCGTGTCCCCTTCGCCGTCGAGCGACCTCAGCAGCGGCACGTCGAGTTCGCCACCGTTCGCGGTCGGCGCAGCCAACTCGCGCGGCATGCGAAAGCTGAATTGCAATCGGACTGATTCCGGTAGTTCGCCGTCGCATCGCACGACCAACTCGCTCTCCGCCGGGTCCGACACGACGCGGCCAATCGGCGATTCCAGCTTGACCGAGTTCCTTACCGGCTCCGGCACGGCGAAACGCAGTTGACGGCCGCGGACTGCCGCCGCGGGGAACTCGAACGTCTGCACCACGGCCGCTTCCGCACGATCGAACCGTAACTGCACGCCGCTCTGAAAACGCACGGCGGACAACGCACGCGACAGCCGAAACGCGACGCGATCGAGCATCGAGCGAGTCTGAAACGCACGCGCCGACTGCTTCGGCCCGGTTAACTCCGCCGCGAGCGACGAATCGAGTGTCTCGTCAAACGGAGTCAGCCGCGGCGAGATTTCCAGCACTCGGTCCGTCGCGCTGGTCAGGTGGAGCCGCGTCCACTCGCTCGATGAATCGCGCGGCGCCGGCAGATCGAGTTTGGCCAAATTCTTCGCCGTCTGAAGCGGCACGACAGCGCGGAGCCGCAAGTCAAACACGTCGAGCGTGCTATTAAGAAAGACTCGCGCGACGCGCGGACCCGAACCCGACTCCGGCTGCGCGATTCGTACACTTTGAATCGCGTCGCCGGAAATGAAATGGTCCGGCGCGAAGTGTTCGGGCAATTGAAAATCAACGTGCGGAACCTTGCCGCCGTGAACGGTGAACTGCCAGCGCTGGAACACCGCAGCCTGCTCGCCGTCCAGCGACAGCACGAGCGTCGTGCGGACTGTCGTGCTGGGGCGACGCGGCAAAATCGACAGCTGCACTTGAAACGGTTGGGCCACGGCGAGAAATGCGATCTCGTTGCGCAGCGAACGCAGCGGAACATCGAGCGATTCGAGTCCGATGCGGCGAGCGTTCGTCACGTCAGTCGCCGCCACGTCCCAATCCGGCGCGTCAGCCGCCGGCCGCAGCGCGAACATGCTGCGATGATTGTGGGCACCGATCACCGACACGCCACGCAGCTTCGCCCTCTCGCCGGACCACGGCGTCTGACTCGCAATGACTAACTCCGCGCCGCCGCTGATCGGTTCCGGGAATTGGATTGAGACTCGCTGCACGTCCGATTCGACGCGCGACTGCCACGGCACGTCGCTGCCGTCGGACCGCCGCACTTCGAGCACACGCTCGTCCGGGGAGAATTCCAATTCAAACGTCTGCTGGCTGCCGCGCAGCACGAGCAGCCGCAAATCAGTGCGAAGCTGGATCGTGCCGGTCTCGACCGTGGCCGCGATCAAACTGTTCGCGCGAAGGAGCGGCGGCGGGTCGCGGCGCGTGCCGTCGTTCCAGCGCCAGCGCACTTCGAGCCTGCCGCGCGGACCGAGCGCCGCCTCGATATGCGGCTTCGAATCGGCCACCGGCCGGACGACAACCGGCACAGCCGGCAATAGGCGCACGTCCGACACGCCGCGGTGCGCCCGCAGTTCGAGCGTCGTCACCGGAGCCTCGGGAATCGCGCAGACCAATGCGGGCAGGCCGGTCGATCCCGTGAGCGCGATTTGCACGTCGAGCATGATCGTGTGCCGCCCCTTGCCGTCGAGCCACACAGTCCAGCCGGAATTATCGCGCGTCAACAGCGGCGTCTGTCCGCTCGCCGCGAGTTTCAGCAAGTTGCCCTCACCAAGTCCGATCGGCAGCGGGTTGCGTCCGTCGCGTGCGGCCGTCGCAGTGATTTCGAGATGAAGCAGCGCCTGGTCGTCGAGCAGCTCTCCGCGAATCAGACACTGCTGTGCAGTCACGTCGGCGTCGTTGCGGGAGTCGGCCGCCCGCAGGCTTTCGAGGTATTTTTTCGCCTGCTCGCCAGTCAGGATGACGGCGTCCGGATTGTCATCGAGAAGCTGGCCGAGTTGTTTGCCGAGAATGAACACTTCGTCGGTGATTGGTTTACTTTTGGCAACCGGTTTTTCCTTGTCGTCCTGCGCGCGGAGGGGCACTGCCGCGGGCGCGAGGACGCACGCAATCACGAACAAGACGACGGTCAGAGGACGTGTACTTCGCAACCGGCCCCACCCTTTCGATGGTTGACTCTCGGTGGTCGGTGCAAATCTTATGCACTTGAGACGTGCTCAAGACGACTCACATTATAGGGTTTGCCGCGGCCGGGTTAAAGAGGGCGGGGCAAACTGGCGCCGTCAACGTATCCGCCCAGTCGCGCGGCCACGGCGACCATCTGGTCGTGGACCAATCCGTTCGTGGCCAGGATATCCGGTGTGTAAAGGTTGTAGGGGCTGCCGTCGAGATTCGTGACTCGGCCGCCGGCCTCGCGCACGATCACGACGCCGGCCGCGGCGTCCCACGAGTGCAAGTTCGGCGCGTAGAAGCCGTCGAACCGTCCGCACGCGACGTAGGCCAAATCGAGTGCCGCCGATCCGAGCCGCCGCACGGAGTGGCTCTCGGAGCAGAATTCTTCAAACAGCCGCAACAGGTCGGCACGCCCGTGCAGGCCCGGCGGGAATCCGGTGACCAAGAGCGCGTCGCGCAGCGACGACACGCCGCTCGCCCGAATCGGCTCGCCGTTCAAGAACGCGCCGCCGCCGGCCGTCGCGCGAAAACAGCGATCGGCCGACGGATAATAAATCACCCCGGCGAGCATCTCGCCGCGCGACACCAGGCCGATCGACACCGCGTAAAACTCAAGGCCGTGAACGTAGTTGCTCGTGCCGTCGAGTGGATCGACAATCCAGTGGAATTCGCCGGCCGGCTGCGAGTCCCCGCTCTCTTCGCCCAAAAACGTGTGCGTGGGGAATTCGGTCAGCAGCGTTTTGCGGATCGCGTCCTGCGACGCAAAGTCCGCGGTCGTCACGAGGTCGCCGCGTCCTTTTTCGCGCACCGATATCTTACCGGCCATGTCGAGCAAAATCGCGCCGGCCTGACGCGCCGCACGCTCCGCCACATCACCAAAGTGCTGAAGTTCCAATGGTTCTCCTCTACTTCTGACTTGTGAAGCCGCGCGAGCGCCCGTATGATCGGCGGCCATTCGAGCGTATTGTACGAGATCACATCGAGACTAGTCAGTGATGGCTTTGCTGCGGAACAAACATTTCGTGGCGGCGCTCGGGCTGCTCGTCGTTCTGTTCTGCAGCGCGGCGTCGCAAGTCCCGCCGGCGGGCAACGCGCCGCCCGCGACGCCGACGCAGCCGCCGGCCAGCACAACGACGTCGGCACCGCCCATCGCGGCGGCCGAGAAACTGCCCGAAGGTCTCTTTCAGCGGCTCGACAAAAACCGCGACGGCACGCTGGTCGAAAGCGAGTTGAAGGAGCCACAGGCGACGCCGTACCTGTCGAAAATCAAGGAAGCGGACGCGAACAAGGATGGGCGGATCACGCGCGAGGAATTTACGGACGCCGGATCACTGCCGTTTTATCGCGACCCGCACACCGCGGCGGCACTGCTGCTGGTGCTCGCATTCGCGGGCTTCTGCATGTTCATCGACGGGTTGCTCGAGCCGGACCGCCGCGACTACTTCTGGCTGTCGCTCGCGGCGAGTCTGGCGTTGCCGGGGCTGGCGTACCTGTTCGCGCGGCCGTGGTTCCTTGACGAGTCGCCGTTCATCGGATTCGTGGCCGCCGTACCGGCCGTGCTGATCGTGCTCGCGTGGCTCACGGGTGCGACGAAAGAGAAGGAGGCGGAACCGACCGAACCAACTGGCACCGTCGTTCATAAAATTGGCGAGACGACGAAGAGTACCGGCACGCGACCTGCCACGGCATCGCCGGCCACTCAAGCGACCGCACCGCCGCGCCGGCCAGCGCCGCAACGTACGCCGCGACCAGCGCCATTACCACGCCCGCCGGTGCCCGAGCGCCGGCCGCCGCCGCCCGCTCGCCCGCAACCTCCGCGTTCGCCAAAACCGCCCGGCGCGTCACCGCCGCCCGGCGGGACGAAGCCGCCCCCGGGGAAAAGTTGACGTCGCCGATCGCGGCTTATTCGGCAAACCGCTGCCCAACGATTTCGGCGCGCTGCCTTATCCCGAGGAAAAGAACGGCTTCAACTGGGACGAATCGAAGTGAGTTGCCCTTTCGTAACAACCATCGTCGAAACTCATAATCGTTCAGTGCGCGGTCTGATTAGATCAACAGGCCCCTAGCGCGTGCGTACGGGCTGTAGTTTCACCTCTGGGCCGGTGCCGGAGACCGCAAAGATCTGAACGTTGGCCTGTCCCGAATCGAAAGCGTCCTCCGGGGCCAGTGCGGTCCAAACGTTCTTGATGTCTTGGGCCAAATAGGTCCTCGTCACGGCCAGGATCGTTCCGTCCACGGCGATGGCCAGGTGGATGGGAAGCTTCGTGTTCGCGTTCGCTCGGACCCGTCCTTCAAAAAAACACGGCGCGAGTTGCGTTGGGACGCCGCGCAATCGGTCCGCTGTTCGTGTCATCTCGATCTCGAAGTCGGCCGGGTCGTTCACCGTCAGGTCCGCGACCCGTCGGCCGATCAACTCGGCATACGGCCCGATCTTGTAGAGGCCATCGGGGTTCGCTCCTGACCCGAATTTATCAAGCAGTCGCTTGAGCGTGTCGTACTTGCTGTCGAACGCCGCGTCGATCGTGAGCCGGACTCCCTCGTTGTCGAACACCTTCCGGGGTCGCTCGGGAATTGAATCGTTCAAGACCGATTGGCCATCGGTCGGTAAGGGCGGCTCGACGCCGATCGCGTCGAGGATGGTCGGCAGTACGTCGATCGTCTCGACGTTTCGATCGCTCACCGCGCCTTCGTGCTGCTCCGGCCGCTTGACGAAGAGCGGTATCGACAGGATGTCGGGGAGGCTCTCGGACCTCGGTGAGCGTCGCGAGAATCGGCTTCGAAAGGAAACGCCGTGGTCGGCCGTGATCACCAGCAGGCAGCGATCGTACAATCCCGCCGTCTTGAGCCGCTCGACAAGCCTTCCTACCAAGTAGTCGGTGTACCCGACCTGCAAGAGATAGCGTTGGTAACCGTGTGTCGCAGTAAGTTCGTCGTCGTCCCAGGTTTCCCACGGATGCGTTCGCGAAACGCCGTACGGCTTCAATTCGCTCCCGTTGTCCACTGCGTATTTCCGGCCCGATGGCAGGTAGCACCACGGAAAGTGCGGCACGACGACGTGTTCGAAGTACAGCCGCGGTTCCTCGGATGGAACGATGCAATCCAGGAAGTGATCGAACTGCACGTCGCGGTCAAGGTTCCAACCGTAACCGAGTAGTCCGTCTCTTCGGTCGCGGTTGATGTCGAACGTTGTCTTCATTCCGAACCAGGTTCGCGGTATGTCCGGCAGCTCGAACGGCAAATCGGGTGGGAAGAGGTGGTGCAGGTAGACTCGCGACAGCGTGGCGGCAACTGAACCGGTCTGCTGGTAGACCCCGCTGGGGACGACAACCTCGACGCCCGACTCAGCGGGGCAAGCCGGGTGAACGGCTCGAAGACCGTAAGCTCGTACCGCTTGGTCGCGCGCAACAGCGTGAACAGATTCTGCGGATGGTTCTTGATCGTGGGAAGGCGGTTCGGGCGTGGATAGTTGCCGGTCAAGATGGCGGGGACCGCGTTGTCTGTTCGAGGATGGACCGAGGTTGCGTTGCGAAACCATGTCCCATCGCGGGCCAGGGCGGCGAAGTGCGGGTAGCGAATCGGATCGATCACCCGCGCCTCGTTCATCAATGACGTTCCGCAAAACTCGTCAAACACCACCAGGACGACGGGCGTGGGATTGCGTACCTCCAATTGATCCGCCTCCGCCTGTTCGCGCCCGAAGATTTTTCCCGCGACCGGGGAACGCAACAAGAACACGAGGGGAAAGATGACGATCGCCGGTGAGGCCGCCGTCACCACCAGGCGGGTGATCGCGAAACGGCGGTAAGCGACGAGCCAAAGCGCAGTCACCGCGAGCGACAGTACCACCTGGATCATCCCCGGAATCCACTCGATGTAACGCAGCACGGGCAGAATGGTGGCGGCAACGAGAAGGAATACCACGACCGCATGTACTCGCCTCCGTGCGCGCTCGCTACGCCAGCCTGCCAACGCCTGTGGCATTAGTATCAGCGCGGGAACTACGACGGATACAAGGAATGCCAGGGCGAGTATCGCTGAGGGTTGAATCCGTTGGTCCGCCAGATACACGCGATTGCGAGACAGGCGATCAAACAGCGGCTGCCCCAGCGCGAAACTGGTCAGCACGACGACGTGCAATGCATGGAAGCGAGGACTGTTGTTCTGTATCATCTCGCCGGACAGACCCTGAACGAGAGACGTGTCTCCAAGATTGCCGCGATTGTACGATAGCGATCAGGACTTGGCCATTGCGTAGCACTGTCTCCGCGTCCCCGACCGCCACGCGCCACTGGCTTGCCTATGTCTTCTGTCCGCGTGGGCGGCTTGAGCGATAATCCGTCGGCAGCACCACCCTACTCTTATTCTGACACGCAAAGTTTGCCTACCCTGGCCATTGCCGGCGATCGTTGCCCGCGGATCGCGCGCGGATTTTTTTCGGAAATCCATGCCCGCTTTTGTCGGCGTTTCTTGTTCTTATATTGTGTCGGGCGCACGCGGACGGAATGAAGGTGGAGTGGACGGACCGCCCGAGTGGCCGAACTGCCATCACTCCGACCATCTGCCAGATGGAGAGGGAGTCGGAGGCTGGCGGCGGCGGGGAACTGCGTCGCCGGGACGGGGAAATTGGGGTCCGCACGGGCGCCCGTGCGGTACTGAATGGGGCGAATGGGGTCCGCACGGGCGCCCGTGACTGCCACTTTGGCGCCGTTGGGGTGTGCATGGGCGCCCGTACTGTCCAGAATCCGACGAATGAGCACCGCACGGGCGCCCGTACTGTCCAGAATCCGACGAATGAGCACCGCACGGGCGCCCGTGAGGACCACTTTTGGCTGAATGGGGGTCAGACGGGCGCCCGAATGGGGATGTTTTTGGTGGTTTCGTGACGTAACGCGTTTAGCATCAGCATGTTTTGACAAACATCTTGGATGACTTCAGATGGCAGCGAACCAGATTCCGGCGGCAATTGATGAACTGTTTACGGCGGGTGAGGATGCGGCCGACGGGGCCAATCAGCATGAGGTGGCGATCGGCATTTTTCATAACAAGGAGGCGGCGATTCGGA
>Ga0247727_10013498_pt1 | contig 13759 bp, 10 predicted proteins | sample WisWelCaveWW1625_FD_202498 | JGI IMG/M metagenome (GOLD analysis project Ga0247727, IMG submission 202498) | Biofilm microbial communities from Wishing Well Cave, Virginia, United States - WW16-25 | ecosystem: Environmental > Aquatic > Deep subsurface > Groundwater > Cave microbial mat | place... | reverse complement strand
CAGCTCCTCCGTGATGGACAGGAGCCCGGACAGGAGGGCCGGGTTGAAAGGTTCGTCGGTGAAGCCGAAGACGGAGTCGTCCAGAAAGCTTGCGTCCAGGTAGAAGACCTCGGAGTTCGGCTCTTGCGGAACGGTGTCCGTCCTGGCCAAGACGTAGGCGCAGGCTTCCCGACGTCCCAGGAAGTTGTCGCTGGCGTCGTCGAGGAAGTCGGAGATCGGGGGTATGACCCCTCCGGGGTTGAAGAACAGGCTGTCGAGGTAGTCCAGGCTCTCGGTGGCCAAGGCGGCCAGGCCGCCGCTCGTGTAGGCCCCGTTCGCCGTCGACCCGTTGAGGCTGAATGTCGTGTTCGAGAGGACCGTGATCTGCCAGAGGCCGTTCGCGGCCGTGTTCCCGAGGACCCCCTTGATCCTGACGAACTGTCCCGTGGTGAGCCCGTGCGTCCCCGTCGAGTCTGGGACGACCGTGATGACGATCGGCGATGCCGGGTTGGTGGCGGCCGTGATCTGCAAGACCGGCCCGTAGGCAAACGGCTCGAAGAGGGTGACCTCGGGGAGGTACTGCTGGGCCATCCCAGTGGCGGCCGCTATCAGCGCCGCGGGCGACACCATGTCCGGGATGTTCCGGACCCTGGCGCGGTAGGCGTCTTCGGTCTCGAAGGGCTGTCGAAGTTGCCCACGTTCCCTCCCGTGGGCCGAGAGAAAGTCCGAGGCTCCGGCCGTGACGGGATCTCCACCCGTAACGATGAACGCGGGGTCGAACAGGACCACCACGCCGAGCCCCGTGTAAGCCCCCGTCGAGGTGGACCCGTTCAGGGAGAAGGTGGTGCCGGTGAGCACGGTGACGACCCACGTCCCGTTCGCCCCCAAGTTCCCGGTGACGCCCGCGATCGTCACCTGCGCTCCGGTTACCAGCCCGTGGGGCTGGAGAGTCGTGATCACGATCGGGGACGCCGGGTGGGAGGCTCCGGTCACGGTCGCCGCGAAGACGAGAGGGTTGACCGGCTCGAACACCGGATCGTCGACGCTGTTCACCAGCTCGTTCTTGCGGACGGACTCGATCGGGACGTCGATCGTGAGGGCTCCCACGGGCACCACGACCAGCATCGAGGTGACGTATTCGAGCCCCCGCGCGTCGCGGAAGCGGGTCCCCTTCGGCAAGACGCCTCCGCCGGGGGCGACGCCGGACGGGCGGGTCATCTTGATCGACGACCGTCCCGGGTGTCCCCCAGGTGCCAGAGAGATCAGCCCGGCGTTGCAGTTCGCGTCGGAGGCCAGGGAGACCCGCTCCCACTCGGCCGCGATGGCGTTCAGGATCGCGGCGCTGTTGGGATCCTGGAGGAGCCCCTCTAGCCACGTCGTGTCGCAGGTCCTGCGCAGAACGTCGATGAGCTGTGCCTGAGAGAGGGCCATCTCACACGAACGTCACGCGGCTTTCCAGGCCGCGGATCACGTTGCTCTTGCTCGCCGACTGGGAATCAACGGCCTCCACCGTCGGGTCGATGTCGTGGTCCGGGATCTCCAGCGAGTTGTTCCTCACGATCGCCCCCACCGTGGATCGAGCGATGGCGATCAGGGACGAGCGCAGCAAGGTCTCGCCCGGCCGGAGGTTCTGCATGACGGCCAGCGTGCCGGCCCGGATGTCATCCTGGACCGTGTTCGGGTCGAACCCGGAGGCCGTGTCGACGTCCCACCGCACGTCCTGGAAGACCACGACCCCGCGGAAGACCTCGACGGGGATCCCGGCGGCCCTCCATCGGACGAGTTCCTGCTCCACCTGCGTGATCATGCCGCTCGTGGCGTTGCCGTCCGTGTCGGCGATGATCAGTTGGACCGCGCAGGCGGGGAGCGGGTCTCCAGCGAAGGTGCTGGTCCCGAGGAGCAGCGACGGGCAGAGGCACTGGATCGGGGGGTTGGTGACCTCGTAGCCCTTGGCCACAGCCACCCCGGGAACCTGGCGGGCCCCGAACTCGATTGCCTCCAGGGTGCCCCGCCTCACCGTCTTGAAGAAGTCCCGGATCCTGGCCCGGAAGGCGACGTCGGCCTCAACGTCGTTCCCGCCGGCCGCCGCGTTGGGCTGGAAGACCGTGATCGTCGGGTCGAACGGCGCGTCCACGAACTGCTTGATGGAGTCCTGCGGTACCCGGCCGTCCGGCCCGGTGATGAGGCAGGTGGCCGAGATCGGGCCGATCGTTTGGCCCACCCCCGGACTGGCCGGGAATACGGCGTTCACGTCCGTGGCGAACTGGATCCCGGCCGCCGTCTGGACCACGTTCCCGGCCGGGATGGTTCCGCCTGGGTTCGCGCCCGCCCCTCGACTAAAAATCAGATCGACGAGCGCAGGGGTGGCCGGGAACCTGGTCAACCCGTAGCGGTCGAAGGCCACGCGGTCGAGCTGGTCCTGGCGCGCCGTCTCGACGAACAGGCCGCGGAAGCAGGCTGCGAAGGCGGCCACGACCTCCTCGCCCTGGAGCGCGGACGATCCCAGCATGACGTTGACGTCCGAGCCGGGGACGTCGATGGTCTGCGGGTTGATCCGAAGGTTCGGGGTCGTGACGATCGATCGCCGCCCCACGGAGAACAGGATGCGTCGGTCGGGCAGATCGCTCATGGGAAGCTCCCCTAGCTAACCACGATCTCACCATTCGGTGAAGAACTGACATTCGTGTCCACGAACGCCCCCTGCTTGGTCTTCGCCCGCAAGGTGATGAACAGGATCCCCTGGGGGTCTTGGCGCAGCGCGACGGTAGCAGCCTGGACCTCGGGCTCCTCTTCGACCTGCTGCTTGATGTCGATCTGGAGGGACTGGAGCACGCGCACCGACTGAGGCTGGTTGAGCCTCAGACCGACCCCGTACCCGGGCAGGAACGCGAAGGCGTTCTTGGGGGTCACGAGGCGCCTGAAGATGCGCTTCCGCAGCCCCTCGAAACCGCCCTGTATCGCAACGTCCCCTCCCGTGTCGATCTTGAACCCCTCCTGCCCGAAGGGGTCGGAGGCGAAGTCGACGAGGTCGAGGAGGCGCGGAGGCGGGAGGGTACGGGGCAGGGGTACGATCCCCGAGAAGTCAGCCGCGACAGGGAACCCGAGCATGCCCCCGAACTTCGACCGGACGCTCACCACCGTGACCCGGTAACGAACCCCCACCACAAGCTCGCGGTCGGTGTGGACGTCGAAGGCCCTCTCGTCGCCAGCCAGCACGGGGCCGGCGGCCGGACCCTGCACCATGAGCAGGTCCACCCCCACGGCCTGCGGGGTCACAGCCTGCCCGCTGACGATGGAGAAGACGTAGTTCTCGGGGTTCAGCGCATCCTCGAACCCTGCCGCGCTCTTGTGGACGGGCTCCTCGTCGTACACGACGCGGACGACCTGCCCCTTGAGCGCCCGAGCCCGGACGACGTGGAGGGGACCGCCACCGCCTAACGGGTCGCCATACGCTTCTTGCCCGTAGCCGCCCGGTCTGGTCGACATGATTCCAGCTTACTTGACCTTGACCTTATCCGCTTCTACGTCTGGGGTCGGCGGAAAAAAAGGTGCTGGGGGCAGCGTTGGGGATGTCCCTGACGTCACCCCTCCATGAACGTGAGAGTCAAATGCCGTCTTAAGCGCATCCAGGTGAGCTTTCAGCGTGGTGGCAAGAGCGGCAGGTTGCAAGCTCGCGTCGTCCCCCCCGAGCTTGACGATCCCGCTTCCACCCGGAATCACGATCACGTTCCCGTCCTGTTGGAGGAGAGCCCTTGCCCCTCCCCTCGTCCGGATGTCGATCGGGACGTTCTCTGCGAAGACGGACAGGCGATCGTTCTGGAAGAACGGTTTCCTGCCGTCGTCCGGATCGGTGAGCATCTTCGCCGAGGCAGAGTTCAGGATGGCCACGATCACCGGGGTCCCGGCCAGGTCCCCCCCGGGGAGGACGACCAGGACCAGGTCACCCGGATGGATCGGGGCGAAGATCGTGCAGGACGTCCCACCCTGAATCCCGGCGTACTTGCACGTGACGGGGATGTTCGCGGGGTGCAGGACGACGTCGACGTCGACCCCCATCGGCCCGACGTGGACGGCTAGCGGGTCGTTCACGTCGATGGACCCCTCGGCATCCATCTCGCCCGTCGAGACCGTCCCGTGGGCAACCCACAGGCGCGGGTCGATGCCGGGACGGCTGAACGCCTCCGCCATCCTCGACGGATCGATCGCTGACCTTCGCGTGGTACCGAAGCCGCGTCTCATGGGCTCGGCGTGACCACGTTGGTGCGCGATTCAACTTGCAACTGCCTGTTCAGGCGCGGCTCCCGTCCTCGCTTGAACAGCTTCATGGAGTCCGAGATCTGTTGGGCTTCCTTCGAGATGGTGTCGGGCAGCGACCTGGCCTCGATGAAGTTCACGAGTTCCATGTCCGCCGACCACCCGCCGTCGTCCTCGAAGGTGAACTTGTGCTTGATGGATCGGACGAAGAACAGGTCCGTCAGCTTGCGCCTCTCGATGGCGGCCGCGATCGCATCGGCCATCCGGTCGCCCTCCGCGAACGGATCCGCGGACGGAGAAAATCGACCGGCCTGCCGCTGAATGAACTTGGCCGTCTCGCTAGCGCGTCGACCGAAGACCTCCGACAGCGGGGAGACCTGCGGGTTGGCAGGGTCGCGGGTCAGCCTCGCGACGATGACCCGAACGGCCATCCCGGCGCGGAGGCCGAGCACGTCGGGGTTCATGTTGTTGTTCTCGGGATCCGTCGGATCCTGGTAGCTGGAGATGTCGTCCGTCTCGATCGCGACGGACGTCTCCTGCCTGCACATGGACTGGTAGATGCTCGCCGCCGTTTTCGTCAACTGCTCTAGGTCCCGGATCCCTTCCCCGACGTTGACCGCGACGACTTCGTTTGAGCCACCCTCCCCCTTCGAGCCTACGCGCGTTCGGCGGTTGTTCTTCGGGTAGCGCACGCGAACGGAACGCTTCTTCGGGTCGGCGTCCGTGTTCGTTGAGATCACCTCGATGGCCGGAGCCTTGATGCGCCCGAGCTTACGGGAGGTCTTGATGCTCTTGATGTTGCGCCCCCAGACCAGGAAGCGGATCTGGCGCTTCTTCTTTGCGGCGTCGTCGCCGAACCGAACCTGCCGCTCGAACCCGTCAACCGATCCTCCGGGAAGGAGGTCATCCCCGGACTGCCCCTCGTAGATCGAGCTGGGAGGGCGCAGCAAGAGGGCATCGCCCGCCTTGGGCGCCCTGGGACCTTCCGCATCGATCGGCAGGGTCTCCCCGAACACGGGGCGCTGCTCCTCCGGGCCCTCGAACCCGGCCTCCAGGGGTACCCCGGTCGGGGCCGGCGTCAGGTTGGGGTCGATGGCCGGATCGTACATGGGCACGAGGTTGACCATGCGGCACGCCTGGACGATCAGGTCCCAGGCCGACATTCCCTGCGGCACCTGGGCGGGCATGCGGGGCTGCCCGGTCCCTGGAATGTCGGCAGGGTTCGTTGCGTCCGGAGCGACCGGCTCCCCCTCGGCCGGTGGCATCTGGCCCGCCGTGGCCCCCGCCGCCTGGTTCTGCGACTTCGCCGTTTGTTGGTTCCGGTTGAGTAGCTTCTGGTCGATCACGGGCTCCTTCGACAACGGCGTGCGGAACAGGATTGCGCGAAGGGGGTCGCCACCAAACTTGCCCGAGGTGGCAGGTACGCCCTGGAGGATTCGATTCACGTAGGCCGAGATCCTCTCGCCCTTCTTGGCAATCTTGAACGTGTCGGAGGACGGGTTGATCTTGGTGTCGATCAGGACGGCCTCCAGCGACCGCGCCGAGATCTGCACCGTGGCGTCCTCCCCGTCGTGGTTCGTGTCCCAGGTATCGACGTAGCCGCGGAACATGATCTTCTGGCGGTCGAGGGACAGCGGCCAGCGGTCGGGCTGCGCGAACACCTCGGACGGCACCGTCCCGAGGAAGACCTCCAGCAGGGCCGAGCGGATCAACTCCGACATGAGGGGGCAGTCCCGGAAGGCGAAGCTGACCTCGGCCTTGTCTGCCAGCAGCGGGGAGTTCAGCTCGACGTTGACCTCCAGGGGCACGATGGACAGGTCGATCGAGAAGACGTCCCCCGGCGTCTCCGTCTGAGCCCGCGGCTTGGGGGCCTGGTCCTTGAGCTGCTTCTTCTCCGCCTGGAGCTTCCGCAGCTCCTTGGTCAACGCCGGGTTCACGTTAGGGGCCCCTCCCCCGTTCGGGGGAGAAGCCCCCTTCTCCTGCGCGATCTTGTTCCTGACGTCCTTGATCTTCTTGTCGAGCTTCTGGAGCGCTGGCGGCGTGGGCTCGTCCTCGGAAGCCACGTCGGGCACGACGCTCTCCGAGAAGTCCTCCATCCGGATCTTGAGCCGGATCATCGCGGCGGGCCGGTAGGGGGTCTGAAGCCGATCAGCCACAGGACTTCCGCAGGTCGCCCGGGGCGTTGTTCGAGCGGTTCGGGATCCGGATCGGGCGACCCGGATCGTCGCTCGGCCCAGTCGGGTAGTCCGGAACGCGGGACCCCGGCAGGTTGTTGAAGTCGGCGATCTGCCACCAGAGGTCGGCGTCGCCGTAGTACTGAGCGGCGAGGTCGCGCAAGTCCGTCCCGGCGGGGGCCCTGACCTCTGCGAGCACGGGCGGAACCTTCTGGACGGTGATCAGGTTCCGGAGGTTGACTGCGGCCTCCTGCCCTTCCGTCAACCCCTTCAACACCCCGAGCCAGTTTTCCTGAAGGTTGAAGACTTGCGCGGCATCGTCTCCGGTCGTCAGGGTATTCAATTTCAAGTCGTTGTACTGGTTCACCAAGTTGGTGAGCGCGAGGAGGGCAAGGTCGTTCAAGTAGGCGACTCGCTCAAGCTGCTCAACGGGAAGGGATGCAATGGCCACCGCCGAACCGGTCGCCGCATTCACCCCCAGCAGGGCACTCTCGATCCCGGACAAGGCACCATCGAGGGCGTCCGTGACGCGGGCGAGGTTGGCCTCGACCGTTTGGGAAAATCCCGCCAGGAGCACGGCCGGCGATTGTTTGAACTCGATCGACACGCCCTGAGATTCTCTCATCCTCCCCAGAGCCTCCCCGGCCGACTGCCTGGGCGAGCCCAGCGCCTGGGGATTGACGATCGAGGCGGTCTGCTCGGCCCGGCCCCTCCACTTGAACTCCGCCTCCCAGGCGACGTCCTGGGGCCTGTCGGGGGTGGCCTTGAACCGCTTCAGGATGCCCCGGCGCACGTAGGCGTCCCCGTTGGTCGGCGAGAACGGGTCCCCAGGGAGGAGGCCCCCACCCCAGCGCACCTCGACGAGGGACCCGGATCGACACAGGTCGTCGAAGATCTGGACCAGGCGGCGAGCGGCCCCGTTCCCCAAGAAGATGTCCTTCCACATCCCCGTGATGACGGTCGGACTCTCGACCGGGCCGAACACCTGCTGGGTGGCGACCGGGTTCCCCGGGTACCAAGTGGTCTTGTCTCGCTGCGTCACCTCGTACGCGATGGGCCGGTAGGGGAGCGCGCGTCCCTCCAGGCTGATGGTGCCCTTCCCCCGCCCCTCGAAGAAGATCTGGTCGGACAGGGGAGGCTCCAAGATCCGAATCTCGAAGGCACCCGCTTGAGAGTCGAAAGCCATCCGTCAGATCTCCGAAGGGACGTTCAGCATGGAAGCCATCCGGTTCTCGGCCGCGCGCTCCAGGTCGTTCTTGAACCGGACGAACACGCGGTCGGGCTCCATCTGCTCGAAGTCCATCTTGATGTGAATGTCCCCGTTCAAGTTAAGGTTGCGATCTCCTCTCTTCCCCGTTTCTGCTGGCGCAGTCTCCTTTCCAAGTAAACCAGAGTACATCTTAAAGATGTCAACCAACTTCCCCCCAATACCCGTCGACAGTTCTTGCCGGGAAAAGCCTAAGAACTTGTCTTCCCCTAACATCGATTTGATCATCCCATCAAACCGTTCAAGATTGGCGGCGCCTTCCGCCGTTATGAGACCGAACTTTTTAAACTCGGTTGCAACCTCTTTCCCAGCAGCTACCTGCCCCTTAGCTGAGTAGGAGATCATGGCCTCAATCGACTTAGGATCAAGACCTGACTTAGCAAGGGCGGGAACGTTCAACTTGGCTCCCTCGAAGCGCGCAATCGCCTGGGAAAGATCCCTGCTGCCCTGAGTATCCCACCGTAACCTATTAACCTTATCCTCCTCCCTCTCCATCGAATCGAAGAACTCCTTGGCCAAGAGGTAGGTAGCCCCGATCAGAGTTACCGTTGTGGCGGTCATCGTGACGGCCCCGAGAGTCGCAGCCGGCAACGCCTTCCCCAACATACCTGCCACCCCCCCGGCTATATTTGCAGCTCCACCCACAACCCCAGGTACCTTCGAGGCTCCCCAGATCAAAGCTATGGCCTTCCAGTGACGCAGCAAGGTTTCAGTCAACGTCACAATCTTGTCGAACGCGGCCGCAAGCTTCTCCCCGATCTCTTGCACGAGCGGCTTCCCGGAAGCTCCCGCCTGCATGAGCTTCTTGGACAGCTCTTCGAGCTTCGTGCTGACGCGCCCGAAGAGGGGCCCGGTGAGCTTCTCGAAGACGAACTCTCCGGTCATCTTGATTCGCTTGAGGTTGTCGTCGAAGCCCTTCGACATCTCGTCCGCGGCCGGGACGAGGTTCTTGAGCGCCTTGTTGATCATCTCGTACCGCTTCTCCGGGGAAGCCTTCTGGAACGCCTTCACGTCGACGATCTGGTTTCGAAGGTACGCCTGGAACTGCCCGAAGCGCGGGAGGACTCCCATCTGGACGACGCGCCCGACCGCCCCCATGTCGGCACCGAGAACCTTCTGGGCAGCGGTAGCCCCGACGGTCAGCTCTTGGATCTGGTCGTACGACAGTCCAAGGTTGGCCACCGACGTGGTGATGGTGTTGAAGCCCGCCGCGACCTGAGGCAAGGGCTCCGCGAACCTCATGGAGACCTCGCGCAGCTTCTCCATCCGATCCGCCCCGGCCTCCATGGAAGCGGCCATCTGCTCCGCCGGGTTCGTGCCCTTCGCCCAGTTGCCGGTCGCGTAGATGATCCCCGCGATGCTCTCCCTAGTCTGCTCGGCCTGCGCCCCGATGTGGACGAGGTGCCGCGCGAAGCTCGCCCCGGCCGTGGCGATCTTGCTGTAGGCGGTCGTGAGGAACGCCGTCTTGGAGGCCAGGCGGTCGGTGTTCGCGGCGATGCGGTTGAGCCCGCTGCTCACCTGGTCGACGAGCTTGAAGGCTACCTGGGTTTCGAGGACCTCGGTTGCCACGACAGCCCTATACTACGCCTGGTGCGGCCCGTTCTCCCGCCGAACAATGCCGATCAGCGCCTCGTAAAAAGCGATGAAATCCCCCATGGGCATGGCCATCACCTCCGAAAGGGGTTGGTGCCCGTACCGGGCCACGAAGGCAATCCTATCCCAGCGCGCTCGGTGCCTTCGCTCGGCGTCTAGCCGATCCGAACCGTCGCGCTGGCCAAGAAATCCTCGACCTCCTTGGCCTGGGGCGTGTTCACGCGCTCGAAGGCTGAGATGAGGAGCTGGCGCACCTTCGGGGAGCAGCCCTCAAGGAAGGACTCCTTGCCGCCTGCATCCCAGGTCACGGGCTTCCCGTCGGCCTCGACGATCGCCGCCTTGATCAGCTCGTAGGCTGCCGAGGTCTTGAGCGCCTGCGAGGCGTTGACCGCGCGCATCTCCTCCGCGATCGTGAGCTGGCGCAGGCAAACCTGCTTCGGGTCCGTGGCCAAAGTACGGGCCGACTCTGGAATCGTGAACTCGTGCTTCGGCCGGCCGGCATCGAGGGCTGACGCCTGCGCCAAGGGGTGGGTTTCAGCCAAGGGATCTCCTTTTGAAAATCGAGGTAAGTAAGGATATACAATAGTTCCGTGAGTACCCGCAATCGAAAAAAGAAACCCATCGCCGATCGCTTCTGGCCCCGAGTTCAAAAGACCCAAACCTGCTGGCTCTGGACGGGCCCGGTTACCGTCCACGGTTATGGGATCCTAGGACGCGGGCGAGCTGTGGAAGGAAAGGTCACCGCCCACCGTCTTGCCTGGGAGCTGATCAAGGGTCCAATTCCACCCGCGATGTGCGTTTGTCATCACTGCGATGTTCGGACATGCGTTAACCCCGAACATCTGTTTCTAGGCACGCTCACCGACAACGCCCGCGATATGGCCCGGAAGGGGAGACAGGTATTTCAGCAGCATCCAGAGAAAGCCCCGAGGGGATCACGACACGGAAACGCGAAGCTGAGCGAGGGTCAAGTCCTGCAAATCCGGAATCTGAAGGGAAAAGAGACCGCGGCTGAAACCGCGCGATCGTTCGGCGTCAGCCTCGGAACAGTGAACTCAATCCGCTGCGGACTGAGCTGGAAGCACGTTCCCCTACGCGATCGAAAGGGTGTACCTGTCTGATTTCCAGGTAAATGCTAACTCAAGGTACTGGTCGCGGGCGGGAGCGCGAAGGGGGATGGGGTCGAACTTCATGTCCGGGATCATGATGCGGGCGATCACGCCGTTCGGGAACTGGATCCGGAACGTGCTGGAGATCTGCTCGTCGTTCACGACCCTGCGCTGCGACCGCCGGACCACGAGCGCCTGAAGCTCCAGGATCTGGGAGCCCTCGGGGTTGACCGTGAAGGAGCCACCGACCTCGTCGAAGATCTCGTCCTGCCGGCTGGCAGTCTCCCCGAGGTAGTTCTCGGTGGTGACGCGCTGGCGCGTTTCGAACGTGAAGTCCTTGATGGCCGTGATCTCGGTCTGGAGGACGCCGTTCCGCGTGATGCGGATGGTGGCTTCTACGCCTCGTGCTCGAAACTCTGCCACGGGAACCTCCTACGTTACGCTGCTTGTGAAACCTGGATCTCAACAGTCGGGCCGATCTGAGTATCGTACAAAAGATCGTTGAGGTCCCCGAGCATGCGGACCTTGACCTTGATGACCCGGATCCCGAGCGCGGTGAGCTGCGGGGTGTTCCCGCTCTTCTCGTCGATGCTGTACGCCTCGATCCGCTGCTGCGACGGATTCTGCTTGGAGAGCAGCGACGACAGGAAGCCGTCGATCTCCCCCACCAGGGCGTCGATCCGCTCCGTCGTTCCCGGGAAGTTCTGGTACTTCGCCGAGAGCGCGACGAGGGTGTCCTGCACGAAGTCGGCGAAGCGGCGCCGGTTGTCGGCCGTGCGGGTCGGGAAGCTCAGGGGCTGGATCGCCGTGATGGCCGACTGGAAGATCCAGCCGACCGCCCGATCGCGGCGGAGGGCGGAGAGCCCGGCCGCCTTGAAGTTCACGTAGTCGGCCCGCACGAGGGGCGAAACGACGCCGAAGGCCGGCTCCAGCCCCTGGATGACCTGGATGACCGTGTTCTGGACGGAGGACTGGACCTCCTCGGCGAGGTTCGAAAAGAGGCTCGCCTTGAACCCGTCGGGGCTGACGAGGACGTTGCGCGACCCCAGCTCGGACGAGAAGACGAAGGCGTAGGGGAAGTTCACGCAGACGCGATCGGCGTTCACGCCGAAGAACGTGGGCGGAAGTGCCAAGGCTGCCGTCTTCGCGGCCGAGGCGTCGGCCACGGTCGGGGTGATGGACGTGGCCGGATCGGCCGAGACGCAGGCGATCCTCCCTCGGGACTGCTGGGAGGCGTCCTGGGCGTTCTGCCAGAGGCGGTTCCGGATCCCCGTGGTGTTCCGGGCCGCCCAGATCACCGTGATCTGGGTGAGCGGGTTGTCGGTCGGGAGCGTCTTGTCGATCGCGCCCGGGATCAAAGTCCCCCCGGTGTACATGGTTGCAATCTTTTCCTTCAGGTTCGCGCCGGCCGCTGCCGCCGCGGCGAAGGCGGCGGCGGATGCGCCCGCAGCGTTCACCGTCGAGATGCCAGTTGCCGGGGCGATCGAGGACAGGACGTTCGGGAGCGCCGTGTCGAGGCAGGTGTCGATGAGTGCGATGCCTGCCGTGATGCCCTTCACGAAGAAGGCGCTCGCTCCCATCGGGCCGCCCGTGACCGCTCCTGTCGAATCGATCGGGCGCGTGAGCCCCCCGTTCACGTCCTGCGTCAGGTCGAGGGTCGTCCCGACGATCGACGACACCGTGATCGTCCCCGCGGTCGTCGTCCCCTTCGGGATGAGGATGTCCTGGGACAGCGCGACGATGACGGTCGACGTGGCCAGGGGAGCATCGGCGAACCTCGTCCCGGCCGGGATCTGGATGTCCTTGTTCGTCTTGCCGGACGTGATGTCCGCGATGGGGTCCACGGTCACGTTGAACCTCACGAACACCTTGGGAGTGGCCAGGTCCGCCGTCACCATGTCGCCGTCGACGCGCTGGATGAGCAGGCGACGGAAGGTCTTGTTCTTGAGCTGAAGCATCCCGTTGCCGTCGAAGAAGACGCCCGACCCGTCCTGGTTGTTGGACACGAGGTTCGGGGAGTCCTGCGAGAAGACCTGCGAGACGCCTCCGTAGATGCTCGTGATCTCCGCGGCCGATGTGACCTCCCGGGGCACGAACGGGCCCTTCAAGAACTCGCCCACGAGGGCGGACACCCCGGACGAGATCCCGAGCGTGATCGACGGGCCGGTCCGATCGACGATGACGATCTGTTCGAGTTCGAGGATCTGGGGGGTTGTCGGGAAGTCGGTGACTCGCAGAACGAAGGGCATGCTGTCTTCTCCTGTTTCCGCGTCAGCGGAGCTTCACCTCGGTACCGTCAGGGAGTATCTGACAGGAATTCACGGTCAGGCGCAAGGGGGAGACGGGACCGACGGTCACCTGGATGGTCTGACCAGAGACCGTGAGCACGGCGTCGCGGTGCTCGCGCATGGCCGTCTCCTCGTTGTCGATCAGCCGGGCCGAAAGCAGCGAGAACCTCGCGTCCACGCCGAAGTACTCGGGCAGCGGCAGCAGGACCCCGTACCGGGGTCCGGTCGACTCGCTCATGAGCAGCGGCGGAGCCCGCCAGATCTCTTCGAGCTTCTCGACGATGGCGTCGCGCTCCCCGACGCTCGAAGCTCGCAGGGAGATCTCGAAGTCCGCCTCCAGCTCGGAGAGCTTGTAGAGGCCGAAGCCGTCGTTCGCCATCTGCCCCGGTACCGTGCCCTTGGGCTCCACCGTGTTCGGGCAGAGGGTCGGCGTCATGAGGGCGTCGGAGTACCTCCACTCCCCCGGCAGGACGCACGCCGAGGGCGAGACGAACTTGTCCACGAAGCTCGGCCACTGCGAGAAGACTCGCGCGAACTGGAACGGGCCGGGGTGAACGAAGATCTGCTCCAGGAGGAACCTCGACAGCGCCTGGGCCATGGCGCCCCGGGCGCTCATGCTCTTGCGGCGCGAGTACTGGTCGATCGTGAACGGCACCTCAGGCCCCCTTCTTCATCTGCCGAACGAACTCGCGATGCACCCACGGGTTCGCTCGCTTGGTGGCGCGGTAGAGGATGCGCCGGGCCGGGAGCCCGCGCTGCTTGATGGCGCGGGCGATCAAGAAGGCGACCGATCGGACCTCCGCGTCCTTGCCCTTGCCCTTGCCCCGAACGAGGCCCTTCCGGCGCACCCAGTTCGCGATGACCCCCACGGGGGGCATCCTGGCCCCTGACCGACGACCGAACTCGATGATGGCCGCGTAGAGCAGGGGGTTGTACACCCGAGCTCCTCGGGGGATGTCCCCGACCTGGAAGCTGCGCGCGTAGCTGCCCCGGTCGATCGGGGGACGCGGGTCCTCCCGGATCACCTGCTGGATCACCCGGGGCACCTGGAGCTTCACCGCCACCCGGAGGGCCTTCTCGGCCCGGTCCAGGGTA
>Ga0247727_10013497_pt1 | contig 13760 bp, 8 predicted proteins | sample WisWelCaveWW1625_FD_202498 | JGI IMG/M metagenome (GOLD analysis project Ga0247727, IMG submission 202498) | Biofilm microbial communities from Wishing Well Cave, Virginia, United States - WW16-25 | ecosystem: Environmental > Aquatic > Deep subsurface > Groundwater > Cave microbial mat | place... | reverse complement strand
GGCCGTATCACCCTGATGAAAGGCGTGAAGAAAGGGGAAGTAGAATGGCTGTACAAGACGCACACGAAGGCCTCCGCAGCAAAGATAGCTGAAATCGTGCGAAAAAATCCTCCGCTCCGCTTCCTCTACGAGCCGCTCATCATCCACCTGCAATGCAAGAACCAGGAAGAGGCAGACAAACTTTTACAAACATTGCAATCGAATGGCTTCAAGCGAGCACGGCTGGTTTCCTTCAGGCACTGGACGATTGAAATCGCAGAACCCATGAAGCTGGAAACAATCCTCACAAAAGAGCTTTCTCAGGAATATATAACATTTCTCGTAACCGAGGCAAACAAACGTCTACAGAAAACAAAACAACATATAAAAAAGTTAGAAAAATTATTTGCTCAGAATCTCTAATTCAGCTTCGTTTACTTTTTCTTCAAGATGATCCCTAAAGGCATCTTTCGTCACGAAGGTCTTTCTATCATCATACGAGTAGAGAACCGTTCTGCCAAATACAGACGGGACATTCCGATCCAAAACGCGGTAGTGCACGGTCATCCCAGCAATTTCTCGCCAGTCATGGGCAACTTCACTGCTCACCTGGCTACCCCAGTAGGCGAACACGCCAGCAGCAGCAGTAGCAAACACACCAGCTAAAACGCCAGTGCCCCACAGATAATCCTTTCTTTCAATTGCCATGTTGTTTGTAAACTCTATAAATTAAAATAAAAAATTATCTCTTATTGAAGAGCATTCTCAGGAAGACCAACGCAAGGATGACCAGGATGATATCCACGATGATCCAGAAGCTTCCTTGACTCTTCTCAGCAAACCAGTCGCCAAAGCGTTGGAAGAACGGATCTTCACCTGTGGCCTCGCCGCCGAAGTCAACAGTAACTACTTCCGTAACTTCGTTTCCGAGGTCATCCGTTACCGTGATCTGCATGTCATGCTTTCCCGTCGTTTCTTCATCCAATGTGAAGTACAGGTATGCATGCGCTTCGTCGCCTGCCTCAAGCAATGCTAAGTATTCAGAGCCGGTCAATTCTGCCCAAGCAACGTCTTCTGTAGTTACCGTGATCGTCGCATCTTCATCGCCGCTGTTGCTGATAGTCAACCCAAGAGTCAACTCACTGCCTTCAACGACGTAATCTTCATCAACGTCAACCTGCAGGTCTCCTGCGGCATCTGCTGCACTACAAGAGCTCACATCCACAGTAATAAGTTCGCTGTCCAGCGTATTGCCGCTGTTGTCATACAGGATTGCTTCCAAACCATAACTGCCAATTGCAATGTCAGTAGGAACAACCAGGTCAAAGCTTATTCGCTGACTGTTATCATCATCATTATAATCACCAAGCGTGAAGCTATCAGAGGTCTCCTGAACACCCAGATCTCCATCTCGTATTTCTACGTACAGATTCTCCATGTCGTTCATGCCCGTGCTTTCAACATCGAGTGACACGCGGTAATCATCGCCGCAAGCAAGGTCAATCGTTGGTGTCATGCTGACATCGGAAATCACAGCACCTTCATCATTTCTTTCAATATCAATGGAGATGGATTCGTAATCACAGCTGTCATCTTCATTGCCTTCTTCATGGACTTGGACATACAATTCGTAGTCATCGTCTTCATCAAGGCTTGTCGGCAATTCGAAATCAACATTAAACGTCTCGCTTTCATCTTCATCGATGGTACCAGTTACTCGTTCTACTTTTTCTTTATCACCGGTATCAACATTGTAAAGGATAATTTCCAATTCCACATCAAGATCATCGTTGGCATTGTTATCAATATCAACTTCTACTGGTATAATCTCACCAGCACTAAAATCATCTCCAGAGTCTGGATTTTGAATGTCAATGCTAAAGTCGCTACCTTGCCTGCCGGACTCACAGATGTCTGCGGCCACAGTCACATCAAGAGCAACGGTAGCAGAATCGGTGCCAGACGTAATGCTAATATCTCCGCCATAGCTGCCGAAATCAATATCGGAGTCCGGATCGCCAGTAACGGTAATCGTCATGCTGGAACCGGGGCTGACTGAACTTGTGCTAGAAAAGGAAATGGTAATCTCATCATCATCGTTGTCAAGAATGGCATTGGTATCCCCATCATCGCTTGTAAAGCTAATAGTCCAGGTGCTTAGCGTCGTGCTTCCATCGTTCGTAACCGTGAATGTCTCGGAATCGGTATCACCCACCAATTCCAAAGCAATGCTGCTTGCGCTTACGGTGAAAGAATCGTATGAAGCAATGGTAACCCCATATGGGTCCGTGGCTGTATGGGAATCAGCCGTGTCTGTAACGGTTATGGTCCCGAGATAGTCCCCAGCAGGCTCAGAATTTGGTACAGTAATGGTGAAGCTTACCGAGGGGCTCGTTGTAGTATCAATTGAGCCAATAGTTGGTGCACTAATGGTATTGCCGCTCACATCAGTAAGTGCCGTGCTGGATACAGAAAAGATACCAGAGCCCTCGACTGTGACGGTATAAGTAAGTGTCTCGCCACCAATTCCAGTATAATCGCTGGAGGTCACACTAGCGCTATGAGTAGCTGCAACACTTGCAATACCCAACAATGTTATAAATAATATACTTAAAATGAATCGTTTCATGATTGAAACCCCCTAAAATTGTGTTCAAAATGTACCAAGGTCCTTTTTTAAACATTATGGTCGCCAAAGAAACAATTAGTCTCCGCTACAGGACAATATTACACCTTCAAACTTACCACTTTGGAGATGCCATCCTGCATCGTCACACCATAGATAGTTTCTGCCTCAGAAATAATCGCATCGTTGTGCGAAATGACAATATACTGCGCGCCCTTTGAATATTTTGAAATGAGCTTGGAAAGTAATTCGGAGTTCTTCTTGTCCAGCGCCGCATCAACCTCATCCATGAGATAGAACCATGATGGCTCAAACTCTTGGATGGCAAAAATGAACGACAACGCAGTGAGAGTCTTTTCCCCGCCAGACAGGCTTTTGATATCTAGGTACTTGGAGCCAACGATTCGGACGCGAATATCCACTCCTCCCTCAAAGACATTCTCAGGATTCTCAATGATCAATTCTGCTTCCCCTTTCGTAGACAGAGATGAAAATATTTCTTTGAAATTTCTCTCTAAGAGCTTGAACGTCTTCATGAACGACTCCTGCTTCTTGCTTTCAATTTCAAACATCATTTTCAGCACATCATCTTTCTCCAATTTCAGCGTCCCGAACTTCTCCATGAGCGCAGTATATTCCTGGTCGACTTTCTCATAAATTTCTAATGCTCTGAGATTGACATTGCCCATCGTCCGCAGCATGTTCTCAAAGTTCTTTATCTCGGCAAGCAAATCAGGCAATGCAATCCCTCGTCGCAGCTGAACCTCGCCATACTGCTCAAACTCTTTCTTCAGTCCTTCCACTTCTCCGCCAAGCACGGCTTTCTTGATGGAAATATCATTCCTTCTTCCTTCCACTGCGCGTATTCTTTCCTCACTGCGAATCAGCGTCCCATCTCTCTTCTGAATGAACTCCTCACACTTCGCACGTTTCTCAAACATTTGCTTGTATTCCGCATAGAACTGTTTCTGATTCTTCTCCTTGATCTTGAGTATATCTTCGTTCGCGCGCAATTCTTCATGCAGCGCTTTCAATTCCTTCGAGAATGCCTCAAATTCTTTCTCGATGTTCTTCATGATGCTCAAAACTTTTTCTTTCTCGGAAGCATACAGACCGCTCTGGTTCTGCAGCGAGTTCTTCTCAGAATCATTCATAATATGCTGCTCACGCAGCCCCTGCTTCTGCACTTCAAACGCTTCAAGCTCTTTGTTCAGCTCAGAACTGTTCAGCTTTGATAACGCTTCAATATGTGTTTGTTTTTCCTCTTTGAGCTTCGTCAAGTCTTGCTGCACGTGCTTGATGCTTCCCTCGAGCGCCTTTTCGCTGCCCTCCAATTCTTTCATCTGTGCACGGAGCTCTTTCTTCTTTCCATCCAGCTCTTTCATATCCTCAGTGCCGCCCATGGAAACTTCTGCTGCGCGGATCTCTGCTTCAAGGACCGCCTTCCGCTCACGAGAATAGATGATATCTTCGTCATTCTTCATCTTCTGTTTCTCTAGCAATGTAACAGTTTCTCCCAGCCGTTCCATGTCTTTCTCTAACCGCTCCATCCCACTGCTGACTTCTTTCTGCTGGAATCCTAAGCCTCCGGTAGACTCGCGCCGGAATCCGCCAATCATCGCCCCGGACGTCTCCATCAAGTCTCCGGTCAGCGTCACCATGCGTGCACGCCCAATTCCTATTCTTCGCGCAACAGTGATATCATCAACGACCACAGTGCCACCAAGAACATACTTGAACACCGTTGCAAATCGAGATTCATATTGTACAAGATCGATGGCAAGCCCTTGCGCACCCTGCTCTTTCGCAATTCTTTTCTCATCTGCGCTTATCTCCCTTTCTTGCAGCTTATTCAACGGCAAGAACGTAACAACGCCGAGCTTATTCTCTTTCAAATATTGGATGCACTTTGCTGCAATCGCGTCGCTCGCAACGACGATGCTCTTCATTCTCGACCCCGCTGCAACTTCCATGGCAAGCGAGTACGTCCCGGAAACTTTTCCGAGATCAGCGACGGTTCCATACACTCCCTGCAAATTCTGCCCCAGAATCTTCTTGATGGCTACATCCCCTGCGGTAACTTCGCGGATAGAAATATTCTTCGTCCGCAATCGCGCATACTCTTCCTGCGAATCCATCATCTTCGTTCGTGCAGAACTCAACTGCACAGAATAGACAGAACTCTGATTCAATGCCTCAGACAGTTTCTTTGTAATATCCTTAAACTCCTCTCTATTTTTCTTCAGCTTCGCAAACTTCTCCTGGTCTTCCTTCTTCAGCTCGACAATCTTATTTATTCTTTCTTCCAGTGCCTGCAGCTCATATTCCCACCGGTCTTTCTTTCGCAGCGTCTGCTGTTTTTCTTCTTCTACGGCCAAAAGTTCTCGCTGCTTCCCTTCGATTTGCGTATCCAGTGCTTCAATAAGCTGCGACACATCATCCTGATTCGTGATTCCATGCTTTTTCTTGAAAGCTTCAATCTTCTGTGCAAGAATCCCTTCTTTTTTCTTTATATCTTCATTCTCTTTTGATAATTTTTCTTGCCTACCAGCGAAATCATAAACCTTCTTTTCATATTCTTTTATACTCTCGTCAAGGCTGTGTTTTCTTTCTTTCAGCTTCTTGAGCTCGTTTTCGCACACATCTCTTCGAGAACTATCCTTGATAATCCGTGTTTTGAGATCTTCAATCTCCTTCCCCAATTCTCTCTGGCGCTTGTCGCCTTTCTCATTCAGCTCGACATTGATAGCTTCAATCTCTCGTCGTTTTTCTTGGATCTCCTGCTTGCTGGTATTGATCTCTGCTTGGATTTTGACGATATCTCCTTCAAGCTCCGCATATTTCTTTTCGACGTCTTCGAGTTCATCGCTCTTTTCTTTGAACAGGAGACTCGCTCTTGTGGCTTTATTCCTTTCAATATTTTTCTCCAACTCTTTGTATTCAAGCGCCTGATCCCTGTCTTTTTTCAAATCTTTCAGTGTCTTTTCTCTTTCTGTCAAAATAATATCTGCCTCATTGAGCCGCTCCTGCACTTTATTGAGTTCACCCATTGCCTTTTCTTTTTTCTCTTCAAACACGGAAATACCAGCGATGTCTTCAATAATTTCTCGTCGCTCAACGGGTTTCATCTCCATGAAATGCACGATGTCTCCTTGGAGGACGATATTGTGCCCATCAGGGTCAATCCGTGCAGCTGCAAGAATGTCCACGACCTGCTGCCGTGTCATAACTTTATCATTGACGTAATAGGTACTGTTTCCGGACTGCTTGACCACGCGCGTAACTTTTACTTCTTTGTCTTCAATCGGAAATGCCTTCTCAGAATTATCAAAGTGAATGCTCACCTCAGCTTCGGATGCAGGCTTGCCTAATTTTCCGCCGTTGTAAATGAGGTTTGCAGACTTCTCTGCTCGCAGGCCTTTTGCAGAGCTCTTTCCAAGAACAAAACAGATGGCATCAACGATGTTGCTATTATGCACATAAAGTCCTTCTGCAACAAAAGTATGATTCCCTTCTATAGTAAGGTCATAGACATATTTGGCACCAGGGACTCTTGTAATAGAAACAATTTCATCCCAGAAGATATCTGATGCTGCAAGCTTCTGTAAAACCCCAATTTGATATTGTGAACTTTGTAACATAAAAGCAACTTTTTTCTGAAGAGTATGATAATATGCTAATTGATGATCTCGTGTAGGGGAGAATTTTCCTGTTGCCCAAGTATCTCTAATGGTGCTTCTAGTGACACCAACACTTTCTGCAGCCTCACTGGTTGATACATTCATAATATCCATTGCTTCTACAAGCTGTTCTGTTTCAAAGCCCAGCCTTCGATGCATGGCATAGAGACCAAACCACCTCTCTACAAAAAGATCTAAAATCTCATTGACTCCTTCTCGGGACGGGGAGCACATATTTCCAACATACGCTCTGAGTTTTGGATGCTGTTTTGCGAGAGGCTTTATTTTAATTCCTAAGTTTCGAACAATTTCTTTGATGAGGATATTGACTTCCTGCGGGAGAAGGTCTATATTGGGATTAGATTGTATATTTTTAATCAAACCCTGTAATGCTTTTCTTTTATAACCCAAATGAAGGGGAATATGCTGGAGAAATTTCTTAAAGTTTTCATTTCCTGTAATATTCAATGAATAATATTTTCTCTTAATTTTATCCGTGGTATTTGTTGCACATTTCCATTCTTCACATTTGATACTAATGATACCAAATCGAAGGAGAAGAAACTGCATTTGATCAATAAGTTTTTCACTTTTATTAGAAAATTCTATTGCAGGACTATGCGGAGCCACATGTCCATCAGTATCATACAGACCACCTAATATCTCACCAATGGTCTCATCATCTCCAGATAAGAATTCCCGTGGAATGAACTTTTCGATTTTTGTTCTCTCTTTTGTTTCGAATGAATCTTGAAGAATTCTAAATATTTTTTTATCTTTAAATTGAAAATTTTTCGCAAGTGTATTTTTTTTATTCCCTACAGTAATTTTTTCTCTTCCAAAACACTCTTTTATAAGAGAATAATATTCCGTGATAAGTTCTTGGTCTTTATTACTGAAGGAAAGATAATCATTAAAAACAGAGCCATCTCCTATGATCATTCCAAAAAGACGAGCAACGTGGGGATTATGGTAGCTAAAATCTCCTTGAACAGTTCTTGGTTTTGCAATTGTATCTCCTTGTTTAATTTCAGAGACCCTCCTTCCCTCAATCATACCTTGAGAATAGACCAAGAATGGATGGCAGGCAGTGGTAGTAATCTTTCTTCCTGTTCTTGTTCTAATTTCATAAAGAAATTGATCCCCTTCACGCCGAACAAAATTTTTTACTTCGACCAATTCTTGTTTCATCGTCTGAGGATTAAGAGAAAGCACTTTTGTTCCAGGAATTTGTACATAGACTCCATCTTTGAGAGTTTTAATCTCAGAGGCTTGGGCAATTTTTTCTTCAACAACCTGTTCTATAGGAACAAATCCTTTTCCATCAAGGTAGATTTGACTGGTACCTAAACAGCACTTTCCATTTCCATTCGCACCCAGCACCATGTTAAAGCCAGGCATAAGCGGGATTTCGGTCTTCTTTGCAAATGACTTGAACCCTCGTGCGGTGAGCTTGGTGATGACTGTCATGACTTAGGGCTGATTGGGGGATTTACTATATATAAATGTTTTTATACTAAGAGTAAATTAAAACAAAAAGTCTTAAATAGGGTGTCAGTCGCACTTTGGCACATGAGTCTCTACGGTCTGGACATTATTGAAACCCACGATAAGAAAAGAACTGTCCTTGAGATTAATGGGATCAAATCAGGGATGTTCGGATTTCGTGAGATTTATGGTGATAATCGGGTTGAGGATCGCGTTCTGCAGATGCTGCAGGAGAGGTATGACACTCTTACTGTGAGCGACGCAAATTGGCTTGAACAGCAGAAATATCCACTTCGCCGAATGGCTGAGCGGGTACTTATACGAATGGCAAACAGAGGTCCGCGCTGGAACAGAATTGTTAATCGGCTACTTCACCCAAAGGTCTATTTTTCGCCGTACGCAGTCACGTACTGGTGGAATGAGCGTCCTCCAGAGGGTGCGGATCATGGGAAACCATGGTGGTCGGATCTGCCAAAATTTAATGGCCAGGATTCAACAGTAGTCAATGTTCATAACTTCCCTTTTCCCAAAACGGTTAATCCCTTCAAAGCTGAATACATCACGGAACGAAAATTTCTCCAGTATCTTTTGCTAAAAGATTCTCCTGTAAGCTCTTTCGTGCCTAAAACCACGCTGATAGGTCTTGGCGCAACGAACGAAGCAGATCTAGAGGCAATGATTGCGGAGCAGGAGCAGTTTGTTATGAAACCGATGTGTGGCTCTAGAGGGATAGGGGTAAGATTGCTTTCTCGAGGCGAGATATCTACATTGAGAGGGACACGTGGATCAATATGGGATGCCTCGTTTGCCCATGCCTGGCAGGTTATTTTTGGCCGGACCTCATTGCGCTATGTTGAGGATATGGTAGACGACAAAGATTTTTCGTTTGAGCCCGTGATAGCGGTGCTGCAACCATTGGTGAATGCACAGAGAATTGTTTTTGGAGTTCGTCAGCCTGTCCCGAGCCTTGTTAATGGTGAACTTGCGCTTAAAGTACCAACCGGAGGCCAAGGCGTACCCCGCTATACGTCCATCCGAGCGATTGTATGCAATGGGAAGTTCCTGGACGCATATATGCGCGCAAGCGGATCACCGGTAGTGAACCTAGCGCGTCAAGCAGAAGCACATTCATTTTCTTATGATTCGGAATTCGCGGAGTTTTGCGAGCGCTTTGTTCATGAATTTGAAACCCGTGCGACGCAAGTCCCTGGTCCTGGAGACTTATACAAATCCTATTTTGATTCTCGTGGAAGAACAACTAAAGAACAGCGGCTAATTGATGCGTTTTCTGGGACGCGCTCATTATGGTCACCATTAGGGTTGTTATTTTCCTTGCATAATTACATGAATAGACAGCTGTAGCTAATTCCGCACGGCAAAGAACCAGCGCCGATTCGTATCCGGTTCTGAGCACACCGACCAGTTCCACAACTTCTGGAAATAAGAAATCTTGTATCGATGCTTCGGCCCAGCCCAGGGATCGAATAAGTGTACATACCCAGAACCTACTTTTTTTAGCACCGCATAGTGCCCAACCTTGTCCGGCGCATAATAATAGCTGACAATAATCTTATACCCCTCGTGTTGCAGTCGACGTAACCTATGGAGGCTCGCATTCCGCATATACAGGTAGCGGAGCCCATACTTCCTTGCGAGCTTGATAAAATCATCATCCTTGGTTCCCACGCGTTTCGTTCCCAGCACGCGTGCTACCTGATGCTCTTTTCGACGCACGCCAACAGATGCAAGCACCATGCGCGCAGATGCTGGTCCGCACGTGTATTCTCTTTCCTGCTCGAAGTAAGGGATCACCATACAGCTCGAGGAACGTGATTTCTATATAAGCCTTCGGAAGAGGACTTTTCAACCGTATTTAGCAGCGGTTTGCAACCTCCCCGATGAGAGCTCTTCTGCAAAAGTGATGAATTTCCAGGAATGAGAGGTTTTTGGGCTTCCCCAGCCAGCAAAGTGAAAATAAGCTTTATAAATGGAGACCCCTTCTCACAGGGATGCGCATTGTCAAATTCAAAGATCTTGAACCTTGGCAGCAGAAGCTTCTCTTAAAAGCCGAAGCAGTAATGCGGAATGCGTACAATGTGACGTCTCACTATTATGTAGGTGCTGCCGTCTTAACGAAGAAGGGAAAGGTCTATCAGGGAACCTTCGCGGAGAATGCATCTCTGGGACTCACCGTCTGTGCAGAAGTCGCGGCCATACTCGCAGCAAACACCGCAGGAGAACGAACTTTTAAGGCAATCGCGATCATCGGCGCACACGAAAATTTTACTTCCAAAGAACCAGTGACACCCTGCGGTCGATGTCGCCAGTGGATTTCTGAGTTTGCCCAACTCGCGGATTATGACATAGAAGTAATTTCTGCCAATACAAAAAAAGATAAAATATATGTGAGCGTCATTTCAGAACTACTTCCCGTCGCCTTCGGCCCGAAAGATTTGGGCATAAATGTAAGAAAATTTAGAAAATGATTACGCAATTCTTCGGAATCTCGGCACATGCTTGCCATCTACTTCGACCTCTTCAAGAAATATATTCTTAGGCCTGACCCACAATTCTCCCTCTCCATACAACGCGCGGTACACGACAAACTCTTCATGCGTCTCTTCATGCTTCGCGACGCCAATGACTTCATAATCCAGCCCTTTGTAATGCCTATACCGTCCAGGAATAAGTTTATCCATGGTTAATCCCAGCTCAGTGCACCGACAGAATACTCTCGCACGGTGCCCTCAAAAAAGTTCACTTCAATCATGGATCCTTGGGTGATTTCATCGATCCACAGGAAAGGATTCTGCGAGCTCCATACTTTTGGCAATCCTATTGCTTGCAGGCGCATATCACCCACAAACTGGAGGTATTCACGCAAATTATGGGGATTAAGGCCAAGAAAACCATCCCCCATGCAAGAAACTCCCCATTCCCATTCACACTCAACCGCTTCCCTAAAGTTTCGAATTATTCTTTCTTTAAATGGCTCGGTCCACAGTTCTGGTTGTTCTTTCTTGATCGTATTCACGATGTTTATGAAAAGTTGCAAATGCACGTCTTCATCTCTATTGATAAATTGAATCATTTCACCGCTGCCTGGCATTTTATTATTTCGCTTGAGCACATAGAAATTAAGGAAGGCGCTGTAAAAATAGATGCCTTCAATGATAATGTTCGCCGTGCAAGCCTCCAGGAAGAGCTGATCGCTCTCAAAAGTTCCTGTTTTGAAGGTGGGATCTCCAATCTTGGAAACACTTTCCAAAACTCTTTTGTTTTTTTTGTACAGTTCATGATCTTTTCTATAGAGCCCATAAATTTCTTCCGGATCTAGGTGCAGCGCTTCAACCATGGTCGCGTAGCTTCGCACGTGGAGCGCTTCTTCATATGCTTGCCTGATGATGGTCATGGCAACTTCCGGAGACGTAATATGTCGAACAATATTGCTAACAAGATTATGCGTCTGCAATCCATCAAGATTAGAAACAAAAGCCAAGCTTCTCTTGTACACTTTTCTCTCCGTGGGGTTCAGGCCTTGAGGATTTGCCCACGTTTCCACATCTTTCCCCATAGGAACTTCTGTCGGCACCCAGGTATTCTTGAGCATCGTGTTGAAAATTTTATCCGCAAACGGGTGCTTCAGTGGTGCCACTTGCATAAGGCCGTCATCTTCACCATTAATTATTTTTCTATTGTTGATGATATCTGCATTGGATATTCTTCCTAAGGTTGCAAAGTCTTTTTTAAGAAAGTTTGACTGTACCATGTTTCTCTCCTTTACTGACAGGATTCACAGACATTATATTTTTCTTCCTGATCCGATACTGTTTGCTGAAGCAGCCCAGAGTTTCTGGCTTCGGCCGCGGCGAGCAGCAGTGCATTTTCAGGCACCGGTGGCACTTCAAGCTTTACTTGCTCGTGCAGCACCTGTGCTTCTGTGGCAATGGCTTTGGTCACCTGTGATGCTGCTAAAGTGCGCAGGTAATACGTGGTCTTGATTCCATAATCCCAGACAAGCATATACAAATCACTAATAGCTTTTCCAGAACTTGCGGACACAAAGATGTTGGTAGATGCAGACTGATCAATCCATTTTGAGCGCCGTGACGCAGCTTCAACAACCCATCGTGCATCGATTTCAAAGGCTTCTTTAAAGCGCCCTTTCAACGAGTGGGGGATCTCTTGGATATTTGCAATCGTACCATTATCAAGTTTAATCTTGGTAAGGATCTCCTTGTTCCACAACCCCAGTTTATCAAGCTCATCTATAAGATATTTATTCACAACCAGAAAATTTCCGGAGAGATTTTCCTTCATGTAGATGTTTTTGAATATTGGTTCAATGCAATTGACAACCCCTGTAATATTTGCAATGGTTGCAGTTGGTGCTATTGCCATAGTATTGGAATTGCGCATCCCATGCTGTCGGACATGCTCTTTCACCTTCGTCCAATCCATATGTTTGTCTCTGTTAACAAGAACTTTGGTACCTCTTTCTTGCTCAAGGATATCAAGAGTGTCCAGAGGGAAAATAGCTTGCTCCCACTTGCTTCCTTTGTAGGATTTATAGACCCCTCTCTCCTTTGCGAGCAGAGAACTGGCCAGAATTGCGTAGTAAGAAACCATTTCCATTGACCTGTCAGAGAACGCAAGATTCTCTGCGGAGTCAAAATCAATCTCCAATTGGTAGAGTGCATCCTGGTAGCCCATAACTCCTAAGCCAACAGGCCTATGTTGCAGGTTGGAGTACTCAGCCTCTGGTATAGGATAGAAATTATTATCTATAACATTATCAAGCATGCGCATTGCAGTGCGAACCGTCTTTTCAATGAGTTCTTCATCCAGCTGCTTATTCTTGATCATCCGTGCAAGATTGATGCTTGCAAGATTACAGACAGCCGTTTCCTTTGGCGAGGTGTTTAATGTAATCTCTGTGCAAAGATTGGACGAGTGAACAACACCAACATGTCTTTGTGGACTCCGAACATTTATGGTATCCTTGAAGGTAATCCACGGATGCCCCGTCTCAAAAAGCATGGTCAAAATCTTTCGCCATAATTCTTGAGCGTCAACAATTTTCGAGCCTTCCACAGTTTGTTTTTCATACCACTTATATCGTTCTTCAAACGGTGACCCGCACAAATCGTTAAGATCTGGCACTTTATCTGGTGAAAATAAGGTCCACGTTCCCTTTTCTTTTACTCGTTTCATAAAAAGATCGCAGATATAAACAGACGTGTGTATATCATGTGCCCGTCTTCGTTCATCTCCTGTATTCTTTTTGAGTTCGAGAAACTCGTAGATATCTCCATGCCATACTTCTAAATAGGCTGCAAATGCACCTTTCCTCTTTCCACCTTGGTTAACTGCCAAGGCAGTGTCATTGTAAATTTTAATAAAAGGAATAACGCCCTGAGATTCGCCATTCGTTCCTCTAATCTTAGCCCCTTTTGAACGAATCTTTGTCCAATCTGTTCCTATTCCTCCAGCCCATTTACTCATAAGTGCGCAGTCGGAATAATTCTTGAATATTCCTTCCATATGGTCTTCGGCAACATTGATGTAGCAAGAACTCATCTGGCTATGCAATGTCCCGCTGTTAAAGAGCGTTGGTGTGGAAGACATAAGATACATTTCTGAGAGTGCGTTGTAAAATTCTATCGCCTTCTCTTCTCTATTATCCTCTTTCAATGCAAGACCCATTGCAACCCGCATCCACAGCCACTGCGGTAACTCAAAGGCTTTTTTCGCACTGTCTTTTGTTCGGAGCAGATAGCGATCTTCAATGGTCTGCATACCCAAATACATAAACAAAAGATCACGAGAGCTGGTAATTGCAGAGGACAATACTTGCAGGTTAAACTCCCTGAATTTTGGATTTAAGTGCCCTTGTTCTATTCCCTTTTCAACATAATGGGTAAATTTATGCTGATACAGCACATCAATATTATTCGCATAAATGGGGGCAGAAAGAATGTCTTCAT
>Ga0247727_10013496_pt1 | contig 13760 bp, 9 predicted proteins | sample WisWelCaveWW1625_FD_202498 | JGI IMG/M metagenome (GOLD analysis project Ga0247727, IMG submission 202498) | Biofilm microbial communities from Wishing Well Cave, Virginia, United States - WW16-25 | ecosystem: Environmental > Aquatic > Deep subsurface > Groundwater > Cave microbial mat | place... | reverse complement strand
TTGCGGAACGACCCTGGCTGCGTACTCCCTTGCGGGATTCGAGATGCGATTTCTGTACGCCTACGGCAGCGCACAGGCCGGATTTTCACCGACTAAGCTCGATACTTTTTCGGTTCACGCGAGGTACGGGCACCCTCGCAAGCATTGAGGATAGCCAAACGTAGCGGACGGTGATCATGCAGCAGCGTCCCTAAATACTGGCCACTTACTGGCCGACCACGATTCTTTTCATCCTCCAATATCAACACCCCATCCAGCGCCTGCTTGTCAAAGCCACCGTGTCCAATGAAGTGACAGATGTGATATTCTTTCTGGCGTAACCGCCGTTGCAGGATTGAAAGTGCAGCCTTTTCCAGTCGCTCCAACTCCACCAAGCCTTCGCGCTCCAGCTCACCCACGGCCTCTTTTAATTTCTTCCACTCCTGCTCAACATCAAGCCTGGGGTAGTCATGGGGGCTGGAAATCATGACCAGCACCTTCAAGGGCGGCTTGATGGTTAGAGGCCGGATTGGCTCCGAAAGATCCAAATAGCGCACAATCGGGGTCTCTACCGAGAGCGAGAGAAAGCGATTAAGTGTCGGGTTATAGAGGTATTCCCAGGGAAGGTCAGCTAAATCCGGGGCATTGGTTATGAGTAATCGCAGGCGTAGTCCGGCGCCTTTTAAGGTAGCATCGTAGAGGCTGGTACGAAAGCAGCCAAGTACGCCGCCGCTAAAAACCGTCTCGAAAAGGCGGCCGCCAAAAGCTTTGGCCGATTCCATCTCGGGCGAGTTCAGGTGGCGCATGCCTCGTCTAGGCCGGCCGACTTTTAACAGGAAAATCTCCATATCTTGCTCAGAGAAAGGCAAACTGAAATCTGTGACGGCCTGACCCGCTGGGGAGCTCAACACTCGGGCCTTATAACGTTCTCCCGAGTGCTCGATGAGCAAGTCAAAGTTTAGATAGCTTATCTTGCCCGTACCTGCCGGTTGCCAGTCACCCGGGTCCGCCTTCGCTCTCGCCGGCGGAGTTGTAAGAGTCGTTTGCAATGGCCGCGAAATAAATTTTTTCTCTTTTCTCAAATCAGCCAGAAGGCTGTCAATATTCGGATAGCGGGTTTCGCGATCTTTATCCAAAGCCTTGTCAACGATTGTCTGTAAGCCAGTGGAAACCCCTCGCTTGTACCGTGCCAGGGGCTCCGGCTCGTCGTGCAATATGGCATAAGAGATGGCCTCCCAGGCCTCACCTTTGAATGGACGCCGGCGCGTAATCAGCTCATACAAAACCACGCCCAAGGAAAATATATCGGCGCGATGGTCAAGCTCTTCACTTCGGACTTGTTCCGGGGACATATAGGGGATCGTCCCCATCATCGATCCTTTTTCCGTGACGGTGGTGGCATCACGCAACTTCGCCAAACCAAAATCGACTATTTTGGCCCGACCATCCGCATTAATCAAAATGTTCGCCGGTTTGATATCGCGATGAATGATGCCTTTTTGATGCGCCTTGCTTAATCCTTCACAAATTTGGATGACAATATCGATCACGTCATTAAGCTGTAAATCTTTACTCACCATCAAATCACCGAGCGATCCTCCTTCGACATATTCCATGACGATGTAAGGCCGGTTTTCAAATTCATCGGCTTCATGAATCGTAACGATGTTGGGATGATTGAGACGGGCGACGGCCTGAGCCTCGTGCTTAAATCTGGCTCTGAACTCCGGGTTGGAGGCGTATTGCAGCGACAAAAATTTAAGAGCCACTTTGCGGGGCAAATTTATATCCTCGGCGAGATACACCTCGCCCATGCCTCCGGCGCCAAGCTTCTTGAGGATCTTATAATGCGAAATGATTTGATTGAGTTCGACGAACATCGCCAATTGCCCTGGTATCGGAATTCATTCCCCGCATGTCGCGATGTAGATAAAGCATGTCGTGATTTTATGACAGAAGATAAACAATTATTGCTGAAAAGTCAAGACGCAATTTTTCGCGCCGGCCGGGAGAGGAGGCATAACTGTGGTACGTCCCATTATAAAAGGATTAATAGAGTTTTGAGCAATAAATTATTGATTCAATAGAGAAATCAACTGCAACCTTAATCCGCCTATACACTCACGCCGGCTCGCACAAAAATGTGAAGTCCGACTGGCGTGCGACGGAACGTTCACGGCCGGAGAGCGCGTCTTGCAGTCAGGGTGGGAGCGCAAAAGAAGAACCGTTAGAATACCAGCGGCCATTTGCCTTATGTGACAAACGGCCGCCGGTTTGGCGGTGAAGAGAAGCACGCTGAAAAATTCTGCTTTAATTGATGCGCGAAAACTCGATGCGGCGATTCTGGCGCCGGCCTTCCGGCGTGTCGTTGGGCGCGATGGGTTGATAGGGACCAAAACCTTTGGTCACGATGCGCTCGCTCGCAGTGCCGCGCGTCACCAGGTAAGCCTTGACGGCGTCCGCGCGCGCCTGCGACAATCGCATGTTGGTTTTGAGGCCGCCGGTATTATCCGTGTGGCCGTTAATCGCAACTTTCATGTCCGGATAATATTCCAACGTATTAAACGCCTTGCTTAAAATGGCTTCGGATTCCACCGACAGCACGGCGCGGCCCGTTTCAAAGACCACACCATCGAGAACGATCGGCGCGTTGTTTTCGATCTTCAAAATTTCGCGCGGGACGTCGTCATCGGCAACCAGCGGATTCGTGCCGCGATTCACTTCCGTGGCGTCCGCGATGGTGCCGCCGTCGGTATCCGGTTTCAAGGGATCGGTCTGGTATTTCTTCACCTCATCGCCGTCCAGCAAACCATCGCCATCCGAATCTATTTCCAGCGGCTGCGTTTGATAACGTCCGATTTCTTCGCCGTCTTTTAAGCCGTCGTCATCGCTATCGGCCAGCCTGGCGTTGGTTTTGTGGACTTGCATTTCTTCCGCATCGCTGAGATCATCCGCATCGGTGTCGCCCTTGAGCACGTCGGTCTGATATTTAGAGATCTCATCGCCATCCGGCAAACCGTCCTGATCCGTGTCCGCCTGAGTCGGATCGGATTTATATTTTTTGATTTCATCCAGATCGCTCAGGCCGTCACTATCGGAATCGATGGCCAGCGGGTTGGTGCGAAAAGTTAAAACTTCCGCGCCGTCTTTGATGCCGTCGCGATCCGTATCCTGGAGCTTCGGATTGGTGCCGCGCATTTTTTCGTCGCGATTGACCAGGCCGTCCCGATCCATATCCGGATTGCCGCGAAACAGCAACGTCAGGCCCGCGGTGGCGGAAACAAAACCGTCGTTCGCGCTGCCTTTCTGTTTGTTGTCCAACCGATCATTGCTGACGAAATGATAAAGCCCGCGCAGATCGAACGCCAGCTTTTCGCCCAGAATGAATCCGAAACCGCCGCCGAGCGGGGTGGAAAAATTATTTTTTTCGTAACTCGTTTTCCGGTTAAACCGCCGCGGGTTGGTGCTGAAATATTCGGCGCCGCCGGCAATGTAAGGCCGAATGGCTTTGCCGCCAAACGGCGCAATCTGGCCCAGCACACCGACGCCTGCAAAGTCGGTCCAGAACGCTTCCTTCTTGAGCAAATTGCCGGAAACCTGGCCGTAGTTGACGCCAAGCTCATAGGCAAACCGGTCGCTCAGGTGGTGCACCAAAAACGCGTTGGAATATGGCAGTTCCGTGGCCTGGGCAAAATCATCGCTGCGATAAAACGTTGCGCCGCCGCGAATGCCGAGACCGACGGTATTATTTAAATCCTGCGCAGAGGTCATCGTCCCAAACAACAAGCCTATCGCCCATAGGATCGAAACGATACTTCTCTTCATCGTGCTCTCCTCGAAGTAGATGATCAAGGTGCTCCCGCTTATAATCGCCATTTATTTACAAACTATCAACAGAAATTAACAAAATGTTACAAACCGAAAATCATCGAATGTCATATCATAGCCGATATTCCGATGACTTGTTTATATAATACAACCACATTAAAGATTTGCGGGCTGATGCTTATCGCACGATCATCATCTTCCTTACCCGCTCGAAATCCCCCGCCTGCAAACGGCAAATATAAACGCCGCCCGGCACGAGTTGACCGGCAGCATTTCTGCCATTCCACGTCACGTTGTAATATCCCGGCGCTTGCGACGCATTCACCAACGCAATCATCTCGCGGCCGAGCATATCAAATACTTTGAGCGTCACCAAACTCTCTTTGGGCAATTGATATTTGATCGTCGTCTCGGCATATTTCCCGGCAAGCGCAAACGGGTTCGGATAATTTTGTTCGAGATGAAATTCACTCGGGACAAGGTTGTTGTCTTCCTGAACCGAAGTGATCGTGCTCGAGGTGCGAAACGTCGCGCGCTCCGACCACGTCACGGTGACGACGCCGTCGGAAACTTTCAAAGCCCACGAGTAAGTCGAGTTCACTTTCAGCCGCGACATGATATTCAATAGCGTGCTCGTGTCTCGTACGGCCGGGAAAGCGAGATCGAGCTCGGGCCCTTTGAGATTGATCACGTACTTCACCGTATCTTCTCTGTCATTATCAAACGAGCGGCTCCAGAGAAATTTGAGCGGCTTTTGTTTGTTGAGTTGCACCGTTTCGTTATTCGCCGGCGAGAGCAGCCGCGGCCGGCTCGGATCGTTGTTGGTGACGAGAAACAACTGCTCCGCGGATTTGCCGCCGCCAGGCGCAATGTTCGTCAAAGAAAAATTTCGCGGCCCGCGTTCCGCGTCCGGCGTGATCGTGATATTCGCAATCAGGCTGGTTGCGTTCGGCACGATAATCGAATTGATCACAATCCCCGGCCCGACATTCACCACCGTGCTCTTGTTGATGAAATTCGCGCCGCTGAAAACAATGTCCACGCGCTGCCTGCGAAACGCGTACGCCGGCGCAATCTTTTGTAAAATGGGAAGGGGATTCGTGATCGTAAAAATCCTCTGATCCGAAACCGCGCCCTCGCCGTTACTCACCGTGAAGTTGCGCGTTCCCAGCTCGGCGTTCGGTCCGATCGTAATATTCGCCGTCAAACTATCCGAACGATGCACCGTGACGCGATTGACGATCATGTTCGGCCCGACCACCACTTCGCTCAAACTGCTGTGAAAATTCTGCCCTTTAAAACCGACATCCAACGTTTGCAATCTTTTGCCGATCACCGGATTGATGCGCGTCAGGATCGGCGTTGGCATCACCGTAAAAATGACGCCCGCTGAAACCCCGCCACCGGGGCTGGCGGTGCTCACCGAAAACTGGTGCAGTCCGGGCGTCGCATTCGCAGCAATCGTAATCGTCGCCGTTAAACTATCGCGACGATGCACGACGAAATTATTCACGGTAATTCCCGCGCCGACATTCACCGTCGTCGCGCCGGTGAAAAAATTGTCGCCGGTGAAACCGACGTGCAGCGTTTGCAGGGGCGCGCCGCTCACCGGCGTGAGGCGCGTTAAAACCGGCGCGGGATTGCGCACCGTGAAGGTTTGCGGATTCGACGCGGCGCCGCCGTTATTGATCACCGTAAAAGGCCGCGACCCGGCATTCGCCTCGGCTTCAATGAGCAGACTCGCGGTCATGCTGTCCGAGCTGTGAACGGCCAGATTATTCACCGTAATATTCGGCCCAGCTTCAAGTCTGCTCACCCCGCCGATAAAAAACGCGCCTTTCAATCCAACGATGACTTTCTCCAAACGCACGCCCTGAAGGGGATTGAGTTTCGTTAAACCCGGCGTGGGATTTGTCACGGTAAAAACGCGGCTTTCAGAAACGAGGCTGTTGCCGTTGCTCACCGTCACCTGGCGCGGCCCGACAATGGCATTGACGTTGATCGTGATATTCGCGGTCAAGCTATCGGCGCGCTGCACGGTGATTTTGTTGATGAGAATATTGGGTCCGAAATTTACACTGCTCAAATCGTCAACGAAATTCGCGCCTTTGCAACCGACGTCCACCGTTTGAAAACGAGAACCGGTCGCCGGCGTCAAGCTCGTCAACACCGGCGCGGGTTTGCCGACAATAAAAGTTTGATTCACCGATTTGCCGCCGCCCGGCTCACCGTTCGTGATAAAAAAATTCCGCGCCCCGATCAGGGCATTAGCCCCGATGGTGATATTCGCCGTTAAACTGTCGGAACGGTGCACCGTGACGCGATTCACCGTAATATCCGGCCCGACGTTCACACTGCTGATGCCGCTGAGAAAATTCGCGCCTTTAAATCCGGCCTCGAGCGTTTGCAACAGGCCGCCGTTGGCCGGCGAAATTTTCGTCAGCACCGGCGAAGGATTGTTGATCGTGAAAGCTTGCACGCCGGAAATTCCGCCGCCGGGCCCCGGATTGATCACAGAAAAATCACGCATGCCGTTAGCCGCCGCCGGAGAAATCGTCAGACTCGCCGTCAAGCTCGTCGCGCTCACCACTGTTATCGAATCGACCTGAATCCCCTCGCCCACATTGACTTTCGTCACGCCGGTAAGAAAATTCGCGCCTTTGAACGTAACCTTGAGCGACTGGCCGCGTCCGCCTTTGGCCGGCGTGATGCTCGTCAGCGCCGGCGCGGGATTGTTGATCGTGAACGATTGCGCCGTGGAATTGCCGCCGCCGGGCGCGCTGTTGCTCAATATAATCGCGCGCGCGCCGGGTGCCGCCTCCGCCGTAATCGTCATCGTCACCGTGAGGCTATCGACGCGTTGAACGCTGAGGTTATTCACGAGAATACCCGCGCCCGCATTCGCCGTGGTCGCGCCGCTGAAGAAGCTCGCGCCTTTGAAACCGACGCTGAGTTTTTGCAAACGATTTGCGGCCGCGGGATTGAGCTGCGTTAAAATCGGCGCGGGATTTTCAACCGTGAAAATTTGTTTTCCCGAACTCCCGCCGCCAGGGCCGCTATTGATGACGATAAAATCGCGCGGGCCGGTTGCCGCATTCGCTGCAATCGTGATATTCGCCGTCAAACTGTCGGCGCGATGCAACGTAATTTTGTTGACGGTGATATTCGGTCCCGCATTCACACTGGTGAAACCGGCGAAGAAATTTTTGCCCTTAAAGCCGACGTCCAAACTTTGCAAACGCCTGCCGTTCAACGGAAAAATTCCGGTGAGCGCCGGCGCCGGAATCGGTTTGCCCACGCCGCTCAATTTGAGATTCAACGGATTCTCATTGGGATCGTTGCTCCTGGTCGTGAGGATCGCGGTTTGCAAGCCTTCCAGCAGCGGGTTGAACCTGATCGTGACGTCGCCGCTGTCGTTCGGCGATAAAACAAAACTTTTCGCCGAAATCACTTCGAAACGATTATTATTGGAAGCCACGCCATTAACATTCAAATTCGCGGCGCCACGATTGTAGACACGCACGGTCAAAGTTTGCGAAAACTTAACCTGCACGGAATCGAATTTAAATTCCGCCGGCTGCACCGAAATTTCCTGCAGGGCGCTGGTTACGCCGGTGCCACTCACGGGAATTTTGGCGATCTTGCCGGTCGAATCGTTGCTGAAAATTCGCAACGTATCGATCTGCGCGCCGGGCGCTGACGGCGTAAAGCGGATGGTGAATAATTTGTAACCCTGCGGAGGGATAGCGTGCGCGTTGCCGCCGATGAGCTTGAAGCTCGGATTGCCCAGCAGCATATTCGAAATATTCAAATTGCTCACGCCGATATTGGAGATCGTGAGGATCACATCGCCGGTTTTATTGAGGCTGGTGCGGCCAAAACTCAATTCGGCCGGCTCCAGCGCCATCACCGGCATGGTGCGAATTTGTGCGAACGAAATATTTGAGGAAATGAGCAGGAAAACTAAAAGAACGGCGCGCGCGGTCGAACGCAAAGTCAGTGTCATCATGGTCGCTACCCTGAAATTAATCCAATCATCTCAATTGCGCTCCATGCTCGCAGCCACGCGATGAAAAATGGGGTTTGCCCTTCGGGGATAATATACCGCCGGCCGGCAGCGGGTGCGGGTTTCGTGTTAAAAAAGCGCGGCCTGGCTGGACAGCACGATTTTACAAAATTTTAAATGTCGTCGCGCCCAAGTCGGGCTGGCCTGCAACAGGAATGCCTCACGCACGGGGGAAAACGTAGCGCCCCGTTCGCAGGGCAGACAAAATGTCCAATGTCACTAACTTTTACTGAATTTCCAGATCAGCCAATTTAGGTGTATCAATTAAAACTACTCGCACACGATGAACTCCGCTAGGAGTGGAATGTTTATAGATAAAAGCTATTTCAGCGCTGAAAACTCCAGAGGCGTGACATGTTGACATGCAACGAATTTTTCAAACAATCAAATCGGCATGACCGTCTTCACATTTCACTCCTAAAGGAGTTAAAAAGCATAAGAATTCTCCACGACTATAAACATTGCACCCCTGACGGGGTTGGGCAACGTGCCTCAGTTCAAAAAGTTTAGTGACATTGGACAAGATGTCTGCGCTACCCGCGTCACTTGAGGCATTCCCTCCAACAATTTATTTGTCTTGAAAACCATCGCGGCATTAGCTATATTGCGGTACCTGCATAATAAAAAATTTATCCGGACAATTCGCAAAATCCGAATACCAAAAACATTTCCCGGATGATAGAAAGGCGCGTCTCATGATGAGGCAATTTTTTTTGTGCGGCATGACGGGGCTGCTCTTATTCGCGTGCAACAGAACGCCCATGCCGCAGGGTGAACTTGCTAAATTGCAGAGTCAGATTCTTGCCGCCGGCAATACGGAAGCGCAACAACAATTCGCGAATCAATGGTGGAAGGAATATCGCCGGCAGGGGCTTCCGATGGTGCATGATTCCACTGCGCTGTTCATTTATAAAGGCGCGGCAAACAGTATCCGCCTCGCAGGCGATATGTCGAGCTGGCAACCCGGACCGCAATTTCAGCGTCTTGGGCAAACCGATCTTTTCGCGCTCGAACAACATTATCCCGACTCCGCGCGGCTGGACTATAAATTCATCGTCGACAGCTCGTGGACGCTCGATGCCGGAAATCCGCGTCAAATGCTGAGCGGCTTCGGGCCCAATTCCGAACTGCGCATGCCGCGTTACCAACCGCTGGCCTATCTCGATAGCCTGCCCGCTCTCTCGCCGGGCCGGATTGAAGAGTTCACCATTTACAGCCAGGTGCTGCGCAATCAGCGGCCGGTTCGCGTTTATCTTCCTCCCGGTTATGAGCAGCGTCAGGTGGTTTATCCATCGCTGTATGTGAATGATGGCTTGGATTATCTCGAATTCGCCCGGCTCCATCGCACGCTCGATTATTTAATTCACACCGGCGAAATCCGGCCGGTCGTCGCAGTGTGTGTCCCGCCGATTAAAGAAGAACGCAGCGGCGAGTATGGAAACAATCCGCGCTTCGCGGAATTTATTTGCTCGGAACTGCTGCCGCGCATTCAAAAGAGCTATCGCGTGGTTGACAGCGCCGATCATCGCGCCATCATGGGCGCCAGTTTTGGCGGTTTGATTTCCTTTTATATCGCGCTCCACAATCCCGAGGTCTTTCATCGCGTCGCCGGGCAATCGAGTCACTTTGGTTTCAAACAAGGCGAGATTTTCAATCTGCTGCCGAAAGTCGATCTGTCGCTTTATTCCTTTTATATTTCCTGTGGCACGTACGAGGCCAATGTCGGCAACATGGGCATAAGTTTTATCGAAATGCATTATCGCATGCGGGAAGCGTTGCGTCTGGGCAAAGCGCGTTTCGGGTACCACGAAGTTGCTGCCGGCCACAGTTGGGGTTTTTGGCGCGATGATTTGCCGCGGTTGTTGAAGTATCTCTTTCCGGCGGAGAAGGTGGCCGAAACGCCGGCGAACTCTCAAGCGATTTCTTTATAGTGGCAATCGCGCCTTTTTCTAAATCAGGTGGTCATTGACACTTTGAAATTACTTTGTTATATTTCAAAGGAAAAACTTTTTAAGGTGCTTTTATGAGACCGGAAAATCAAGCTTTCAAAATGGCATTAGCGGCGGCTCGGGAACTTCCGCCCAAACTGCGGAGGCAATTAACCAGACATTTGCTGGCTGTTGACGAGCCGCAAGCGAATGTCACCGTGGTGTATCTACAGCGCCTTTCACCGGCCAAACAGTCGCGTTTGGCAACCCTGATGGATAAGAGCAACGAGGGTCAACTCAAACGTGCAGAAAAGTCGGAGTTTAAGCGGCTCGGTGCAGAGGTCGATCAAATATTGTTAGAGAATTCTCAGGCATTAGCTTTCGCCATGCGCCCCGAGCTTTTTGATGAACGCGGCCGGCTAATTAAAGACCGCTTTAAACAAGCCCCGAGTAAAATGAATTCCGGCTAGACGAGTTTTACTGTTCAATCCTCGCGAGCATAAATGGGAAGAACATTTTCGCTGGAGCCCGAATTGGCAAAAACTAGTTGGGCGAACATCAATTGGTCGGGCAACCATTGTGACGCTTGATATGAATGCTCCGCTTTTGCAGGGAGCAAGGCCTTACTGGTGGTTAGCCGGATTGATTCCCTGATTTCCGAACTTGTCAATTATGGACAAACTCCGTTTCGAGTCTTCTCTCTGGAAGCAAGGAATAACCTATGTTGCCGGCGTTGATGAAGCCGGTCGCGGCCCATTAGCCGGGCCGGTCGTCGCCGCGGCGGTTATTTTCCCGGCGAATTTTTTTCTCGCCGGCGTCGATGATTCCAAAAAGCTTTCGCATCACCTGCGCGAGCAGCTTTATCCGCAGATTATTGCAAATTGTCTCAGCTACGGTGTGAGTGCCGTCTCCGTCGAAGAAATCGATCACATTAATATTTATCAGGCCGCGATGCTGGCGATGCGACAGGCGCTGGCGCAACTCTCGCCGCCGGCGCAACACGTTCTCGTTGATGGCCGCAACATTCCGCAGTTGGCGTTGCCGCAAACTTCGATCATCAAAGGCGACGGCCTTTCCTTCACGATTGGCGCGGCCTCGATCATCGCCAAAGTCACGCGCGATCGGATCATGCTGGATTATCATCGCGCGTTTCCGCGCTACGGATTTGATAAGCACAAAGGTTACGCGACGCCCGCACATCTTACTGCGTTGCGACAGAATGGGCCCTGCGAGATTCATCGTCGTTCATTTCGGCCGCGGGCGCTGCGAGAGGTGGAAGAAGTTTTAGAACCGACAATAAAATAGCGCCAACGGATAGAAACAACCCAACTGATAAAAACCATGTCTTTCATCCGTTGGGTTGTTTCTATCCGTTGGAAAAACTTGTTTAAAAATTCACTGGAGGGAGAAGCATGCCATCCAATACCAAAACCCTCGGCAACTGGGGCGAACAACGCGCCGCCGAGTTTCTGGAAAACCTGGGCTATCAAATCATTACGCGCAATTATCGCTACGGCCACGGTGAGATCGACATTATTGCCGACGACAAAGGCATGCTGGTTTTCGGCGAAGTGAAAACGCAAAAATCCGACGCAATGGGCGAAGCGTTTACGTGGGTGACGAGAAAGAAGCAACGGCAGATCGGGCGGGTGGCGCTGGCTTATTTAACTGAGAATGCAATCAAAGATCGCGATTGCCGCTTCGATGTGATCGCCGTGGCGAAAGGCTTGAACGGCGTGGAGATCAAACATATCGTGAATGCGTTTTGGCTGTGATGAGAAAGGTTAAATCGCCATCCTGCCGATAAACGCAGGCAATTTTTTGAGGCGCTTCCGGCAGCAACACGATCAATGGCCGGAAACGCTGCGTATAAAAACAAAGTCCGTGATATTCAACGTATCGTCCCTGGCATTGATCGTTCTCGAAAAGGTTTGGGTAGGGGCATCGGAACGTCTGACCACGACCGTCACCGCAGTTGGAACCTCAGCTTGCCCGCCATAATATACGACTTGAACCTGGTATCTTCCCGCGGGAGCTTTTCCAGGCGGCCAGAAAATGTTCTCGGGTCCAAAACCGTCGGTATCGTCAACATCCAGCTTGCCCCCGGTTGATGAGGTGTCATCGTCAAAGTATATCCGGAAGCCGCTCGGATCGATGACGTGCAGATCCTGGTCGGTGTCGTTGTTCCAGGTCAGGGTAACCTGAACGTCGCCGGTGCTCAGAAGCGGCACCGCCACCGGCTGGGCTCTGATTTCGCCCGGGCGCAGGGTAATCTGGATGCGTCCGATAAAAAGCAGGTTTTGATTTTCAAAGGCGTTGATCTCGATAAAAAAAATTTCTTCCGGCGGATGAACCGGAATATTTAACTCGCCTTCGACAAAGTCCCCGCTGTCGGATTGAACGAGGGTCAATTCCCGTTCCGAGATGACTTTAATATTCCGGGAATTAATGACGGTCGTGGTGACGCGGGTGATGGCCTGGAGCAGAAAGCCGGCCGTTTGCGCCTGCCGAAGTTGCCGGCGATTTCCGCTCTGGAGCGCAAAAGATCGGCTTTTATCCTTTTTTGAATCGACCGTTGACCTGGGAAAAACGAGCGTCAGCGCGATCTGCGCCGGCTCAGGCGGATTGGCGAGCCGATTGTCGCAGCTATAAAAACTTATCGTTGTCACGGCGGCAAGAAGCGCGCTGATCATACGACGGCCGCGTTTGGTTGAATCAGCCATATCGAATTGTCCATGCGTTTGGTTTTTGCGAAACCCGGATACAAAAGGCTTTTCCTGTTTGGTTGTCCCGCTCACGGGATCCGCGTTGGGTTAAAATCTCAAAGCGAGGCCGCCGGAAAATTCCCAGCCGGTGATGCCGATGTTGCTGCCGGGGCCGGTGTTAATGCGCCCTTTGAAAAATTTCACGGCGGGATCGATCGCCGTCTTCGCGGAAAGACTGTAGAGCAAACCGGCGCCGGCGCCGAAGACCACCGCGCCTTCCGTCTGATCGACGGTGTCGCTGTAAATCTGCGCCTCGAGCAAATATTTCAAGCGGAAGCGCTCGCTGAGCGGATGAAAAAGCGCGGCGCTGATTTCAAGCTCATTGCCGTTATCGAGCAGGGCGGCATTGGCGCTTTTATTGTCAAGCCGCCAGCGGTTTTGGGCGGAGATGATGGCCGGATTGAAAATGGCAATGGGAAAGAGAAACCGGCCCTGCGCCAAAAATTTGTCGCCGGCTTCAAAGAAGGGCTGGCCGGCCAAATCATCCTCCGCGTAATTGGTATAGATGAAGTCGGCGGTAAACTTCGCCTTTCCTTTTGGCCATTCAAAGTCCCGGTCAATGCCGAGGGTCACATTGAATTCATTCCCGGGTTGAACCCGGATTTCCTGCGCGCCGATGAGGGCCTCATATTTTCCTCGGAGCGAATATCCCAACCCGGCGCCGAAGACCCAGGCGCCAAATTCCTGCGCCAGCGCCAGCCCAAAATTCGCATTGAGTCCCGCGCCAAAACTGGTGACCGGATTATCCAGCGGCCGGTTGGCTGCAATCCCGGCAATATTAAGCTCATCGTCATTCAGTTTGGTCTTGCCGTTCGGGATGCCGACTCCGAAAGTAAAAAGCGCGCGGTTGTCGCCAATGCGGCAGGAGGCCCGGATCATGCTGTCGGTGACATTGTTGAGCGTGAAACGGCTGCCGGCGGCGGAAGCCAGGCTGGACAGAAACGGCGCGGTCGCGGCCTCAAAGCTGAACCGCTCACCCACCGGCAGAGAATACGCCAGGGGAAAGGTGATGATCTTCCACATCGCCGTGAGGTCGTCGAGACGCTGTAGGCCTAACCACAAGGTTTGGGTTCCCGGCTCGCCATCGCTTTTACGCCCCAGAAAATCCCGTCAAGGGCGGGACGACCATCCGTGTCGCCGCGCGCAAGGTCGGCGGTGCCTTGGGAGGCACTGGATTGCCGGTCTTATAAGCCA
>Ga0247727_10013495_pt1 | contig 13761 bp, 7 predicted proteins | sample WisWelCaveWW1625_FD_202498 | JGI IMG/M metagenome (GOLD analysis project Ga0247727, IMG submission 202498) | Biofilm microbial communities from Wishing Well Cave, Virginia, United States - WW16-25 | ecosystem: Environmental > Aquatic > Deep subsurface > Groundwater > Cave microbial mat | place... | reverse complement strand
AGTCTCGGGATGGGCGGACTGCTGATCCAGGCCACGCCATACGACCATAAGATGAGTCAGGCGGGCGTGTTGGCAAATTATCTCCCCTCGATTCCTGTCGAACCCATGGAGAATTTGTTCCTGAAAGCCAAGACCATCCGTTATGTCCCCGACAAACCGAACATGGATCATTGGCAGAGTCCCTCAGAAACCCAGTCGCGCTGGGCGGGAGATTGTGAAGACAAGGCGATATGGCTTTACACCCAGCTTAAAAATAACGGCTACCACAAGGTGCGCCTGGTCGTCGGGGGCTACCGCAGTGTCGGAAGAGGCTACCATGTGTGGGTGACATTCGCGAATGAAGAGAACGGAGATCTTTATCTTTTGGACCCCACGGCGCAGAAGCGTATTTGGAGATCAGCTGATTTTTCGGAAGGATCCTACAAACCCCTCTTTTCCTTTGACGGCATGGATCGTTACCGTCACGACATTTAACCCATGAACCTAAGTCCCGCGAAAACCCAAGAACCCGTCACTATCCTGATGATCCCTTTCGACCAATATTCGGTATTTCCCGCGAGCGTCGACGCTCTCTACAAGGAAACGCGCTATCCTTTCAAACTGATCGTTATCGAAGGCAACGCCCCCGACAATATCCGTCATGAGCTCGAAAAACGACAGAAAAAATACGGTGATCTCAAGATCATCTATTCCAATCATCGACCACGCATGGCGGAAGCCTTCAATCTTGGCCTGGCCCATATTCGCACCCCGAAAGCATTCTTCATGCACAACAATCTGAGAGTGACCCCGGGCTGGCTGTCCAACTTGATGGAAATGGCCAAACATCAGACCGGTGTGATATGTCCCTACGTCTCCTACGCCCAGGAGAACCTTTCCCAGACCTATCCCGGCGACTACACGGTCACTTTTTCCCAAGGCCGCGTCAAGGAAGCAAATGAAGTGGACATGCACGGATTCCTGATCACCAAAGCGATCCTCAAGGAACTCGGCGAATTTGACGAATCCGTCAGCACCCCCCTCGTCGGCGTGGACTTGGGACACCGGCTCAGGACCAAAGAGATCCTAGTGAATCGAGACCCTTACACGGTGATAGAGTATTTAGCGCCTGCCGTTTTTAAAGGCGCTGATCTTCAGCTTTTCAAACACCAGTGGGATGATGAACACACCCGCCGGACTTTGGCCTACCTGAGCGAAAAATGGTCCATTTCCCTGGATGAGAAAAAATACCTTGAATGGCTGGCCAAAAAAAGGTCCCTTTGCGAGAAAAAACCCGTTCTTCCCCCGCCCGCAGGCCCTCATGAAAGGACCTTGCGGATGGATGAGCCTAAACTGGGTCTTAAAAAGTTCATCCAGGTCCTACGCCGGGCCTAAAAACAACCCTTTCATCCCCTCTTCCCGTAAACCCCCTCTTGGTGTATACTACTGGCTTAGGTTTTTCGTGTAACCCCTAACCCAGAAACGAGGTCATATTCATGAAAACTATTCATCGTCGTCTGTCCAAAAGCCTTCGCGTCCTGGCATTGGCGTCGTTCGCGGCATTCATGCCCCAGAACGCGTTCGCTCTTTCGGCTGTGGTCAGCCAGATCCAGGGTGAAGTGCTGGTCCAAAAAGCCGGCGTAGCGGAACCTTGGAACACTATCACGCAGGACACAGCGCTTCAAAGCGGTGATTCCGTCAAAACACGCGCGGGCAGTTGCCTCCTGGTCTATAGCGACCAAGCCACTTTCTCTGTCGATCAGAACACGACGTTGACGCTGGAAGAGAGGGCGGACGCCCAGGACATCAAACTACTCCTCGGAAAGATCAAGGGCAAGGTCACGAAGCAAAAGGCGGAGCAGCCCTTCGTCGTCACCACCCCGGCGGCCGTCTCCACTGTGCGCGGTACGGAAGTGGATTTTGCGTTCAACGACCAAGGACAGCTCACCGTAGACCTTCACAACGGTCAGATCCAGGTCGTGAACGAGGACGCTCAGATGCAGCTGGACCTTGACGGCAACAAATCCATCACTATCCAGTACGACAAGGAAGCGAACATACTCCGCATAAAGAACGAATGCGGTTCGGACGGCCCCGTGAAGTTCAACGTGCTCGGCGCCGAATACTCGGAAAACCCTTGCGAAGAGAAAGAAGTGGATCTGTCCACTTCCGAACAAGGCACCACAGTTCCTGACATCAACAACAACCCCGATCGACTGGAGAACCTGGACGAGGGACGCGAGCCGATCTCGCCGACCAGCTGATCTTAAAAAAATACGTCATGACGTTTTTATTTCCCCGTCTGCTTTAGAACAGCGTTCACGGTCAAGAACAAGATCTTGATATCCAGCCAAAGTGACCAACGATCGATGTATTGAAGATCGAGCTTCATCCAGTCCTCAAAACCTATCTTGTTGCGGCCGGACACTTGCCAGATACAGGTAATCCCGGGTTTCATTGAAAGGCGCCTCCTCTGCCAGGGCTCATACTGCTTAACCTCTTTCGGAATGGGCGGCCTCGGTCCGACAAGGCTCATATCCCCTTTGAGCACGTTCCAGAACTGGGGAAACTCATCCAAGCTTGTTTTCCTTAAGAAACGCCCGACGCGCGTGAGCCGCGGGTCATCCGTCATCTTGAAAACGGGACCGGTCATCTCGTTCCTATGTTTCAGCTCCTCCAGGCGGGTTTCGGCGTTGGACACCATGGAGCGGAATTTGTAGACGAAAAAACGCCGACCGTTCCGTCCGCATCGCAATTGTTTGAAAAGAACGCCGCCCGGGGAGTCTATTCTGATAAGGACCGCCACCAAAAACAGGAGCGGCGCCGTCAGAATCAGCACTATCGTCGAGAATAGGATGTCCATGGTCCGCTTCACCGCCAGCTCCGTGTTCTTTAGGCGGCTCGTCTCAAAGGTAAGATAAGTAAAACCATCCAGTTCCTTGGGCACGCCTGAGGCGATCTCGAGATCGAAAAAGTCCGTGGCAAGAGTCGCCGGCACTCCCACCGCTTCACAGTAAAGGATGCATTTTTCGATCGTGGGAAGCCAGCTTCGCGGCACCACGAACACAACCTCATCGATCACGCTATTCTCAAGGATCCTCGGCAGGTCGTCGAGAGAGCCAAGCACCGGATATTCGGATATTTTCTTTCCTACGATCTTGGGATCCCTGTCCAAGAATCCCACGATACGGTATCCCCACTCTTTATGGCGGAGCGCGAGGCTTAGGTACTCTTGGGCCCGGCGGCCGGTCCCGACGATCAGAATATTGTAAGTGTTATGCCCGCGGCTGCGCATCGTGTGCGCGATGGACAGAACAAGCAGGCGGTTCACGAGAAGCCATATCACCGAGGACACCGTGTAAAGCACCATATAAATACGGCTTAAAAAATCATACTTGAGCAAGAAAGCGAAACTTGTGAACGGGACGAAGAAAAGAAGCCCGCTGACTAGGAGACTGACGGTGGCTTTGCCGTAGGTTTGAACTCGCAGATGATGATACTCGCCTTGTTTTTTGAGCACGACCGCCCATAAAAGGAGCGCCAGCCAATAAGCCTGCAGGTACTGTCCGGGCTCGGCGGGTATCCGGATCACTTTCATGCCGGGGACTAGATCCAATCCGCCGATCAGAGAGCGGTAATGAAGGATGAAAGCGTAAACCAGGAAAAAATTGAGCGACAACGCGACGAGGTCCGCCACGTACAAGATATTGCGTATAAGATCCGCTCGTTCCCGTAACATTTTGTCAGGCCTCCAACAGCGACACGCGCCGGATCCACACGTTACGGTCTCCGCCAGCGAGTCCGCCGGTCTTTAGATCGTTCACGTATTCCAAACTCAACAGATGCGGACCCGGTTTAAGTTTGAGATCCGTGTAGTAATTTTTATATGTTTTTGAGTCCACGTAATATTCATCCGCCACTTTCCCGTCAATTTTAACATACAGCACCGGGTAAATGTTGTTTGAGTCGCTTCCTTTAGATTCTAACACAATACGCACCAATGGGTTATGAATTTCTAGTTTGATGGATATTTCTCCGTTCCTGAAGAAAATTTCGTCCTTGCTGACCGGCTCACTGCCCGTGTTCGAAAAATCGTTGAGATCGAATTGGGCGCTTGGCGTGCGGTCCCATAGATCGGAGGGAGAGCTGCGCTTTTCTTTGTCGGGGTCCACTCCCAAGAGCTTCAGATGATATTCGCGGTGGTACCGCCAAAAGTCCTGTGTCTCCAAAAAATTCACGAGTCCGGCCAGGCTCTCCCGTCTTGCCTCCAGCAGTCTTCCCGCGGCCTTGCGCAGCAAGGGAACCTTCACGGCACGGCCTCCCTCAAAGGCTTCTCTTGCCACCAAGAAAGCCAGCTTCTCGTTGTTCGGATCTTTCGCTATGGTCTTTTCAAAAAGAGTGACGAGCTCCGACGGCGACTCTTTGGCCAAACGCGGCGCGAGCGCTTGGGCCTTTACCAGATCATACGCAGGCTCATAAGGATTGAGACGGATCGCCTCGTCCAAATCCTTCACGACCGCCCGGACGGTTTCGTCCGAAGGCTCCTTCCCGCCTGTCCGCGCGTCTGACAAACGGATGAATCCGCGCAGATAATAGGCCTCGGCATCCAGCGGGTTCAACCGCAGGCTTTTTTCGACAGCCTCGAACGCCCCTTTCCTCTCTCCCGCCTTCACGAGGTTCTTCGCCTCCCAGAAACGATAATTGGAGACCCCCAGATAAAAACTGCCCGCAAACAAGGCCGCCAATAACAAGGGGACCAGGGCCTTGAGCGCTCTGGACAGCCGTCGCGAATCGTAGAACCGGTCCTCATCCATCGAAAATAGGAGTCCCGCCGCGACCGCGGACAGAAGCCAGTTAGCCGGGATGTGGAAGTTAAAATCAAACAGCGCATGGACCAAAAGTCCCAGGATCCCCGCCATAACCCCGCTCCCCACGCCGATACGGAGACGGCTTTCATCCCGGCGGATGACATCCCATCCCATCCGGAAAAAAGCTGTGACGAGCCCTGCCGAGGCTAAAAATGAAAAGATCCCGCATTCGGCCAGAAGGTGCAGGAAATCGTTGTGCGCATAGACAGGTCTCATCGAAAATCCTTCCGGGCGGAACTGCAGGAAAAGATGCCCGAACGTTCCAGGCCCCGAGCCGAACCATAAAAAACGACTTATCATCGGGATCGTCCCCAACCAAGTCAGCCACCGGTACCTGAGGGACAACTCTTCTTGCTCGTTCATTGCCTGGATGTTCGCGAGCCGCTGTTCAATGGATTCCGTCCCAAAAATGACGACGACGCCTACGATGAGCACAACGAACAGCAGGAACGGCAGAACTGCCGACGAAACCAGATGCCGGCGTTTCAATGCCCACATCATCCACACGAGACTCACGCCGAGTGCCACGCACGCGCCTCGGGAAAGCGCGAAAACAAACGCGGTGCCCATCAGCGTCGTCAGAAAAATGAGCAGGATCTTCTTTGATCTATCACGTTCGGCCAGGACAAGACCAAGCGCTATCGGGAGGATGAGAACCAGAAGCCCGGCGAAATGGTTATGGTTCACGTACATCGAGGAAAGAAAGCTCGCTTTGCTCCACCAATAGTGCGGCAGTCCCCCGACGAACTGCAAAAGCCCTATCGCCGAAAGCAGTCCGCCAAGAAGCACAAAACTTTCTGACAGACGGTAGATCTGCAGACGTTCCCGGCACAAATAGCGGGTCGCCAGATACGCGCACAGGACGACTCCCAGTTTGAAAAGCTCGACCCATGAAAAATAGGGAAGCTTGGAGAAACGCAGTGAAAGCAGAAAAAAACAGACATAAACCATGATCCATCCGTCAAGACCCGACCGCAAGAAGCCGGGCTCACGAAGTCCCTGTTTGAACCAGTGGATGGAGAACGCGCCGCAAAGGACCGCAGCGCCGGCGGAAAAGCTCCAAAGGTCTACTGCGCCAAAGAAGAACGGAAAGATAAAAAGAGAGATCAGGAACAGGAACTCAAAAACTCTAAAGGACGATGGAACGGATCTCGAGGAAGGCGGACCGTCGCCGGCGCTCACCCCACCACCTTTTTCCGCGCTGCATTCGCGGCGCGGCGCAAAGCGCCAGGCGATGAAGTCGCCGAAAAAGGTGGTGGGGTCACGTCCGGCGCACGCTCACTTTGCTGTAATACTTCTTGTAATACTTGTTATAACTGGTCGCGTCTTGCATGATGACACCGTTCAGGACGACTCCGATCAGTTTTGTCTTGGATTCCTCGATGAGCACCAGCGCGCGGTTCAGGATCCGGGCCGTCGTGTAGCTGCAGCGGATAGAGAGCAGACACCCGTCCACCTGCGACATTATGATAGAGGCGTCGGAAATGATCGCGACCGGCGGCGTGTCGTACACGATCATGTCAAAGTGTTTGCGCGTTTCCCGGATAAATTCAGCCATGCGTTGAGAGCCGAGGAGTTGGGCAGAGTCGATGACGCTCTTGCCGCTGGTCACCACAAACAAGTTCGGCGTCTCTGTCTTGCGCGTGACTTGGTCGAGAGACAGGCCTTCCGTCAGGTACTCTCCCAGCCCCTTGTCATTCATGAAACCGTAGATGTCATGCACGCGGCCGCGGCGAAAATCCGTATCCACATAAAGTACTTTAAGGTTGGCCTGGGCGATGACGATGGCCAGATTGGAAGAAATGGTCGTCTTGCCCTCACCCGGCCCCGGACTGACCACGACGAAGTCCTTTAGAGACCTTTCACGGGTCGCGAACCACAAAAGGTTCATACGGATCAACCGGTAGGCTTCGACCGCCGGCGAATCTGCCGTCAGCGCCGAGAGCCGGTCGAGCGGTACCGAATTGTCCGAGACCTTTTCGGCAAAGATGGACCCAATGTATGGGATCTTTCCGATGTTCCGTTTGAGGTCCTCGTCGGTCTTGATGGTGTCGTCGAGATAATCCACGAGAAAAGCCAGGAGCACGCCGCCAAAGAGGCCCGCGAATACTCCCAGGAGGATATTCAGCACCTTTTTTGGTTTCACGGGCTCTTTTGAAGGTGACGCGTCCTGGACGATCCCGATATTATTCATGCGGGAGGAGGCAAAGACCGAGCTCTCCTGGATCTTGTGCAGCGTATCCTCCAAAAGCGCCTGGTCCTCCATCGGCGCGTTCTCGAGGAGATCGCCGCTCCTCGAGCGCTCGTTCTCGATACGGCGGGCCATGGTGCGGATCTCGTTCTTCAAAGCGATCATCTCGGGATGCTTCGGCCCGAAACGGTTCGATAAATTGTCGAGCTTCGATTGAAGCCGTAAGAACTCGTCATTCATCGAGGCCATGCGCTGGTTACGGATGAACACAAGCGCACGCCGCATGAGGTTGTCCCTCGCGTACACATCGGCGATACGGTTGGCAATATCCGACGCCATCTTCGCGTCTGGATTTTCCACCCCGATCGTGATCATGCGGCTCCCCTTCACTTGCTCGATTATGATGTCCTGCAGAAATTTCCTTTGGAAGATCTTTGCCAGCCCCACCTTCTTTTTGTAGCGGGGGTCGTCCTTGAGGTTTAATTCATCGTACACTTTGCCGGCGATCGCGGCGGATTTGATGAGCTCGATCTGCGTGGAGAGATAGTATTCGAACATGTCCACGCTGGAACCTTCCGACGCGGCCTCCTCGGCGGAGCGCACGTTCGTGTTCTCGCCTTCGATGATGATCTTGACCGAGGAGAGATAAAGAGGCGTCATCAGGAAAGTACCGAGTGTCACGACCGTGACGCAGATCGTGAAAAAAGAGACGACCACCCAGCGGCGGCGCAGGAGGATCTGGAAATAATCCTTAATGTTCTTTTCCGGGATAAGCTCCGGTTGCGTTTCCATGGGGGTCAAAAGAAACTCTTGGGAATGACGACTACGTCGTCTGCCTGCAGTCCCACCTCGTCGGAGGAGTCGCCGCGAATGATCCTCGCGGCGTTCACGCTGATCTTTGACTCGCTCCCGTCAGCGTTTCTGCGGATGATCTGGACGCCTTTCTGATTGGCGACCGGGGTGAAACCTCCGGCCATGGAGATGGCCCGGATGAACGAAACGTTGCCGGACAGTTCATAATTGCCAGGTTTACGCACCTCGCCGATGATGGAAAAATGACTGTATTCCAGGACGAAGATGGTGATCTGGGGATTGATGATGTAATCACCGTCCAGCAATCTCTCGAGTTCTTTTTCAGCCTCGGCCACCGTCAAGCCGCCGATCCGGACACGGCCCGCGAGCGCGTGTTTGATGTAGCCGTCCTCATCCACCCGGTAAAGCTGATTGATGCCGGCTTCTCCGAATATCTTAACCTGAAGCAGATTTTGAGGACCGATGAGATAAGGGCTGTCCTGACGGGAAGGCTCGGCGGACGCTTTTTCGAGCGCCACGGCCATGAGCGCAGTTTCGGCCCGGTCAGCGGGGGCTGCGCAAACACCGGAAGTCAAGGCAGGACAAAGTCCAACCAATGCCAAGACCAATATCAACGCCGAGATCTTTTTCATCACCAGGAGATCTTAGAAATAGGCTTTTGCGCCGACACTGATCTCGTTGCCCTCGTAATCGAGGCCGTCTAGATTCGATTCCCGGTTGACATAGCGATAGTCCAGCGTCAACGAAACGATGTCGTTGGGAAGTTTATACTCAAGACCGGTCCCCGCGTCCCATCTCCAGTCGCGGCGGGTCTCCGATTCGCTCGTCAAGGGACGCACCGTGATACGCGAGTATTCGTGGTAACCAGCCGAACCATGTGAATTCCAATAGATCCGTTCGTGGACACGGCGCTTCCAGCTCAGTTCCAGGCGGTTACGGGTATAGAAACTCTGGTCGTTGAACGTCGATTCCTGCGGGCCCCGGTCGCCCTTCAGGATCCAGGTGCTTAATTCGGTGGGCTTATACTGGAGCGCGCCGCGGGACACCAGACCATTAAAATCAGGGCGGATGGACTCGTCGTAAATGCGGTGCTGCACGCCCAGCCATGCCTGATACGCGATGAATTCCGTAAAATTCCCGCGCAGACCCCCCACGTATTGGAAGCCGTCGCCGTCCCTGTCCTCCACTTCGGTGTAGTTGACATTGATGTAAGCGAACTCTCCGAGCACCTGGGTGTTGGGCGTCATGTCACGTCCGACCCGCTGATACACCGTAAAAAGATTATGGTCGAACACCCGGTTCCCGACAGTTCCATAGTCGACCGTGAAATTCAGGATCTCATTCTCCAGGAAGAACTGCGAGAACGGCACCTCAAGCAAAGAGTGGAACGCATTTTCCTCACGGTTGGTACGGCTGGTGAATTCGGTGTTGGACCGGGTCTCCGTTTCTTCGAAAATATCTTCGATATCCAGCGTGAATGGGACATAATTGAGCTTCAAACCGCCGTGCAATCGGTAGTCGGTATGGTTTTGGCTGTCGAAACTTCCGAAAACTTCCCGCACGAAAGAGGCTCCTGCCGAGGCCAGATGCTGTCCCCCTCCCAGAGGGAGTTCAGCATTCATGTCGCCAAAAATACTGTTGATATAGTCGCTGTCCTCATTGCCGCTCTCTTCATAAAAAACATTGTCTTCCCAGCGGAACCGGTAATCGAGGCTTGGTCTAAAATGGACAGGACCCCATTGGATGCCTTTGCCATAATCGTAAACGGGCATACCGGCGGTACGTTCGTAACTCTCGTCAGCCCTGGTGCCCTTGCCATGGAAGTACTTGCCCTCGCTTTTTGGCTCAGGGACGGCGGCCCAGGCCTGCCCAAACCACGCAGCAACAAGCACGGCGGTCCAGACAAAAATCGACATTTTCGCGGTTTTATTCATATAGAAATCCCCTCAATTGAACCTTTGGACGCCCGCCGACCCTCGGACTTGACCCTGAAGCGAGTATTCTATAATTTGCAAGGTTTTAGTTCAAGATAAAAAAAATCTCCCAATCGGTTGAGGAACAGCCGGTTAAGATACTTTTAGGGATCAAACGGTGATTTCGGCGCTGAACGCGGACTGGAGTCCTTTGCTGTCGTAGGCAGTGATCTTATATCGGTAGACCAGGTCCAAGAGCACGGTATTCGAAGCGGATAAAGTACCCACGGACTTCACATACGCATCGTTCCGGAAAATGTTGTATCCGGCGGCGCCGGAGGCCGCGCTCCAAGAGAGCGTGACCTTGGTGCCGGTCCGCGTCACCACCAAATTCTGGGGAACCGCCGGACCCGCAGGCATGGTGACGCTCATCGAATTGCTGAAAACCGAGTAGTTGTTGGAAGTGTCGTAAGCCTGGACCTTGTACGTGTATGTCTGGCTGCCCGTCACCTGCGTGTCATAAAAGCTCACTGACGTGACATTTTTATAAAAAACGTTGTCGCGGTAGACAGCGTATCCCGCGGCCGTGGAGGTGGATGTCCAGCCGACATAAGCCGAGGCTCCGGTGGAGTACGTGATGAGGTTCTTCGGGGCCTCTGGACCCGCCACTCCCACCGTCGCAGGATTGCTGGAACCCGAGACATTGTTCGCCGCGTCCACGGCTTTCACCAAATACGTGAAGCTCTGGCCTGAAAGAAGGCCGTTGACCGTGTGCGTGGTCGAGGCTGAGGTCGCGACCATGCTAGCGCCTTCGAATACTTGATAGCCGGTGACCCCGATATCGTCCGTGGAGGCCTGCCAGTTTAGCACCGCCTGCGAGCCCGTGACGGAAGCGGTCAAGTTCACGGGCGCGCTGGGAGGGGTTGTGTCCTGGACCGTTACGACCGTGAGATCGCTGGCAGCCGAGAGATTGTTCGCCGCATCATACGCTTTCACCATGAACGAGTAAGTCTGACCGGCGGTCACGGGGCCGAACGGAAACGGATTCGACACAGTCGTCCCGACGAGCGACCCACCCTGAAACACTTGATAGCCGGCCACACCGACGTCGTCCGTAGAGGCTGTCCAGGTCAGCACGACCTGTGTTGTGCCTGAGGGAGTCGCCATTAGGCCCGTAGGGGCGGCCGGAGGCGTCGTGTCCGACGACGCCGGCACCATCACGCTCGCAGGATTGCTGGCGGCGGAAATGTTGTTCGCCGCGTCATACGCTTTCACCATAAACGAATAGGCCTGTCCTTGAGTAAGGCTTATGACGGAATAGCCGGTCGCCGTTGTCGTTCCGACCATCGTCGTTCCCTGGAACACTTGATAGCCGGTCACGGCGACGTTGTCGGTCGAGGCGGTCCATGAGAGATTGGCTGTCGTGCCGCTCAGGGAAGCTGAGAGGTTGGTCGGGGCACTGGGAACGGCGGTGTCTGGAGCGGGGGCTCCCGGGATCGTAATGTTGGCGTCATTGCTGAGCCCTGAGAGGTTGGAGGACGCGTCGTAAGCTCTGACATTGTATTTGTAGCTGGCGCCTGCGATCACGTTGTTATCGTACGTAGACGTTTGGTTGATGGATTTCCAATACGCGCTGTTACGATAGACATTGTAGCCAAAAGCGTTGGTGGAAGGGCTCCAGGAGAGTTGAACCTGACCGTTGACATACTGTGCCGCAAGACCTGTCGGAGTCGAGGGTCCGCTTCCGGACGGTGTCGGGATAGTCACTGTCACGATGCTGCTGGAAACGGACATATTGTTCGCCGCGTCTTTCGCTCTCACCGTGTAGTTGTAGGTGGCGCCCGCCGTGCCGTTGTGTACGAACACCGCCGAGACGCTCGTCCCGATCACGCCGCCGTTGTGCATGATCTCATAACTGGCCACACCCACATTGTCGGTGGAAGCCGTCCAGAGCATCGACACTTGCGTCCCTGAAACGGTGGCCGTCAAGCCCGTAGGGGCGGTCGGAGGCGTCGTATCCAGCGGCGGAGCTCCGACCGTGAGCGTTACGGTGTTGCTTGGGGAAGATATGTTATTGGCGGCATCGAATGCTTTCACGGAGAAGCCGTACGTTTGGCCGGAAACGGCGTTCTGAAATGTGTAACCCGCGGACGTGCTGGTTCCAAGAAGTGTGGTGCCGTCGAAAACGTAATAGCCCGCCACACCCACATTGTCCGTCGAGGCTGTCCACGACAACAACACTTGGCTGCCTGATGGCACGGCCGTCAGGCCGCTGGGCGCTGTCGGAGACTGGGTATCCGGTGCCGGGGCAGGCGGAGCGCCTGTGAGCGGGTAGTGGTACCCCAGATCGTTGTACGGGTTGTCTTCCAGTCCGCCCGGGTTTGTCGTGCCCGAAAGCGGCGGCGTCAAAACGGGAAACGCGGAGGGGTTCGCCGCGTTGATCGCCGGTGAATTCGGCTGAAGATGCGCGTCGAAACCTGCGAGCGTCATATCGGTGAGGAGCGGATTCGCCGTGATCACGGTCTTAGGAAGCGCGGTATCGCGCTGTTTGGACGGAATATCCGCCACGTTCAGCCACTGGTCCAAGGTAAGATTCTGAATATAGTTGTAGGAAAAAAAGCCGCCGGAATTGGCGTTGCCGTTCACGTTGTAATTGCACGATGGGCAATCGTAAATGTTGTTGTCGAAATCCGCGACGCTCTTTCCTTGATCGATCATCCCCTTGCTGCCGAACACCGGGGCCCGGGCCGTGTTGGACGCCAGCACCAGGTTGTTCTTGAACACCAGACCGCTGGAAATGCTCTTGAAGCGGAGCACGCGTATGCCCATATCCACGGTGTTGGGATCGAAGTAACCTTTGATATCGCTGTCGCCGCGCAGCCGGTGCAGCGTCGAGCCGATCACTTGAATGTTTGACAACGCCGAGACAGCGCTCTGCCTTCCGTTGATCTCTCCGATGCGGATGGCCGGGCCCGCGTTGCCGTACGAGACGGTGTTTATGACTTTGATATTTGTCGGTCTCTTGCCGACGCTGAATCCGGCACCTTCCACATCGATCGAGATGCCGGGGTTGGGTTTAAGCCGGGTCTTCACTTGGCGCGGATCCTCACCCGCCCCCCAGACTTTGCAGTCACGGATCGTGATGTTGCTGCCGCCGTCGATGTAGATGTTTGGATCGTAATTGTTCTGGGACACGGGCTGAATGCCGTTGTGATACGCCTTGCAGTTCACGAGTCCGCCGCCGTCGGCCTTCGTGTTCACATCATAGTCAAGGAAATCAAAACCGGCCCACGCGTTCTCATAGCTTTCCGAATCGTAGATCCAGACATTCTCCGATTCGATCGTGACACCCTGCCCGGCGCCGGTGCCCTGCTTTAGAGTGTTCCTACGGGCAACGCAGTTGCGCATGACGCCGTCCTTGGCTCCCGGAAGCGGCGCGCCGAAACGGCGCCTGTCGAAGAGGAAGCCTTCCATGCTGTTGAGCTCGGACAAACAATTGATGTACTCGGTATTCGGGTAGCTCGTCGAAAAGCCGTAGCCCCGGGACATTTTCACATGCAGGTCCCGGAACACGTAATGGCTTCCGGCGGCACTGCCGCGGTTCACTTTCACGAACCGGTCGGTGCCGTCATTGGGGGCCACGCCGATGTAGATGTCCCGGCCCGCGGCATGGTCCGGCTTCAGGTCATCCGACCGCCAAACGTAAAGGCGCTTCGCCGTGCTGTCATAAAAATAAGTGCCGCGCACCATCGATTGGTCCAACGTCCAACCGTTCGCGTTGTTCACGCCCTGGACCGACCAGGCTCCGTAAAGCGAAGGGCCTCCAGGCGCCGTCTCCTCTTGAGCCGCCATGTTGGGCCAGACGTTAATTCCGGATGTGTACCAGATCGGGGTCCCGGCCACATTGGTCCAGCTGTCCTTGCCGAGTTCGAACGCGGTCTTTGCTCCCCGGAAGATGGGCCGCGGCGCATTCGGGTCTCCCCAGGCGCCGAACGTA
>Ga0247727_10013494_pt1 | contig 13761 bp, 8 predicted proteins | sample WisWelCaveWW1625_FD_202498 | JGI IMG/M metagenome (GOLD analysis project Ga0247727, IMG submission 202498) | Biofilm microbial communities from Wishing Well Cave, Virginia, United States - WW16-25 | ecosystem: Environmental > Aquatic > Deep subsurface > Groundwater > Cave microbial mat | place... | reverse complement strand
CGGCAGTGCGACCAGCGACTCGACGGCGAGTAAGGCGACCAGTGTGCCGCCAAGCACCAGCGTGAGAACACTTTGTCCCGCCCGGCTGATGATTCGACTCGCGCCGAGCGTGACCAGCAGACTCAAGCCGAGATACGCGAGCACCATGGCCCGCTGCGGAATCCGCTGGTAGCGAAACATCGGCAGCACGTGCCACAGCGTGGCGAACACGCCACGCGAATGCGCCACGGCGACGCCGACAATCACGAGCAGGATTGCCCCCGTCACAAGCCAACGGTGCCGGCGATCGCGCAATGTGGTGATCGCTCCGGCAGCCGCGACGAGCGCGGTCAACAAATAGAGCGATCGAACGTCCCGGAGTGCTGCTGCGCCCTCAGTGATCGTTCGCACGAGTGCCGGCTCGCGAAACTCGTGTACCGCTCCGACCGCGTCGTCGAGCGTCAGGCCGCCAGCCCGATTCGAGATCGGCATCAGCGCGAGACCCGGCAGGACCTTCACCGCCGATAGACCAAACCCGACAACGCCGATCACGATGGCGACGAACAGGACCCGCCACACGCGCGGCGTCAAGGCGACTCCGATTGCGCTCGAGGCGTTGCCCAATCCGATCCACGCGAGACCGACGAGTCCGCCGGCGATCACGTTGTACAGGAACATCGTCTCACCGCCCGCGAGTAACTGCACCGCGACTAGCACGCCGGCAAGCGTCGCGTGGCGGACCGGTCGATCGCCTCGTAGGGCATTCATTAGCGACCACAACACGAGTGGCGTCCAACAGGCGACGAGTACGATCGGCCCGTGACCGATCATCGTGTGCTCGATCATGAGGCCACTCAACATGAACACGATTCCGCCGCACGCCCCGGCGAGACACGCGTCGAGGTCCAGTGTCGCGTCAGTTGGATCGCGGCGGCGCAGCACGCTGAGACTCCACGCGTACGCACTCATCCCCGCGATCCAAAGGTGCAATAGAAACGTCCACGTGGCCGCGACCTGCGCCGGCAGCACGGCACACAACAGCGTCGTCAGCGAGATCACGCCGATCTGCGGCTTGGCGAAGAACGGTTCGCCGCAATAGATGTGGTCGCTCCACAGCGGGAATTCGCCGTCTTGGAAGATGCTCCGCGCCGTCACTTGCGTCAAGACGGAGAACAGCGGCGTCAGGTCGCCGGCCCGGATGTGCTTGAATTGCGGCTCCGGCCCGCCCCGCTGCGGCTGATGATACGGCCGCAGCCACGGGCGGAACACGAACGCGACGAGTGCCGCGAAGCAAAGGCCGACGAGAGCGTGCGTGAACCAAGCTCGCGTGCGGTGGGCGCCGTGCATCACAGTGTCCGCGACGCGACGGCCTCCGGTAGCGGAATGCCGCGCGAGCGGTCGCCGCCGACGAGCACCTCGGTCGCTGAATGCCGCCGCTGCCACTGACCCCACGTCGTGTCGTCGAGTTGCTCGTCGGTCAGCGGCAGCAGCTTGCCCGCGTGCGTTCCCGTGATCGCCTTCAGCCCGTCCGATTGCGGCAGCCACAGGCTGTCCGTCGCGCGATCGTACAGCACGTGAACGCCTTCGTAACAGTAGCCGGACGTTCCGAAACTCAGCACGACGCCGTCCAGCGTGCGCTCGTACACGGCCGGTTTCTTCACGAGCGGGCAGTAGGCCACGGCGATCGCGCGATTGCCCACCGTGTCGTTCACGACTTCGACTTTCTCCATCACGGTCCGCGGGTAGGCACGGGCGGTGCGATCAATGTTCAATCCGAAGACCGGGCGTTCAGGATAGATCCGCCGCGCAATCTCGCCGTCGGGCGCTTGGAAGATCGGATAGTCGATCGTCTTCACCTTATCGCGGCCGAACGCGTACATGAAATGCCTGAGCGGCAGATCGGTCGCCGTCGCGTCGAACCAGCCGGCTTGTCCCTTCGCGCCCGAACCCGCCCAGAGCCACACGCGGCCGTCCTCCTCGCGGATGCACGACGGCGGCTTGTGCTCCGGCTGCTCCGCGCTGATGCCCTTGTACCCGACCGGTTCGCGGTCGCGCGCTTCGGTCCAGTCGGCCGAAAGCTTGGACAACTCGCCCACCAGTCGCCCGCCGAGTTCCCAGATCACGCTGACGCCAAGCGCGGCCATGCTGAGGCAGACAACACGCCGGACCCAGACGAGAGCGGGCGGCATCGGTGCAGGCACGACCGGCGGCGGAACGGTTTGCGCTTCGTCCATGAGCTGACCTCCCAAAAGCCAGTGAGCTACCAAGACGCGAGATTCTTTCGCGCGGGCGGCGTCATGTCAAGCACGAAGTTGCAACGAGGGTGCAGATTGCTTTCGTGGAGAGCACGCCGCACTCATGTGTTTGGCACGAGCCGCCGGCACGCGACGCTGGATCGAGCGACTGCGACTTCACCGCGATTGACTCGTTCCGGGAGCACCAGTACGATCCGCCGGGATTTCGAACCGGTTCACTGCCGGCGAGATCATGGACGAACCACGCGGACGAGCAAGATGCTCTCTCAGCAACGCACGCAATTCCTTGAGTCACTCCTCGCACGTCGAGTGGTTCAGCACGCGCTGGCCGTGACGGCGCTCACGGCGTTTTGCTCGCTTCTGTTTTTCTACCGCCTGGCGGATCGGGCGCTGTGGTCGAGTCATGAGGGTCGAGCGGGCCAGCACGCGCAGTTGATGCTCGACGGCGGCGGCTGGTGCATGCCGACGTTGTATTTCGGCGAGTCGGACTATCAGAAGCCGCCGCTGTATTACTGGTGGGTCGCCGGTGCGGCGTGGTGGCGTGGCGGCGATGTGGACGAGTGGTCGGTGCGGCTGCCGGCGGCGATCTCGGCATTGGTTACGGTATGGCTCGTGTACGCGCTGGGCAGCGTCGCGTGGCGGCCGAGCGCGGGCGTCATCGCCGGACTTGTCGTGTCGTGCAATTTGCGGTTTTGCTGGCTGGCTCGAGTCGGGCGGATCGACATGCCGCTCACGCTTGCGGTCACGGCGGTGCTCGCGTCGTTCTGGATGGCTTATCGCCGGTCAACAGGGTTCGCAAGCGAACGAGCGATGCGTGGCTGGGGTTGGATGCTTGTGGCTTACTTGGCCGCGTCGGCCGCGGTGATGTTCAAGGGGCCAGTCGGATTGGTGCTGCCGCTTGTGAGCATCGTCGCGTTCCTTGCTATCGAACGGCAACCGATTTGGCCGTGGCGTCGCGAGTGGCTCAATCTGGCGCATCGGCTCGGCGTCTGGTGGGGACTGCCGCTGGTGCTGGTTATTGCCGGTCCGTGGTTCGTATGGGCGAGCGTCGTCACGCGTGGCGAGTTTCTCAAGGTGTTCTTCCTACACCACAATCTCGACCGCACGCTGGGCGTCGATGGGCTCAAGCCGGAACCGTTTTGGTACTACGTGCCGCAGCTTGTTGTCGATCTGTTTCCGTGGAGCGTGCTCGCGCCGGCCGCGGCGATCGCGAGCCTGCGGCGCCGATCCGATGCGGGCAACTGCCCGCTGCGGTTCTTCGCGTCGGCGTTCGTCGCAATGTTCGTTCTGCTGTCGGTCGTGCGGTTCAAGCGACACGATTATCTGTTGCCGCTCGTGCCGTGCCTGGCGTTGATGGTGGCGGGTCATCTGACGCGACTGGTCGATGCCGCCGGCGAACGAGCGGGCTGGTTTGGTGCGAAGCTCGTGGGCGGCTTGACGTGCGCCGTCGTGGCTGCGACCGCCGCGGCAACGCCGCTCATTCGCAGTGAGGATCTCGCGCGGCGGGCGCTCGATTCCCGCTTGATCCGACATCTCGTTCACGACACCGATCGCATGATTCTGTCGGGCCTGGCGGAGTCGCTGCGTCCGGCGAACGCGGCGGTCATCGCCGTCAGTCTCGCGTTGTGTCTGGTCGCCGGAGCGTTCGTCGCGGCGGTCAATCGGCGTCGCATCGTGGCGGCCGTGACGTTGATCTCCGTGGCATGGTCGGCCGCGTTCTTGGTCGCCGTCAATGCGGTGCTGCCGGTGCTGGAGCCGCTGCGCGAGCAGCGATCGCTCGCTCGGCTGGCTCGCGAAATCCAGCCGGCCGGCGCGACCGTTCACTATTACGGCCGCGAGGACCAGCAGCTCATGTTCTACCTCGGCCCCGGCACGAAATGGCTGACCGGCCGCGAGATGTTTCGGCCCGTGATCACGCAATCCGAGCCGGCCTTCGTACTCGTGGAACTCGATCGCCTGCAACAGCGTCTCAAGGATTGTCCGGACGTTCGCATGGTGCCGATCGCGCGGAACGACGAAAATTCGTTCGGCACGCACCGCGACCCGGTGGTCCTCGTGACCAACGACGCCGGCTGGCGACTCGTGCAATCGCGTCGGGCCGCGCGGCGTCCGTTCGCAAACTGACCGGCCAGAATTGAGAGGCGTGAACCGAAATGGACATTGATCAGTTTCTTCATCGCGAGCCGATCTCGGACCGCGGCATCAGCGTCGTGATCGCGACGTCGAACGACGGCGGGACGATCGAAGCGGCCATCAGCAGCGTGACGCAGTTTCTCGACCGCATGGGTCGCGGCCACGAGATTGTCGTCGTGGACGATGGCTCCACCGACGCAACGGTCAAGATCGCCACACAACTGGCCGCGTCGAATCGGCGCATTCGTGTCGTGCAACACGACACGCCGTTGGGCCATGGCGCCGCGCTGCGGGCCGGCTTCGCGGCCGCGAATTACCCGCTCGTCTTGCAGTTGGACGGCGGCGGGCAATTTGATGCCGCCGACATCGAGCGGTTGCTCGGTGCGATCGATCAAGTGGACGTGGTCTGCGGCTATCGTGAAGCGGCGGCGGGCAATCCGCGCAATCATTTGGCGAGCGTACTCTATCGCTGGCTACTGCGCTGGGTTTTCGCCGTGCAGGTGCGCGACGTGGACTGCGGGTTCAGGCTATTCCGCCGAGCGGCACTGCGTCGAATTCCAATTCAATCGAACGGCCGGTTCGCCGTCGCGGAGATTCTCGCCAAGGCCACGTTCATGAACATGCTCGTCGGCGAAGTGCCAGTCAACTTTCGACCGCGCACGACGGGCGGCTTCCCCGCGGAACCGCGCGGGCAGACTCTACGCGACGCCGTTGTGGTCTTTCGCCGGCCGCAATTCACGCCGGCCGAAAGCGGCACAAAATCGTCGCCGCACACGCCTCAGGCCGCATAGCGCAGCGATCGGCCAGGCTACTCGCTGCACATTCCCCGCGTTGCCGTTTCGCCACTTCGGGCGATTTCACGCACACACAATCTCGCCCCACGCGCTTAGCAAACGCCAACCTCCACTACAGCAGTTTGCGCCTGCCTGCAACCATCTGACCTTGCACGACTTGCGAACCGTCGAGGACTTGGCTATCTGAACGAAGATTCACCGTGAGTTTGGCTCAGGCATTGCGACTATTAGACCAGACTTTGAATCGGGGCGCAACTGCCACACGAGTCCTCATGATGCAACGATCCGATAGTTCCGAGACGCGGCGGCTACTGACGCGAGCCCGGTCAGGTGACCTGGGCGCGTTCACGGAACTTTTCGACCGGCACCGCGAATTGCTTCGGATCGTGTTGCGGTCGCAGATGAGTCCCGCGCTGCGTCAGAAGGCCGACTCGGATGACTTGCTGCAGGAAACTTTTCTGACAGCCTCGCAGTCGCTGCAAGAATTTCGCGGTGAGGATCCCGGCTCGTTCACACGCTGGCTGCAGGTGATCGCCGCGCGGCGCGTGTGCGACGCGTATCGGCGTTACCTCGGTGCCCAGAAGCGGGCGGCGAATCGCGAAATCTCGCTCGACGAAATGATGAAACTTGCCGGTCGATCGACCGAGCGACTCGCGGCACAGCTTGCGGCTCCGACGGCCAGTCCGAGTCACGGCGCGAGTCAGGACGAGTTGCTGGTCGCGCTGGCCAACTGTCTGGCGGAGTTGCCGCCGCACTACCAGCAAGCGATCGAAATGCGATTCATTCAAGAGTGCTCGCTCGACGAGTTGGCCGTGAAGCTCGACCGGTCGAAAGGTGCGGTGCTGATGTTGCTTGCCCGCGCCGTGGAACAATTGCGAACCAAAATGAAACGGCAGGGGTGGTAGTCTTGACAGAGAACCGATCCCAAGTTGATCCGCGCGATGAGAGCTATTGGTCGCGCGTGGCCGAGCTAATCGATCGGCGCGATCGCGGCGAGCGCGTGGACCCGGCGGAATTCGACGACAGCGATCCGGTGCTGGCGCGGCGACTGCGCGAGTGCCTCGCCGGGTTCGGCTGGCTCGAACAGGCGCTGTCCGGCAGCGACTCGGGCAAGCCGTCGGCCGGTCCGGGCCGGATGCCGGAGTCGATCGGCGAGTACAACATCGTTCGCGAGCTGGGCCGCGGCGGAATGGGCGTTGTCTACGAGGCCGTGCATCAAGGTCTCGGCCGCCGCGTGGCGCTGAAGGTGTTGTTTGATTCGAGCTTTCAGACGCCGACCGCCCGCGAGCGATTTCTGCGTGAGGCGCGCACTGCCGCCAGCCTGCACCACACAAACATCGTTCCGGTCTTCGACACCGGATCGGCCGACGGACATCTTTATTACGCGATGCAGCTCATCGACGGCCGCAGCCTCGAAGAGTTACAAGCGGAGAGTCGAGAGTCGAGAGTCAGACTAGACGCATCAACCAGCGCGGCCTCTGTGGCCCCAACCTCTCCCGCCGCGACGGACTCTCGTCTGGCTTTCGACTCTCGACTCGCCGCTCTCGACCCTGAGAGCGTCGCGCGGCTTGGCCTGCAGGCCGCGGAGGCACTGGCATACGCGCACGGCCGCGGCGTGATCCACCGCGACGTCAAGCCGTCGAACCTGCTGCTGGATTCGAGCGGCACGTTGTGGATCGCCGATTTCGGATTGGCTCGCCGCCCCGAGGACCCGTCGGTCACGGCGACGGGCGCGCGAATCGGCACGCCGCGATACATGAGTCCGGAACAGGCGACCGCGCAGTGGGACGCAATGGACGCGCGAACCGATGTGTACTCGCTCGGCGTCACACTGTACGAACTACTTTCCGGCCTGCCGCTGTTCGAGGACAGCACGCCACAGCAGTTGCTGTACAGGATCATTCGCACGGAGCCGGCGCCGTTGCGGCAATTCAATCGCCGTGTGCCGCGCGATCTCGAAACGATCGTGCGCAAGGCGATGGCGAAGCGGCCGGCGGACCGATACGCCTCGGCCGCCGAACTCGCCGACGACCTGCGGCGGTTCCTGAATTCGCAGCCCGTTCGAGCGCGGCGAATCGGACCGGTGGGCCGGCTCGTTCGCTGGTGCCGACGCGAACCGCTCGTGGCCGGGATCAGCTTCGCGGCCGTGTTCGCGCTTTCGACCGTCGTCGGCGCGTATCAGTTCAAGCTGGCCGGTGAGCGGGACGCGGCGATCGACTCGGAGCGAGCCGCGCGCGACGAGTTGGCCGAGTCGCTCTTTCAACAGGCGCGGACCGTGCGCGAGTCCGCGGAAATCGGCCGCCGCTGGCGGTCGCTGGAACTGCTCGGCCGCTCCGCCGAGATTCGCCCGCGTCGCGAAATCGGCGTCGAGGCGGTGCGGGCGCTCGAACTCGCCGACGTGCGCTGCACGAGCCGGCTCGACGAACTCGGCGGCCCGGCGACCGTCGTCGCGTTCAATCCGAAATCGCACGAGCTGGCCGCGGCCGTCGAAGGCGACGCCGGACCGGCCGTCGGCATCTGGAACGATCAAACGAAATCGGTTTCGGCTCGACTGACCGCGCCGGAGCCGCTGCGATCGCTCGCGTTCAGCCCGGATGGCCGCTGGCTCGCGGGGGCGACGGAGCGACACGTCTGTTTGTGGGACACGACGAGCGGCCAATTGCGAATTCTGTCGAGCGGTCGCGCGGGCCTTTCGACCGTCGCGTTCACGCCCGACAGCCGGCGAGTCGCCGGATTCGCCGCGGGACTTCAATTGTGGGACGTTGCAAGCGGCGACGTCGTGGCCCGACTTACCGACGCGGAGGTCGAAGTCGGTCTGGTCGAGATCACGGCCGACGGGCGATTCATCGCGGCCGCGATCACAACGCGCGACGGTGGCCGGCCGGAAATTCGCCGCTGGCTGTTACCGGACTTGAAGCCGGCTGAACCGCTGCGGCCGGCCGACGCGCGACTCGACCCGCTTGCACAGGCGATGGGCGTGCTCAGCATGACGACAAGTTCCAGCGGCCGGTTGCTCGCGGCCGCGCTGGGCGACTCACGAATTCGCGTGTGGGACCTCGCGACCGGCCGGCAACTCGCGGTGCTCGAAGGGCACCGGGCACCGATCGCGTCGCTCGCGTTTCTGCCGCGCGGCGACGAACTCGTGTCGAGCGACGGATTCGAGGTGAAACTTTGGGACGCGACGGACGGCGGCGAACTCGCCACGCTCATTCGACCGAATTCGAGCGACATCGCCCCCCTGCCGGCGGTGGCCGCGAGCCGCGACGGACGGCTGGCCACTGCCGGCGACATTTGCCGCGTCTGGGAACTGGCGACGCCGAGTTTCCACCGCGTGCTCGCTCGGCACGCGGAGTCGGCAAGCGCAATCGCGACGAGCGCCGACGGCCGCTGGTCCGCGTGGCTCGCCGATGGCCGGCTGCACATTTGGAATTTGTCGGACGGCGAATTACGTCACAGCCTGCCGATCGCGCTGCGAGGCGAAGTCACTCTGACTTTTGCTGAGAGCGGCCGAGCGCTTGTCGTGAGCGGCGCCGGCCCGAAACCGATTCAGGTTTTCGACGTGATCGCCGGCGAACTTCGAGCCGATTGGTCCAGCGAGCCGACGACCGCCATGGCCGCGAGTCACGACGGCCGCGAGGTGGCAATCGCCCACAGCGACAACGTGATCCGCCGCTGGAACGTTGCGACTGGTCAAGTCGTCGGCGCGGTCGCGGGTCACGTTGGACCAGTCGCCGATTTGGCCTACAGCCCCGACGGTCACTGGCTCGCGGCAGGCAATGAGAATCGCGACACGTCGAGCGATCGGACGCTGCACGTTTGGGAAGTCGCCACCGGCCGGCTCGTTCGCGCGGTCGCCGCGCACCGTGTCGTCACGATGGGCGTGGCGTTTAGCACGGACGGCCGGCGCATCGCGTCGTGCGGCGGCGACCGCACGGTGAAAATCTGGAACACAGAATCCGGCGAACTTGCGACGACGCTGATCGGCCACACGCAGCCGGTTCGCGGCGTCGCGTGGAGCCCGGATTCCAACGCGCCGGATCTCGTTGCCTCGGCCGGAATGGACGGGCATGTGTTAGTTTGGAACGCCAATGACGGCCAACTTGTTGCTGACCTGAACAGTCGGACGTGCGGGAACCTGTCGCGCGTCGCGTTCAGCCGCGACGGCGCGCGTGTGCTCGCGTGCGGCGGACCGCATCGCTGGACGCAACCCGGCCCTGGCGCCGTCGAGGCTTGGGACTTGAATGAGCTTGGAATTCAGTTGTCGCAATTGGGCGTGGAGGCGAAGATAGGTGCCACACGACGCACGGCTGCGTCGGCACTCGATCACGCCGCCGATTGACGGGGGGAGTTTGACTTGTTGAAAGGCTGACCGTGCCGGATCGACCGAGACGCCGATTCGAATTCGAATGGCTCGAACCGCGAGTATACCTCTCGGCGGCGCAAGCCACGAGTTTGGCTGCGCTGTCGCTGGCCGGCGACGGCGCGCCCGCGATCACGAACGACGCGGCCGAAACGAGTTCGCTACTTGATTTGGGCAATGGGTCAGCGCCCGCGATTTTTTTTGACCTCAACGGCAACGACGATTCGGGCGACGGATTGCTCGTGACGCTCGACGCCGCCACGGGCCGGCTGATTGATGCCGTGCGCATTTCCGAAGGTCGGGTCGTCTTTGTCAACGATTTGGTGATCTTCGCCACGCCTGCCGTCGAAGGTTCGACAGCAACGAGCCCCATCGGCATGAGCAGTTCGTTGGACGACCTGCTACGTGCGCGGCGCGACACAGACGGGCTGACTGAGTCGCTTGCCGCCAGCATCTCGCGCGTTGTGTACGTTGAGCAGAGCGGTTCAGACAACGATCGGTTCCCGATTCAAACGTTCGGCAGTTTAGCAAACACTTTCTCGCAAGCGTTATCGGACGCGAGAGTGGTAGTCGAAGCAGTGCAGCCCGTGTTTGTGCTGTTGCCAACGACAGTGATTCCGAGCAATTTGAGTGTTCGCGACTCCGACCCGGACGCCGGCAACGAGCCGCCGGCCACATCGCCGTCGAACCAGCCCGTGGTGATTCGCCCGCCGTTTACCGGCTGGCTTGGTCGGCTGAGCGGCTCGCCGTGGTGGTCGCGAACCGTGCAACTGCCCGCCGTTCAGTCGCAGATCAGCGAACTAATCTACGGCGGCCCATCGGCGAGCGGCCTCGATGGCGGCTTGCAGGCCGAGGATCTTTCGAATTCGCGCGTGTTCCTGAATTCGCCGACGCGGCTGATGGCGTTTACGAAGCCGGCGAGTTTGCCCACGACTGGCGGACTCGGCGGCGAACTGGTGATCTACAGCTTTTCGACTGGCCAACTGACTCGCACCGGACACACCGTCAGCGGTTCGCTGCTGTCGAGCGACGGCGTCGTCGCGTTCTTGAGTCTCGACGAATTCGCAGGCGCCGGCTTGCAAGGCGACGGGCCCGTGCCGGCAACCGTGCTCAAGGTCTACGATCCGGCCACTGGCGGCGTGCGAATCACGGGTGTGAAGGCCGACGCGATTCGCGTTCAAGCCGGCAAGCTCGTCGTGGGCGTTCGCGAATTGAATGCGGCCTCGATCGGCGTTCGCACGGGGCGGCTGCAAGCGTACAAATTTGACACCGCGACGGGTCGGCTGATCAATTTGCAGACCGCGTTCGATCCGGCCCCGGTTGCGTCCACGCCGAAGAACGACGCACCGGCCGCGACCGAATCGGCCGGCGCGACAACGTCGCCGCGCGGAGTTCGGCCGAACGATATGCCGCGGCGGCCCGGCACCGATTCGATTCAAGTCGCGGTACCCGTGGAACGATCGGCCACTCCAATGCCGCCTGCGAACAACGTGTCGCTCACGTCATTCGAAACCCCGATCGCCGGCCCGCCCACGCCGGACAACTCGCCAGCGTCCCCGCCAGCCGCTCCGACAAATGCGACGGCAACTTCCGGCTCCATCACGGGCGCAGCCTCGAACGCGGGCGGTGCGGAATCATCCGGCGGCAGCGAATAGGAATTGTCGGCTGCGGCTCGCTCGATCACACCCCGCGCAGCAAATCGGCCAGCCGGTCCTCAGAGAAACTCGGCTCGATCTGAAGCTGGCTCGTCGCGCGATACCAGTGATAGGTGTACTCGGTGAAGTCGAACAGTCGCGCGGCCGATTCGGCGTCGAGCGGTTTGCTCTGGCCGTCCACCGGGCGCGCGAGGATGAGTCGCCGCGGGGCGAGCAACGCCGCGAGCTGCGGCACGTCGCCGACGTCGAGCAGGAACGGCACGAACGTGGCCATGCGATGGCCCTGAAATCCATTCCGGCTGACGAACGACGCGAGCAGCCCAAACGCGGCGACGGATCGAACGCGGTCATCAAGTGCGGCCGCGCAAATCGCGGCGAGCGAGCCGGCGCCGCTGCCGACGAGGGCCATGTTGCGTGCGTCCACGTCGTCGCGCGTGACGAGGTAGTCGATCGCACGAATCACGTCCCAGCACCACTGACCCAAGAGCGGCCGGCCGATCCACGTGGACCATTCGACCGTATTGTGATCCGCGGCCTCACGCACGGCGTCCCCCTTGTGAGCCGTTTCACCAGTCGCGCGCAGATCGATCGCCAGAACCTGCCAACCGGCGCCGACGAGCGATCGAACGATTCGGCCGTCGAGCACGGCGTCTTTGCCGGCGGGATCGACCATGATCGCGGTCGGCAACGGCCCCTCGCGATCCTTGCCGCGCACGAGCACGCCGGGCACCGGCACGTCCGGCTCCGGATACAGAATAAATGACTCCTCGATCGTGTCTTCGGTCGCGGACTTCTTCGCCGCCTCGACTTTCCACGGCGTGCTGCGCGGGAAGCCGCCGAAGGTCTGCCGCTCGAGCCGCGTCTTCATCATCAGCGCGTCGGCCTCCCAGCGCTCGACGTGATCGGGCCGCGGCGGCTTGGCGACTCGCTGCTTGGCTTGCTCGAAAACGAACGCGGGCATGAGCGTGAACGACGCCGGCCGCTTGTTGTCCGGGAAGCAGCGGATCGCGTCCACTTCCTCGATTTGGATTTCCGGTTCCGCAACCGGGCTGCCGTCTCCGTCGCCGCGCAGCCACCGGGCGAGCCAGCCGTACATCGCTTCGCGCATCGGCCGGCTGTAGTCGTGGCCGGACTCGAACACGGCGTGTTTCAGTTTCTCTCGCGAATCGAGCAGCTCGAACATCGGCCGCGCGCGGGCGATGGATTTCTCCGCCTCGCCGACCGAGAACTGCCGGCCGTCGCGCGTGGCGTTGACGACCATGAGCGCCCGCGGCGCGACCAGCGCCAGGATGTCGCCCTCTTCCGCAAACGTCAGCGCGCCCGGCACGACCTCGCACGCGCAGCACGCGGCGCCGATATACGCGTCGTACGTGCCGACCGAGCAGACTGGAATGACCGCCTTGAATCGCTCGTCCCACGCGCCGGCGTACATCGACTGATTGCCGCCGCCCGACGCGCCGGTGATCGCGAGTTTCTCGGCGTCCACTTCCGGCCGGCTGATCATGTAATCCACGGCCCGCATGTTGTCGTAGACCTGCAGCCCGGCGAGCGGCGTGCCGACGGCCCAGGTGCTGGCGCCGAGCGTCGCGCCGTGGTACGTGCCGCGGGCCGGCTCGATCGCCCGCTCGCCGGCACCGAACGCGTCTACCGCGAGCACGAAGTAACCGAGCTTCACGAGTCCGACCGCCCGCGCGTGCGGCACGGGATCGACTCGCGCCCACGCCCAGTGCCCGTGTACCGACAGCACGGCCGGCCGCCGTCCCGCGCCGTCGGGCACGTACGCATTCGCGGTCACCCAAATCCCCGGCCGCGACTGAAACACCAGCCGCTCAATTCGATAGCCGTCGCGCTGGAGCGTGCCGATGACGTTCGGTTCGAGCGGACAACGCTCGGCCGGAAACTGGCCGAACGCCTGCGCGAGCCGCGAGCGAATCGTCGTTCGCCGCCGCAACCACTCGTCGCGCGACGCCGGCGGCTTGTCGTCCGCGTGCAAGCGATGCGATTGCTTTTGCACGAACTTCAAGAAACTGTCGCGAGCGGCTTCGGGAAGCACCGGTTCACGCATGGCAGGTCCTCGATTCTCGAATCATTAGTAGCTGCGGTTCACCTCGACAACTTACCAAAAAGCACGAGTGGAGTGGTCCCAACATTTACTGATTACGCCGGCGGCCGTGGAATAATAATGGCACTCGCCACGCCAACGCGGCAAAATATGACCGAACTCTACCTCGGCCACGCGCCAGTGAGCGACCTGTCGCCGCTTGCCGGACTCAGCGGGCTGACCGTGCTCGCCCTCGAATTCACACAGGTGAATGACCTATCGCCGCTGGCCGGGCTGAGCGGACTAAGGAAGATCGTGCTGTCCAAAGGTCGCGAAGTGAAGATTCCAGGGTCATTGGAAAAGGTCGTCGAGCGGCGGTGAGATTGGTTGGTCCATGTCGCGGCGGCTGGCGGCCGAGTCGGGTGGGGATGGCGGCCGAATGGCGGGGATGGTGGGGCGGGCGGAGGCGGTGACGGGTACGAAATCGACTGATTCCATTGAATCGGGCATCGAAAACAGCCTGTCGGCTGACGATTCTTGTGAA
>Ga0247727_10013493_pt1 | contig 13762 bp, 13 predicted proteins | sample WisWelCaveWW1625_FD_202498 | JGI IMG/M metagenome (GOLD analysis project Ga0247727, IMG submission 202498) | Biofilm microbial communities from Wishing Well Cave, Virginia, United States - WW16-25 | ecosystem: Environmental > Aquatic > Deep subsurface > Groundwater > Cave microbial mat | place... | reverse complement strand
GTCACATTCTCAGGTACACCTTTTTTTAGACCCCCATTAAAATCTGTCCGTGCAAGCAGCCGCAATGCTTTTTCCGACATCTCCTCGCTTAGGTATGATGCATTATAGAGCACTCTGAAAAAAGAACTATATTGTCTGACGGATATGAAGTCTGCCGGCTTATCAACTGACGGAAACGGAACCGCCAAGTCCTCATAGATGGTTGCTAAAGTTTCTTCGGGTATATAACTAACTAACGTATACCATGCTCCGTTATCAGAGTAAATAATGAGATTTTCGATGATCTGACTCACTGTATAGGTTTTATTGTGCGATAACGGTGCTTTTGGAGTTATAAACTGTAATTCTGGATGTGCGCTCATTACATCTTCAGGTTTGATAGTAACTGTTTCATTGAGAAGATTCGGGTTTGCCTCGGAAGCTTTATAATAGGTCATAAGAAGTGGTAATTTGAGTAGGCTTGCCGGGGAAAAATCTTGATCCTCACCAATACCTATCCATGGACCGTTATTAAGATCACGGAAATAAACAGATATCTCGGAAGCACTTCCACTGTCTATAAACGAAGCGGTGAGACTTTTTATCTTTTCTTCCAATCTTTTATAATGCCCAAGTGTATAAGCCTTTGGTTGTTCGCATTCAATAAGTGGACTAATCAGGCTACCTGGAATTTTGGTATGTTTTTCTGACGTATATATGTCAGTTTCAGTCTCTTTTTGAGGAGCGGCTGTCCCTAAAAAAAATCCGATCCCCAGTGAGATAAAAGCAGTTAGTACGAAAAGCGCCAGTTTGCTAGGCATAATAAGGTTAGATACATGATACAGTATTGTCGATGATTAACTTCACAAGAAGTATTATTTTTAGATATTGGATATGTATGATAAGAGGAAAGAATAATCTTTGAAAAGAGATGTTCCATACTGTATAGTAGAGGATATGGAACAAACACTTATTGTTTTAAAACCTGATGCAGTTATTCGGGGCCTCATTGGTGAGATTGTCAGTCGTTTTGAGAAGGTTGGCCTTAAAATTGTGGGAGCTAAGGTGATGCGCGCAGACAAAAAACTTGCTCAAAAGCATTACCCAGTTGCCCGTGAAGCATTTATAAGAGGAATGGGTCAGAAGACACTCGAAAACTATGAAAAGCTTGGTATTGATCCGGTAAAAGAGTTGGGAACAGCTGATTCATTGGAAATTGGAAAGCTTATCCGTGACTGGCTTGATGTTCTTATCACGGCTGGACCAGTTTTTGCTATGGTCTTGGAAGGACCTCACGCCGTTGAACTCGTTCGGAAAATGTGCGGACACACACTTCCTCTTCTTGCTGAGCCAGGCACAATACGAGGAGATTTATCATACGATTCATCCTACCTTGCTAATACAGGTAAACGCGCAATCAAGAATCTAATTCACGCGTCAGGTACCGTTGAGGAAGCGAAATACGAAATCCCACTATGGTTTTCGCCAGCAGAGCTTCATTCTTACGAGAGGGTAGAGGAAGAAGTGATGAGATAATGAGCTCCCCACCCTCTCCGTGGTACAATATAGCTATTCCGTAGCCGTCGTAGCTCAACGGATAGAGCAGACCCGTCCTAAGGGTAAGATAGGGGTTCAATTCCTCTCGATGGCACTGAAGGAGGCGCTCGAGCACAACGATTGAACTCTTGTGCTCAAGCTATTCTCAAAAATAATTTTTTCATTCGATGTTCTAAACTTTTAGCCTCAAGAGTGTCCAAGTCCTCTCCGCATCATATTTTTTGGAAATTTATATTTTTCTATCGTTTTTATTTAAAGTAACGAATGTATAATATTTGAAATAGAATAATTCACAAGCTATGGCTTTTTCAGAAATTCAGCCCCAACGATTTGAAACATTAAAAGCTGTATTAAATTACTTTTATCCTGATAACACCCGATCTGGCTCTCATTTTCGTCACAACATTAAATATCATTTAGTCTGGATTCCTAAATATAGACGAGAAGTTCTCGTTGGGAGAATACCTGTCAGATTAAAAGAAATACTTGAAGAGGTTGCTAGAAGTTATAAACTAAAAATTATTGCACACGAAGTAATGCCTGATCATGTCCACCATAGCAGAATTCTTGACCGGTTATATTTGTGTTACTTCCCAGTGTTTGGCATGAGTTATGCATTTGCACTTGACAATTCCATATATTAGGCGTATTATATGGATAATAATCTTTGAATTAGGCTTAAACATATGAATAATATCGCAAGAGAAATTACCGATTCGTTAAAAGCTGACATGTTTAAGGGTAAAGTAATTGTCTTGACCGGGGCTCGACAAGTGGGTAAAACCACTTTAATGAAATCAATTCTATCAGATTTAAAAGGCGTATTGAGCCTAAATGCTGATAATGCTACTGACCGATCAAAACTTGAAAATCAGGATTTTGATAAATTAAAAACACTAATTGGTGATTATAGGATTATTTTCATTGATGAAGCGCAAAAAGTTACAGATATTGGCGATACTTTGAAATTGTTGGTTGATAATTATAAAGATGAAAAACAAATTATAGCAACCGGTTCTTCGAGTCTTAACCTGCTTTCCAATACCGAAGAACCACTAACGGGTCGAAAATATGTATATGAATTATTTAGTCTATCAGTGCGCGAAATCGTTCCTGACTTGAACCCCCTTGTTTTAGAAAAGGAACTGTCAAATCTGCTGATATACGGCACATATCCTGAAATATATAAAAGTAGCGAGAAAGATAAACAGCGTTTGCTCACAGAAATTACGGGAAGCTATTTATACCAGGATATTTTAGAATTAGAGCAGGTAAGAAACCCTGCAACGCTGCATAAATTATTGTCAGCAATTGCGCTCCAACTTGGATCTCAAGCCTCACTAAACGAATTGAGTAATCTAACTGGACTAGATTTGAAAACAGTTGAGCGCTATATTGATCTACTTGAAAAGAACTACGTTTTATTTAGACTTCCTCCATATCATACCAATCAGCGAAAAACTTTGTCTAAACTTAATAAGATATATTTTTATGATTTAGGGATCAGAAATGCATTAATTAACAATTTCAACTCTCTTGGTCTAAGAAGTGACATTGGGGCATTATGGGAAAACTTTCTGATTGTTGAAAGAATGAAGCTGCGTCAGTACAAAACGATATATGCATCTCAATATTTTTGGAGAACATATAATGGAGCAGAAATTGATTTAGTTGAGCAGCGGGAAGGGAAGCTTTTTGGATATGAATTTAAATGGGGTAAAAAACATACAACTCCTAAAAGCTGGTTAGATTATCCAAATTCAGAATATAAATTAATTAATAAAGAAAATTTCATAGATATGCTCAAATAATTACATCAATAGAAAATGCATCAGGGGCACTAGGCTTTGGCAGGCGGGGAGCAGACCCGTCCTAAGGGCAAGATAGGGGTTCAATTCCTCTCGATGGCACCAGAAAATAAACACCCACTGTCTCTAACATGCGTTGGAAGAGATTCCTGTGACTAAGTGAAACGAAGGGACGGGAAATTTATAAAGTTTTATTTACCAAATGCTTCTCTTAATCGATCGAGTCTCAAATAATCTTCTGCAGCCTCCTCATCTTTGTAATTTCACTTGCTCGAGAGTACTCCCCGCTATAAAGTCGACTATTAGTGCAGTTTTTTTGTCAGGTAAGGTTGCACAAATCCCAAATAGTCTGGGAAAATTCTTCGGGAAATGTTGAGACCCGATTTCTAACCCTATCCATAGATATGTAGTTACAAAGTTTTACAGAACCCGAATATAATAATCTTTGTCTCCTTCAACTGTCAAATAATATCCATTCCAAAGTCCAAAGGCATCAAGTTTTTTACCTATAAACGGAGCAAGGTCCGTGCTATCAAAACACTTAATCCCCGAAACAACTCCTTTTTCTTTGAGAATCCAGGTTGGCAGCCGCTCACCTGAGTGTCGGATCACTATCCGTATGTCATTTACCGTAACTTCACAATTCCCATCGACTTCAAGTGTGTTTTCAAAAGAAGTTATCGTGCCCGAAACCTGAAGCTCTTCAGGAGGTATGAATTTATTAGGCACATTATCTTTACAGTCTTCCGGACAATGTCCCAAGCAAGTTGGGGGAGGATAGATCATTTTTCCATTTTTATCTTTCTTTGGTGGATAGTTACAGCAGTCACTCTCACTTTCGCACCGTTCACAGACACCGTTACCACAGCTAGACTCTGCCCAAGGGAGCTTTTCCGTAATAACCTGTTCGGTCACTATGACTCCTTCAGTTGATTGATTTGTATTTACCAAGCTTTGATATCTTTGCCACAACTGCATTGTAAATGATGGTTGCCAGGTCAGATCTCCCTTTTGAGGACAGTGACAAAAAAAGATTTTTTCATTACAAGGAGCGCAATAAACGTCGCGAGTCACGATTTCAGGAATAGGAGCAAATAGGAGCGAAAACAGGAATATAATTAATATAATTTTTTTATTCATTTCAGTGTGCTCCCCATGAGAATGTCATTGGCAAAATAGTAACCAGTGTCGCCAGCAAGAAGAAGGTCATATGTTTCTGTGTCTTGATACGAAATTGTCTGATTCGATTGAACCGTTGAGTTGTCATATTGATCTCCAACCTTTAACTCTCCTACCGTTCTTCCGCCAACAAGCGGGTGGTTGGGTGAGACATCAAGCGCTCGACCATCGGCGAGAATGACTCGAGAAACTATATGATGTTTGCCAACATCCATAGTTGAAAGCTTAACAATGGATTGTAGTTCTTTTTGGCCTTTATTGTTCATGGTCCATACATTCATGCCTACTTGTAATTGTTTTACATTGACATCTCCCTTTTCTGTTTCAATCATAGTTGAGGAGGAGAGACACACAGGACACATTCTTCCTTTTTTTGCTAATTGGTTTAGAAGACACGAATAACCTACGGTCGGGTCATTATCCCTAATGACAGGTGGTCTGCAGTTTTGGATACAGGTGTATCCAGAGGGACAACGAGTGTCAGATGGCCCGGAACATGGTGTAAATGGAATAGTGCTTGTACATTTACCGCTGTGACAAACCAATCCATGCTGACAATCCCTATCTGCCTGGCAAAACTGTTCCTCGGTTAATTTACAAAAGCCTTTTACTATCTGCTCAATTGGGTTACATGGTTTACCTTGACCACAGCCTGTAGTTGTTCCTTGATAGGCTTGGCATTTTTTTCCTGAGGGACACTGTGAATCTTCAGTGCAGTTTTGCGTTTCTTTGACAGATGGAACTAGTGAAATCGTTGGAGTAAGTATTTGATTTCCACCTTTCCTGACGAGTATGGTTTTGGAAAGAAAAAAAATGATAGAAAGAAAGGTAACAATTCCTACCATATAAAGTATGTTTTTAAGCACGGTTTTATTATAACACCGATAAGTTAGTTTCTAAGAGGTTTGGACAGACATTAGTCTAAAAGAGGAGAGTCAAGAGAGATATCCATGTCATAGCCCCTTTCCGTAACCGGCGCACCACTGATTCTGGAGTGCAAATCAAAATATTTTTCCTCAAGTTCAAGAAGCTCAGGGTAAGGTATGTTTTTCTTCATATTTTTGTAGGCGCTAATATGTGACCCACTCCATGTATACACTGTATCGATAAAGGAATCAGCTATTTTTTTCATAAGTTAACCACAAATATGCTTGACCAAATACTCACCTAGGAATCATATTGATCTGTTTTTTGATCACGTCTTCCGATTCATTGCCGAAGGTAATAAGTAGTCTATCTCCGTCTTTGATCATCTGATCAAGCGCATGTTCATCTTTTATTCCGTTAAGATAGAAAGAGAGCGTTCCGTTCTTTCCTGTGCAAAACACTTGTTGCGTACCAGTTGTAAGACAATCCTTCGTTACGGAGAATGGGAGTGTTTTGAAAAAATCATCCCAGGTGACTCCTGTCTTTTGCACTCGTACCGTATTTGGACTCTCAGCTTGAATAAAAACCTCGGGTGAGAGGTTGTGATACATGGGAGCCGTAAATACCCGAAACGTTCCATGGGTGAAGATGGCAAAATATGCGTGATACTCAACTGGTATAGTCAGGTCAAACATCGGTCTACCTATATTACCCTTGTTGATGTCCCCAGCATTCATGGTTTTGAGTTGGTTTCTAACAGCTTCATTATCTTCAAATTTAGTCAATCCGACTGCGTAGTTTGGAAAAGTAGCGAGAATATATGTTTGGAATCTGCGGTCAACATTAAAGAAAATACCTATTGCCGTTATGATCATAAATACACCAAATGCTTTTTGAATTTTCCCGCTATTTTGTAAGAGCCAGGGCATGTTCCGAAGAGCGGTTGAACCGGCCTGCATGACGATAAACATGGGAATTGCAGTTCCAAGTGAGTAGGAGAAGGTGATGACAAAAGCCTGAGTGGTGACCGCACCAGAGAGTGCCAGACTTATGACCGATGCCAGGATTGGCCCGACACAGGGAGTCCAGAGTAAACCCAATGATAGACCAATAATCAATCCTCCGAAAAATCCGTGTTTTGTCTGTCCCTGTGGAGCAAGGTTCGTAAGTTTACTAAAAAGTTGCTCCATCACTAGTTGTAATTTGGGGACAAAAAGGCTTAATCCAAAAATAGTTAAAATGAAGATTGATACAAAACGAAGCGACTCTGCAGGAATGCCACTGAGTTTCACAATTGTTGAGAGAAATAGGGTAAAGAATGTAAAACTCAAAACAAAGCCAATAACAACCCCAAGAGGCCGTCTCTTTCCGGTTGTGTTAACTGAGGAGGAGAGAATAATAGGAAGGATGGGAAGAATACAAGGGGAAAGCACAGTTATGATTCCGGCAAGGAATGCAAACAGGACAAGAAGTATCATATGTTTTGTATTACTACTTAATACGTACAATCAATTCGTCCAAACCTCCACCGTTCCATTTGGTAACTTCTTTTCCCTGAGAGTCAGTTTGAACAAACGTATGTTGGTATGTTATGCCGTATTTTTTAGCAAGATCTTTCTCTTCTTCATCAGTATCCGGATCATTATAATTGACCCGTAGTACCACAACATCTTCTGGAATCTTACTCGGATTTTGGGTGAGATCGTCGTTGGCTATTTTACAGGTGGGGCACCAGGAGGCGTAAAAGTAGAGAACTCTTTGTTTATCCTTTCCTTGTTCATAGGCTGCTTTTGTGTATGGGATGTAGCGAGATTCTTCCTTCCCTATCTTCGTTTTCTCTTTTTCCATCGCCTCTTGTTTCGGTGTTTTTGTCTCTTCCGGTTTCATCATTTCCTGGTCCTCTTGGACCACAGAGGAAGTCTCATTTTTCTTTTGAGGCGATTGGGTAACTGAGAATACCACCAGCGCGACAAGGAGACCCAAAACAACGATGGACGCAATAATGATTTTTTTGCTCATAAAAACTCCTTAGTAGCAATACTACCAAAGAAATACAGAAAAGAACAGTGTTTTTTTAGAAGCAAACAATATGTTGAGGGAAATATTTAGTTTATCTTTATGACTGAAACATCATCAAGAAGTAAATCCTGTGCACGTTTTTGAAGCAGAGAAATTCGAATATCACTATCTTCTTCAATCCCGAAAAGTCCAAGGCAACAAGCTAATCTAACTCAAGCTCAGTTAGCAAAACAAGCAGAGTTGAGTACAAACTATTATGCTGCTGTTGAGCGGGGTGAGGAAAATATATCGGCTAGACGACTAGAAAAGCTTGAGAAGGTTCTAGGAATAAAACTTCTGAACATTTAAGTCAGTTCACTTTTCTCGTATAATAAGACTTAGAAAATCTGGTGCTCTTTGGCTGAAAAGGATCAAATTCAGCGTCATTTTGCTCTTGGTAGGCCAACATTGTAGTGTGAATCCAAGGCAAAAGTGTTCAAAAGAAAATGCATCAGGGGCACTTCGTAATAGGCAGATGAGGGGACTTTTTATCACAGATCTTATTATGCAAAGAACCCTTGAGGGCGACCAAGCTACTGTTGTATAGTATGTTATGACGCACACGCCGCTTGATAGGAATAAGCTTCATAAAAAATACGAACGTAATGAATATATAGCAACATTACTGCTTCGTACCTTCGGAAATTTTTTGATTTTATCTTCGCTTTTTTTTATCGCCAAAACGTTTTATCAGCCCATACGTGAGGAGGTACGTTATAATCTTGACCGTTTTTCCAAAAAAACCTATATAGTTGCCGAAAAAAAAGATGAGGTCAGAACAAAAGGCTTATTAGCCAAAGCATTGAAGGATGCGAATATTCAGGTATTAACTCCTATTGACGCACAGTTTAGTGTCTTGATTCCAAAGATTGCAGCCAACGCCAGCATTAGAGCAAATGTAGATGCTAGTAACTCAGACATATATCTTGAGGCTTTACAACAGGGAGTAGCGCATGCCGAGGGCACTGCATTCCCTGGTGAAGGAGGTCATATTTATCTTTTTGCACATTCGACAGATTATATATGGAATGTAGGTTCTTATAACGCGGTTTTTTATCTTCTTTATAAGCTTGAAACGGGAGATGAGGTAAACGTATTTCATAATGGCCAGAGATATATATATCGAGTGACGGGAAAGACGGTAGTAGATCCATCTGAAGTAGAGTACCTTACACGGAAAACCGATAAAGAATTTCTGACACTTCAAACATGTTGGCCACCAGGAACAACTTTAAAGCGCATGCTCATCTTCGCCGAGCGAGAAGCGGAGTAATTAGCTTATTTGATCCCTACCGAATAGAGATCCGAGAGATCGGAGATATCTGAATTAAAGTTGGTCATAACGATAATCCCTCCATCTGAAGAAGTCTTAAAGAATGTCGGAATAAAAGGTCCAGCGTATACGGTTTGCTCATTGGTACCATCGTAATCAACCATTCTTACTTTACCTTTATTTTCTCTCTTTTCCATAAAGGCAATATGTTTTGAGTCTGGGTACCAGCCGATGAAATTTGAAATCAAGTTATTTTTTACCAGTTCGGCCGCGTCAGGGATCGATAAGACATAATTTCTATCCTCTTTGCGGTCATAGACATAGATAAAAAAGGGTGACAAGGCACGAAGTTCTGGAGTTTGATTTGTGCTAATTTGAGCTGGAGTTATGATCGGTGGTATGGTCACGGGCTCTACTACGTTATAGAGTATTTTTGACTCATCCGGTGAAAAGGAGATGATTCGGAACGAATCACTGGCAATTTTCATGAAGTCTCGATCAAATGTCTGAAGAATTTTAAGCTCATTTTCTCTCTTTTTTTCATCCCAAGCCGCGATCAGGCCATCTTTTGATACCGTGATGTCAAACTGGTTGGTATTTTCTCCCTCAAGTGAAATAAGATATGAAACAGAGCCTACTTCAAGGATCGCCTGTTTATAGTCTGGCGAAAAAACCATTTCTGCTTTAGTCATATCGACATCAAAAGGTAGGTATGTTTTGAGCATGAGAAGCTTTAAGGGGGCAAGAAATGAAAATGGACCCTTATTATATTCAAAAAGGTAGATCCCGTCTTTAAGCTCGTCTCCTGTTTCGGCAAATAGAACAATCTTGTTTGTCTGATCCATAGGAATAGCTTTTTTTACGCCTATATTAGTGAGAGGGGAGAGCGCGGGGTTTAAGGGATAGAGGAGAACGTCAAAGGTAAGTACGAGCTCGCCTTTTACGGTGAGATCTTTGCTCCATGAGGTATAACCTTCTTTTTTAACATCAATATGGTACCGTCCAGGTGGCAACGTGACGGTGAGATCAGTTACTCCTTTAAGAGTGCCATTGACATATACTTTGGCTGCCCTAGGGAAGGCACTCACCGCAACAATTCCGGTTGAGGTCACAAGTTTATTCTGTGCATCGTACCGATACCCGCGTGCATAAGCAATGATCGTGACAAGTAAGCACAAAAATACGCTGAGAAATAAAATCTTACGAATGAGGTTGGGGACGAATCGCTTCATACAAGGTCTGGTTTAATCTATCTTAATACGTATTATCTATATATAAGTATAGCTATTTTTATCCGAGCTCACATAGTATACTACATTATAGCTCTAATTTGAAGTTTGAAATTCGAAATTTGAATTCAAATTAAAAATTTCAAATTATAAATTTTATACACATGTTCTTTAGAAAAAAAGTTGGAATAGACCTCGGCACTGCAAATACACTCGTTTACTTGGCGGGGGAAGGTGTCGTCCTCAACGAGCCGACGGTCGTCGCATATTCGCTCGAAAACAAGCAAATACTCGCTGTTGGTGCAGAAGCTAAAGACATGCTCGGACGGACTCCGGGTAGTATCGTTGCGTCTCGACCGATGAAAGAAGGCGTAATTGCCGATTACACAACGACGTGGTCAATGATTACGTATTTTTTACGAAAGGCCTTAAAAGGAAGGGTATTTTGGCCTGAAGTTATGATATCTATACCTGGAGGTGCAAGCCAAGTCGAAAAACGCGCCGTAGTTGCGGCATGTAAACAGGCAGGGGCCTCTGATGTCTATCTCATAGAAGAACCCTTAGCTGCGGCCATTGGTGCAAAAATTCCTATATCAAAAGCATCAGGTCACATGATTGTGAATTCAGGTGGAGGAACGACGGAAGTTGCCCTCATTTCTTTAGGTCAACTTGTAGTTTATAAAACAGTCCGGACTGCGGGAACAAAGTTTGACGAGGCAATCCGAGAACATCTTCGAAAAAAACATAATATTATTGTTGGCGAGCGTACGGCCGAGGAGATAAAGATACGTCTGGGCAATGCTTTGATTACGGAAGACAAGGAGGAACGAACAATGGAAATAAAGGGAAGGGATTTTCAGTCTGGTCTCCCAAAGCTATTTGTAATAGGTGAAAAAAGCATCAATGAAGCTCTACAGAAGCCGTTGAAGCAGATACTGGAAGGCATTAAAGAAGTCCTTTCCAAGGCGCCACCAGAACTTGCGGCCGATATCGTCGACAAGGGAATAGTCCTCTCGGGTGGTTCAGCACAGCTTATGAATATAGATCGTTACATTACCTACTATACCGGCGTTTCTTCTTTTACGGTCGAAGAACCATTGTATTGTGTCATACGGGGCGTTGGCATGGCTATCGAAAATCTTGATAGTTTTAAGCAGGCGATGCGCTAAAATATGCGTAGAAGGTCTTATTTGGAGCCTTGCATTGTAATAAAATAGAGAAAAAAGACTATTAAGACTTATAGTTATAAACTAAAAATAGAAAAACTTAAATAATTAAGTCGATGAAGGAAAATATCGCCAAATAAATTTGATTCAATAGTATTGATGTCTTTATTAAGCAAAAAATGTGCATTTAAATGTTTTTTACTTAGATAAAAGTAAAAATATGAGATCAATAAATATGATCAAAGTGCCTAAATATAGCAGTATTGTTTAATAATTAATAACTTATAGTTAACAAAGAAAACATGAATAAAATAAGTTTTTTAGATATACCCATAGAGATAGCTTCAGAAAAAAATATCCTAGAGCATATGGAAAAATACCTAAGCCACGGAGGGCCTATGTATCACGTTGTTTCACTTAACCCTGAAAACACTGTTGAGTCGGTTAGAAACGAATCTTTTAAAAAGGTTTATTTGACAGCGCAATCGGTAATTGCCGACGGAATAGGGATTGTCCTAGCAGTCCAAATGATAAAAGGTATCAAACCATATCATTTGACTGGAGTTGACCTCATGGAAGCAATGATCAAATTGGCCGACAAGATGTGCTATACAGTGCTTTTTATCGGAGGCAGAGAAGATTTGGCACTCCAACTAGCTAAGTGCTACGAGGCTAAATATCCGAACGCAAAGTTTTATGGCACCGAAGGCTTCAAAGACATTCTTAGTCCAACACGAGACGAGGAAAAAACGGTTCTGGATATAGTTACCGCTGTGAGGCCCCGATTTGTATTTGCCGCATTCGGTTCTCCTAAGCAGGAGCTTTGGTTTTGGGCCAATAAGAAGCTCTTTGAAAATACCATTTGTATGGGTGTTGGTGGAGCATTCGACTACAAAAGTGGACTTATCCCTCGGGCTCCTATGACAATCCGGAAGCTCAGGTTAGAATGGCTATTTCGTCTTATGATGCAACCATGGAGAATCGGTCGTCAGAAAGCTCTTTTTACCTTTATTTCTATCATTTTTTCAGAGCTTCGAAAGTCAAGACTGCAAAATACCGTTGTGCCGACTGCCAGATCATGAGAGAATAGGGCGTTTATGAACGTATCAATCTTCAAAACACTTTCATACTTTCACTTTTTTCAGTATGCCCCGACCGTCAGGGAACTTCATATGTATGTGGAGATGAAAATAGGGGAGCGGGAGTTAAAAAATTGCCTAAGTAAGCTCATTAAGCAGAAAAAAATTAAGAAACATTATATTGACAGCACAGCCCGATATACTCTAGGGGAGTACAGTAAATTAAATTTGAAAATAAAAATTCAAAATTCAAAATTCAAAATTAACAGGATAAGGCAATATTTAGATATTTTATCTCGGCTTCCATATATTAAGCTTGTGGGGTTATCCGGATCAGTGGCGATGATGAATGCCCAAAAAACTGACGATATTGATTTATTTATCATAAGCGCGCCAGGCAGGATGTGGACAGCTCGTTTTCTGGCTGTTATGACGGCCCGAATTTTAAGGCTTGGCAGAAAACGCTCCGAGAGGCGGGGTGAGTATGATGGTAAGGTATGTCTCAACCTTTTTTTTGATGGGAGCGATCTTGCGTTGCCAAAGAAAAAACGGACCCTGTACGGCGCACACGAAGTTTTGCAGATGAAACCGCTCATCGATAAACAAAACACCTACAATCGATTCTTAAAGGCAAATATATGGGTATTTAAAATCTTCCCGAACGCTCTTTCTGTCATCCTGAGCGAGCGGAGCAAGTCGAAGGATCTGTGGAAAGAGATTCCTCGACTAATCGCTCGGAATGACAATATAGTAATAGGAAACGGCATTGAATGGATTTTTAAGAGGATTCAGCTTCTCCTCATTCGCAGGCATCAAACCACGGAACGAATTACTCGCTCCCAGCTCTGGTTCCACCCTGATGACTATGAGGAAAAAATAGGAAATCATCTTGACTTCTAGGCAGAAGCTGGTTTCTGTATAGAAGACAAGGGGAGAGGGTGGTTTGGATTTTTATAAGTAGCAAAAAAAGCTACTTGGATCGAGTTAAACTCGATATTTTTTCCAAAGACACCCTCGCCCTTACCTGTTCTACTTGATCCTTATCGCGCAGGAATCGACGTTGCGGTAGCTTCAACAGCCGGAGGGATCACCATAATGGTGACCAATCCTATGTGAGGAATGATACCAATCGTGTACCAATTTTCTGCCTTGCTACTGGCGAAAGTGATAACGAAAGCACCGGTCTCCTTGCGGCAATCGATAAATACGTTTTCGGCGTCCGATACAACATGTATATATTTCGCTGAAGGAAATACCTCTACGAATCCTAAACCGGTCTGGTAGCGCGTTCTTTCTTGTGGAAATGGTATTTCTGCACTTTTTACAACATCAGTTGTTGTAACTTTTTCATTAGTAAAAACTTCATGAAACAGAGTCCATTTCCCACAGCTCTCTATAGCTCCTGCCGTATGTACTTTGAGTCGCATTTCTTTCGTGACAACTATCCTGTTGTATTTTTTACTTCCCGTCACAACGATGTTAAAATCGCCCTTTTTAGGTCCCTCACCGAAACTCGGTCCGAAACTTTCGGTTTGTATTACTACTATCACCTTTTCCTCGGGGCGTA
>Ga0247727_10013492_pt1 | contig 13762 bp, 12 predicted proteins | sample WisWelCaveWW1625_FD_202498 | JGI IMG/M metagenome (GOLD analysis project Ga0247727, IMG submission 202498) | Biofilm microbial communities from Wishing Well Cave, Virginia, United States - WW16-25 | ecosystem: Environmental > Aquatic > Deep subsurface > Groundwater > Cave microbial mat | place... | reverse complement strand
CAGGTGAGGCAAAACGTCGCAAACTCGGAAGGATTGAATTCGTTTATTGAAGTGACAGTAGTTCAGGCAGATGAAATCCCTGTAGTATCGAACTTGCCTTTGAGTTCCTATTTAATGATTGGGGCAATTAGTTTTCTTGCGATCAGCGCATTTCTGGTTCTGTTCTTCAGCAAGCATCAATGAAAATAACTGTCGCATTACTTCCATCTTCATTCACGGAGTCTCTGTGGCAAAGCTAACGCGCTTCCTCTGGGGCGCGGCGTTGTTTACGTTGCCCATCACAAGTTTTCGATACTTCCCCTTTATGGGCGAAGGGACGTTTGTTCGCCCGCTTGCGTTCTATCCGATTGCTTTGCTTCTACTACTATTGCTCATTCAACTGATCCGTGGAAAAACATCCCTGCCGCGCGCGGGGGCGTTGACTCCGCTCATCGGGTTTGTGCTGGTTGTTTTAATGGCGAGCAGTTTTGGGGCGTGGCTTGATCCGCTCCCGTTGCGCGGGAATGAGTATTTCGGGCGAGTCATCCGCGCGTGGGCAACGCTTGCGATTGGCTTATCCTTTTTCATTGCTGCGGTATGGATGAATCGCAATGAAGATGATTTGCGATTTTCAGTGAAATGGATTCTGGCTGGCTTCGTAATGGACGTGTTATGGAGCGGTGTGCAGGCACTTGCATTTTATACGCCGTTGATCGAGAAAGTCACAGTGACGCACTGGCAGCTCGCATTTTCGATGCGCGAGTTGGTAAAAACGAATCGGATTTCTGGCATGGCGTACGAACCCGCGTGGCTGGCGGGACAAATCGCCACCATCTATTTGCCGTGGCTCTTCGCGTCGCTGTTGACGCGCGTGCGTGTGACGCGCTTCAAGTGGCTGGAGTTGGTTTTGCTTGGTTTCGCGGCAATATTAATTCTTGCAACCTATTCGCGCGGCGGCCTGCTTACGGCTGGCGCGGCAACACTCTTAACTTTTCTTCTTGTGGGTCGCGCAGAATTTCGCGCGGTTTGGCGTTGGTTCGTTTCAGGTTTTCAACGCGGGAACAACTGGCTAATGAGAATCGGCGTTTTGATTCTCGTCCTTGGCGCGCTCGCTGGCGCGGGACTCTTTCTGAGCCAGAAGGGATACATTGCACGCTTGTTTGAATCGAACGCTGAAAGCGCGGAAGAATTCATCGTTGAAAATTCTGCAGGAGCGCGCACTGCCTATTTGCTCGGCTCGCTCGGCGCGTATGAGGAAAGTCCGATCCTTGGTGTGGGCTTGGGCGCGAGCGGTTTTTACATCTACGATCACCTCCCCGATTGGTCGTTGACCGTTGTCCCTGAAATTGCAAAACAACTCAGCCCTGAGAGCAGGTTGTACCCGAACCCAAAAAATATGTACGCGCGCTTGCTCGCAGAAACAGGATTAATCGGTTTTATTCTTTTCATCGCGTTTTTATTTTCCTTGCTCGGAGATGCGTTGATCGCCTTGCAAAGCAAATCAACATTCGCGCGTTATCTTGGCATTGCTAGTTTGTTCTCGTGGATCGCGATTGCCATCTATAACGTGACACAGGATTCATTTGCCACGCCAAACTTGTGGATCAATCTCGGAATTCTCGCGGGCGTCACAGCGTTTGCGATAGAATCGGAAAAATCTTCCCTCACCCCTGCCCCTCTCGCGCTGAGCGGAGCGACAGCGCAGACGAAGCGGGGAGAGGGGGATTCGCAGGAGCAATCATGATCGTTCTTTCTGTTGGGATGCCGCGCGCGGGTTCGGGCTGGCACTACAATCTCATCCATGATCTTATGAAGACCACCGGCTGTGCCGACGTTCGTGATATTCGTGAGAAATTTCGCTTGCAGAAAATTTTGACGGAAGTTAACTGCAACATCGGTGTGCTGTCTGCGCGAAGACTCGGAATGGTGGCAATCCCCGCGTTGATGGGGAACACGTTTGTGATCAAGGCGCACGCGGGACCGACTCCGACATCCCGCCTCTTTCAACGCCTCAGCTTGCTTCGCATCACATACATTTATCGCGACCCGCGCGATGCCATGCTCTCGGCATTTGACTATGGTCAGCGCGCGTTGCAAAAGGGACGACCTAACGCGTTCTCGCATCTCACCGACTTCAACAAGAGTCTCGCGTTCATCATGGACTACGTCCGCATTTGGGAGGGGTGGACGCGGGAGAAAAATGTGCTAGTCGCGCGTTACGAAGATTTGCTGACGGATTACGATGGTGAGGCGACTCGTCTGCTTGGATTCCTCAAGTTAGACGGGAGCCAGCCTCAAGTCCAGAAAGTGACCGGTGCTTTTCGTCCAGAGGCGGCAGAGGGGCAACAGGGTTTGCATTTTTACAAGGGCAAAATCGGGCGGTTCCGTGAATCCTATTCTATTGAACAGCAAGCAGTCTTGAGAGGAAAAATCGGCGCGTATTTGCCGCGCATGGGGTATGAGATATAACGCGCTGAGCGGAGCGAGCCGATAGGCGAGTGTAGTCGAAGCGCGAAGATTATTACCCACTTGTAATTCGGGGCGGAATTTTCAACCATCTTTTTCGAGTATCATTGGTCATCATGCGTAGATTTGAAACGCCCTATATCGCAGACTGGTTCGCCATATCCCTGCGCTGGATCGTGCTGGTGGGGATCGTCGTTTCGCTCGCGTTGCGAGGGCAGGTGAACGCGGTCTCGTTGACATTGCCCGCGTTGATGATCTTGTGGAATGTTGCCTTGAGCGTGCTGGCGGGTTTGAGCATTCGCGTCCATTATCATCGTTACGTGATGCTTGCCGTGGACTTTCTGCTCGCGGCGATTTTCTTTTTATTGCAGGGCGGTCTTGCAGGCGCGTCGGCATGGGTGGGTTTGTATCCCATCCTCACAGGCGCGGTGTATTTCGAAATGTGGGGAGCCTTCGCCAGCGCGGGTTTGTTCGCCATCTGGCAGTTTCTTGTTTCGCGCGATTCCTTTGCAAACGACGTTGCATTGACGGCATCTGGCGGACTCACGCTGACTCTGCTCATCGGTTTGGTGAGCGGTTTTGCCGGAAGATTTCTCATGCGCTGGTTTCGCGTTTCGCGCCAAAGCCGTTTGGATGCGGAAGAACGCCGCCGCCGCATGGAAAGCGAACGCCTGCGAGCCATCTATGAGCTGACATCCACGCTGACGGCGACTCTCAGTTACAAGCGCGTGCTCGACTCCGCGCTCGATCTTGGGTACACGGCGTTGAATCCGAATCCCGACCCCGAAGAACCCGATATTGACGAACGACTGGTGAGCGCGGTGTATTTATTCCGCGGCGATGAATTGCGCGTGGGTTCGGCGCGGCGCTACACCAATGCCGATATGCGCGTCATCCTGAGCGGCAACGAGGGCATTCTCAAAAAAATATTCGACGATGGGGAACCGTTCCTCACCACAGACATTGGCTATGATCCCGAACTCGGACGCATCATCGCCCTGCGTTCCTGCACATCTGCGTACTGTTTCCCACTCAGAAGCGGATTCAACGTCTACGGCGCGATGCTCTTCGCCCACCCCGACCCGAATTATTTTTCCAAAGATCGCCGTGGTCTGCTCGATATCATCGGCAGGCAGGCGGTGATCGCGGTGCAAAACGCGCGGCTGTATCAGGATCTGGTGGAAGAAAAGGAACGCATGGTGGAAGTGCAGGAGGAAGCGCGCAAGAAACTGGCGCGCGACCTGCACGACGGACCGACGCAATCCGTTGCCGCGATGGCGATGCGCATCAATCTCGCGCGCCGCATGATGACGAAGAATGTCGGCGATGCAACCGAAGAACTCGTGAAGATCGAAGAACTGGCGCACCGTACTACGAAGGAAATCCGTCACATGCTGTTTACCCTGCGCCCATTGATCCTTGAATCGCAGGGACTCACTGCCGCGCTCGAAGCGATGGCTGAGAAGATGCGCGAGACGTTCACACAGAATGTACTCATCAACGTGGACGAGAAGGTTGTTGAAGATATGGAAATGGGCAAGCAGGGCGTGATCTTCTATATCATCGAAGAAGCCGCGAACAACGCGCGCAAACATGCCAATGCCCTGCACATTTGGGTGCGGTTCCGATCATTCGAAACAGGCATCGCATTGCTCGAAATCGAAGATGACGGTTTGGGCTTTGACGTGGAAGCCGTGAACAAATCCTATGATAAGCGCGGGAGTTTGGGGATGGTCAACTTGCGCGAACGCGCGGAACTGGTGAACGGCTTGCTCAACATTGACTCCGCGCCAGGGAAGGGGACGCGCATTCAAGTCTACATCCCGCTCACCGAGGAAGCCGCGGATCGTTTGCATCACGCGAAAAGATAAAGGCTTGTTTTTATTCACGTTATATTTTAATGAAAATTGATTCAGATGAAACCTTGACCAGTGTTTTATTAGTAACGATGGTTTTCAGCCTGTTCGTTATATCTGCGTTCATTAGGCTTAAGAACAGTTGAAAAATCCTACATAATTTCAGCTCTTCCGAAGGCAATAAGGCCCTCAATTTGCTGGATTTGATATTTAGCGGAATATTTCTAACAGCGTCGATTCTTTTCTATCTGATATTCATTTTTAATTTTGGGCATTAACCCCTCGGCGCGAGTCCTCGTGAAGCAATCCCCGCCTAGAAATAACTTGTACCTGACCAACTTATTTTCCACCCTCCGTTCATGGCAGGCTTCTCCTTATATCAACGAAAAATGATTTCAGGACGCCCCTTGTTTTCATCACCGCTTTAGCCCGATGGCTGAGGCGGTTTTTTTCGTCCATGCTGAGTTCTGCCATGGTTTTGCCCAGTCCTTGAAGAAGAAAAATCGGGTCGTAGCCGAATCCGCCTGTGCCGCGTTCTTTGGGGATGATCTCGCCTTCGCAGATGCCTTCTACACATATCACTCTGAGGGAGCCGGTTTTCGGCGACCGAAGAGTCTCTGATTGATATTGTCCGAGACCCTTCGCCGCACTCGCCGTTTGAGGCTCGCGGCTCAGGGTGACACGTCTGGAGGGGATTGCAATGGCAATCGTGGCTTTGAAGCGCGCGGTCCGCGGGCGGGGGAAAGGTTGCAAGTTTTGGATGAGTAACTTTCGCCGTTCCCCATCCGTGAGTTTTTTGCCATCGGGTGAGCCGTAGCGGGCAGAGTACAAGCCGGGCGCGCCGTCGAGGGCATCCACTTCCAAGCCTGAGTCGTCGGCGAGGGAGATCAGATTGCTTGCTTTTGCAAAGGCTATCGCTTTCTTCGTTGCGTTTTCGGCGTAGGTGAGTCCATCTTCGATCACGTCGAGTTCGAGGTTGATGTCCGCGGGCGTGACGAGGTGAATGCCTGTGTCTTTTAGCAGGTCTTGCAGTTCTTCGATCTTGTCTTTGTTGTTGGTGGCGATCAGGAGTCTTTTCATTTTTTAAACACAAAGGACACGAAGTACACAAAGGATTTTTAAGCTTTGTTTCTTTTTTTGATTTGCTTGATCGCCCATTGCGCGTGTTCACGGATCATGGGTTCATCATCGTTCAGTGCGTTTTGCAAAACGGGGAGCGCGTGGATGTCTCCTGTATTTCCCAACGCGACGGCGACGTTTCTCAGATAGCCGCATCGTTTGGCGCGCGTGAGGGGAGTCCGCTTGAAGCGTTGGTTAAAGGCTTGGGGTGTGAGAGTCAGTTCATCGGTCAGAGAATGAGGCGGATTGTCATCCATAAAAGAAGGATCGCCCTCAGGCGCGAATCGATTCCATGGGCAGACTTGCTGGCAGATGTCGCATCCAAAAACCCAATCGCCGATCTTGTCACGCAATTCAACAGGGATGTCCTCTTTGAGTTCAATGGTGAGATACGAAATACAACGCGTCGCGTCAACCGTGCGGCTCGGCAGGATGCAATCGGTGGGGCAGGCGGTGATGCAACGCGTGCACTTGCCGCAATGATCGGTGACGAACGGCAAATCGGGTTCGAGCGCGAGATCAAGAAAAATTTCTGAAAGAAAAAAATAGGAACCTTGTTTTGGATTGATGAGACAGGTGTTCTTGCCGATCCATCCGATGCCTGCACGTTGCGCGAGATCGCGTTCAAGGATTGGACCCGTGTCTGTGTAATAGCGGTTCTTTATCGGACCTCCAACCTGCTCCTCGATAAATTGAACGAGTTTTTTCATCCGCGCGGGGAGGACATCGTGATAGTCTTCGCCGCGGGCGTAGGAGGCGATTCGCGCTTCACCCTCACCCTGCCCTCTCCCTAAGGGAGAGGGGTAAGCGGTAGCAAGAACTAAAATTGATTTACATTCGGGGAGGATTTCGCGCGGGTTTGCGCGGCGCGCGAGGGCTTTTTCTGTCGCAAGATATCCCATCGTGCCGTGATGGTTTTGCGCGAGCCAGTTTTCAAATGTGGAGTAGTGCGGGGGTGGGTCGGGAGTCGTGACGCCAGCCAGGATGAATCCCAACTGGCGCGCTTTGTCTTTGATGATTTGTTTGAGATCTTGTGTCACAAAACCTATTGACTCGCTTTACGCAGAGCGTTCCGCAGGTTTTCTTGTATCCAAGTTAAATTTCGAACAAACCTGCGGGACGGCGCGTAGCAACTGTTATTGAACAAGGATTTTCACGAAGACGATCTCGGGGAATGCCACACCGGATGGATTCTGCATGGTCCACGCGCTCAAATATTCACCAGCCGCATCGGGAGCATTGAACTGAACTGAGAGCTCTACTTCCTGACCGGGTAAAATAACCTCAGTGAGCGCAATGAACTGCCCGGACATTTGATTTGCATACCCCGCGTAGGCAAGCACATACCCTGCTCCCCATGGGCATGAGCCGTTGTTTTTTACCTTCCAAGTTTTGATGAATTCCTGCCCGGGAGTCACCACGGTATTATCCGGGATATTCACATCCACCGTTGCAACGTTATAACTCAGGCTGTCGCATAACGCGACTGTTGTTCCCTCGGCGTTGGTTACCTGCGCGGAAACTGGTTGGGTTTCGGTGGCGGTGGCTTCTGGCGCACTCGTTTCTGTGGGCAGGGACGGTGTGGGAGTAAACACTGCCGCCGTTAATGTGAATTTCGAAACCACTGTGCTCGCTGCAGAAGTACGGACTGCCGCAACATCAGGCGTTGGTTCGGAGGGAGTGGCAGAAGGTCCACATGCAACGATCAGCATGGCAGTCAGGATTGCTGTGATAATGATTTTTAGTTTCATGGTGCCTCCATCCTTTTACAGGTTATTTTTTGACCGTGACATACACAGAAAGTATCGTGCCAAAGTAGTAGCCTTTGTCGTTCCGCATTCGCCAATGACCTTCATAATCGCCTTCCGCGAGGGGCGTAGTCAGTTGGATGCCGATATTGATTCCCTCGCCGCTTAACACGATGTCGCTTGTTTTTTTGAATTCGAAATTACGGGGGTCAAGATCCGGGGTACTACCGCCGATATAAACGAGGACGAATCCTTCGTCCCATGCGCAGGAGCCCGTGTTGCGGATCGCCCATTGTTTTATAAAATCCACACCGGGTTTGAGTACAGTCCCGTCGGGGATGGTCACATCGCCTTCAAAAACACTGTTACTGCATTCATCCCCGAGTGAAGCGGTGGCGCCGGCTGGGGGAGGCGAGGCAAGTTGAGTGAACCCCGGCAGTGGGGTTGAGTTGAAAGATATTGTTGGCAACGCGCCTGGTGTAGGTGACTCGCCTCCAACTGTGGGTAATGAAAATGTGGGGAGAGACTCGGCTGTATTGGTGGGAGACGATGTTGGAGATGGAACAGCCTGCGCGGTCTGTGTAAGTTGGATGGATAACTGTGCGACTGTGGTTCCAACAATGGATGTGTTTATTGCATCAATATCCTGTGTGGGTGCAGGTGTTGCGCCAAAATTGCACCCCGCCAGGATTGACCCAACGGCAAGCAGAAGTAATAATTTCTGCTTAATTTTTTTGCGAAAGAACATGTTTTCAACCTCCGTTTAATGCGGTTAAGAAAATGTGCTGGAAGCATTTGCTTCTGCAATGACTTCCAGCATCATTATATCGCAATTGCTTTAATAACTTATGGCGTTGGTGTGGGCGTCTCGGTTTGCGTAGCAGTTTCAGTCGGAGTCACGGTGGCGGTTGACGTTGAAGTGGAGGTGGATGTCGCGGTAGCGGTACCAGTTGCCGTCTGAGTCGGAGTCGCTGTATTCGTCGCAGTTGCAGGTTGCGAACTTTGACGCGTGATCCGTGGAGCAACCCATAGCGCAAAATCGTCGTGCGATGTCCCGTTGGCGAGTACCGTTAGAATGATTTTCACTTTTTCGCCGCGTAAAAAACTCAGATCAACATTCACCGAATAATATTGACCTTCATACGCTTCGTACCATTGACCCAGGGTTTGGATATCGCCGTTGCCGATTTGATATTGAAGACGGAACAGCACATTGCAATCGTTTGCCTGGCGCTGGCAACCAATCAACGCCTGGAAATGATCGCCGTTTTTCACAGTGAAGTTCGGAAATTTCCCTGTAATCAATCCGCTACCGGATTTATTTGGATAGGTGAGAAGCCCGTTTCCTCGAGCGACCCCGTCCTCCATTTTCGGCGCGTTCAGTGATCGGACGAAACCTCTGTCGTCTCCTTCAGCGCCCGGGCAGGGCAAATTTTTTGTTTCACTCCTCCAGATTGCATCGCAATACCCAGCAACAAAATCATAAACACTGAGAGTGAAGCCGCTGACGTTCACATCCACATAGAAGTTTGAGTCGCCCGATGTACCTACGCCAAATAAAAGCCCCGACGCGTTGCGTAACTTCCAATTGCCGCGAAAACGACCGTCAACATTTGGGGCAGTCAGATTAAGAGGGAGGTCAATGGTTTGCCCAGGTCCTACATTAGCGGGGATGGCAACAGCGATCGGCGCCCCAAATTTTTCACCGCTGATGAACACAATGGCGTAGGAGGTGGTCCATGTGCAGGTGCCGATATTTTTGATCCGCCAGATTTTCGTGAACGCGCTTCCGCGTCCTACGATGGCTCCATCCGGGTAGGTAACATCCATGACAAATGACGCCGCGTCGCATTTTGCGATGGGCTGGATTGGCGGCACGTTCGTAAATGTGCTGAAAAGGGTAGGGCTGGGCGACGCTATTGAAAGCGTTGAAGTCGCTCTAGGTTGTGATGTGAGTGTGATTGCCGCCTGTGTAGACATTGCCCCCAAGGTTTCTGCGGCTGAAGTGTACAGTGCATTGAGGGTTGCGGCAGATTGGGGTCCCCCCGGCGTGAAGGGTCCACATGCCAGGACGGTTGCCAACACAAGGAAAAGTAGTAAAAGTTTTCTGTAACGAGCAGCAGCCATAAATGCCTCCGAATAACAATTTGTCGTCTCATTAAAACGTTTCAAAGGCTTTCATGGTTCCCCAAAAAGACAGCGCCGAAGTAATCACTTCGGCGCTGTGTCTCTAGGGGCATGTATTTTCGAATACCGCCTTGGAATATTCAATGCGTTCAGGGTAGACCACAATGATTTGCATCCACCTGTCGTTGGGACTGTTCCCGCGTCCCACCAGCCACTCGCGCGAGATGGTCTTCGAGCCAGCCGCGTCAAACTCCAGGTGTTTTACTGCGCTTTCGTTACCGTCCTTTTGCTCCCAATAGTAGTCGAGACCAAACGGTCCGTTTGTTGTAATTGTAGCGTAGACTGTAAACCTTACATTGGCTGGGCACCCGGTGGCAGGTTCACGCACAATAGTATACGTAACGCTGAGAATGCCGTATTCACGCTGCGGCTTTTTATCAACCACGATACTCGCATAAAAAGCCTGGCTGTACTGCCCCACGCCGAAATTGGCATTCCAGGGAGTTTGAAGCCGCCAATATCCGGTGTATCCACCCTCCGATGGCGGAGCCTGCAGAAGGATACTGATGGAAATTTCATCGCCGGGGAGAACAATCTCGGGCAGGTCATAGTAGGTCGCTCCGCCCATCAAGTCGCCGCTCCAATAGATTAACTTGTAAGATGAATCCCATGTGCAGTTTCCAAGATTCTTAATGGTCCACGTCTTTGTAAAACTTTCTCCGGGTATGTAGACGGTTCCATCCGGTGGGTATTCCGAAACCAAATCCGCGTGGATACAATCGAGGTCGGATGGCGCGGAGAGAAGCGTGGGTTCGCTGGTGGGGGTTATACCTGGTGTGAGTGTTGCAGGCGGAATGCTATTTTCCAGTGTGCCGGCGGGGGGGATCGCCGCAATTTCCGTGAGCGAATCGCCCGCTTGCACAGTTTGTGCCACTGCCGTGGAAATAGCAGACTCATTATTCGCTGGACTACATGCCGAAGCAAACAGGGCAAGGCACGTCAGTACAACCAGCATTTTATACATACGAAGATCAAACATTCAAACTTCCTTTCTTATTGCTTTAAATCAACCGGAAGGATTATACCTATCATGAAAAGCGCCCGACAAATTCAGCCGGGCGCTCTCACTTTTTGTTTAACTATGGACAACTGAAGTTTGCACGCCCGAATTGCTGATGATTCGGACTGTCAATGTAAATGTCCATCCAATGTGCGCCAGCCGCACCCACAGACCATGTCGTATTGACTGACTGAGTCCCTGCCGATGCAAACACGATTGCTGGATGAACCGCGCCGTCTATTGCTCCGTCACTGCGCATCCATTTGTACGTTACAGAACCGGCTCCATTGGCAGTTACGTTTGCCGTGATCGTAAAGCCGCCGCACGCGCCCGAAACTGACATGGTGACACTTGTCACTGCAAATGTGCCTCCAGAACCTCCGCCGACTTTGATCTCAACAAAGAACGATTTGCTTTGGTACCCGCCCTGCACAGGGAGCAAAATTCCTGTGGCATTGCGAACGCGCCAATAGCCGCGATACGTTCCGTTTGCCGCAGGGGCTTTCAAATTAACTGACAATTCCACTTCCTGCCCGGGTGCAACCGTGCCGATGGATATGGGAGAAACACCGCTCATGGCTTCGCCGTTATCGAAGACCAGCGCATACCCAGACCAAATGCATGTGCCGATATTCTTCAGCCTCCAGGTTTTCGTGAAATTATCGCCCGCGTTGAAAGTGGTCCCATCCGGTATGGTCTCGCTGACGAATTGAGCCTGATCACAAACTGGTGTGGCTGATGGTAAAGAGGGTATGGATGTGGAAGTGAGTACGGTAGCCGGTGGAGGTAACACTGCCGTATTGGATGGCTGGGCGGGAGGCAAGGTTGGCGTGCTGAAAGGTGTTGACTGACTGAGCAAAGCTTGCACGGTCAACGCGGCATTCGTGGAGATCGCATTCGGGTCATCTGCGGGTGTTTCATTCGACGGTAAATTACATGCCGATACAACGAAAAGCAAAATGGTAAGTAGTGAAATGGCGCGGATAAATTTATTCATTCTTTTCCTCATTTGAGTTTGAAACAATTTTACACGAATGTAGACGGACTCACACACCCCTTTGTTCCTAAACAAATACCTCTCTCCAACGGGAGAGGGGCAGGGCGCCGCGCTGACTGGCGAAGCCGTGTCGAAGCGTGAGGGATAAAGACCGCTTCGTTTCGACTCGCTCAACGCATCGCTTCCCAAGCCTCAGGCTGGTTCGTGGACCCCAGCCATCCACAAGCCCAATTGTTCGCGTGAGGCGTCCTTGCGGTCCACGGTTGCGACGATCTCGCCGCGATACATCACCGCAATACGATCCGATAACGACATGATCTCATCCAACTCCGCGGAAATCACCAGGACCGCCACACCACGATCACGCATTTTGATAATTTCTGTGTGAATATATTCAATCGAACCGACGTCCAAGCCGCGCGTGGGTTGCGAGGCGATCACCAGTTTGACGGGGCGGCTTAATTCGCGCGCCACGATCACCTTTTGCTGGTTGCCACCGGAGAGTTTTCCTGCGGCAGTAAAGGCAGAAGGCGTGCGGACATCGTATGCCTCGATCAATTTTTGGGCGTTGGCATCCACCGCTGTTTGCTGGATGACAACACCTTTTGAAAAACGTGGCTGATAATAATCGCACAACACCATGTTATCTGCGATGGTATAGGATAGCACGAGACCATGTCTCTGGCGGTCTTCAGGGATGTGCGCCAGCCCGGCTTCTGTGATCGGACGCGGCGGCTTGCCCGTCAGGTCTTTGCCTGCGAGGGCGAATTGTCCGCTTTCAGTCGGGCGCAAGCCTGTCAGCGCCTCTGCCAATTCGGTTTGACCGTTGCCCTGCACGCCCGCAATACCAAGCACTTCACCCGCGCGCACACTGAACGAGACCCCGCGCACGGCCTCCAGCCCGCGCACATCTTTCACGCGCAAGCCCTCCACGACCAGAACCTCCTCAGTGGGTTTGGCGGGTTTCTTTTGCACGGTGAGGATCACTTCGCGCCCCACCATCATCGAAGCAAGTTTGGCTTCGTTAGTTTCTTTCGGTGTGGTGGTTCCGATGACACGCCCTGCGCGCATGACGGTGATTCGATCTGCAACCGCGAGCACTTCCTTTAGTTTATGCGTAATGAATATGATCGAAACGCCTTTATTGGTCAACTCGCGCATAATGACGAAGAGGTCTTCCGCCTCTTGGGGTGTAAGCACCGCTGTCGGTTCGTCGAGGATGAGAATCTTTGCCTTGCGATATAACGCCTTGACGATCTCGACGCGTTGTTGAACGCCCACGGGGAGGTCTCCGATGATTGCAAGCGGATCAACTTCCAGTCCGTATTGATGCGAGAGGTCGGTCACTTTTTGCGCCACTTCCTTGCGATCCAGTTTGACGAGCGGCGCTTCGTTCGGCGCGGCGCGGTGATCCGTTTCTGCGCCGAGCATGATATTTTCCGTCACCGTAAAGACAGGGATGAGCATGAAATGTTGATGCACCATACCGATGCCGTGATGAATCGCGTCGCGCGACGAATTGAGTTGCATCTTGTTCCCCTCAACGGTCACCTCTCCTTCTTCGGGGTGATAAAGCCCGTAGAGGATGTTCATCAATGTGGATTTGCCCGCGCCGTTCTCACCCAGCAAGGCATGAATTTCACCCCTTTGCAAATCGAAATCCACGTGATCGTTCGCGAGCACGCCGGGAAATTTTTTCGTGATCCCTTTTGCTTCGAGAATGACAGGTAATTCAGCCATATGTGAGTTTCCTATTTCTCATACGGAACGCCATCTGCCGCGGGAGGGGTGGTTCTGCCAATGATGCCTGTGAGGATGATCATGGTCAGGATGTAAGGAATCAGCCCAACAACATAGGATTGTTGCAGGAATGCCCATTGAGGCGGGATGACTTCACGGAATAACTGCAGGTTGATATTCAGCGCCTGCGATGCGCCAAAGACGAGGGCAGCTGTCCATGAACCAACGGGAGTCCAGTTGCCAAAGATCATGGCGGCAAGCGAAATAAAGCCGCGACCATTGGTGAGCAAAGGCTCGAAAGATGGGACGGATTCGATTGTGAAATACGCCCCGGCAAGACCTGCCATCATTCCACCGATGAGAACGTTCGCATAACGCACCTTGATGACGTTGATGCCGACCGTATCCGCCGCCTTTGGATGTTCACCTACAGCGCGGGTGCGTAATCCCCAACGCGTATAGAACAGAACATAATGCGCGATGAACACAAGCAGGATGGCGCTGATGGCGATCGGTTTTTGATCGAAGACTCTGTTGATCGCGTTTATCACTTCAATGCAATCGGAGGACGCGCCGCAAAGAGGGGTAAAAATTTCTCTGAGAGGGAAATGAATGGTAGGGAGGACGCCAGGTGAGTTCGGGACATTGCCGCCAAATACGCTTCATTCAT
>Ga0247727_10013491_pt1 | contig 13763 bp, 5 predicted proteins | sample WisWelCaveWW1625_FD_202498 | JGI IMG/M metagenome (GOLD analysis project Ga0247727, IMG submission 202498) | Biofilm microbial communities from Wishing Well Cave, Virginia, United States - WW16-25 | ecosystem: Environmental > Aquatic > Deep subsurface > Groundwater > Cave microbial mat | place... | reverse complement strand
GACGAAACGCACGTTGGGCTTGTTGATGCCCATGCCGAACGCGATGGTGGCGACGATGATTTGCGCGTCGTCGCGGATGAAGGCTTCTTGATTCCTGCGCCGTTCCGCATCTTCAAGTCCCGCGTGATACGGGCGGGCGGAATAGCCCTTCGACGCGAGATACGCGGCGAGTTCATCCACCTGTTTGCGCGAGAAACAATAGACGATGCCCGACTGGTCTTTGTAGCGTTCGAGCATTTCGATGGTCTGTGCGAAAGGTTCGCGTTTGCGCGCGACTTCGATGTACAGATTCTCGCGGTTGAAACTGGCGACAAATTCATTCGCGGTCGCGAACTTGAGTGTGGCGCGAATATCCTGACGAACTCGTGATGTGGCGGTGGCGGTGAGCGCGAGACAAACTGCATTGGGAAATCGTTTCCGCACTTCCACGAGTTGACGATACTCAGGACGAAAATCGTGACCCCATTCCGAGATGCAGTGTGCTTCGTCAATGGTGAGGCAATCAACTTGAAGCGACTCAAGAAGCGAGAGGATGCGTTGAGTGAGGAGAGTCTCAGGCGCGACATAAAGCAATTTCACTTCGCCGCGCTTCACGTAATCCATATTCTCTTGATAGGCTTCCTGTGAGAGCGAACTATTGAGGAACAACGATGGCACACCGAAGGCGCGCAGTTGTTCCACCTGGTCTTTCATCAATGAGATGAGCGGCGAAACAACGACAGTGAGTCCGTCAAAAAGAAGCGAGGGGATTTGATAACACAACGACTTTCCTCCGCCCGTCGGCATCACCGCCAGCGTATCGCGGCGCGCCAGCACGTTGTCAATCACTTCCTGTTGAAGGGGGCGAAAGGTATCGTAGCCGAAGGTCTCTTTGAGAATGGAGGCGGGGGAGGGCATTCACGCAAGTATACCCGTGAAGGGCATGATACAAAACAAAAATCACCCTGTTAGAAATTTGACAGGGCGATGGAGACGGGGGCTTTCATTATTTCACAATCACCCAATCGCTACCGCTTCTTCCAAATACTTCGGGAGAGTACATCTCCTCCGCTTTGGCGGGCGGGGCGATGAAAGCGCCGGGCGTAGTGGCGCGGGCGACGTAGGTGTATTCGTAAACGCCGTCCCACAGCAGCGACGTGAATGCCTCGGCGCCGTCGTCGCGCATGTTTTGATGTTCGTACCATGTTCCCCACCACCACGATTTGCTAAGCAAATCGCCGTAGCGATAATCGGGGCTGGCAGGGTCTTGCGGAATTTTCTCTGAGACCGCCAAATCCGGATCGATAATTTCCAAGCCAGCGGGCAATGGGTCAACCAACGCGACGTGGTAGCGGCGGTTATCCGCGACCATTGTGATTATTACCCGCACCTTCGCGCCAGCCTTGATGTGCCACACGCCGTCGTTATCCTGAAACACATCCTTGGGATCGTCAAGCGCTTCGTAGCGTCGTTGAATAACGAAGCCCATATCCAGCGGATCGAGATTCAAATCGGTGGGAGCGTATTGCAAACCGAGTCGGTAGTACAGCCTGCCAGGACCCTCCTTGCCCAGGATCAAATGCCGGGTCCCGCCGCCAGCCGATGTTTCAGAGAGAACGTAATCCATCGGGATGAGCGTTTCATAAATATCCGTCGTTCGTCCGATGAATTCATTGCTTCCCGCGTAAGTATCTCCCAGCCAGATGCGCGCCACAAAATCTGGCGTTTGCGCTTCGTATGTCTTGAAGTAACGATCAAGCGTCAACAGAACAAAGACATTCTCCTGCGTGTTGCCCCAGCGTCCCTTCGTGCGATGCGCCAGCAGACCATTGACCACTTTGGGAATCAAGTCGCTTTGCGGATTGTCTTCGATCAACGCGTCCAGCAGGATCGCGTCGGTGCGGCGGTCGGAACTGAGCAGAAGATAGGTCTGATCCGTGTAAGCCGTTGTAAAGTTTGCCGCGCCCGCCGTCTCGACGACGCGATTGTTGACACGGAGTCGAATCGCGTCCAGTTGATTTGGATCGTCAATCACGCGCCACAACCAGCCGATGGCTTCCATCGAAAGATTTTCCAAGCCCGCCTGATTCAAAAGGTTTTCGGCTTTGCGCGCATCACGGTCGCCTGTCAGATCGCGGACGTAGAGCGCATACGCGCTGATCGTCCAGCGGGTTTGCTGGCTATACCAGGATGGGTAATGACTTTCGATATCGCGCAAATAATTCAGCGAGTTCTGTTGCATGTCGGCAGGGATATCGAATCCTTTTTCCTGCGCGCGGTACAAGGCGTGAGTCACGTGGACGGTGTTGAAGGGGATCGATTCGAAGCCGTGCCTCCAATATGGGAATCCGCCATCGTCGTTTTGCAGGGACTTCAAACGCTCGATGTCGCGGCTGACGGCTGATTCCATTTCTGACGGAGACGGCAACCCGTCGGCTTTGAATGCCGTCAACACATCGCGCAGGGACGCGACAGCCAGGACCCGCGACGCCAGTTGCTCGGAACATTCATAAGGATATGCAACCAGATATAGAACCGAGTCGGTCAATGCCTGCAACGCGGTGGATGATGTATTGATCTCCAATCCGCCAAATTGCGGGAAAACATCAGACGGAAACAGCACGGGTTGGGCAATTGCGCCATCGTCAATGACGCCGTAGGTTGCGAAGGCCTCGGTGGTCGCCGGGGTGTAGACGGGCAGTTCCACCGTCGCGGCATCGGCATAATTTCCAGACGTTGCCGCAATTTGAATTTGAGTCGCGCCAGCCATCACCGTCGCCGCGGGGAAGCGTACTTCAATCCGATCATGCGCGGGGACGGTTACGCGGAAGCCGGAGTTTTCGATCTCAAGATTGACCGCGCGCGCGACCACATCCACGATCATGGGTTCGTCGGTTTGGTTTTGCAGGACGACGGGCAATTCAAACTTGTCGCCAAAGTTGAGGAAACGCGGCGCGGATGGCCGCGCCATCAACGGCAGGCGCGCGGTGAGATTGGACTCGCCCACGCCAAACCGACTCCCGCCTCTGTCAACCGCCACTACCATGACCCGATAGCGGGTGAGGTTATCCGGCAGTTTGATTGACACCCGCGCCTCGCCGTTGAATCCCGTGCGTACCGCCGGGGCAAAAGTCGCCAACGGGTTGAAATCGGAACGCACGTTGATCGGCTGGTTTTGAGATTCGCCCGGCGCTGGCGCCTCCATTGCCGGGGCTTCGGTAGCGGCAGGCGCAAACGTTGGCGCGGCGCCACTTGGTAAACCTAAGAAGTCCAAGAAGCCCCCTGAATTTTGGCCGGATTCTCTAGCCAATGCCTGTTCAACCAACGCCTGTGGGTCTGCCAGGATGATGCTGGCGCGCGCATACACGTTTGAAAGATATGAAGGACGGTCCGCATAGAAAACGTTTATCGGATCGCTCAGTTGATAATTCGTCAAGGCAAGGATGGCTTCATCCACGACGACGACAGCCAGTTCAGCGTCGGAGACCGGCAAGCCATTATGATCTTTCACCACAACTGTCAACGTGGTTTCGCCGCCCGGTTCCAACGCGGTCTGATCCAGAGCCGCTTGTACTGACAGAGTTCGTTGAAGAGGAGGGATGCTCAAATTCAATTGTCCGCTGGCATAAGCGGGGCGCGGTGGTATATTGGTAAGCGGTTCCCCCTGATCGTCGGCGCGCGGGGCGGAGCCGACCAGATCAACTTGAACGTTCAGGTTGGGAATATGTTCCTCTTCGATGGGAATATTCAAAGTGATGGAGCCATCTTCGATTTGAAAGCGCGTGGCGTAAAGAATGCCACTGCGGGTCACGGTGAGCAGACCTTCGGCAGGACTGAACGGCGATTGTACAAGGATTTTCGCGGTATCGCCCGGTTGATATGTTTCCTTATCGGGAATCAACGTGACTTTTTCCTGCTCAACATTACGCGCTGGAGGTTGCTGCCCGCCGCTGACCCAGCGCGTGATACGGCTTTGATTCTTTCGTCCGGACTCGTCCGTTACGATGGCGGTGATCTGGTAACTTCCGCCGAGGGGAGTGTCGAAGGAACAGGCAGCAGGCTCAGGTGTGGAAAGAAGCGTGCAGGTTTGAACGTCCGCCACTTCCTCGATCCAATCTCCGTTGCGAATCTTCCATTCCAATCTTCCGGCTGTGATCTCAACGGGACGGTTCGCAATCGGGTTGCCGTCGAGGTCGGTCACGATGAAATCCACTTTGAGCGGGGCGCCGCGTTCGACAAAATAACTTTGACTCCGCAAGCCGATATATACATCCGATGGATGAACGAGGAGCGTGGTCGTACTGCTCCAGGCTTGACGATTCACATCCATGACCGTGGCTTGCGCGACAATGCTTTGCGGCTGTGGATCTTTCTCGCCCTTTTGAACGAATTCGAGATTCAAATAATGAGTCCCCGAGGCGTCCGTCTTGCCGGTGAAGGTTTCTGTTTTACTTTCTCCGCCATAGGGCGGGTATACATCATAATAAAACCACCACGGACGCCAGTTGCCAAAAGTAAACTCGTCCCAGTTGGGAGGCGAATAAGTTCCAGGAGAAGTTGTCACCTGCCAGATCGTTTCGGCGTTGGGCAGACCGCCGCCAGCAAAATACTTCGCCTCGACCGCAAGCGTGGCATGATCGCCCGCAAAGTACGGACCGCTCGTCTCGTTGCGCGCGTTGACTTCAAACTCAGGTCTTCGAAATTCCAGAATCTGAAATTGATGATAATACTGCGCGCCATCCAACCCGCTATTCGCCGTGAAATAAATTTGAGCGACTCCAAGATTGGTCACTTGCGGCACGGTGAAAGCAAAGTCGAAACCGCCCAATGCGTTTACATCCGTTTGACCATTGCCAAGAGCGTTGCCCTGTGAATCGTTGATCTGATAACTGATCGAAGTCAAGTCATTGCCAACAGGTCCGACATCGCCGTTTTGTCTTCCGCCAACGCGCCGCAACCAGCCTTTGACGTGTACTTCCTCGCCGGGGCGATACATCTTGCGATCATCGAAGACATACCAACGCAACGAGTCGTTCGGCGGACTTGCGTACCAGGTATCGTCGCCCCAATAATAGTTGGAGCGCGGCAGGATGGCTTGATCCGCGCCTTGACGCGCGATGAGATAGGTTGCCCCAGTTGGGATGGAGAAACGCGCAACACTGTCCGCTCCACTCAAGACTGCCGCCCCTCCACTATTAGGCTGAATGCTTACGCCGCTTAAGGGACTGCCGTCTTTGAGGTCTGTCGCCCATGCAACCATCTCGCTATGATCGGCGTAGGCATCCAAACCGATCTGCGTGATCTGCGCCCAGGCGATGATCGTTTGTGAGTAACGCATCCATTTATCATTGTCAGTTTCCATCATCCCGGCGGGCGGCTCGACGATAACGACGAAATGTCCGAATTTCCCGACCATGTATTGGTCAAGGTTGATATCCACCTGTGTCAGCGCGTCGTCTGGAATATCCAGGTTAAGGGATTGGTCCGCGACAAGTATGCCCGGCATTCGCGGCGTTATATCCGTCCGCTGCCAGTCGCGCAGGTACTGTTTGTATTCGAGCCAATCATCCGGTTGAACGGCATAGACCTTGAGGTTAAGCCTGTTGTAATTGATCGCATAGACTGAAAGAACCGGCTTCGACGCGGCCGGGTCAAGGGTCAGGAAGTTCGTCCTCGGTCCAACCAATAACGGGTCGGCTTTACCCATCCTGAAAGTCAGGCGCGCGTCCCTTCCCAGTTGTTGCCCAAAAATATCCTGTATCTTTCCAGAGACCGTGACCGTGTAGGTCCTCTGTCCTTTTGTCTCGCCGCTGATCTCGATTGAATTCCCATACACATTGGCAGACACGCCCGGTATGGCAGGCTCCACACGCAGGAAGTCTTCGCTATAAACCTTCATATCCAGCGGATTGTTGAAGCGGATGTAAAGAGGTGTCAACGGCGGACAACGATCGTTCCATGAACAACGATGTTCCTCGATCCGCAGCGGCGCGTAGGTTGAAAAACCAAATGATTGAACTTCCGTTGTCGTGAGCGGACCCTCGACGGAGGGCGTTCCCACTCCAATTGTCACAGAGATATTTGTTTCGGTTGGAAAAGGTTCTGTCGCGAGAAAGGCAAGCCAGCGTCCTTCGGGCGAATCTTTGATCAATTGACTGACTCGTTCATTCTCATCAATTTCAGTTTGGCTGGCTAAAACGATATTCACTGGCTGACTTCCCGCCGTTACTTCGATGCGCTTCAAAACTGCCGCCGGGTCAATGCGCTGATCGAATGCGATGAATAAAATTGGATCAAGTGGTTGTGGGGAAGAATCTGGATAGGCGGTGACAACTTTGGGCGGAGGCGTGCGAAACGTCCATGTGACCATCTCTGCCAATATTCCGCCGTTAACAGATTTCGTCCCTGCCGGAATCGTGACATGATATTTGGTCGCTTTGGGCAGGCGGTCAATCAACGCGGAGTCATATTCAAAGGTCAGGGTCTTGGTTCCGATCCAGCGCCACGTACCGGGCAGGGACGGTTCAATCTTGACCGGCACATCCAATTCGCTTAAATCGTTGAGCGTTCCAATAGGAACCATTGGTTGATTGAACGTAACGCTGACGAACGGCGCGATGGGGATTTCCCCTTCCGGCGCGAATCGCAGGACTTGAAGAGGTCCCGCCTCGACCAACCCCGGAGTTGATCCTGCTTCGAGAGGCGGGAACGACTCTTCAATCGTATTGCCGGGACGCGGCGGCGGCAGGACTTCCTGCGGCAGGTTGAATACTGCCTGGTCATTGGGATCAGGCAAAAGGTTGGGAAGACGCGCTGCGATCAGTTCAATCTCATCCCGCGTAAGCGGTTCACCAGTCGCCAGCGGCAAAACCTCACTCGGCTGCGGCTGGGATTGCCCGTCGCTCATTTGAACGTCTATCCCGTATTTATCATCTTGTCTATTATTCCCCGGCGGCTGGGTCGTATCTACATCAATAGGCATGGAAGTTCCATTGCCCGGAGTCAAAAAGCCGGGTTGAAACCGACTCCATAGTACGACCCCGCCAACACTCACAAGGACAAGAATCACAACGATTGCAATCAAACGATTCCTGCCGAACACATGCTTGCGATTGTCTGTCATGGGCGAAGCCTTCCTCTCCAATGTTATGACGCTCGATTGGGGATTCTGTTCCCGTAACGACGTTCAAACCTTTTATGGCACGCGACGAGGATAAAGATTGCGCGCGTTGGATTAGAATAAACCTAACTGGTTTGGCGCCGCGGGCAAACTCGCGGCTTTTTCTTTCATCCAATCAGGCAACTTCACGGGCGCGTCCTTGAACGGATGCGGGAACGCCAGCGCGCCTTTTTGCAATAGCAATTTATTTCCCTCAGGCATTTGTTCATGCTCCAATACAAAAACGGGAAGCCAGTTATTTTTCAACGCTTCGGTCGCGCCCGCCCATGTGCCGCCAGTCTCCGCGTCGCTCGCAACGACAATCGCATAATCTGCCAATGTATAAATGAGACGATTACGACCCATCGCCGCGCCGACGGAGAATCCCGCGTTGGGACTATACGGCGTGACCAGACATAGATCGCCCCGTCTCAACGCGTCTTTCCGACCTTTGACCTGCTTCTCCAAACTATCCGCCAACACGCTGACAGCGGTTCCGCGCGCCTCGAGCGCCGACTCCATACTGATGGTATCCACGCCTTTCGCGCCGCCCGAATATAAGACCATGCCAGACATTCCGCACGCGTTGCCGACAAGTTTCGCACATTCCTGCCCCGCCTCGTCCAAGTGACGCGAACCGACGACCGCGATTCCAGGTTGACCTAATAATGCTTTCTCTCCAGCATAGAATAGAACCGCAGGCGCGGAATCTTTTAATCGCTGGCGATAGCGTTCAGGATAATCTGAATCAGCGCGGGTCACCGCGTAAATGCCTAACGATGCGAGGCGATTCAATTCATCTTGCAAGTCGTTCGTGCGTTGGGTCAGTTGCGTGAGGCGTGTTGCGTCCACTCCGCTCCGCTTCGGGATAATATGTTCCGTTGACAACTCAAGTTGAGACTGTATCTGTTCAACGGAAAGCGACAACAAATCAGCGGGTCGAAGAGACGCGGCTTGTAGTTTACGCGCAATCGGATTCCATTCGCGCAGAGTCAATGGCTTGAGCGAGTCATCGTCCAATCCAAGTTGGGAGCAGAGGAGGAGCAGGGTAAGAGAGTCTTCGGAGAGTGTCATGTGTTGGGTTTCAAGTTTCAGGTGTCAAGTTTCAGGTATCAAGTGAGCGTGTTGCGTGTTCCGTATCTACTTGTCTACTTGTGTACCTGTCTACCTGTTTCCGTGTCTACCTGCGCTACGCGTCTGCATGAATCGTACGAGTTAATGTCAGCACGTTGACGCGGGAGGCTTTGTGTTTGAGAAGGAGTTTTGTAATCTCCTCGAGGGTCGCGCCCGAGTCGAATAAATCATCAACGAGCAAAATGCGTTTGCCAGTTATATCATTGTTTATGACGAACGCGCCCGCGACGTTATCGCGTTTTTGTGGGAGAGTCTGCATTTCCTTTTGCGGCTTGGTCTGGCGCGTCTTCGCGATGAATGTTTGCAAGGGCTTGCCGAAGGCGCGCGATAATGCCTTGCAGAATTCATGAACAGGATTGAACTCGCGCGGCGTGGAGGATGGAACGGGAAGGATGATGTCGAATTGATTCATTTCGGGATGCGCGAGAAAAAGTTTGCGCGTGTGTTCGACGAGCGCGGGGAGCGCCGATGAATCGGATTGATATTTGAGGCGATAGGTCAAATCCCCGACGCCGCTGCGATTCCAGTCCGCGCCCTTGAATGAACTATGAAAATCAAGGGCAAAGCCTGTGTGCCAATTGCCTGTGAGAGGACGGGGATGGGAGGAGGAAAGGTAGGAGGCGATGGGGTCGTGTTGCGTGGGGCGTGGTGCGTGAGGCGTGGAGCGTGTTGCTTGTTGCGTGGGAGGAGTTACAAGTTGCGGGTTACGAGTTACGCCAGATAAATTTGTGGTTGCCTGCGAGTTCCCTAAAATGAGACAGCCGTTTTCTGCTTTTCGCAGTTGTCCATTTTCCAGGAGTTTATCAACATAAACCATAACTTCCGAGCGTGATTTGCCTTCAAGACGATTGTATAGCGGGTGTGATTGATAGGCTTCTACTCTCTCCGATAATGAGCCAACTAAAAGTTTTGCGACTCCGCTGCGTGGAAGTTTGCCTGACAACGAGCGTATACATTCGATAATCAATTCTTCAATATGTTCTGATGTTTCCATTGTTTTTGAACTAAACCGTACATAAGTTCGAGACGAAATTGTTCCAATTCGATTAAGTCGTTTGAGAGCGGCTTTGGCAGAATCGCGCGTGTAATACATTTCATTCTCGTTTTCTGAAATTTTTGTAAGCAGGTCAATGGCGCGTGGGTCTCCGATACTGCCCAATGCTTTGACAGCATATTGTCGAACCTGCGGCTTTATTTCCGTTACAAGCAAATCTATGAGAGGTTGAACGGCTTGCGAGTCTCCGATTTTTCCAAGCGCGGATGCGGCTAACCTTCTTGCGTTTCCGTCTTCGCTTTTCAATGCGGCGATGAGTTCAGGAACCGCAGATGAAGATTTTGATTCTCCAAGCGCAACGATGTGTTGGATGTGATTTGATGATGGAGATTTATTTTCTGCGAGGTCAACAGAATTTTCTGGTATTTCATGGGGTCTATATCCTGCAACAATACAACGAATCATATTGAAATCTATTTCTTCAGGAAGAATAGACTTGATGGGTGAAAGAAATCTTGTTGAGCCGACTTTATCAATTGCTTTCTCAACTTGCTCTCGGATGTTATTTGAAACAACTTGTTCTACAGAAATCCTGTCAACTGCAATCAACTGAGCAATATGGTCAAATATAGTTTGTAACGCTAATCCACGTTCCTTCGCGATTTGTTCTGGTTTCATCCCATTCGCAAATAGTTTGGCTGTCTGCTCTACTGTTCCGCCTACGTCAAATGCCACTCTTGCTCTCAAGGCTTCCGCAACTCCAATAACCTTTGGAGTATTGAGAGGAATGAGCGCTTTTTGTTTAAGCGCGGCTTCTCCTTTGGGAGTGAGCGTCAGCACGGTGTAAAGCCCGCCAACAATTTTGAAGTATTCCATTTCTAAAAGTTGGTCAATCATTCCCTCAATTTCGCTCTTTCTAAATTCTGCAAGTTTTGCATAGTAAATGCTTTTGTCGTAATTAAATTTTTTGATTTCCTGCGCTTTTGAACCTGCAAGAATTCGAGCCAGTTTCTCCCGCCCAACTTTAAATTTGAGTCTGTATGCCGCGTCGAGGATTGTCAACGCGGCTTTTTCAGCGTGACTCATGGACGCGACATTGCCGCCCGACTCGGGCATGGACTTTCTCGTTTCACAATTGTCACAGCAGACGGGCGCGTCCGCGCTGCCGTTGTCGCCGAAGTGTTTCAAGATAATTTTGCGACGGCAGGCATTGGTCTCCGCGTAGTTGACCATGCGGTTCAATTGGTCTGTGCGATGTTTCGTGTGTTCCTTGCTTCTTAGCGCGGCTTTTTCAACGGCGACAGAATCCCATTTGCCTTTTCGTAATAACATTCTTACGCCATCATCGCCGAGATGTTCTAATGCGCCGACGCGTTCCAGTTCGGCGAGTCCCACGTTCACTTTGACCTGGTGCAAATCGGTGCGGCGCGAGAACTCGTCTGCCGTCATCCAAATCTCATCATCCACATTTCCCAGCGCGCGGTAAAGGGCTTTCAGTTCATCGGGCGAGACGACGCTGCTAGAAATAAAAAATTCCTGCAAGGCGCGGTCTTGCGGGTCATACAGCAAAACGACTCTGGCGGGAAGTCCATCGCGTCCCGCGCGACCCGCCTCCTGATAGTACGCTTCGAGCGAACCTGGCAATGAATAATGAATGACCTGACGCACGTCGGCGCGGTCAATGCCCATGCCGAAGGCGTTGGTCGCGACGATGATGGGAGTCGCGCCGTTGATGAATCGTTCTTGAATCCGCGTACGGTCCTCGGCGGGGAGTCCCGCGTGGTAATGCTCGGCTTTGAGATTGCAAATCACGCGCACGAACTCGGCGACCTCTTCCGCGTCGCGGCGTGTGCCTGTGTAGATTAATGTTGCTCCGTTGTTCGGTTCGGGTCTGAGACCCGAACCGAGCGTAAGCAAATCATTCAACGCGCGGAACTTGGCTTCGGTATCGGCGGTGTATTTCACTTCGAGCGTGAGGTTGGGACGATTGAATCCAGTCACGATGTTATGCGTGGAGTCGGGTAATGCCAACAAGCGCACGATGTCGCTTTGCACTTTGGGGGTCGCGGTGGCTGTCAGCGCGACGGTGAGAGGATTTCCAAGTTTGCGACGCGCTTCGGCGATGTGCAAATAATCTGGGCGGAAGTCGTGTCCCCATTCTGAGATGCAGTGCGCTTCGTCAATGGCGAGCAGGCTGAGTTTGTGACGGGTCTCAGACCCGTCACCGAGCAAGGCTTGGAGGAAGGTCACGCTTCTTAAGCGTTCGGGCGCGACGTAGATGAGTCTATATTTTCCCTGAGAGAGGAGAGTCAATCTTTGTTTTTGTTCGGAGGGCGGGAATCGCGCTGTTGATGAAGGTCGCAGGAATCCCCCTGCGGTTGAGCGCGTCCACCTGGTCTTTCATCAGCGCGATGAGCGGCGAAATGACGAGGGTGAGACCATCGAGTTGCAGCGCGGTGAATTGATAGATGAGCGATTTGCCCGCGCCCGTTGGCATGATGGCGAGGGTGTGACGGTTGTTGAGCAGGGATTGAATCGCCTCCTCTTGTCCGACGCGAAAGGAGTCGAAGCCGAAGTTGGTTTGAAGGGAGGTTGCAAGCGACATGGGCGAAGTATAACGATTTTATCCCCGTTGAGGCTTTGCATTTGAAAAACAAAATTGCGATGAGGTGTTGCGCCCACTTCGCTGCGCTTCGGGATGATATGTTGCGTGTTGTGTGTTGCGTGTTGTGTGTTGCGTGGTTCGTGTTACGTTGAGATGGTGATGGCTTCCTGCTCGAGTTTCAGTCCGCGTTGGAGGAGGCGTTCGATGAGTGGATGGGTGTCTTTCAGGATGGGATTATGGGTGAGGCGTTTGAGGTTGCGCGCGTCGGATTGGGTGAGGGGGCGCGAGAGGCGGGCATAATTTTCGAATGTGGCAATGTCCATTAGAAAGGGTTGGATGCGCGGGCTGATTTGTTTGCGGAGTTGCGCGAGGATGTTGAAGCCGCCGTAGTCCATATCAGACCAGAGATAAATAGGGACAGTTTCGGGAATCAAGTTGAGAAGATGTCGGATGGCGGGGGAGGGGTTGCCCATGAGGCAGAGGGTGGCGTGGGGAGTGGGGCGTCCACTCCGCTTCGCTTCGGGATGATATGTAGCGTGTTGCGTGGAGCGTGGAGCGTTGTCCGCTTGCGCGTGTTTACCTGTGTACGTGTTTACCTGTTTACCTGTATACGTTTTTACTTGTGTACTTGTGTACCCGTCTACCTGCTGGTGGAAGGAGGTGAGGTTTTCGATGCAGAGGACGGATTCGGCGCGGATGGTGATTTTTTGAATCGATTCTATTTGGGAAGCAGGGAAGCCAATGGATGGGGTGAAAGAATCGAGGCTGATGATTTGTCCATTGATGTCGGTGAGTTCCCAGTTGCCAGAAAGATGAATGTAGGTGGGATTGGCGACGAGGTTGAGTTCGCGCAGAAGGTCTTCGGAGGTGAGTGATTTCCATTCGGGGTTGGCGCGGCGGGCGAGGCGGATGAGGGAGGGCTTCAAATCGTCGAAGCGTTTGGTGTCGTTGAAGACGCGCACGCTGAAGACACGGTAGGGAGTCTCCGTTGTCAGTGTGGATAAGGCTTGTAGAACAGCGAGCAGGTCGAGGTTGAAGTCTGAATCGGTGAGGCTGAAAGGGGAGGGAGATTTTCCAGCGTGGAGTTGATTCAGGATGTAGTCCAATGCGCGGGCGCGCCAGTCAGATTTTTGATAGCGGAATTTTTCGGCGAGGATATTGGATTCGAGGTTGGCGCGGTGGTTGCTTATTGGTATGCGTTGGAGGAGGGTGTAGAGTGAGGCGTGGGGCGTGGGGTGTGGAGCGTGTTGCGTGTTGCGTGGTTCGTGTTCCGTTGATAACGTGATGGATTGGAGGAGGTGATTGGTTTCGCCAGGCAACCAGTGAAGATGCAATAAGCCGTTTTGCTCAAGTGTTTGTAATTGCTGGTTGGCAATGATGCGTGATTGAGGGTCAATCTGTGAGAAGTAGGAAGGCAAACATAAATCATCGAGGGCGATTTTGATGGAACGTGCAGCGTCCCTTCGACTTCGCTCAGGGCAAGGTTGCGTGGAGGGTGTTGCGTGGTACGTCTCTTCTGATTCACTTACAACATGGCTGCGTTTGACGCGGTTCTCGAACTTGTCGAGGAGCGCGTTGAGAATTACAACGACATCGGGCGAAGGTGTAAAAGCAATTTCCACAACGACCTGTTTACGTGTGTACTTGTGTACTTGTTTCCATGTCCGCCTCCAACTCCCTCATCATCTCGCTCTTGTCAATCTCAATCACGAAGGCGTGACTGTTTTTGCGGACGACGGTGCAGACAGTATCAACGAAGGGAAGAAGCGAACCAGATTTATCGGGAGGGGTGGCGAGGAGGACTTGCAGTCCCGCTTCGCGCATGAACTGGAGGGCGCTGGCGGTGCGGGCGGTGTCCATTTTGCTGAAGGCTTCGTCGAAGAGGGCGAGGC
>Ga0247727_10013490_pt1 | contig 13765 bp, 6 predicted proteins | sample WisWelCaveWW1625_FD_202498 | JGI IMG/M metagenome (GOLD analysis project Ga0247727, IMG submission 202498) | Biofilm microbial communities from Wishing Well Cave, Virginia, United States - WW16-25 | ecosystem: Environmental > Aquatic > Deep subsurface > Groundwater > Cave microbial mat | place... | reverse complement strand
ACGTCCACACGGACGCGCTCTTCCGCGCCACTGGCCGCGGCCGCCCCCGGGCCCCTCGCCTCAGCCGCCCCCGGGCCACGCCCGACCACAACCCCTAGGCGGTGGTGGAGGGAAGCGAATATCCCTTTACTGAATTATGGATTCTCAAGTCATGAACTGGATCGCGGCGCGAGCGTGAGATCAGTCGAGCCGCGCGAGCCGGTCGCGCACCTCGTCCTCGAACCTGCGGATCAGGCCCCGCGTATAGGCGAAGATGTCGAGCGTGTCGTCGAGGACGAGCGGCGTCAGGTCCATCGCGAAGTTGAGCGCGTCGGCCTTGTCGGTGGCGTGCGACTCGAAGAAGGTCGCGTGGGCCATGCGCCGGCCGGCGACCGCGGCGTCGTAGCGCTTGCCGCCGGTGATCTGCGAGTCGAAGACGCCCGAGAGCGACGCCGCCAGGTTCTTGAAGCGGTCGACCGGCAGCACCTGCTTGTCACCGTCGTTCAGCCAGTCGAGGTCGCGCCAGATCTCGCAGCCCAGCACCCGCCTGGGCCGGCGCTCGCGCGGCAGCGAGCGGACCGCCGCGAGCGTGCGCAGGCACGAGGCGACGTGCGTGTCGTGCTTGTCGGCGGGGTTGTGGACGTAGAGCACCTCGGGCGTGACGGTCTCGAAGATAGCCGTGAGGTCGGCTAGCACGCCGGGGTGGCCGGGCTTCTTGACGTCGCCGCTCGGGTGCATGAGCTGGATCTCGCAGGCGTAGTCGCCGATCGTCGCGGCCTTGCGCTGCTCCCGGACGCGGACCCGGATCATGTCCTCGTCGCTGTAGTCGGCGTAGAGGCCGGTGCGCGAGCTGCCACCGCCGTTCGTGACGACGACGCCGGCAAAGCCCCTGTCCTTGCGGCCGAAGCATTCGGCGATGCCGTGGAACGCCATGAACTCCTGGTCGTCCTGGTGCGCGCCCACGCAGACGTGGGTCGCGCGCCGCAGCGCTTCCGGCATCGGGGCGCCGTCCGGCACGAAGACGTCGGCATCGGGTCTCGAAAAGCTCCTCATCGGGCACCTCGGCTTCGTATCGATCCCGTGCGTGGGGCAGCCGCGTTCGAGACCACCGGCAGGCTGGCTGCCGCGATCGCCTGGCCGTGGCGCTTCTGCTTCTCGTCGGGCGTGCGCAGCCGGATCCGCTCGGCGAGCGCCGGGAACTCGTCCTTCAGGACGCGCCGGGCGGTCTCGACGATCAGGTCGCCACCCTCGCCCGAGGTCACGCGCCCCAGCACCAGCACGCTAGAGGTCGCGTAGAAGTCGGCGAAGTGGGCGATCCCGTACCCGAGATAGATCCCGATCGCTTCGTAGATCCGGCGCGCGCGCGCGTCGCCGTGCGCCATCAGCTGCTGCACCTCGACGAGGCGGTCGGCGAGCGGCATCTCCGCGGGCAGCTCGATCCCCGCCGCGGGCAGCAGCCGGCTCACCGCCTGCTGCGAGAAGTACTGCGCGCCGACGCCCAGGTCGCCCGACCACTCGTCCGCCGGAGCCCGCTCGCGGTAGTCGATCGGAACGAAGGCGAGCTCGTTGAGCCAGGGCGTGATGTTCCCGTCGGGCGTGACGTAGCCGGCCGCGGTGCTGGTCCCGAGCGAGATGCCGAGCACGCCGTTCGAGCGCATCGACATCGATCCGGCGAGCGCCGTCACCTCGCCGTCGTTCACCACCTCGAACGGCACGCCGCCCCACCACTGCTGCAGCGCGCGGAAGAGACCGCGGATGTGACGGTCGAAGTCGGGCTCCGAGATCCCCCGGTAGAGCGAGCCCACGCGCGGCTCGCTGTTCACGTACACGCCCGCGGCGCTGCCGCCGATCGCGTCGATCCGCGGCAGGTGACGCGCGGCGCGGCGGATCGAGTCGTTGACCCCCTCGAGGTGGTACGCGGGCTCCTTCTCGAAGTACGGGTTCCACTTCACTTCGTCCGAGAAGATCACCTTGCCGTCGACCACGGCGGCCGCCTTGCGGTCGCTGCCCCCCAGGTCGAAGCCGATCCGGCAGCCCTCGAGGTGGCGGCCGAGCGGCCTCTGCGTCTCGCGCGCGACGGGCAGTTTCCGGGCCGCCCTCACCCGGATCGGCTCGCCGAACACGCGGCGGCCGAGGAAGTCCCAGTCGAAGGCCCGCGGGCCCTTCGCGGAGTAACAGGCCCCCAGCATCCGCGCGACCGAGTCGCAGCCGGACACCACGATCTCCGAGCCGCCCTTCTGCCATAGCAGGAACTTGACGAGCCGCTCGACGTAGGTGCGGTTGAGCGCGGAGTGAGCGGTCGTCGGGGGCAGGATGCGCGCTTGGTGGGTGAAGACGGTCCCGTCCTGTCGGACGAGAGCGAGCCCGAGCGGGACGCTCCCCCTGGTGGCCCGCACCGCGGCGGCGTAGGCGCGGTTCCAGAGGATCGCCGGCAGGAACTCCGGGTCGACGGAAGGTCGGTGGCTTACGGGAATGTCGAGGCGAACGGCCATCGGGGCACGCTAAGGGACCCGCTCCGGGGCTGTCAAGGAGCCTATAATCCACGCCGCCAATCGTCACCGCTTCCTGAGGTCCTCGATGAGCCAGGTGGAGACCGAGATCCGCGAGCAGCCGGAAGTGCTCGAGCGCCTGCTGCGCGAGGGTCGCGCAAAGGCGGAGGAGATCGCCGCCCGGATCCGCGAGCGGGCCCCGCGCTACATGGTGATCGCCGCGCGCGGCAGCTCGGACAACGCGGCGCGTTACGCGCAGTACCTGTTTGGCGCGCACAACCGGCTGCCGGTGTGCCTCGCGACGCCGTCTCTCTTCACCGTATACGGCACTGGGCCCTCGCTCGTAGGCGCACTCGTCGTGGGCGTGAGCCAGTCCGGGCGCTCGCCCGACATCGTCTCGGTGCTCGAGGCTGGGCGGCGCGACGGCTCGCTGACGGTCGCGATCACGAACGAGCCGGGCTCGCCGCTGGCCACGGCCGCCGAGCACGTGCTGCCGCTCCGCGCCGGCGCCGAGCGCGCGGTGGCGGCGACCAAGACCTACACCGCGTCGCTCGGCGCGCTCGCGATGCTGAGCGCAGCGCTCGAGGGAAGCGCAGCGCGCTGGGCCGAGCTCGGCCGCGTGGCGGCGCTGGTGAACGCGGCGATCGAGACGAACGCCGCGCTCTCCGAGAAGGTCGCCCGTTACTCGTACGCCGAGCACTTCGTGGTGGTCGGCCGCGGCTTCAACTACTCGACGGCCTTCGAGATCGCGCTCAAGATGAAAGAGACGAGCTACCTGGTGGCCGAGCCCTACTCGCCGGCCGATCTGCTGCACGGGCCCGTGGCCATGATCGACCGCAGATTCCCGGTGCTCGTCGTAGCACCCTCCGGTCGCGTGCTCGCCGATGTGGCGGCCTTCGTCGACAAGCTCGACGATCGGCACGCCGAGCTCGTCGCGATCTCGGACGACACGGCCGTGCTCGCCCGCGCGCGCGTGGGCCTGCCCCTGCCGCCCAGCATCCCCGAGTGGCTCTCGCCGCTCGTGGCCGTCGTCCCCGGCCAGCTCTGGGCCGTGGCGCTCGCCCACACCCGCGGCCGCGACCCCGACCGCCCCCGCGGCCTCAGCAAGGTCACCGAAACGCTTTAGGCTGCCGGGTCACGCTCCAACCGCTCCCATGTCTTCGCCGAGCGACCGCTTCATACGATCTCGGCCTTGACCGGGGTTGGGGGGGACGGGATAGTCCCCCCCCTGCTTCGGGTCAGTTCCAGATGAGACGCAGCCCCAGCTGGATCTCGCGGGCCGCGCGCGTTCCGGTGAGCCGGCCGAAGTTGTTGCCGGCGACCACGCAGGTCGGCGCGGTGGTCGACGGGCACGTGTTCTGGATCGAGTTGGGGTCGAACTGGGTGTGGTTGAAGGCGTTGATGAAGTCGGCGCGGAACTGCAGCCTGACGCTCGACGGCAGGTACCAGTTCTTCGACAGCGTGATGTCCCACTGGTTGACGCCCGGCAGGCGGAAGATCGCACGGCCGGTGTTGCCGAACTGGCCGTCGGCCGGGGGCGCGAAGGCGGCGGGGTTGAACCCGTAGACGAAGCCTGGCCCGCTCGCGGGGAGGTTCGCGAACGGGTCGCTGACCTGGTCGACACGGATGCCGCGCCGGCTGCCGTTGGTGTTGCCGTTGACGACGCGCGAGATCGGCGGGCCGGTCCAGAAGGTCGCGATCCCCGAGACCTGCCAGCCCTGCACGGTCGCCTTGACCAACGGGGAGCTGCTGTCCTTGAAGAACGGCAGCTCGTACACCCAGTTGGCGGTGAAGATGTGGGTGCGGTCGTTCCGCGCGAGGGCGTACTCCGCCTCGAGGTTGGTCCGGTCCTGCGGCAGGTCCACGGCATCGCGGTCGTTGGTCGCGGTCGTTTTTGCCTGGCTCAGCGTGTAGGCGATCGAGAGCGTCCCGGCCCGCCCGGCGTCGTAACGGGCCCCCACCGCCAGCGCGTGGTAGTTCGTATGCGCGGTCGTCTGGCGCATGTTGATGCCGGCGTAGCCCTGGTAGGGCCGAGCCAGGTTGACCACGCCATTCGTGGCGACGACGTCCGCCGGCAGCGGCGCGTTGATGTCCACGGGCTGGATCAGGTTGTTCCCCCGCGAGCCGATGTAGCTCAGGTCGATCACGGCGCGGCGAAGGAACTGTCGCTGCACGCCGACGTTCCACTGCAGCGTGCGGGGAAGCTCGAAGGAGTCGCTCGACGCGATGAGCGCGACCGGCGCGAGCGTGGTGCGGGTCTGGCCGGCGCCGGGGTTCGAGAGCAACGGGTTGAGGACGCTCGGGTTGGTCACGAACGGCGGGTTCACGAAGGCGTTCTGGAGGAAGATCCCGATCAGCGGCTGGTCGTAGTAGACCCCGAAGCCTCCGCGCACCAGCAGGTTGCCGTCGTTTCTGGGGTCCCACGAGAAGCCGAGGCGCGGCATGATGCGGTCCCACCGTGTCGGGTGGATGCGCCGCCCGTGGGGCGACGTCTGGCCCGCGATCACGATGCCGTTCGTGAAGTTGCCGCTCCCCGCGTTGAGCGTGGTGGCGGCGGGGCTCGACCAGGTCGGGGCGGCGGCCGCGTTGAAGCGCGAAGGAACGAAGTTCGTCAGCACGTCGTTCTGGTCGGTGACGCCCGGGTAGACCACGTAGCGCAGGCCGAAGTCGAGCGTGAGCCCCGGCTTCGCCCTCCACGAGTCCTGCAGGAAAAGCTCGTAGCGGTTCCAGCGGAACTGCGAATCGACCTCGAACTCGGGCTCGGTATAGCTGCAGTTCGCGCCGCAGAGGCCACCGCTGTTGCCGGTCAGGAAGTTCTGGAAGGCCGTGCGCCCGCCACCGGCGGCGAAGGTGAAGCTGCCCTGGGTGCCGGATGTCGAGAGCTCGTCCTTCTGCTCGATCGCCACCAGCAAGCCGCCTTTCAGGGTGTGGTTGCCGGTCTGATACGAGAGGTTGTCGGTGAAGGTGAAGTTCCGGTACTTGTTGTCGAAGAGCTGGTTCGCGCCGATCGACGAGAGGCCGCTGATGGCGACGGTCGGAACGAGGTTCTCGCGGTTCTCGGGGAAGAGCTCCGGGATCGTGAGGCCGAACTCATCCCGCCGGTTGCGGGCGTTGTCCCCGTACTCCGACTTGATCGCGTTCGCGGAGAACTGGAACGAAAACTCGTTCACCATTCGGCTGTTAATCGTCGTGGTGAGCTGGCTGACGAAGACCTGGCCCGGGACGCGGGTGAGCGTGGTGGCGATGTCGGGGATGGCGGTCCCGAAGAAGAGCCCGCCCGGCTCGGTCGTCTTGCTGAGGTCGTGCGTATAACGGGCCATCAGCCGCCAGCTCGGGTTGATGTTCCAGTCGAGGCGGACGACCTCCTGGCGGGTGTCCTGGGCGGCGGGGGCTACGCTCTGGAACTGGTTGGTGCCGGTATTGGCCGGGGGGTACGCGGCGAGGAGAGCCACTGCGTTGGGGTCGCGCAGCGCCGGTGCCACGTAGTTGGGGTTGGCCGGGTCGTTGAGCCAGGCCGCGTCGGGCACGGTTGCCACGAGGTTGGTCGGCGCGCGGTCGATGTTCCGCCACTCCACCGAGGCAAAGAACAACAGCTTGTCCTTCTTGATCGGGCCGCCGAGGGTGAAGCCGAAATTGTGGTAGTCGAGCTTTGGAGCGTTGTTCCGGACGTCCGCGACCGCGGGGGCGTCGGAGCAGGTGAAGGGTGCGGTCGGGTTCGCGGGGTCGGCGGTGCACCCCGTCTGCTTGCGGAAGAAGCTGTTCGCGTTGAGGCCGTCGTTGCGGTAGAACTCGTAGGCGGTCGCCCGGAACGTATTGGTCCCGCCCTTCGTGACGACGTTGACGATGCCACCGCCGCTGCGCGGCCACTCCGCGGCGTAGCTGGAGGTGATGATCTTGAACTCCTCGATCGACTCGAGCGTCGGGGTCGAAAGCAGCGTGACGTTCGAGCCCACGTCCACGTTCGAGGCCCCGTCCACGAACCAGTTGACGGCGTTGCGCCGCGCGCCTGCGATCGAGATGCTGACCACGTTGGTGAGGCCGATGCCGACTTCATCGGCGAGCGAGGAGCTGACGCCTGGCACGAGGGTGGCGAGCTGCACGAAGTTGCGGTTGTTGAGCGGCAGCTCCTGAAGCTGGGTCGCTCCCATCAGCGTCTGCACCGCTGGCGTCGTCTGGATCATGCTCGCCGCGGCGCTCACTTCGATCGCGGTCTCCTGCCCACCCAGGCTGAGGGTTGCGTTCACGGTGAGACGGTCGTTGACGTGCAGGTTGATACCCTTCGCCACGAAGGGCTGGAAGCCGGCGAGGCTGAAGGTCAGCTCGTACTGGCCCACGGGGAGGAACGGCACCGTGTAGCGTCCGGTGTCGGTGCTCACCACCTCCTTGGCCCAGCCCGTCCCGGTGTTCCGGGCGGTGACGCTCGCCCCGGGCACGACGGCTGCGGTCTGGTCGGTGACGGTGCCGGTGATGGTCGCGGTGATCTCCTGCGCGGAGCCGGCGGGCGCGAGCAGCGCCACGAGCGCGGCCAGCGGTGCCAAGTGTCTCGTCATGGATCCTCCTCGTTTTGGGGCCGCGGCAGCCGGCACGAGGCCGGGGTGCAGGCCAGTCTGGTCAGGCGGGTGCATTCTCACCCGAAAAGGCTGCCGCAGGCGCCGGGTTTTTTCGGCCGGCGCTGATCGACTCGCCGCTCGCTCCGCGGGAGTGACGGGGCCCGCTCCGGCAAGACGGCAGCATGCTTGTGGGAAACGCGCGACAATCCCGGTGGCGCATCGAACGCGCTGCACCGACCGGCTCGGCAGGTCGCAAGGCCCTGACTGGCGGGGCGAGGCAGAACATGAACGCGGGTCCCGGGGCTAAAGGCGACCGGATCCGGCGGCGCCTCCCGCCGACCGCCGTGTTGTGCCTCGCCTTCCTCGTGCTCGAAGCGGGCGTGGTGCCGCACCCATACGACACGTTGGCGAGCAACCTGCTCCAGCTCGGACTGGCCACAGCAGCCGCCGTCTGCTGTTTTCGAGCGGCGTCGCGGGACGCCGGGCTTGGGCGGTCCTTCTGGCTCCTGGTCGGCGCCGGCATCGGCCTGTGGGCGGTCGCCCAGGGGCTGTGGACCCTCGATCCGCTGGCGCCTGGGTCGAGACCGCTCGTGGCCATCCGCGACGTGCTCTTCGTGAGCTGCGCCGCACCCTGGATCGCCGCCTGCGTCGTCCGCCCGGATCGTCCGCGGCTCGGGGCCCTCGGCCTCGCCGAGGACGTCGGGATCGTTTCGGTGCTGGCGCTCTTCATCTACGCGTACTTCCCGGTGGCCCACCAGGCGCTCGGGGCCGCCAACCCCTACCAGGGCCAGGCTCCCGTACTCTACGACCCACAACGGCTGCTGCTGCTCGGCCTGCTGCTGTGGCTGCTGCGGGGCGCTTCGGGCGCGTGGCGGCGGCCCTACGAAGAGCTGGCCCTCGCCATGGCGGTCTTCCTCGGGGGCGGCGTGGTGGCCACCCTCGCCATCGTCGCGGGGACCTATCGCCCGGGGCTTCTCGACCTGCCGTGGGCGCTGCCGTTTCTCTGGTTCGCGCTCGCCGCGCGCGACTGGCAGCCGCAGCCAAGAGGTCCCGAGTTGGACGCCGAGGACGTCGAGGCGGCGGCCTGGCAGGCGCGAGATTGGCAGGAAGCGCGCAAGGGCAACGTCATCGCGCTGGCAGCCGTCGTGCTGGTTCCCGGCGTGCACCTGGTTGCGACGCTCGTCGGATCGGCGGACCCGGCTGTCGCCAGGCTCCGCGGCCGCATCGCGCTCGTCGGGATGCTGTTCGTAGGAATGCTGTACCTCGCCCGCCAGCTTCGAACGCTGCGCCGGGCGGAGACGACCCAGAGCGCGCGCGAGCTGCGCTTTCGCGCGCTCGTCGAGCACAGCGCCGACGCGATCGGGCTTCTGGACCGGGACGGCCGCTTCTCGTTCGTGAGCGCCTCGACCGAGCGTGTGACCGGCTACAGGCCCGACGAGCTCATGGGAACGTCCCCCTTGGCGCTCGTTCACCCGGGCGAGCTCGACCGGCTGCGGCAGGCGCTGGCAGACGTCACCTCGCGTCCCGGAACGACCGCGCAGGGGTTCGTCGGCTACCGGCACAAGGACGGGACGCTTCGGCACGGCGAGTTCGAAGCGACCAACCGGCTCCTGGACCCCGCCGTCGGTGGTGTCGTGCTGCACTTCAAAGACGTCAGCGAGAGACGCTGGGCGGAGCAGGAGCGGGAGCGCTCGCTGTCGCTGCTCGAGGCGACGCTCGAATCGACCGCCGACGGGATCCTGGTCGAAGGCCAAGCCGGGCGGGTCACGCGCTCGAGCGGGAAGCTGGCGGCGATGTGGCAAGTCCCGCGCGAGCTCTTGGAGCGGAACGACGAGCGGGCGATCTCCCGGATCGCCGACCAGCTCGAGGCGCCGGAAGCGTTCCTGGGCCGCGTGCTAAAGCTCGACGCGCAGCCGGAAGCCGAGAGCATCGACACGCTGCGCCTGCGCGACGGGCGCGCCTTCGAGCTCTACTCGCTGCCGCAGCGGCTCGCGGGAGAGGTCGTCGGCCGGGTGTGGAGCTTCCGTGACGTCAGCGAGCGCCTGCGCGCCCAGCAGGCCACGGCGCGTCTCGTCGCGATTCTCGAGGCGACACCCGATTTCGTCGGCATGGCCGACGCCTCGGGACGGCCGCTCTATGTCAACCGCGCCGGGCGCCGCATGGTCGGCCTCGGGGAAAAAGAAGCCCTCGGCGACGGGCACATCGTCCAGTTTCACTCGGCCGCCGCCGTCGCCCGCGTGCTGGAGCAGGCGATTCCCGCGGCGCTCGAGGACGGCGCCTGGAGCGGAGAGAACTCGCTCAGGCACCGCGACGGACGAGAGATCCCCGTGCTGCAGGTCTTGCTCGCCCACCGCTCGCCGGGCGGCGAGGTCGACTTCCTCTCGACCATCGCCCGCGACATCTCGGAGCGGAAGCGCGCCGAGGCCGAGCTTCGCCGCGTGGAGACCATGGCCGCGCTCGGCTCGCTCGTCGCCGGCGTCGCGCACGAGGTCCGCAACCCGCTGTTCGGGATGAGCTCCACGCTCGACGCCTTCGAAGCCCGCTTCGATGCGGAGCCGGATCACGGCAATTTCGTGCAGCTTCTGCGGGATCAGCTCGATCGGCTGAGCGGCCTGATGAACGACCTGCTCGAGTACGGCAAGCCCTCCGACCCCGAGCTCGCCGAGGGCGAGCTGGCGGAGGTCGTGAGCGAAGCCGCGGACGCCTGCGCCCCGCTCGCCGCGCGTGCCGGGGTCGCCCTCGAGAACCGGGTCTCGGCGGACCTGCCCGCCTTGCGCCGGGACCGGAAGCGGCTCGTACAGGTGTTTCGCCATCTCGTCGAGAACGCCGTCCAGCACTCCCCCGAAGGCGGCACCGTAAGGCTCGCGGCCGAGCTCGTTCGCCGCGACGCCGCCGACTGGATCGAGTGCGCGATCGACGATTCCGGGCCCGGCTTCCCCGAAAAGGACCTGTCTCGCGTGTTCGAGCCGTTCTTCACGCGCCGCCAGGGCGGCACCGGGCTCGGGCTCGCCATCGCGCACCGGATCGTGGCGGCCCACGGCGGCACGCTCGCCGCGCACAACCGCCCCGGGGGCGGCGCCGCTGTTCGAGTCCTGTTGCCCGCGGCGACCACGCCAGGGGAGATTCGGTGACGGGCGACCGGCGGGCTCCGGGCAGGACCGGCGTGCTCGCGACCGCAGCCGTCGTGGCGTTCCTGGCGCTTCTCGAGATCCGGCTGCTGCCCCCCGAGGTCGCCCAGCGGGCGAGCGACCTCGCGCAGGCCGTCCTGGCGGGTGTCGCCGCCGCCTTCAGCTTCTCGCGCGCCCGTCGCGGGCCCGGCGTCGCGAGCGGGTTCTGGGCCCTCATCGGCCTCGGTTGCTTGAGCTGGGCGGGCGGGCAGGCCTTCTGGGTGACACGCGGAGCCCCCCTCTCCGTGGAGGCCCTCTACCCAGACGCCGACGTGCTGTTCACGGCGTCGACGGCCTTTTTCGTCGTCGCCTTCGTGGTGCGGCCCGACCGGGGCTGGTCGGGCCGGCTGGCGCCGGCGATCGACGTGGCGGTGCTCGCCATCACGGTGCTGTACCTGTTCGCGCAGACGGCGCTCGTCCACCTGCTGGTGGGCGACGTTCTCGCCTACGAGCTTGCATCGACGCGCTTCTTCGACTTCCGGGGGCTGGCCCTGCTGCTCACGATACTGTGGGCGCTCGGGACGGGCGCGCCGCCCTGGAAGCGCATGTATCAGGACCTGGCGCCCGCCTTCCTGCTGCTCCAGATCGGCACCGTCGTCACCAACCATGCCTTCGAGCCGGGCGCCGCCGTGCCCTACCACCCCGGTTTCTACGACCTGCCCTGGACGCTTCCCTTCGTGTGGATAGCGCTCGTCGCCGCTCGACCGCCCAGTGCCTTGCCCGCGGAGGTCGCGCCGCCGGCGCGCGCGACCGGCTGGGCGCGGACGCGGCGTGCCACAGGAGTGGCGTTCGTGGCGGTCGTGTCGTTCCCGATCGTCCAGATCCTCCTGACGGTCGGCGAAACGGCGGACCCCGGGATCGAGCGCTTGCGCGCCGGCTTCGCGCTCGCGGGCATGCTGCTGGTGGCCGCGCTCTACCTACTGCGGCAACTGTTCGTGATGCGCGAGACGGAAGCGACGCTCCGCGAGGGCGAGGAGCGCTTCCGTGCCCTGCTCGAGAGCGGCGGGGACGTCGTCGGCGTCTACGCAAAGGACCTGCGCGTCCGCTACGTCAGCGGCAGCCTCACGCGCGTCACCGGCTACCGGCCCGAGCACCGGGTCGGCAGGCTCGGCATCGATTTCGTCCATCCCGACGACAGCGAGCGGGTCAAAGCCGACGTCGCCGCGTGTCTCGCGGCGGCCGGCCGACCCGTGCGGACCGGATTCCGCGCCCGCAGGAGCGACGGCGCGTGGCGCGACCTCGAGGCGGACATCGTCGACCGCACCTTTGAGCCGGCCGTGCGCGGGATCGTCGCCAACTTCCGCGACGTGACGGAGAGGCGGCGCGCGGAGGCGGCGCGCGAGCGGGCGGTGTCGCTGCTCGAGGCGACGCTCGAGTCGACCGCCGACGGCCTACTGGTGGTCGACGCCAGCGGCAGAATCGAGCGCTTCAACCAGAAGTTCTCCGCCATGTGGCGCCTCCCGGCGGACGTGCTCGCCCCGCGCGACGAGCGGGCGCTCGGCTTCGTCCTCGATCAGCTCCAGGAGCCGGCCGCGTTCCTCGCCCGCGTGCACAAGCTCTACGCGCAACCGGAGGCCGAGAGCTTCGACGTGCTGCGCCTGCGCGACGGGCGCGTGTTCGAGCGCTACTCGCTGCCGCAGCGGCTCGCGGGCGAGGTGGTCGGCAGGGTCTGGAGCTTCCGCGACGTCAGCGAGCGAGCGCACGCCGAAGAGGCCATGGCCCGGCTCGTCGCGATCATCGAGGCCACCCCCGACCTCGTCGCCACGGCGGACGCCTCGGGTCGGCCGCTTTACGTCAACCGCGCCGGACGCCGCATGCTCGGCCTCGAGGACGCTGCGCCGCTTCTCGACCCGCACGTCGCGAGCTACTACCCGCCGGCCGACGCAGACCGCCTGGTCCAGGAGGCGATTCCCGCGGCCCTGCGCGACGGTTCCTGGAGCGGAGAGCTCGCGCTCCGGCGCGCGGACGGCGGCCGGGTGCCGGTGCTCCAGGTGATCCTGGCCCACCGCTCGCCGGGCGGCGAGATCGATTTCCTCTCGACGATCGCCCGCGACATCTCGGAGCGGAAGCAGGCCGAGGAGGAGCTGCGCCGCAGCCAGACCATGGCCCCGCTCGGCTCACTCGTCGCCGGCGTCGCGCACGAGGTCCGCGAGCCTCTGTTCGGCATCGCCTCGACGCTCAACGAGCTCGAAGCCCGCTTCAGGGAGCGGGAGGACCAACGTCCCTACGCCCGCGTCTTCCGCGAGCAGCTCGACCGCTTGACGGCCCTGATGAACGACCTGCTCGAGTACGGCAAGCCCGCGAGCCTCGACCTCGAGCACGGCTCGCTCCAGGAGGTCGTCGTCCAGGCGCTCGCCGCCTGTTCGCCGCTCGCCGAGCGCGCCCATGTCGCGGTGGAGAGCCGACTGACCCCGGGCCTGCCCCCGCTGCGAATGGATCCGAAGCGGCTCGCGCAGGTCTTTCGCAACCTCGTCGAGAACGGCGTGCAGCACTCGCCTGCCGGAGGCAGGGTCAGGATCGGGGCCGGGCTCGTCGAGCGCAGGGGCGGGCCGTGGGTCGAATGCGCGATCGAGGACACAGGGCCCGGCTTTCGGGGCGACGACCTGCCCCGGGTGTTCGAGCCGTTCTTCAGCCGCCGCCACGGCGGCACGGGGCTCGGGCTGTCGATCGTGTATCGGATCGTCACGGACCACGGCGGCACCGTGGTCGCTGGCAACGGCGCCGCAGGCGGCGCCCGCGTGACCGTCAGCCTGCCCGTCGCGCGCTAGGGCAGGCGCCTCGCGGGCCCGCACGGGCGACGCGCCGAGCGAATCCTGGACGGCCCCGTCACGGGCGCGCGCCCACGGCGCCGACGATGGCGCGGAAGCGCGGCAGCTCGCGAAGCGGCTCGAGCGCCGGCTCGAGCGCCGCGCGGGCAGCGCTGAGCCGGGGCCGCCTTGCGGCGGCCCGCTCCAGACAGTCGAGCGCCAGGTCGTGCTCGCCGCGGAGCGCGTGGGCGCACGCGACGTAGTAGGGGCTGACAGCGTCGTCGACTCCGCTGCGCAAGCGGCGCTCGTAGGCCTCGATCGCCAGATCGAGGGCGGCCCGGCCCGCGCCCTGCTCGCCGAGTCGCAGCTGGGCCTCGCCGATCCGCTGGTGCAACTCGATGAAGATCCGCCCCCGCAGCGCGTGGTCGACGCTTCGCAGGAACTCCAGCTCCTGCGCGTACTCCGCGAGGGCGTCGCGCTCACGTCCCTGCAGCGCCGCGATGTGGCCGAGACGCATGCGCGAGCCGATGATGATCATCCCGGCCCGCCCGGAGAGGAAGGCCTGCTGCAGCTCGGCGGCGCGGCGCGCGGCAGCCTCGGCCTTCGGGAAGTCGCGCAGCAGCGTCGCGCAGTGGGCGAGCTGAAGCGCGCTCCAGCCCGCGCGCGGGTTGAGCGCGAGGGCGCGCTCGTAGGCGACGACCGCCTGCGCGAAATCGCCGCGCAGGATGAAGTGCACGCGGCCGATGCCCGACTGCGCCGAGGCGTCCATCGGATTGAGGCTCAAGGCCAGCTCGAACGCGGCGAGCGCCTCCTGGTCGCGGCCGAGCGTCGTG
>Ga0247727_10013489_pt1 | contig 13766 bp, 8 predicted proteins | sample WisWelCaveWW1625_FD_202498 | JGI IMG/M metagenome (GOLD analysis project Ga0247727, IMG submission 202498) | Biofilm microbial communities from Wishing Well Cave, Virginia, United States - WW16-25 | ecosystem: Environmental > Aquatic > Deep subsurface > Groundwater > Cave microbial mat | place... | reverse complement strand
TTCGGGCACGCTCCACACCGTGATGCGATCCAGGTCGAAGTCGAGGGCATAGCCTTTGACGCGCCAGTGCGCAAATTCGACCTGGCCCGAGCCGTTGACGCGTCCGCCTCCCGTGTTGCCATTCAACGACGTGAAGGTCAGCTTCCCGCCGCCGAATTCACCGGTCGCGTTGACATCACGATAGATTTCCTCGAGATCGCGCAGCATGAACGACGCACCGAACACGCCGACGGCGCCGCCCAATTCCGGCTTCGCGACGCTGCCGGCGACGGTCAGCGTGGCTTCGATCTCGCCGCGGGGCAAGCCGCCGGGCGGCGACTCGAACAGGTCCACGAAGCGCTCGAGTACCGTGAACGAGCTGCGCGGCAAGACGACACGACCGCTCAAGGGCTGGTCGCGCAAGATCTCCGGGCGTTGCGTCAAGTCGGCGCGCACCGGCAGGCTACCGTTGGCGTGTAGCGTTTGCTCGCCGCTCACCACCGCGAGGTCACGGATCACGAGCTGCCCGGCCTCGATTGCCAAGTCGAAGCCGATGTGGCCCATGGCCTTGCCGCCAAGCTTCAAGTCGTCGATGCTGCCGCGCGCGGTCGCGCGCGGATCGCCGACGGTGCCGCTCACCTCGACCGCGCCGTCGAGGCGAGCCCGCCAGTCTGGCGGCTTCATTGCAGCCGCACGCGCTTGCCAGACGCGTTCGAGCGCCAGACCATCCAAACGCAGCGCACCGACGATTGATTCGTTGACGAGATCGGCGCGGACGCGCGCCGCTTGCGCCCGGCGATCGAGCGCCGGCAACCAACCGACGCGTACGGTTCCATCCAGCGTCCCGTGCGGGGACACGAGTCGCAGGTGCTCGATCACGGTGGCCTGCGGTGTACTGCCGACGCGGACCGCGAGTGTGTCGAATGGCAGGCCGTTCCATGCTCCGGCCACTGCCAACATTTCGCCCGCGACTTGGGCGCGGTCGAGATTGCCGTGCGCCGCGATCCAACCGGAGGCGCTGCCATGCGCCGTATGCGGCAGGTGCAGTGCGCGCGCCAAGAAGTCGAGATCCATCTTGGAGACGGCGGCACGCGCCGCGACCGTGCGCGCTGCCAAGTCGAGGTCGCCGTCCAAGCGCAGACTGCCGCCACGCGTCGTGAGCCGCAGGGAATCCACGTGCACGGCACGCCCTCGGACCCATACGGCGGCGGGATCCTCGACGCGGATTTCATTGCTGCCGAATTGCAGGAGCGCGGTTTCGAGCTGGCAGAACGTCGTAGCCGCGCGCGCTCCCATCCAATCGTGCGCTCGCGGCTGCACGGTCGCGACCAGCGCGACCAGCGTGTCCCCGGCGCCGGCCTGGCTGCGGGTCAAGTGGAGGATGCCGTCACGCCAGGCGAAGTCGGCACCGAGATCCCGCAGTGCGATGTTTTCAAAGGCAATGGTATCGGCACGCAATTCGGCGACGAAGTTCAGGTTGCGTCGCAAGTTCTCGCCCCACAACGCCAGCGTCCCTTGCCGCAAACGCGCGCCTTCGTAGCGGATCGAATCGAACGCGACGTCGGCTTCGATCGACGGCGCCGCCTTGCTGCCGAAGACGCGCCCGCGCGCGGTTGCATCGCCGCTCGGCCCGGTCGTTCCAGCCGCGCGCAGGATGCCGCCCAGGTCGCCGGTTTCGGCCTCGAACTCGACCGCCAGCCCCTGTTCCGACGCCGTGCCCCGCAGGTTGGCGCTGCCGAGCGCGGTCTCGATACGAGCGTTGTCGATGCGCCATTCCTTGCCGAGGCCCGCGAGACGCACTTGCGCGCGCTCGACGCGCACACCGCGCACCGTGCTGGCGCCGAGATCGGTGACGATGCGGAGCGAATCGCTCGCGTGCGCGCGCGACACCGACACCGCGCCACTCAAACGATGCTCGGGCCAAGCTGCAGCTCCCGGCCACAAACGCCGCACGTCGACGTCGACCAGGTTGGCGGTGGCGCGCACGGCCTCGCCCTGGAACTCGCCCTCGACTTCGAGCTGCTGTCCATCGACGCGACCGGCGGCATGCCGCACGACCACGCGTTCGCCGTCCTGCACGACATCGAAAGCGACGTCTTCCAGAGCGTGCCCGTCGAGGGTGCCGGTCAATTTGCCTTCCACTCGTAGTCGGCTGTCGCTCCAGCGCACCGAAACTGGACCCGTGAGCGCGCCCGCCTTGATCGGCAGCTTCACGAATCGCGCGACATCGGTGACGGCGAGCGGATTCCATTCCGACGTCGCGGTGACCCGCCGCTCTTCCAAGGCATAGGTCCCGCGGGTCGCGATCGCACTCGACCCGGTGACTAGCTGCAGCACATCGACGTGGAGTGAATCGCCTTCCCAGGTCGCGGCACCGCTCGATCGCGTCACGCGCAACGTGTCCGCTCCCAGCACCGCCTGCGCGTTGCGTAACTCGATCTGCACGCGCTCCGGTTTCGATTCGAGGCCCAGGTGCGCTTCGACTTCCTGGGCCACCAGACGACCATTGCGGATGAAGCTGCCTCGATGGATCACGAGATCCTCGATGGCGATGCGCGGGAAACCGCCGCGCTCCGCACTCACGCCGCCGCCAAACATGGGCAGGACATCCAAGTTAACCCGCGGGCGATCCAGCCGCAACGTTGCGATGCGCACTTCGCCGCGCAAGATGCGAAGCGGACGGCGCACCTGCACGCGTAGAGCGTCCGCTTGCAGCACGACGCGACTGCTGTCGTCGGCCGCGACCAGGCGTGGATGATGCAGCGCCAGCGTCCCCGCCAGCGTCCCCGCGACGCCGTCCAATTCGAGCCGCAAGCCGTGCTGCCGTAACAGATTCTCGGTCAGTTGCCGCGACACTTGATTGGGTACGACGGAGGTCTGATTCCACAGGAACCACACCACCGCCGTCGCGACGGCGAAGGCGCTGAACGTGACCACATGCCGGCGTCGTACTCGCATGTCAGAACGTGTGCCCCAATCCAAGATGAAACTGCCGCCTGCCGTTGCGCTTCAGCGGCACGCCCATGTCGAGCCGCACCGGCCCGAACGGGGTCGGATAGCGCAGTCCGAACCCACAGCCGTAGCGCATGTCCTCGGTCCCGGTGTACGAGCGTTCGAAGCGCGGTCCTTTGGGTGCATCGAGGAAGGCATGGACATCCTCCCAAACATTGCCGACATCCAAGAACCAGGCGGCGTCCAATTTCCAGCGCCTGAGCAACGGCAGCGCGGTGCGCAACTCGACGTTGGCGATGGCCAGAACCGTGCCGGCCTGCTGGCTCAACGTGTCCACCTGGGCGATGTCGTCCATGTCGCTGAGCCGCACGGTGACGCCGGGCCCCAGCGACGTCTCGGAAAAGCCGCGGATGGTGCTGCTGCCGCCACCCTGGAAGAGAAACTCGAACGGCACGCCGTGGATTCCAATCGTGGACGCATCGCCGCTGCGGCTGCGCCCGAAGGATTCGACCCAGCCGGCGCGCACGCCGACGGCCAGCACCATGCTGCCGAGGGCTCGATAGCGAAAGAGGGCGCCCGTCAAGCGGGTGAAATGGTTGTCGCCCCCGAAGCCGGCGCGCTGCGCCGTCAGCGTCCGGAATTCACCGCGCCGCGGATTGAACAGGTTGTCGGAGCTGTTGCGAATGATGCTCGTGGTAACGGCGCGAGTCCCGAGCTGGTCCTCCGGAACATCGGGCTCATCGATCGAGGTGCTGGTGAAGGCCGCACTGACGCCGCCCGAGACGTTGGTGAACTTCCCGGTCTTGAGCGATGGCTGCATTTCGAATTCCAGCTTGCGCAACTGCACGTCGTCCTCGGGTTTGTCGATCGTAAAGGCGATCTGAGGCGCAAACCGCACTTGGGTGCCGAACAAATGCGGCTGCGTGTACTGGACCTTCTGTTCGGCGAAGTAGTTGTTTCCCTGCGTTTCCAGGTCGTACGCCAGCGTGCTGCGCACTTCGAGTGCATGGCCACGGCCGAAGAGATTGCGATGCCCCCAGGCGGCGGTGGCTCGAGCTTCGATGACGTCGCGCCGCCCGATACCGAGCGAGCTCTCCACGAACGCCATCGAGCGCTCGGTAACCTGTACGGAGAGATCCACCGTCCTATCCTCGATGTCGAGCCTTTGTTCGAGAATGCTGACGCTGCGAAAAAGACCGGTGCCATAGAGATTCTGCTGGCTCTCGAGCACGCGTGCATGCGAGTAGGTCTCGCCCGGCTCGAAGCGCAGCTCGCGCCGGATGAGTTGCTGCTGCGTCTCGATGTTGCCGGTGATGCTGACCGCGCGCACGGTGAACACCGGCCCCGGACGCATGTTGTACAGGATGCGCACCCCGGTCGAATCGGGCGCGATGAGCAAACTGTCGTGTACCGAGGCGGTCAAATAGCCGCGGCCCAGGAAGGCCAAGCGCAGGACGCGGGTCGCCCGCCCGCGCAGCGCGGCATTGAAGGGGAAGGGATCGCCGACCCGCATCGGGGTGATGTTGCGCAGTTCCTCCAAGGTGAAAACCGGCTGCGGCAGGAATCGCACCTCGCGGATGAGCGTGAGCGGGCCCTCGCGGATGCCGACGTGCAGGTACACCGCGTTCCCGCCGGCGATCGCGACGGCGCTGTCGAGCCGCGCGTCGACACCCGCGTAGCCCTCGCGCTCGTAGTAGGCCTCGATGCGCCGCAAGACTTTGTCGAAGGCGTTGCGGCGAAAGCGCGGGCGCGGGCGCAGCGGGTGCCGCAGGGTCGGGAACTGCAACAGCGTCTGATCGAGCAACGCGTCGTTCGACACGTGCTCGTTGCCTTGGAATTCGATCGATTGAATGGCTGGAAGATCGCGCTGGAGGTCCTGTGCGCGCACCGGAAGCGCCGCGAGGCCGAGCCCGCATGCGACCCTGGTCCATACCCGACGCCACCCGTGCACTGCCACGGACCCCCACCCTCCTCGTGCCGGGCAGCTCTTCGCAGGGCTGGCCGTTGCCCGGTGGTACACTACGGGATCGTTTCGCGAGCCAGCAACGCGTTTCCGGAGCCCGCCAACTTGCCCAAGTCCTTCCCACGACGATTCTTGCAAGCCGCTGCCGGGATGGCGGCGGTGTTCTGTGCGTGCGAGCCCACGGGGTCGAAGGTCGCATCCTTGCGTCGGGACGAGAGAATCTTGGTGGATGCCTACGTGCGGCTCACCGTCTTGGAACATCGTCGCGGGGAGGCAGTGCCGGAATCGGTCAACGCCGCCTTCGATCGGCTGGCGCAGAGTCTCGATTCCACCGCCGTGCGGCGTGCGCTGGTGGGACTCGAAGCAGATCCGCGCCGCTGGGAATCCGTCTACGACGCGATCGTGCGCGAGTTCCAACGTCTCGAGAACAGCACGACACCGCCCTCGCTTGTGAATCCACGTCCCGGCGTACCGGAGCCGTGATGGCGAGGTCGATGTAGCGGTGACGATCGGAGGTACGGCAGTGATCGCCGTCTGGTTCGTGCTTGCGCTCGTGACGCCCGCGCTCGCGAGCGCGGCTCCACCCGCGACGCTCACGCGCGGCTCCTGGAACATCGCCGAGAGTCAACCCATCCTCGACAAGACGCTCACGATTCGATTGGCGCCCGATCTCTCGGGACTCGATGCCAACGAGCGCGCCGCGGTGGATCGGCTGTTGGAAGTCGGTGCCATCTTCCAAGAACTGTATGAGCTGTCGCGCCATCCGCAAGCGCTCGAGGCGCATCGAGATTTGGTCGCGCTCGACGCGAAGCTGGGATCACCGCCTGCGACGCGCAACCTGCTGCAACTGTATCGGCTCTTTCAGGGACCGATCGCGACCACGCTCGACAACCGGCGCTTGCCGTTCTTGCCGGTTGATTCCATCGCGCCGGGCAAGAATGTGTATCCATGGCGGGCCACGAAGACGGAACTCGACGCGTGGATGGCGGCGCATCCTGAATCGCGTGAATCGCTTCTGCACCCGCGCACAGTTGTGCTGCGCACCGAGGCCGCCACGGTGCGCACGAGCGTCGCGGTGCTGCGACAGCATCCGGTGCTCGACGTCCTGCACCCGGGCTTGCGGGCGCGACTCGAGGCGTTGAAACCCGCACCGCGCGGCGGAACCGCCTTCCATGCGGTGCCATATGCGATCGCGTATGCACCGCAAACGATGCGGGCGCAGGCGCTGTTGCAGGAAGCGGCGGCACTGGTGCAAGCCACTGACCCCGACTTCGCCCGCACCTTGCGGCATCGTGCCCGTGATCTGCTCGCCAACGACTACGAGGCCGGCGATGCCTACTGGGTGACCGGGCGCTACGGTAACCTGGACGCCGCAATCGGTGCCTACGAGTCGTACGACGACGAGTTGTACGGCACCAAGGTCTTCTACGGGCTGAGCCTGATGCTGCGTGATCGCGCCCGCAGCGACGCTCTACGCAACGCCGTGCAAGGCATTCAAGCGATCGAGAACGCGCTGCCCTCGCCGCGTCACAAGAAGGTGCGCGAGGATATTCCAGTGGGCGTGTACCAGATCATCGCCGACTTCGGACAAGCGCGCGGCACCAACACGGCGACGATCCTGCCGAACGAGAGCCACACCGCGCGCCGCTTCGGACGCACGATCCTGATGCGGCACGACATCTTGACCCACCCCGACCTGGTGGCGGCATCACGGGTGCAGTGGGAGGCCGCGATGGCGCCGCCCTTCCACCCCGACTTCACCACCGACGGCGGTTTCCAGCGCACGCTGTGGCACGAGATCGGCCACTACTTGGGCGTCGATCGCGATGCGCGCGGGCGCGAGTTGGACGAAGCTCTCGAGGAAAACTCACCGACTTTGGAAGAGATGAAGGCGGATCTCGTCGCCCTGTTCGCCGCGCCCGCGCTGCGCAAGAGCGGCTACTACGACGACGCCGGCCTGCGTGCCGTGTACGCGAGCGGCATCTTGCGCACGCTGCAGAAGGTGACGCCGCGGCGCGATCAGCCGTACCAAACCATGCAGCTCATGCAGATGAATTACTTTCTCGCCAACGGCTTGCTGCGTTTCGATGCCGATGCCGTCCGCCTGCACGTGGACTACGCGCGCTACCACCGGGTCGCGTCCGAACTCCTACGCGAAGTCCTCGCCCTGCAGGATGCCGGCGACAAAGCCGCCGCCGATCGCTTCATCGAGCGCTGGACGAACTGGGACGACGACCTGCACGGCGCGCTCGGGCGCGCCATGCGCGCCACCGAGGCGTCCCGCTTCCGCCTGGTCCGCTATGCCGTCCTGGGCGAGTAGATCAGCGCACGCCTTCATCGGTCGGTGAGTAGCAGCCGCCGCGTACCGGACGGGCACAGCGCGGAATCGTCGATTGCCAGTGCGTCGGGTGGTGCGCGAGGTCGTCGGGGTAAAGATCCTGCCGCCACGCGTACCACGACACGTACTCGACTCCGAGCCGGCGTAACCCGCAACTCCAGTCTTGCAGCTCCGACGGCGTCGGGAAGTATTGCCCAGCGGTTTGCGACGAGAAGGCTTGCCCCAGCACCACCGGCGTTGCGGGCCCCATCTTCGTCTGCACGAACTGGATTTCGTTGGCGATGCGATCCAAGGACGCTTGCCGCGTGTAGCCGCGCACGACATCGAATGGATAAGACCAGATGCCGACGTAGTCCGCGATCTGCGTCTGATCCGCGTACTTGGTGTCGATGCAATCGTTCTGTTGCCACCACTCTCCCCCCGGCGCCCAGCTCGAGGGCAGATCGAGGTCGTGATACACCTTGGCGCTCGACCAGATGTCACGGATGGCGCTACGCAATCGCTTCAGATCCTTGGCGCTGTAGTAGCCGCACGGATACGTGGCGTCGCCGCTTTGGGCGGTCCAATAGGGCTCGTTGAAACCCCACACCGCCATGACTTGCTGCGGGTGCGCCTTCAGGTACAGGAGGAAATCGATTCCATAGTCGTCGATGCGCCAGGTGCCGTTCGCCCGTCGGCGGTACGGGTTGGGCCACACCCCGATGACGAGTTTCAACCCTTCGCGTGCCGCGGCGTCCAGTGTCGCCGCCCACTGCGTCGGGTCATCGGCCGGCACCGTGACGACGGCGAACGTGTAGCCGAGTTCGCGCAGGTCGGCGAAATCGGATGGTTCCGCCCAATGCGTCCCCATCTTCATGGGCACGTCGGCGACGGGAGGGTTCCGATCGACTTCGACCGACAGAACCACCAGTGGCAAGGCCATCAGGCTCCAGCACGCGATGCGTCGAGATCTCGACAGGGTTCCCAACTCCTTCACGCCGACTCGCGGGCGATGGACGGTGCAATTGCGGTGGGGTTGCGACGATGGACCGGGCTCGCAACCAGCCGGTCGTACACCACGATGTTCTCGTGCACCATGCGTTCCTCCCCGAAGAGCGACGCGGCGCGGCGGCGTGCGGCTTCCCCCATGCGCGTTCGCGCGCCGGCATCGGCGAGCACCGCGCACAGCGCCCCCGCCAGCGCCTCCGGATCGGCGGGCGCGACCAACAGGCCGGTGTCGCCGTGGGTCACGACTTCTGCATTCCCGGTGATCGTGCATGCGACCGCGGGACGCCCTGCCGCCGCCGCCTCGAGCAGCGCGATCGACAATCCTTCGCGCTCCGACGGCTGCACGAAAACATCGAAAGCGGCGAGCAAGGCCGGAATGTCGCGTCGAAATCCCAGGAAGTGCACCCGCGAGGCCACGCCCGCGCGGTCGCACTCGGCGCGCAGCTCGGCTTCCATCGGCCCATCGCCGCAGAGGAGAAGTTGCGCCTGCGGATGCGCCTCGAACACTGCCGGCAAGGCCCGCAACAAGAATTCGAAGCCTTTGTACGGCGCCAAGCGTCCGACCGCACCCAAGAGCAAGTCGTTCGGACCGAAACCGAGCGCCGCACGCGCCGCGGCACCGTCGGCGGCGGCGAAGGGACGGAGGTCGATGCCGTTCAGCGCCGTCGTCATGCGCGCTGCGACATCCACGCCGGCCCCGATGGCGCCCTGACGATGCTCCTCGCTGACCGTAATGATGTGATCGCCGAAGCGGGCCGCGAAGCGCTCGAGCGCGACATAGAACGTGCGCCGCGGTCCATGCGGCATGTGATTGAAGAAGAAGGCGTGCGCGTGATACACGACGTGCGGCACACGGGCAGCGCGTGCCGCGAGTCGCCCCAAGAAGCCGCCCTTCGAGGTGTGCGTCGCCACCAGGTCGAACTTCTCGCGCCGGCACAATTGGAACAAATGCACCAGGGGCACCACGTCGAGGGGTTGGATGCTTCGCCGCCAGAGCGGCGACTGCACGATCTTCGCACCCGCCTCGCGAAAGCGCGTCGCGTTCGATTCGTCGTTGCACAACACCCAGACTTCATCACCGCGCTCGATCAGCGTGCGCGTGATCGCCATGACGACGACCGAGCCGCCGCCCCATGCGCCGCCACACAGCACTTGCAGGATCTTCATCACGCCACCTCCAAGCTGGCCGCAGGTCGTGCAACGGCGCTTCCGCGCGGCGCCGAGCCGCGCACGACCGCATCGACATACTCGAGGCGCTGATCCTGCGGCCGCAGGCGCCGCAAGCCCTGCACCAGAACGCGCGCTGGCACGCTCCCGAACACCGGGCCGAGCGCCGGATGCAGTTGGATGACCGCGTTGCGCGGCACGAACTCGTATCCCAGCTCCAGCTTGTAGGAGTGCAACCCTTCGCCGGAAACCAAGGAGGCGAGGCCGTACGACATGCCGATCGCGTCTGGTGCTTGCAGCGCTTCGCGGGTCACGAAGAAGCTCAGCGCGTGATTCGGGTAGTGATCGAGGAGATCGGTGCGCGACATCTGGTGCAGGAGGTGCGTCCAACCGTCGGCACGATACAGAATGTTGTAAGCGGCCAAGCGGCCGTCCACGAGGGCTCCCATCGCGCGGACCTCGGAGGCGAGGCGCACCGCTTCCACCAAGCGCATCCAGGGGCGCGGCTCGCCGAACTCCGGATCCCAACGACCCTGCCGGCGCATCGTGTCGAGGTTGAGTTGCAACCCCTGGGTGAGAAGTTCCTTGGCCTCGAGCGGCCGGATCTCGCAACGGCGTAATCCGCCGCGCACCTTGGTGCGTTGTCGCGGTCGCACGCTGGGGAAATCGTAGCTCGCGTCCCGACACACATAGAGACCGCTGCTCAAACCGGCGCGCTTCAGTGATGGATAGCGCACTCCGCTCGCGCGCGTTTGGCGCAGCATGTCGGCGACGGCTTCGGCGTCGGGATCGGGCGTCAGGTGATACGGCAGGCTCATCAGCATGCGGCCCGGAACACCGTGCCAGTAGGTGCCCGCGGCTTCGACGATGGTGCGGCCGCGCCGCGCCATGAACTCCGCCAAGCCCGCACCGGGAATCGACATCAGCGTATCGCCTCCAGGTTCGCGACGGGCGCGGGCGCCGCGTCGCCGGTGATGCCCTCACAGCGGTCCACGATCTCGTCCATGCTCAAGACCTCGATGTCCCCCGCGGCGCGCCAGCGATCCAACTCTTCCAGCATGCGTTCGAAGAGCGGCAGGGCTTCCGGCGACTCCGCCAGGTTTTCAGGATGAAAGCTGAGATGAAAGATGCGGCGCGTGCGTGCCGCCGCTTCCAAGCCGCGGCGAAAACGCTCGAGCCGGGTGCGCAGCGGAACGATGCGGGCGCGCGCGCGTCCCATCGGGTAGATCGACGCGGATGCCGGCACGTTCCAGAAGCCAGGCAGGACTTCCACCGGCAAGATCGGCACCGGCGTCAACTGGCCGAGTTCTTCCAAGACGCGCAGTGCCGGGCTCGCGTGTCGCAGCGCCATGTTCTCGGATGCGAGCGGCGCGCGGCCGCGATAGCTGCGCAAGCCGGCGTCGCGCAACACCGGCAAGTGCGCTTCCAGATCGCGCGGGAAAACGAACGAGCGCGGTCGGATGCCGATCTCCGCGTGCGCCTGCATGCCGGCCGCGAGTTCGCGCCGCGCCACGTCCGCAGTGCATTCCGGGTGCTGCCAGAAGAGATGCGTCAGGCCGCCGTGCATGCCGATTTCCTGCTGTGGCAGCGCATCGCGCAGCCGCAGCACGAACGCGCGGTCGTACCACAAGGGCTGACTGCGTCCATCGCCGGCGGGAACCGTCGCGGTCCATGACGCCGGCAATCCCGTCATCCGCGCGTCGGCGGCGCCGGTGCAGGACTCCAGTCCCAGCGCGCCCACGACATCCCAGGTCGCGCGCACCCGGGCTGAGGTCAGCGCCGCCAAGAGACGATCGTGGATTTCGACCGCGATCGGATAACGCTCCATGAACGTGCGCTCGTCCAGCAGATCGAAATGCCCCCACAAGCGCTCGGTATCGATCGAGAGCGTCATGACGCCACGCGCGAGCGGCGAACCGGGTTTCGAGAACGTTTGCATCGTTTCCCTCATCGCACGCAGCCTGGGGGTGTCGCGGCTGCAAAGTGATCGTTCAGGTCGCATGACGCACCGCTCTCAAGAGCGAGAATCGGTTTTCGTACAGGAAGAAAACGGGTGAATACAACACCAGGAACAGCACCATCGCGACGGCGAGCCGCAGCGGCGCCGGCAGGAGCCACTCGCCCGCCAAAGCGCCGACACCTGCATGCAACGTGATGGCGATCGCGAGCGGCATGGTGAGGGTCGCGATGAAGCGCACGATCGCGCGCGCGTCCGCGCCGCAGCTCGCGCGCGCCAGCACCAGTTCGCCGACCGACAAGAGCGCCAGGGTTCCAACCGTCGTCCACGCCGCCCCCTCGATGCCGAAACCAGCACGCAGCCCGACGAATTGGGCCACGGCCGCCAGCGGAATCAGCAACCGAAAGAAACGCAGCACTTTTGGAATACGATCGGCAGCGACGAAGAACGAACTCAAGCTGGCGTGCAAGGCGACGAAGAACACCGCCCAGACGGTGATTTCCGCCGCCTTGATTCCCGCCGTGTATTGCGGCATGGCCATCCGCACCAGATCACCGATCACGAACGCGCCGAGCGCCAGCGCCGGCGGCAGCAAGTACGCGAACAGTCGTGCCGGCGCCTCGTAGAACTGCGCCACCGCCCGGTGCGAGCCGGTGCGCCCGAACTCGCGCATCAGATGGGGCGACACCACCTGCGCCACACCCTTGCGTGCCACGACCGTCGACAGATCCATCACCAGCAGGCTGATGCCGTAGGTCCCCACCGCCACCGGTCCCAGAACGATCGCGATGCAGATCACATCGAGCCGGCGCAGTAGCTCGAAGGCGGCTTCGGTGAGCGAATAGGGAAACCCGATCCGTACCAGCGCGCGGAAATGCGCCGCGTGGAAGCGCAGGCGAAAACGGAACGGTAGTTTTGCAATCAGATAGATCGTCGCCGCGATCGTGACCGCGGTCGCCGCCAATCCCATGCCGGCGAGACCGAAGGCCATGACGCCCACCACCACCAGCACCGCGTCGCCGCCCGAGCGCCACAAGGTCTCGCGATTCCGCAGTGCGAAGTTCTGGCGGGTGGTCGAAAGATCGCGCAGGAAGAAATACGGCTGCGCCACCGCCATGAGCGGCGCCACCGTCCACAGCGCGATGCGTAGATCGCGATTCGCGACCAAGAATCCGGCCGCAGCGACCATGACCCCGTACAGCAGTCCCAGGATCAAGCTGAACGTCGCCGCCGTGTCCTCGAACGCGGTCGCCTCGCGCTGCTTGCCCTGCACGGTCAGCACCGGCACCTGCACTTCGACGCCGCGATTGATTCCCAGGCGCGCGAATTCGCCGGCACCGTCCACCAAGAAAGCAGTTTTCCAAGCGCCGAGTAGCGCCGGCGGCAGAATGCGCAGCAACAACACCGAGCGCACCGACGACAGCAGCAATCCCAGGATCACACTCGAGGAGGCCGCACGCACGTCACGGAACAGGCGCATGCGTCACACCTCCGCCGCGAAGCGCGCGCCGGCCGGGCGTGCGACCGGTCGTGGGGGTGCAAACGCGCGCACGCTCGCGGGCTCGCGCGCCGCGGCGAGGCGCGGAAACGCCTCGATCACGCCGAGCAGAATCCACAGGCCGCGGTAGTTCTCGATGCTGATCGTGACGCCGGACAAACCGACGCCCAGGAGCGCCGTCAGCAACGTCAGGGTGGCGATGCGATCCGGGCCGCCGGCCGTGCCCAGCACCGCGAACAATCGGTATGCCAGGATTCCCACCAAGAGCGCGTACGCCGAGAACCCGACAATCCCGAGTTCGCACAGGAGACCCAAGTAACTGTTGTGCGCTTGGCCCGAGGTCGGATCGATGGGCGGCGCGAAGCCGTTGTTGCCGCGGCCGACTCCTAGAATCGGGGCGCTCGCGAATCCCTTGATCGCGCCCTCCCACAATTGCCGGCGGTCCGACACCTCATCGCTGTCCATCGACACGGTCGTGGTGGCGAGCCGCTCGGCGATTGGATTGTTCAGCAGCATGCCGCGCGTCGGCGGCAGCAACAGCGCGACGGTGAGGGCCGCGGCGCCCGCGAGCACGCTCGTCGCTTTCTGGCGCGAGGTCGTCGTCAACACCCACAAGATCATGCACATGACCGAGAACGCGAGCAGTTGCCCGCGCGACGCCGAGAACAGGATGCCGGCAACGTAGATGCCGAGCACGGGCAGCACCCAGCGACTCGGCGTCGCCGCCAAGCGCCGGTAAACCAGCGCCAGCGCGAAACTCAACATCAGGTGCGCTGCGTACAGATTGCTGTCGTTCAGGGTGCCCTCGGCACGAAACATCAGCGAGAAATCCGTCACGGTGCCGAATCGCTGGTACAGAATCGAACCCAGGATGCCGCTCGCCGCGACCCCGGCGCCGGCGATGACCCAGACGCGCAGCAGCAGC
>Ga0247727_10013488_pt1 | contig 13767 bp, 14 predicted proteins | sample WisWelCaveWW1625_FD_202498 | JGI IMG/M metagenome (GOLD analysis project Ga0247727, IMG submission 202498) | Biofilm microbial communities from Wishing Well Cave, Virginia, United States - WW16-25 | ecosystem: Environmental > Aquatic > Deep subsurface > Groundwater > Cave microbial mat | place... | reverse complement strand
CCGCTTTCGTCCCGGCAGGCATCATCCACCTGGTCTTGGTGGGGATTGCGCTGCTCGGGGTGACCGCGCCGGCTGGCGGCGCAGGATCCATGCCCCGCCGCGCTGGAGGGCTGCTGATCCTCGGGTCTACGGTCGTCTGGCTGGGCGCCGCGACCTTCCCGGGAATGCGACTGGAGGAAGTGGCTTCGCATCGGGCGGGCCACTTGTTTACCAGTGGCGCGTTTCTGCTCGGGGCCCTCATTAGCCTGGCTGGCTTTACCCTGCTGGCGACCCTGCTGCGCGACGCCGGCGAGCGTGTTCTCTCGCAGCTTGGCTCGGTTGCGCTTCTTTTTGGCACGGTGACGTGGGCGCTTCACCTCGCGTTCCGCGCGACCATCATGGTATCGGCGGCTGAGGAGTTCACCTCTTCCGGCGCGGCGCCGGCTTGGTACCAGGCCTTGCGCCTGTGGTCCGGGGCGATGTATGCGATCTATATGACGCTCGCTTATCTCGCGACCGCAGCCTACGGCGCGGCCATGCTCAAGACACGATGGGCGGGCAAAGGCTGGGGCCGAACCTTTGTGATCTTCGGCCTCGCCGCCGCCGCCGGGTTTGTGGCCCGCGCCGGAGCCTTTGATTTGCCGCTCGTGGTCCAGTTCATGCCGTACGCCATGGCCATGCTTCTGCTCAGAAGAGCGGCTGCCCAGGAGACTCCGCTATCAGACTCTACCTTCACCAAGGTTGCTGACTAGGCTCTCCCTCGGCTGCTCGATGCACCAGATGGAACAGAGATATGCGGCCGCGGCGTGGAACAGCGGAGCGTGTGTCGGGTCCTGGACCGCCGCATCGAAGCAGGCCCAGGTGTACTTCACCAGGTGGGCATCGTTTCGAATGGCTGCTTCCGTGGCGATTGTCCGCTCTATCCGGGTACGCTCGCCCTGCCGGGCAAACCAGGCCACTGACGCAGCCGCGCGCGGGGAGCGAACGAGGGCTTCCGTCAGGTCCATCTCGACGTGTTCGAGCTCAGGCAAGGCTTTCAAATTCCCGTTTCCATGACTCGCTCGGATCGCCACGACCCAGATCGCCGCAGTGTGCGCCGCCTCCGCGGCAAACGAGCGCCCGGGCAAGAATCGAGTCAGCATCCAGGCCGCGTGCGGCAGGGTCAGACAGTGTGTCCAATAATACGTGGCCGGCTCGGGCTTGTCTTCGAGCATGGACAAGGCTGCGATCCGGCAGGCGGTCCTCAAAGCGCTTTCGCACCGGACTTCATCCGCGTTAGAAAGCAGTGCATCTCCCAGCAGACGAGGGCAAGCCGGCCTGTTCGGCGGCTTGCATCATTGCCACCATGCCGGGCCCCCGCGTTGAAACCACGGGTACGGCGCGCAGGATGGAGGCAAGCTCCGTTTCCGGATCTTTCAGAGTGCGATGGGTAGTGACGCCCTTGAGATTGAGTGCGGGCGCCTGCGCCAGCGATCGCACACCGGCCCGAGCCAAACCCAACGCGGCGGAGCCGACGTCGCTCGACATCCTGGTCATGAGCATCAAGCCGATATGCGTATGGGCGGCGCCGGTCAGCGTGCGCAGGGTGAGATCCGTAATGGAATCCAGAAGTTCCTGCAAGCCGCCGGCATCGGCGAGGCTCAAGCAGAGTGCATCAGCGCGCTCGACATCGCCTTCTTGCACGGCGCGGCGCAGGTTCCCCACGGCCTCCGAGGAACGCGCAATCCGTATTCTTTCAGGCGGGCTCACTCCTTCTCCGCCGGCCTGGTAGTGCGACGCAGTCGCCACGATCTGTATTCGAGCCAAATCGCGGTCTGCCGGTGAGACTAACGGAAGCAAGTTGTACCGCGCCATGATCTCAAGCGGCGCGTGAAGGCGGAAACTGCTCGGGTCCAGCTTTGGCCGCGACACGATGTGAGCGGCGGCGCGGAAAAGTTCCGTTTCACTCAACGCCTCCAGCTTACGGGAGCGATAGGACTCCGCAACCCGGTCCGGCGGCGTGCCCAAGAGAATCTCCGCATTGGGTCCCGGCTGCATGGGGAAGCTTTCCACTGAACGGATCACCGGAAGTTTACCACCAGCATCAGGTCGTCGAGGCGGTGGATAAATGCAGAGAGGCGATCCTGGGCTTCTTTGAAGCCTCCGAGAAGGAAGGGTTGCCATTCCCCCTCACCGGCGTTGAAGCGGAGACGCTCCTGGCATCGTTGACCGACTATCGCAGAGCCTCGTGAGCCGGCTGCCGCGCGTCAGTGTAAAGGAGGTTCTGCGTGCGCTGAGACAGCCGGGCGCCTCGGGTCTCGTCACCGTCCCTGTTCACGGCAACCGCACTCTGCCGGCAAAAACCATTCAGTCGATACTCCGGCAGGCCGGTATGACGGCGGACGAGCTATCCGAGCTCTTCTAACTAGCCGCTCCATGCGACCCGCCTGAACTGGTAGGCCAGCCGCCGATGCCGGCTTTCACCGTCCTGAGCGGGGACAAAGTGCCGGGAAGCCCGAAGTTCGAGCAACACCGGAGCGTCCGGGTCCGGCGGCGGTGGAAGCGCGATTTGAAAGTCGCCGGCCGGGAGAGGAAACACTCCCGCCCGAGTCGTGTTCAGGCGCATGGTCAATGACTGGCCCGCCAGTTCCGGCGAGTCGGGCAGCGTGCCCTCGATGAGGATCTGGCCGCGCCCCGGGGGAAGCATGTACCGCAGCTTCGGGCCAGCCCATCCGTCGCGATACCATCCCTGGGAATGATGGATGGCACCTTCGATGCAGTAGCCTGTCGCCGCCAGGATCAGCGATTCGAGCTTTCGCGAAGGCCATGTCAGAAACGAGGGAGTCCGGCGGCGCACCGCTTCACACCACAACTGGCGGTACGTCTCGAGGCCATAGACGATCAAACCCGGCGGCAAGTACGTTCCCGTCTGGCGGCGCAGGACTCTGGCGATTTCCCGGACCCGCCGCTTGCCGCCGGTGGCCGATTTCGCATCCGGATACTCGCGGATGCATCCCAGATACTCCGGCACGTAGACCAGGCCGTAGCGTTTCCCGATGCGCACAAAGAGGTCCCAGTCCATGGCGTACTCGAGGTCCTCATCGATCCAGCCGACCTGCTGAAACACGGACCGGCGAAAAAAAGCGCTCTGCTGCAAGATGTAGTCGGACAGGTAGACCAGCTTCCACAGGTTGAACGGCTCGGTATGCGGGAAACGGTCCTTGATCCTTCCGTCCTGGTCGATCCGATAGCCCTCGCCATAGATGGCGGCGGCCGACGGATGATCGAGGAAGGCGCCGACGGCTCGCGAGACGGCGCCATCGAGAAGGACGTCGTCGGAGTTCAGCCAGGAAACGATCTCGCCCCGCGCCATGCGGAATCCTTTGTTGATGGCGTGAGACTGGCCGCGATCCTTCTCGCTGATGAAGACCAGCCGGCTGGCGTATTCGCGGACGATGGAGGCGGTTTCATCCGTCGAGCCGCCGTCCATGATGACGTACTCGAGGCGGGGATAATCCTGGCGAAGGACGCTCTCGATGGTGGCGCGGATGTAGCGGCCTTGGTTAAAGGAAGGAGTGACGATGGTGACCAGCGGGGTCAAGGAAGTATCCATCGGGTCGACAGCGCTAGCCCGGCGCGGCGGCGTCGGTCCCGCGAGGAAGCGGCCGGGAAGCCCAGTCGAGCTCGATGATGGTTGACAAGCGGTCCCGGCGGTCGTGCTGCGCTTCGCGATACCGGCGGGAAGCGTCCCCGATCCGTCCGAGCTCCGCCGGGGTTACCCCGTCCAGAAGGACCATCCGCGGCGCCGCGGCCGGCTGGCGGAGAGTTTCGCGCGCCGAGTCCAGCACCGGCGCCACCGGGACGAGCTCGGTGCACACTCCGTGTCCGAACAGGCAATCCCAAAGGCAACCGAAGCAGGGCAGCGGGTAGACGACGCCGGTCGAGCCGGCGCCCCATGGCTGATAGGCCGGCCAGCCGCCCCCCCCGAAGACGATGACACCAGGTAGTCCGATCGCCTGGGCGATGTGAGAAACTCCGCTGTCGTTCGCCAGATAGGCGCGGGCGTGCGAGAGAAGCCCGGCCAGCAAAGGAATCTGATCCGGCTCGCCCGCCAGGACAGCGGTGCGGTCGGACGTGCCCGCCCGCCAGGCCAGCTCGCGCAGTTGTTCCCGCTCAGCGGATTCGCCGGCTACCAGGACGCGCAGATGAAACTCCGCTGTCAGCCGAATCACAACCTCGGCGAATCTCTCGAGTGGCCAGCGCTTCTCGGGAACCGATGGCGTTGCGCCGGGAGCGCACACCAGGTAATTGCCCGGCTCGAGATCATTGGCGGCAAGCCATTGGGCGGCCTGCTCCTTCAAGGTGTGCGAAACATTCCACCGCGAGCTGGCCCGCGGCTCCAGGCCGAGATGGGAGAGGATCCGGTCGTAGCGGTTGGTCTCGGAGAGATCGCGAGAGGTCTCCGGACCGTCGAAAGCCACCGGCTTCCAACCGAAATGCGCGAGCAGGCAACGCAGCAGTCCGCGCGGCGCCGGACGGGGCGGCGCTGCCACCAGCGACAGCGGTTCGGCGGCGGCGGCGGCCAGCCAGGTGAACCAGGTCGGGAGCCACTCGGCGGTGACCATGACATCAGGCCGGCAGGAGCGGATGCCGCCTATCCAGGATTCGAGCGTTTCGATCAACTCCAGGCCCGGTGAATCGTAGAGATACGGGTTTATCGGAATGTCAATGATTTCGTCGGGCGGCGCCGGAGCCACCTCCCAAAGCGACCTGAAGTCGGGCCGGCAGGCCACGGTGACCCGGGTCTGCGGACGCTGGCCACGGACGGCGGCGAGAAAGTTGGCGGTCAGCACGAGATCGCCGAGGCCGCCGCTCTGGATGAGCAAGAGGCTCGCCGGATCGGTTCGTTCGCCCCAGGCGGCCGCCATGTCTCAGGCTCGAGGATGGACCTTCGCGCGTGACGTCTCGTACCACTGGATGGTCCGGCGGAGGCCGTCTTCCAGGGACGTGGTGGCGCGGAAGCCGAATTCACGCTCGGCCCGGCTGATGTCAAGCGAACGGCGAGGCTGCCCATTGGGCTTCGAACAATCCCACCGGATCTCGCCGCGGTATCCGCACATCCGCACGATCCGCCCGGTCAGCTCGCGGATCGAGATTTCCTCGCCTGTGCCCAGATTCACCGGCTCCTCACCGTCGTAGCGCTCGGCGGCGAGTGCGAGGGCTTCGGCGGCGTCAGCGGCATAGAGGAACTCCCGGGTGGGGCTGCCGTCGCCCCAGCACACGATGTGATCGGCGCTTCGGTCGCGGGCTTCCACGGACTTGCGAATAATGGCGGGAATGACATGGGAAGTGGCGAGATCGAAGTGGTCGCGCGGGCCGTAGAGATTCCCCAGCAGGAGAAAGACGGCGTTGGTTCCGTACTGCCGCCGGTAGGCCTGGCACTGCATCAGCACCGCTTTCTTGGCGATCCCGTAGGGCGCGTTGGTCTCCTCCGGGAAGCCTTCCCAGAGGCTCGGCTCGCGCAGCGGAACGGCGGCAAGCTTCGGATAGGAGCAGACCGATCCGGCGACGATGATTTTCTCGACCCGGTGCCGCCTTGCCGCCTCGATCATCAGCATTCCCATCATCGCGTTCTCGTAGAAGAAGCGGCCGGGGTTGTCCTGGTTGGCCCCGATGCCGCCGACGGTCGCGGCCAGATGAAAAATCACCTGCGGACTGGCATCGGCAAACAGGCGATCGACCGCGTCGCCGGCGGTCAGATCGTACTCCCGCCGGCGGGGGACGAAGATATCGCGGCATCCACGGGCGCGAAGCGTTTCCACCAGGAAGGAGCCGAGGAAGCCCGCCCCGCCGGTGACGCAGATGCGTTTCTCCGGAAGATCCATCGTTCCGCTACACGGAGGAAGCGGTCGGCGCAAGGACGCCGGCCATCCGCCTTTCAATGTCCCGCATCTCGGCGTCCACCATCAGCCGCACCAGGCCGGGGAAGTCGACCCGGTGCGTCCAGCCCAGATCGCGGCGGGCCTTGGACGGATCGGCGCGGAGGGCGTCGACTTCCGACGGCCGGAAATATCTCGGATCGATTTCGACATGGCGGCTCCAGTCGAGTCCGGCGTGCGCGAACGCAAGTTCGACAAACTCCCGCACGCTGTGCGTCTCGCCGGTGCCGATGACGTATTCCTCCGGGCGCTCCCGCTGCAAGATGAGCCACATCGCTTCGACGTACTCGGGGGCGTACCCCCAGTCGCGTCGCGCCTCCAGATTCCCCAGGTAGAGCTTGTGCTCGAGGCCGTGCTTGATGTGTGCCACCGCCCGGGCGATTTTGCGCGTCACGAACGTTTCGCCGCGGCGCGGGGATTCATGGTTGAACAGGATGCCGGCCGAGGCGTCGATCCCGTACGCTTCCCGATAGTTGATCGTGATCGTGTGCGCGAACAGCTTCGCGCACGCATAGGGGCTGCGCGGGTGGAACGGCGTCGTTTCATTCTGCGGCGGAGGCGAGGAACCGAACATCTCGCTCGAAGAGCATTGGAAGAACCGGGACTTGACGCCGCTCAGGCGGATGCCCTCCAGCAGGCGCAGGGTGCCGGTGGCGGTCACGTCGCTGGTGTATTCGGGAATATCGAAGCTGACGCGAACGTGACTTTGCGCCGCCAGGTTGTAGACCTCGTCGGGTTGAATCTCATGGAGGAGCCGGACGAGGCTGTTGGAATCTCCCAGATCGCCGAAGTGCAGAAAAAAACGGCTGCCGTGCTCGTGCAGGTCGACGTAGATGCTGTCGACCCGTCCCGTGTTGAACGAGCTGCTGCGCCGCTTGATTCCGTGAACCTCGTAGCCTTTCTGGAGGAGGAACTCGGCCAGGTAGGAGCCGTCCTGGCCGGTGACGCCGCTGATAAGGGCGCGCTTCATGAATCTTCAGTTTACCCGCGACTGGGGCGGACTCTTCAACAGGCCCTTGCGCCACTGGCTGGCCGTCTGCTTCAGCGAAGCCCAGAAGCCCGGACTCGGCGCGTGGGGTGGCGGCGGCGCTGCCGGTGGGGTGGCCTGGCGATCCGCCTCCGAACCCGGCTGCCAGGGCACGCGTTTGACCAGGCGGACGCGATAGCCTTGGAACGCATACTGACGCTGTGCCAGGCCGTCGTTTTTCTCCCGGACCACGAGGGAGAAACGCGGAAACGACTGGCCGGCTTCGACGGGATGAATCTGAACGGGGAAAAAACCCTTGAGGTTTCGCTCGATGTAGGCGGTCTCGTAGCGGTGGCGCCGCGTGCTCCAGACAAAGACGCGGAACCCGTCGAACTGGTGAGGCTGGAGGCCGCCCGATATCGTCGTCCACAGCCAGTGGTCCTTTTGCTCCCCGCGATCGGTGACCTGGCCCAGCGAGAAATAGGACGTGATGCGATGGCCCTCGGCATATTGGGCCACCTCGTCGGGGATTCCCATGAACAGCAGCCGCGTGAGCACCCAGCCGGCCCGGCCGTCCGGCAGGCGGATCAGCGTCCAGTCGTCCATGGATGTCCGGGACGGAGCAAGTTTGGTGTCGGAAGGCGCATAGCCGTAGCTCAACCGAAGCCAGTCGTCCGGAAGTTTCGGGGCGGGCGGCATCGGAAGCCGCGGGATCTCCTCCTTCTCCTCGCGCTGGCGCCGAGTCCGGGGAGGCTTGATGGGCGCGGCCGCCGTGGTGACGAGCCAGGGCTTCGTGAATGGAGCGCGGGGCTCGAGGCGGTGACGCATCACATCGACCCAGACGTCTTCCTGAAGCAGGTAGAAACTGGGCGACTGGCGATTCGGCTCGGTATGCACGTTCAACGGGTCCTGGACGGTCGCACGCCCGTGCGAACGCATTCGGTTGACGCTCGCGGCCAGATCCTTCAAGCGCTCCATCTGGGAAGGCCGCAACAACTGCCCGCCGTCGATCCAGCCTTCCACGCCTTTCCCGGTCCGCACCATGGCGAAGCGGCGGCGCCACTGGAGGATCTCAAGGCGCTCGCCATGGCGCACACTGGCGGCGACGGGAGCTCGCAAAGACAGGTCCTTGCGAATGTTGAGCGTGACCGGTCCGACGTAAGCTTCGCCAATCGGCTTCGGCGGCCCGGGGCCAGCGCCGCAACCGGCTAGGAGAAGACACAGTATCCCCAAAGGGATTGCGAGGAGTCGCCTGGGCATGGGAGCGCGAGCGGCCATCCGCGGGAAGCTGCTCTAATGACTAGTCTAGCAACAGGCCCCACGATGGTGGACCAACCGACCCTACGCGAACCAGAGTTCTACTGCCCCCGATGCCGGAAACCTGTGGCCGAGCCGCTGGTTTGCGGCGACTGCGCGGCGTGGATCTGTCGCGACTGCGGCACTCCGATCGAGAGAATCGACGAACTGGGCATCGGCTGAACGGGCGCCGGCAGCACCTCGAGACTTCCCTATCCCGCCACGATTCCGCCTCTTGCGCCGCTAAAGAGCGCACTCAAGCAGGCGATAAGACTACACAGTGAGACGTGGAGAGCACCCAGTATTTGCCGCACCTAAGGAAATCGAAAAGGGAGAACCACCGTGCAAATCCTTCGATTTGTTTTCGCCTGTGCACTGTCCTCGATCGCGCTGACGGGGCCGGCCTTTTGCGCCGACTGGAAGCTGGCCACCAGGCCAGTTCAATTCCATGGATTCGTCACACAAGGTTTCGCCTACAGCGATACCAACAACTTTCTGACCATGACGTCCAACCAGGGAAGCTTTCGCCTGACCGACGGGGGGGCGAATGTTTCCATGCTCGTGACCGACCGCCTGCGAGTCGGCGGGCAGGTTTATGCGTACTCGGTTGGCGACCTGGGCAAGGGACGACCGGAGCTGGATTGGGCATATGCCGACTATCGGGTGCGGGATTGGTTTGGCATCCGGGCCGGGAAGGTCAAGACCCCGCTGGGTTTATACAACGACACGCAGGACATGCAGTTTCTCCACACCTGGGCGCTGCTGCCATTGGGAGCCTACCCGGTGGACCGGCGGAGCAGCACAATCGCACACAAGGGAGGCGACATATACGGCAGCTTCCCGGTTCGGCGTGTCGGATCATTCTCGTACCAGGCCTATGTGGGCCGGCGCGCCGAGAACCGCCGCAGTGGCTACTTTTACTCGCTGGAGGACTACGGGTTGCCGCCCAAGGAGATCACCGGCTGGGCTTCAGGCGCCGACCTGCGCTGGGAATCGGGTCTCAAAGGGCTGATGTTGGGTGGCTCGTTTTTCCGCGACCGGTTGGATGCCCTCGGTACGGTCCGGGCTTTGGGCAGCCGGTATGGATTCACGACGCCGAAGTCCAATACCTGGGCTGCCTACAGCGAATACGCGGTTGGAAATCTGCGGATGAATGGTGAATACCGCCGCGAGATTTCTGTGCGCGCCTTGAGCGGGCTCCAGGCTTCAAGCTTCTACAACGACACTCGCGCCTGGTTTGTCTCCGGCGCCTATCGGCTGGTGCCGCGCCTCGAGGTAGGTTCCTACTACTCCTACTACGTCCCCCAATACCAATTGCCGACCAAGCCCCCCGGTAATCATATTGGTGACGTGACCGTTGCCGGACGCATCGATATCACGCCTTACTGGAGCACGAAGATTGAGGGTCATTTCATCGACGGTTATGGGCTTACCTTCCTGGCTCACGGCTTTTACATCCGTGGCAATCCTGGCGGCCTGAATCCGAAAATGAAATTGCTGGTAGTTCGGACCGGCTTCAATTTCTGACTTGATCATGGAGGTTCAGACTATGCACCGATTCTCTATCCGGATGCGCACCGGCCTGCTGGCAGGCGTGGTCCTGCTGGCTGGCGGCAGTTGGCCGGCGTTCCCGGCCGGTGTGGTGATGATCGCCAATGCCGGGGCCGGTGTCAGCGAGGCTTCAAGCGAGGACGTGAAGCTGTTGTTTCTCGGCTCGAAGTCCGCGCTGGGTTCCAGTGGGCGGCTGGAGCCGGTGATTCTGAAGGGCGGCCCGGCTCACGAAGAATTCCTGAAGACGTATGTTGGAAAGACCGACACGGCGTTCCGCAACCACTTCAAGAGTCTGGTGTTCACCGGCAAGAGCTCGATGCCGAAGTCATTCAACTCGGACGAGGATGTGATCGGCTACGTCGGCAAGACGAGTGGTGCGATCGGCTACGTGGGCGCCGCCGCGACGCTGTCGGGTGTCAAAGCTGTTGCGGTGAAGTAACCACGGGCGTCAACACGAACATGAAACGGCTCGGTATCTCCGCCAAGATCTGGCTGAGCGTTGGAATCTTCGCCGCCGGGTACGTGGTGTCGATCGGGCTCGGTTTGTACCATGGCCGGTCGCTCGAGTCCAGCCTGACCGCATCCGCCTCGACCTTGTTTCCGGCGGCGCAACTGAGCCAGGACAGCGTGGCCGGCTTTCAGCGGATGCTGAAAGCCTACAACGATGCTGTCCTGATGGAAGACGCCGGCGCGCTCGACGCGGCCGCCCAGGAAGCGGCTCAACTGGACAAGGCGCTTGGCAAGCTCATGAGCCTGGGTATTGGCGAACAGCGAAGCCGAAAGGTTCGGGGTGTGCGCGGCGTTGTGACGCCGTCAAGACGGAGGCGAAGGCGGTTTATGGCGCGATGATCGGAAGCGGCGGCAACCTCAGCGACGACTTGCAGCGGCGGAGCCAGGCGCTGGCGCAACGAACCAACGCTTTGAAAGAGGATCTCGGCAAGCTCCGGGACGAGCTCTCCGCCAACCTGCGCGACGTGTTGCACCAGGCCGCCGCCAGCTCCGCCCGCCAGCGTGTCGTCGGCCTGATCGTGTTCGCCGTCACGGTGGTGGTGGCTCTGCTCGCCGTCAACCTGACCATCCGCCGCTCGATCATCGGGCCCATCCGGCGCGTCATCCACGGCGTTCGCGGCGCCGCCGACGAAGTGTTGCGTGCTTCCGAGCAGGTCTCCTCGTCGGGCCGGCTGGTCGCGCAGGGAGCTTCCGAACAGGCCACTTACTTGCAGCAGACTTCGGCTTCGTTGGACCAGGTCTCCTCGACCACACGCCAGAACGCCGAACAGGCGGCCCGTGGGGACACGCTCATGCGCGATACCATGCGCGTGGTCAGGCAGGCCACCGAATCCATGCAGGAGCTGATCGCCTCGATGAGCCAGATTTCTCAAGCCAGCCAGCAGATCTCCGGCGTGCTGAAAAGCATCGACGAGATCGCCTTCCACACCAACATTCTGGCGCTCAATGCGGCCGTCGAATCCGCCCGCGCCGGCGCCGCCGGCGCCGGCTTTGCTGTCGTCGCCGACGAAGTGCGCGCGTTGGCCTTGCGCTCCGGCGAGGCGGCCCGCAACACCTCCACTCTCATCGCCGAGACCGTCGAGCGCGTCGCCGTCGGCCAGAGCCTGGTGGTCCGCACCAGCGAGGAGTTCAAGAAAGTCGCCGCCAGCGTCGACGAAGGCGCCGACATCGTCAGCCAGATCGCGGCTGCATCCACCGAGCAGTCCGGCAGCATTGAAACCATCCATCGCGCCGTCTCCCGCATGGATCAAGTCACGCAATCCAATGCGGCGAACGCCAAGGAGTCGGCATCGACGGCTGCCACGATGAACCAGCGCGCCACCACCGCCCAGGAACTGGTCAATGAGCTGGTGTGTATCGTCGGCCTTCGCCAGGACGAGGAACTCGCCCCCGTGTGATAAACTGTTGGCTCCGAGCCGGCCAGCAGAATTGGAAAGAAACACCGACCTCGTACCCCGTCCCGTAGCTTTTGGTTCGGCGTGCTATCGGGCTTTGTCGCGGGCCGGCGCCGGCATCCTTCGGCGCCCGCGCCTGTACCTGCTCTCTCAGGCCCTGATGGGGGCCAAACGCGCCCGGAGACTCTGTGTCGAGCAGTACGCGGGACCTCGCCCCCGCCTGCGGATCCTGGATATCGGCTGTGGACCGGGCTATGTCGTCGAGTACTTTCCCGACCCGATTTACGTAGGCTTTGATGTCGAATCCAAGTACATCGAATATGCCGAGAACCAGTATGGAAATCGAGGCGACTTCTATTGCCGCCCGCTGGACGCCGACGCGGTGACGACCCTCGAGCCGTTTGACCTGGTCCTGATGACGGGGGTGATTCATCATCTGAACAACTCGGAAGCCGCCGACCTGCTGGCGCTGTCCCGGAGGGCGCTCAAGGACCGGGGGGCGCGGCTGATCACGCTGGATCCCTGCTATCAGCGCGGCCAGTCGCGAATCGCCAGGTTTCTGCTCGATCACGACCGCGGCCAGCATATTCGAACCGAGGATGCCTACGTCGAGCTGGCTTCAGGGATCTTCCCGCGCGTCGACAGCCATGTTCGTCATGACCTGTTCTACGTCCCCTATACGTGCATCGTGATGCAGTGCGGTCTCCGCTGAAGGCCAGGGGACCGCTCCAGGCGCCGTGTATAATGTCTGTTCCGGCGAGAGACCGCCGCCGCCCCGACAGGCAACATGGCAAGAAAGCTCCTCTCGGTAGTGATTCCGGTCCTCAACGAGCAGGACAACATCGAGCCATTGTACGAGGCGCTGGTCCCTGTTCTCGACTCGCTCTCCGGCCGGCTCGACTCGGAGATCATTTTCACCGACGACCACTCGACCGACAAATCGTTCGATCTCCTGTCGGGCCTGGCGCGCCGCGACCGGCGTGTTCGGGTCTATCGCTTCTCCCGCAGATTCGGTTTTCAGCGGTCGATCATGACCGCATATCATCAGGCACGCGGCGACATTGTCGTGCAACTGGATTGCGATCTCCAGGACCCCCCCGAGCTCATTCCCGAGTTTGTCAGGAAGTGGGAAGAAGGCTACCAGGTGGTGTACGGGGTCCGAAGAAGCCGTCAGGAAGGCTGGCTGATCACCAGATGCCGGGCCGTGTTCTATGCCCTCCTGGACGCGTTGAGCGAGTATCCGCTCCCGCGCCAGGCGGGCGACTTCCGGCTGGTGGCGCGGCCGTTGATCGAAGAACTCAAAAAAATCGACGAGCCGTATCCGTACCTTCGAGGCATGATCGCCGGCCTGGGGTTCAATCAGATCGGCATCCCCTATGACCGGCGCAAGAGAGAGCGCGGCGAGAGCAAGTTTCCGTTCAGGAATCTGGTGACCCTGGCGATCGACGGCCTGCTCAACACGTCGGTGATCCCGCTGCGGCTGGCCACCTATGCCGGCTTTCTGATCTCCGCCCTCACATCGCTGGCGGTCATCTATTACCTGGTGGCAGCGCTGTTATACGGACGATCAACGTGGCCGTCCGGGTTCGCCACCATCACGATCTTCATCCTGCTCTCGTTGAGCGTCAACGCCGTCTTTCTGGGAATCATCGGCGAATACCTCGGCCGCACCTACAGTCACGTCAAGAGGCGGCCGTTGACCATCATCGAGCAATCGATCGAATCGAGTCACTCGTCTTCGGCCGATCCGCGGCCCGATCAGCGCTCGGATGAGTAAGCCACTTCGCCGGACGGAGCCCGATCGCCTGCCTCCGCCGGACAGCGCGGCCGTTGAGAGCCCCGCCGGGCCTGGCGCGGGGCGGGAGCGTCGTGGTTTGGTCTTCGCGGCCTACCTTCTGATCTCCGCGTTGTTCTTTGCCGGCCCTTTGTTTCGGGGATCGCTGATCGCATTTGGCGACGGGCTGGTGTACTACTTTCCAGTGAGAGCTTTTTACAGCCACGTCGTTCGCTCCGGATTCTCAGATTGGAATACCTATAATTTCCTGGGTTATTCGCTCACGGCCACGATGCAGGCCGGGATTCTCTACCCGCTGAATCTGATTTATCTCGTGACCGATGCCATCACGGCATTCAACCTCAGCCTGGTGATCCA
>Ga0247727_10013487_pt1 | contig 13768 bp, 10 predicted proteins | sample WisWelCaveWW1625_FD_202498 | JGI IMG/M metagenome (GOLD analysis project Ga0247727, IMG submission 202498) | Biofilm microbial communities from Wishing Well Cave, Virginia, United States - WW16-25 | ecosystem: Environmental > Aquatic > Deep subsurface > Groundwater > Cave microbial mat | place... | reverse complement strand
CGGCTTTTGATGATGCAGCCGCGCAATACGTTCCGGGGCTGAAGGTGATTTCCGTAGCCTTGCCCAGCAACGGGCTGATTGCGCCCGATTTCAGGCGCAGCGACCATGCCAGCTTCTGGGATGGCGGCTACAAAGCCCTGATGCTCACCGATGGCGCCAATTTCAGAAACTTAGACTATCACTCACCCAACGACAAAATCGAAAATCTGAATTTCACCTTCATGAGCAACATCGTGAAAGCAACGGTGGGCGCTGTTGCCACGCTGGCAAAGCCCATGAATGCAACTTCGAAAGTGGCGTATGTGATCGGCACGGGAGTTGAAAACACTTTCGGCTGTGAATGGAAATTGATTCAGTCAGCATCTGCAATTTTTCTTTCTGCCGACATGAATTGTGAGGCAACCGATTGGACGGTGAGAATGTTTGACACGCAGGGAAAGATGATAATCAGGAAAGAATCTTATCATGATGACCATTTGATAATAGCAACTTCCACCCTGCCAAAAGGGATTTATTTTTTGACCGCGCAAAGCGGAGCTAAAAAAACTGCAAGGACGGTAGTGGTGAGATGAAACCCCTGCGGCAAGAAAATGTTTCAGGTCATTTTAAGTTGAGCTAAATTGCAGTAAACAACCCCGGATGAAATCATTCTCCTACCTGTGTTGCGCGATTATTGCGCTGCTTTCCTGCCAAAACGCAACCGCTCAAACTCAGCGATGCCACACGATGGAATATCTTGAAGAGCTGAAAAAGAATGACCCGCAGCTTTCGGATAAAATAAAAAATGCGAGAAATCTTGCGAAACAATACTTAAGCAGTCCCCGCGCTCATGCCAGAGAACTGCAAGCTATTATCACCATTCCCGTAGTGGTGCATGTGATGCACAGAGCCCAGGCAATTGGAACAGGGATTAATATCTCCGATGCTCAAATTCTTTCGCAGTTTGAAGTTTTGAATGAAGACTACCGGGCGCTCAACAGCGACATTTCAAATGTGCCTTCCCACTTCAACAGTGTTATCGGAAACCCTGAGATGGAATTTTGCCTCGCGCAAATTGACCCTGAAGGAAATCCCACAACCGGCATTGACCGGGTGAGCTTGGGCGCAGGCGGTTCCTGGAGCGACAACCTCAAGCCCAACACTACCTGGGATTCGGAAAAGTATCTCAACATCTGGGTTACTGAAATTGGAGGAGGCACGCTCGGCTACACTACTTTCCCCGGCACCTCACCAAGCTATGACGGAGTAGTGATTGATTATCGTTACTTCGGCAAAGCCCCTGAGAACCCTTTTCCGGGAGTCTTTGATCTCGGCAGAACCGCCACGCATGAAATCGGTCACTGGCTGGGATTGGAACATACTTTCCAGAGCAGCTGTTCGGGCACGTCCGCAGCAAATTGCAGCACAGGCGGTGACGGGATTTGCGATACCCCGCCCACACAAAGCGCCAACTACGGATGCAGTCTTTCAACCAACAGCAACACCTGCGCTGAAACTCCCGTTGACCTGCCCGACATGTGGATGAATTTCCTTGATTACATGGATGATGCCTGCCTCTATATGTTTTCGCAGGGGCAGGTGGATGTGATGCGCGCGGTGCTCAACACCTCGCGCGCGGGCATCCTGAACAGCTTTGCCTGTGACGAGCAGGAGCTTTTCAGCTATTCCGGAAAGGTGGTTGACGCTCAAAGCGGGCAGGGTGTGGCTAACGCTAAAGTTCTTTTTCTCGGTTCAGCTTCTTACGAATTGCAAACGGATGCCGATGGCAATTTCAGCAGCCCCAATTTCAGGTCGGGCGATTATGCCATCTATGCCGGCAAGTGGGGATATATGACTGATGAATTTACCGCTAACACGTCCATTGATTCCAGCACCTCTTCGTTCATCATTCCGATTGAGAACGGTCATTATTATGATGACTTTATTCTTGATTTCGGATGGACCATCTCAGGCAGCGCCTCATCGGGATTTTGGGCACGGGACTTCCCGGTTGGAACAATTTACAATGGAAGCGTCAGCAATCCCGATGAAGACTTCACCGGGGATTTTGGCGGCAAGAGCTATGTAACAGGCAATAGTGGCGGCTCTGCCGGCAGCGATGACGTGGATGATGGCAATGTGATTTTGACATCCCCTCTTTTCGACCTCACGAATTACAACGAGCCTTACATCAGCTACTACCGCTGGTTTTTCAATAACGGAGGGCAGGGAAGTCCTGACGATGAGTTGATCATCAGCATTACAAACGGCACACACACGATAGTGATAGAAGCGCTCGATGCGAACACTCCGAATGCCAACCAATGGAATTTCAAAAACATCAGGGTGAAAGATATTATCCCGATCACCGCCACCATGCAACTCATTGTGGAAACAGCCGACCTGGCTACGGGAGCGCAGCATCTGGTGGAAGCAGGGCTTGACGGATTCTCGGTGGTTGATTCTCTGCCGGATCCGAATGCGGTGGCAAGCATCAATGACGATTCAAGGTTTTTCGTTTACCCCAATCCTGCTTCGGGGATTCTGAATGTGGTCGCTAAAAATTTAAGCCCTCCTTTTGCTCACCTGCAAATAATGAGCGTTTCCAGCAAGCTTATTTTACAAGCTTTCATCAGCGCCAATGATGAGGTGATGAAAATTGACCTCAGCAATTATCCCGATGGCGTTTACTTCGTGAAGCTGCTGTCCCATCGGGAATCCATTATCAGGAAAGTCACAATTGTCCGTTAGTTGCGGCTGAAGCGGATTGTGTTTCTTTCCTTATTTTCACACCCCGATTTCTTGAATAAATCCACCTCTCCAATCATGCGCGACAGAGGCTTAGCTGCCTGGGTGTTATCTTTTTTTCTTCTCGGCATCATCGTCTTCCATACAGGATGCAGCAAAGATGAATTGCTGACAGCCACAGGGGGAGTGTTCTATACCGGCACTTTTTCAAATGGTGGCTGCGAGTGGATTATCCGCCTCGGCAACCAGCAGTTTCAGCCGCAAAATCTTCCGCTCGAATTCCAGATTGACGGATTGGATGTGTCCGTCACTTACAGGCTCGTGCGCAGCAAAGCCGACTGCCCCAATCCCCAGAATTATTCAGGGCTGATTCATCTGCATAAAATCAGGCAGATTTAAATTTTAACGATGAGAAATTCAAAATCAATTTTCTCAAAAGCCTTTTTAGCAATCACGGCTGCTGCCGTTTTATCATTCGCAGCCTGCAAGGAGGAGGCGGACGACCATCTTCCTGCGAACACTGCCGTCATCACCATCACCTCGCCCGCTGAGAATGATACCATCAGCGTGGGCGACACCCTGAGTATTGAAGGAACGGCCATAGGCGAAGAAGAACTGCATGGCTATGATTTGTATATCCTGAAGAAAACATCAGGCGACACGGTGTTTACCGCGGATGATCATGCGCACAATGATACGGTTGATATTCACCATCACTGGGAAGGGGTTGACACCACCGCGACTGGCGCGCTGGAACTCAACATCATCTTTACAGTTGACCATGATAACAATACGCAAACCGAGAAGGTGAATTTTCATTGTGTGCCGTAAAAGACTGCCGTCCTAATAAAAATCCGGGGAGAAGCGTCTTCCTGGATTTTTATTGCGCTTTGGAATTCCTTTGCTGCTACTAATCTATGTAAGATGCGTCCTTCAAAATAAGTCAATCGTCCAATGAAGTTCCAACTGCTCCTGTTTTGTTTTTTCTTTCAGTCCGTGATTATGTTGGCTAATGTGGTCAACCTCAAAATTGCAAACGAGCGCTTCAACAATTGTTCTGCGGTTTTCGATTTTTCCGCCTGAATGATAGAAATGGTCTTTGGTTACGATGTTAAACTTGCGCCAAAACTTTTTAATCATCTCGTTTTCCCGATAATCGTTGTGATGCCAGGTTGAAAGGATAAACTTTGCCTTGGTTTCACTTAGAAGACTGAATAAGGTTTCTTCATCTTGTTCAGTCCAGCCATTATAATAGTCAACGTATCGTCCAAAATAGGGAGGGTCGCAATAAATGATGTCGCCTGCTGCTGCAAGAGGAATAATGTCTGCAAACGATTTGTTGTAAAAAGCCCATTCCGGTTGAATGACTTGAGCAACGGTTGCAACCTGGTTTGATATTTTGGTGATATAGGCTTGCGCAAAGCGGTCGGGCTTTTTGCAAAACGGAATATTCCAGTTTCCCTTTTTACCAAATCGCATCATCCCGTTGAAACCCGCTCGTGAAAGAAAAAGAAAATCAAGAGAAGAAAACTCTTTATTGAAACGGTCTCTGATTACCCGGAAATGCTCGTAGCCGTTATCATTCGCCTTACTCAACAGTTTGCCTTCGTATTCTAAATATTTTTTGATAACTCCTGCTGTAATTTTGTTCTGCTGAATACTTTTGTAAAAATTGATGATATGCGGATTGGTGTCGTTGAGAATTGCCTGCTTATATCCCGAATTGAAAGCAACTACTCCGGTTCCGAGAAACGGCTCTATCCATTTGCCGTTGACTTTTGGCGCGAGTTCCATTATCCAGGGAACGAGTTTCGTCTTGATGCCCTGACTTTTTATCGGTGGAACAATCACTCTCATTTGTTGCGAAGAATTTTAGTAGTGATTTTTTTCCACAGTTCCGGCTTCCCTTTGAAATCAAGATATTCCTTGAGGCTGGTAATCTTCTTGTTTTTATGCGTGATGTGTCCATAGTTCTGCCAGTATTCATCGAACCAATCTTCACCTAATTGGCTGAAGGCTCCGTTCTCATTTTTCAAATCTTCAAGGTCTATGATACAACCGATATTAGCCGTGTTGTACGAACCTTGAAAGTCGCTTGCAATCTTCCATTTCTCGGCTGCAAAAAAGTCAAAGTCACGAATAACCGATGCAATTGATTTCAGGTTCTTAACCTCTGTAACTTGTCTTGCGCCAACTTTTTTAACCGATTTTTCTTTTCCTTCTTTCAGTTCATCCACCCGATAAATCTTCCCGTCTTTTTCATCATTAAGGTCAACGCGGGTGTAAATTACACCCAGCACAAAATGTCCCGCATATTGATTGTAAGGAAACTGAATGTTCTTGGATTTGTCACGGTGGATGAAATAGGCTCCGTGACTTCCTAATGTAAAACCTACGCTGCTGTCATTCCTTCTGAATGTTGTTTTAATGTCAACAGCAAACTTGATTTGCTCATTGTCCTTGTGAACAAAACTCAAGTCAGGATAGTAATTCTGTTTTTCTGCTAAAACGATGTGATAGCCGATGCTGTCAGCAAACTGAAGTATTTGCGGGAACAAATGAATTTCCAAAATCTTTGAAACGATTTTGGTGTCTGAAGAAATCGTGTAAATGTTCTTGTAGATGTCAATAAATCCCTTTACGGTCCAGTCGCCTGTATCTGTGGAGAGGTAACTCTTTAGCTTATTGGCGAATTGTTTTAGTTCTGTTTTGAAGTCATTTTTATATTTTCCCCTAGCTGTTTTCTTCATCCTTCAAAAGTAGCTAAAAGAGCGTTTGGCATTTGCCGCTCTTTCTCCTCATTTCCCTATCCACAGTTTGGAACCCTCGCATAGTTCTTTTATTTTGGCTATCCCTATGAGAAAACTTTTTAGTGCAATCACGCTGAACTGCTGCGTCATGTGCGCGGCATTTTCACAGCCAACCATTTCAGGCACCGTCACCGATGCCAGGAATGGCGACCCTTTGACGGGCGTCAGCGTCAAGGCAAAGGGAACCACTGCCGGAGCCATCTCGGACATCAACGGAGCTTTTTCATTTGAGCTTCCTGCCGGTGCCACTGCCGTGGTGCTGTCGTTTGTGGGCTATGCCGAAAAAGAAATTCCAGTTTCCGAAATGAAAATTCCGCTGAACGTGGAAATGGCGGAAACGGAAATTGACCTCGAGCAGGTGGTCATCAGCGGCTCGAAGCGGGAGGAGAAAATCCTCAACTCGCCCTCCGCGATTTCGGTGGTGAGCGCAGTGCAAATCCGCAACAGCATCCCGATTAATCATTTCAAGAATATTGAGATGCAGCCCGGGGTGGATATTATTCCGACCGGATTGGTGGGCGGAAATGTGGTGACGCGCGGATTCAATAATGTTTTTTCCGGTTCGCTTTTCACTGCCGTTGACAACCGCATCGGCAGCGTTCCTTCGTTGCGCGTGAATGCGTTTCAGCTCATTCCCACCAGCACGGAAGATATTGAGCGAATGGAAGTGGTGAAAGGTCCTGCGTCTGCATTGTATGGACCCAACGCTGCAAGCGGGGTGGTGCATATCATCACGAAGTCGCCACTCGACATGAAAGAGAAATTCAAAACAAAAGCAACGCTCGCTTACGGCATTGAAACGGACGGTTCAAGGGATTGGGCTGACCGTGACGTTGTGAGCGCCAATTTGTGGCATGCCGGGAAAATCAATAAGAAACTCGGCTACAAAATTTCAGGAAATTATTTCAACGGAGAGGACTGGCCCTATGACGACCCGGGTGAACCGGATTCGATTTATATCATCCGTTCGAGCGCGGAGGGCAACGACACCTTAGAAGGACCGATTGATAATTCGCGCGACAACCAGATTCGCTCGTACAGCGTTGATTCGCGCATTGACTATCGCCTCAAGCCCGGCATGGAGCTGATTTTCTCCGGTGGATTCCGCAACGGCTCGAATGTGGAGATGACGGGGTTGGGCGCTTCGCAGGTCATCAACTGGAAATATTTTTACGCGCAATCGCGGTTTCTCTGGAAAGATTTGTTCGTGCAATTCTACGCCAACTTCTCCAACTCGGGTGATACGCGCCTGCTACGCAGCGGCAGCCGCGTGATTGACAAGAGCAAACTTTTTGTAACGCAAATTCAGCATAGCTGGAAGCCCATTTCGCAAATCCGCTTCACCTACGGCTTTGACGCATTGCTGACAAGACCGAATACGGATGGAACACTGTATGGGAAATATGAAAACGACCCCATCACCGAGTTGGGTCTGTACCTGCAGGGTGATTTTGACGTGCATAAAAAGATCAGTCTCGTAGGGGCCGTGCGGGCTGACTATCACAACTTCGTTGACAATGTTTTCTTTTCCCCGCGCGCGGCTTTTGTGTATAAGCCTGCTGACAAGCACACCCTGCGCGTCACTTACAACCGGGCATTCGATTCACCGGGAAGCACCAATCTCAGCCTTGATGTGATTCAGGGATTTATTCCCTATGTCAACACACCGATTATGGCGGAAGGAAACAGGTATGGATTCAATTATCAATATCTCAACAATCCTTTCCTGGGAGGAAATCCCTTGCTGCCGCAATACCTGTCACCGCTTGCAGATAATCCGCTGGCATACCAGAACCTGCAAGACCCGGACATGAATAATAAAGCATGGACAAGAGCGCGGCAGATTGTGATTGACCAGTTTAACCAGGCGCTGGTGGATGCGGGACAGTTTCCTGTCGCATCTATTTTGGTTGACTCGATAGTGCCGATGACGCTTGACAGTGTTGCAAATTTGGTGAAGACGCTCAACCTCACCACGTTCGAGTTTGAGGAAACGGTTGACCCTGCAAAAATTCATAACATCAAACCGCTCACCAACGCCATCACGCAGAGCTACGAAATCGGCTACAAAGGAATGTTGTTCGACCGGCTCATGCTGACGGTGGATGCGTACCGGGTGGATAAGAAAAGATTTATCAGCGCGATAACGCTGGTGTCACCCAGTGTTTTTCTTGACCCGAACATGCTTGAACAAGATATCGCTGAATCCATCACGCTTGCCATCTACGGACCCACCGCTGATTCGACTGATGATATAAATTTATTCGGAGGGTTAATTACTCCTGAATCGCTGGTCGCATTTCTCGATTCAAACCCTGATTATGGAAACATGAACGGAAGGGCTGATGATGAGTTTATCAGAATCTTCACGAATGCAGGTTCCAGTCTTCCATTTGGAGCAGTGACGCCTGTCGAAAATGACGCTGGTGAAATGATTCTTTCTTACAGCAACATTGGCGACTTAACGGTGTATGGCATTGACATAGGCGCTACATTTTTTGTAACGGAAGATTTGCGAGTCGGTGCAGCCTATTCATGGATGAGCGAAGACATCATCGAGGATGAAGATGCACAGTTCGGCTACATCGCGCTGAACGCCCCTCAAAACAAAGTGGCGCTGAGCGCAAGCTATAACATCAGGAAGATTGGATTGGAAGCCGGTTTGCGCTGGAGGTGGCAGCAGGGGTTCCAGGCGAATTCAGGCGTGTATGTGGGATATGTGGATGCTTACAACCTGCTCGATTTGAATTTTACTTACAATCTTTGGTTTTCTAAAAAAACGGAAATCTCCCTGAGCGTTCAGAATCTTATCGGGAGCAATTACAATCCCTTCCCCGGTGCGCCTCAACTCGGCAGGCTGACGATGGTGAGGCTGGGACATGAGTTCTGACAACGGTGAGAAGTATTTTGCAAAACAATTTCAATGGGGCTGTAGCTCAGTTGGATAGAGCGTCCCGATAGCTATCGGGAAGGTTGGGGGAGTTCTTTTCAATTGCTTTCTATTGGGGTTATAGCTCAGTTGGCTAGAGCGCTTCGTTCGCAACGAAGAGGTCGGGGGTTCGACTCCCCTTAACTCCACAAGAAATTCAAAAATTTCTTAATTCCTACTTAGTCTTCTCCTCCCCTTCGAAATCCAGCACAATCGAATTCATGCAGAAGCGCAATCCGGTTGGAGGAGGTCCGTCATCGAAGATGTGCCCCAAGTGTCCGCCACAGCGACCGCACAAAACTTCAGTTCTTTCCATCCCGAAAGAATTATCCGATTCATACACAACGCTGTTCTTGCGAAGAGTTTCGAAAAAGCTGGGCCATCCGCAGGAGCTGGCAAACTTTGAGTCTGAGCGGAACAATGGGTTCCCGCATGCTGCACAATAATAGGTGCCGGTGCCGGTATGGTTCCAATACTTTCCGGTGAATGCCCGTTCGGTTTCTTTGTGACGGGCTACTTCGTAAACATCTTCGGGCAAAACTTTTTTCCAGACAGAATCCGGAAGGTTTAAAGTGGTTGTGTCGGTGCGCGAGTAGTATGGATTGTCAGTACGTTCATTATTCATAGTGGTTGCGTTTTGACTGCAGCCTGTTAAGAACAGAGTTGAAAAAAATGAAATGAAAATGGTCAACCTTATAGTTATCATGATTTGAAATTTACAATTACAAAATCGCAATTGTGTTCTTTTAAGTTCCCAAGGTTGAAACGATTTATCTCAGGTGAATGTAAAGTGCATTGCTAAATGACAAGGTTTTGACACTTTAACCCAAATTTTTCATTTGGAGGGACGAGGGATCCGATTCCGTCTTTTAGCGGAACGGGTGAAGGTTTGAAATGAAAAACCTGGTTTATCGCAGCGGTGGGGCGCTCTATTGTTTTGTCAGAATTTTGTCACTGATTTCGAAGACTATGAAAATCACAAAGTATTTTTTATAACTTAACGCCCCGATTCTAAAAAACTAAAACCCATAATCATCATGAAAAGGATTTTTTCAATTACCATCGCGTACGTTGCGTTCAGTTTGAACGTTTCCGCTCAATGCACTATTGACCCGAACCTGACAACACCAGGTCTGTATCCTCCTCCCGATTCACTGACACCTATCACCAGGAATCAGGCTTACATAGATGATGTTCAATTTAGAACCCCCGGCTCGATTGATACGCTGGGATTTACGGTTGCCATTACAAGCATACAAATTACCAGTATAACCGGTCAGCCTTCAGGAATTAACTACACCTGTAATCCATCTAATTGCACGATTGCCGGAGGCGCAACAGGTTGTGTGCAGTTGACAGGCAACACTAGCGACCCCGTGGGGCAGTACCCGCTTGTCATCATTGTTACTGCCGTAACGACATTGGGTACTTTTCCAAACATTGATGTCAGCACGCTCGGAATCTCTTACTACCTAACAGTGATTGAACAAGCTGGAGTGCTTAGTGTTTCTGTAAGCGCTGCTCCCACCTCAATATGCGCGGGCGCTTCCTCCACGTTGACGGCAACAGTCAATAATGGAACAGGCAGCGAAACTTTCGCATGGAGTGGCGGTGCAGGTACAGCTAATCCTGCAACTGTGAATCCTACCGGCAATACTACCTACACCGTAACTGTAACCGATGGCGCCAATACTGCCACAGGCAGCGCAACGGTAACCGTAAATTCTGCGCCTGCTGTCGGGTTCACGGTCAGCGGCAGTTCTCCCGCTTTTACATTCACGAATACCTCCACAGGCAATCCCACCCCTGCTTATTCATGGGATTTTGATGATGGAAGCGCTGCCGTAACCACCACCAATGCTTCTCACACCTACACGGCAAATGGCACCTATACCGTTACGCTCACGGCTACAAATATTTGCGGCAGCTTCGCAAGCACTGAGGATGTTACAGTCACCGGTGTTTTCATCAGCCCGGTGAAAAACAACCTGGAGTTCAATGTATATCCCAATCCGAGCAGCGGCATCTTCACTGTCACTTTAAACAATGCCAGCAACCCGGTTTCATTGCGGATTTTTGATTTGAACGGAAAAGCGGTCTATGAAGAAAGTCTCACTGAAAACGGAACCATCAGGAAACAGCTTGAGCTGACTTCTTTGCCAAAAGGAGTTTACACCCTGCACTTGAATTCAGAAGAAGGCAACGGCATCCAGAGGCTGACGGTTTACTGAGAAGTGTAGTCTTAAAAACTTTTTCCTGCCCTCATTTCCAAGCGGAATGAGGGCAGGATTTTTTAAATAAAATCCTGAGCCGTGAAACAATTAACCGTTCTCTTGCTGTTTTTTGCGGTAGCACTGCGTGCTTTTCCGCAATGTTCACCCGACACCACCATCACCCAAGTCGGATTTTACCCACCCGACTCCCTGCTGGATTGCATCGAGCGTGGAATTTATTACGATGAAGTGATTCAGTTCAAAAATTTTACTTTCATTCCCGGCAGTGCGGTCGGATTTCCGGGAATAACCCTTACGGTTATCTCCGTGCAGATTGATTCTATTCACAACCTTCCTTCGGGAATAAACTACACCTGCCAGAACCCTAACTGTTTTTATACAACCGGAGAAAACGGATGCGTCCGCATCATGGGAACCACCAGCGACCCTACCGGTGAATATAATCTTGGGTTTTATGCTACCGTGGTGGTTGATTTCATGGGAACCCAGATTACCGCCAATGCAGATTCGCAATTACTTGCAGACAATGGCTTGGGCTACAAGCTAAAAGTTATCAATCAAGGCGAAGTGTGCAGGATATTGCCCGAATGCTCCCCCGACACTTTCTTCACTCAAGTCGGGCTTTATCCTCCCGACACGCTGCTGGATTGCGTGGAAGATGGAATTTATTTTGACGAAGTCATTCAATTTGAGAATTTCACAACAGTTCCCGGCTCTGCTTTCGGCTTTCCGGGAATCAACTTCACCATACTTTCCGTCAGGCTTGATTCCATTCACAATGTTCCTTCGGGATTAAGCTACTCCTGCAGCAATCCCAATTGCTATTACATCACCGCAGAAAACGGATGCGTAAGAATAAAGGGAACCACCAACGCTCCGCCCGGTGACTATTACCTCGGATTTTTTGCAACCGTGGTGATTGATTTTCAAGGCTCGCCCCTCACGGTGACTGCAGATTCACAGATGCTTGCCAACAACGGCTTGTCTTATAAACTTACCGTTATCGCACAAGGAACCCAATGCCCCAACTTTTTGCCGGGGCAAATTTCCATCAATGCAAGCGCTGCAACAGGCTCCTTCTGTGAAGGCGACACCATTCAACTGCACGCTACGGCAGGCGGAGGTAGTCCCCCTTATGATTTTGCGTGGAGCCCGGGCGGCTATCTTTCCGACCCCGATATTTCAAATCCATTGCTGTATCCAACCAATCCGGGCATATACACCGTCACCGTTACGGACAACTTCGGACTTTCAGCTTCAGATGATGTCGTGATTGCTTACGGACAGATTCCGGTTATCAGCCTGACACAGGATATAACCATTTGTGCAGGGCAAAGCGTGCAATTGCAGGCTTCCGGAGGCGCAAGCTGTTTTTGGTCGCCCTCTTCAGGTTTGAGCGCTGCCAATGTTTGTAATCCTGCCGCGTCACCCGCAGTTACAACCGTTTACACCGTAGCAGTTTCAAATGCAAACTGCTCCGCCAGCGCGGCAGTGACTGTTGAAGTTGATGCTACCTCCCCGCAGGCAAGCTTCAACCCGATAAAAAACAACTTCACTGTTTTATTCAACAACACCTCGACAGATGCTGCCAGTTATTACTGGGATTTTGGCGATGGAGAAAGCTCCAGCCTGGAAAATCCACAGCATAATTATTCTCAATTGACGGCATATCAAGTGACACTGATTGCAACAGGTCCCTGCGGAAAGAAGGATACAATTACATCAACCGTTGACCTTTCTGTCGGCATCCAAAATATTTCAGCAGGGAATTTTATAACGGTTTATCCGAACCCGGGTACAGGCTTGTTCAACGTGGCAATTGCCGAAGATTTTGCTTCTGACATTTTATATGAAGTGATTTCGGTTCACGGAGAAGTCGTCAAATCCGGATTTTTCAAAGCTCACAATAATTTCATTCTTCCGCTGGATTTGAGTGCTGAAGCCAGAGGAATCTATTTCGTCAAAGCAGCCGGTGACAATTTTTGGGCGATTAAAAAACTGATTGTTCAATAAAACTATGAAGAGCAGTCCTCTTATGGCGCTTGATGGTTTGGGGAAACAGGCAAAAGAAATGTTTCAAGGAAATTCTTCCAGACCTTTTAAAAAAGTATTTTTGTCCGTTCCCGCCTCCGGCATCTATTATTTATTGATTAAAACCAATGAGCAGGCGGGTTCAAAAAAAGATAATCGCTTACTGAAATTCTTTATTCACCCAAATAAATAAACCGCGTCATGAAAAAAACTTTCTTTTCATTCATTACAGTCCTCAGCCTGCTATCCGCCAGTTCAATTGCCCGGGCAGGCGGTGGCTGCCCGACTTGCACGGCTACCATTGACACGAACTGCACCGGCTTCTTAGGCGATGTTTGCAACACCTTGCCTGCTGCCACTGCAGGCACTTTCTATTCTGCAAGCCTTACGATCAATTTGGTAGGCGCAGTTGACCTTGCGTCAGTGGGGCTGCCCATCGTTGTTCCAACCGATGAAGCAAAGATTTTGGACGTTACCGGGCTTCCGGCTGGATTGACCTGGGACTGCAGCAACCGCGACAGCACCGGAACGTGCAGATACCTTCCGCAAGCAGACAGCATCCCTTCGCAGTTTGAATGCATCAGCATTTGCGGAACGCCCTGCGGACCCAACGACACGTTCGATATCATCATTTCGATGCAATATGATTTCACGTATGCCACTTTCCATCTCCCCCTCCCCATCTCGTTTAATGTTCCTTTAGTGCTCAACTCTTCCACTCCCAAATTGGAGATTGCTTCTGAATCCAACTTCTTGTGCCCGTCCTCTCCGGGTGATACTTTAGAATTGGAGGCAACAGCGGGATTTATTTCTTATTCCTGGTCAACGGGGAGCAGCGGCACGTCAATATTGGTCAGCGATACCAATACCTATTCTGTTTCGGTGACCGACAATCTCGGTTGCGTTCAAACGGTATCGAAACAAATTAAAACATTGGGAGTGTCGGTATCCGGTGACACCGCTGTCTGTCCGAATACCATCATTCAACTGAAAGCGGAAGGCGGTGATGCGTTCGCATGGACTCCATCTGCCAACCT
>Ga0247727_10013486_pt1 | contig 13769 bp, 13 predicted proteins | sample WisWelCaveWW1625_FD_202498 | JGI IMG/M metagenome (GOLD analysis project Ga0247727, IMG submission 202498) | Biofilm microbial communities from Wishing Well Cave, Virginia, United States - WW16-25 | ecosystem: Environmental > Aquatic > Deep subsurface > Groundwater > Cave microbial mat | place... | reverse complement strand
GCAAGCGACGGGCCAGTTCGCGCTCGTCGACCTGCTTGCCCAGCGGCTGATGAGGCCGGACGCGCGCACGCGCGCGCTCGTCGGCAAGGCGCTCTCCGAGTTCCTGCGCGGGGAGTCGGCGGAGGCCTCGGCATCGATGGTTGATGTTTACCATGCCATCGAAAACGACCCGAAGGTGGGCGTTCAGGTGCTGGAAGACTTCGGCGACCACCTCGCGAACTTCTCGCTGCCGCAGATTGCGGTGGACTTCTACGAAGAGGCGATGGAATGCGCGGCAGAGGCCGACGACCACGAGGCGCTCGAACGCCTCGTGGGCAAAGCGAAGCGCTCGCACTTCGCGACGGGCCGCTCGGTCGGCGAGGTCGCGAACAAGATTTCGGAACTTGTCAACCGCGCGCACGACTTCAAGAGCAGCGAGGCGCGCGCGCGGTTCGAGGCGGAGAAGACGAACATGCTGCAGATGGTGGAGACCATGCGGGGGCCGCTGCCGTACATCGCGAAGGATTGGACGGCCGGCCAAGACCTGCCGCACGAGCTGCGGGAGCGGATGGAGGTCGCGTCGGTCGTTCAGAACCGGAAGGCGGACGGAGCCTTCGAGACGGTCGCGATTGCGTACGCCCCGTCGCTTGGCAAGATCGCGGTGTTCCTCCCCGCGCAGCTTACGGACCAGGACATTTCGCGCGCGGGGCTGCAGCTCAACGAGGCCGGCCATTTCAAAGTCCTCCCGGCCCCCAAAGAGCTTGCCGATGTGCACGAAGCGCGCGCGATCATCGGCGGGAAGGAGTCGAAGGACATCACGATCGACCGCGTGGCCGCGATGCCGAGTTTCTTTTCGAAGGCGCAGTTTTCGAAGTGAGCGGGGGCGTCCGGCTCCGGGCGCCGAGGGGGTCCGGCGCGAGGTTCGTCAGCGGGCCAGAGGCCCGGCAAGATGCCTTTAAATCGGGGGAGCGTGACTTGCGCTAGCGATGTTGAAGCTCGCGCAACCCAGCGCATCGGCCGAGGAGCCGGCCGCGGAAGGCGGGTCGCTGCGGTCGATCCAGGAGCGCATTCAGGAGTTGAAGCGCGAGAACGACATCCTCCTCATGGCGCACAACTACCAGTACCCGGAAATCCAGGCCGTGGCGGACATCCGGGGCGACACGCTCGAGCTTTGCTTCGCCGGAACGAAGGTGGCGCAGCCGAACATCGTGTTCTGCGGGGTGGACTTCATGGCCGAGATGGCGAAGGTGCTGAACCCGGGGAAGCACGTGTTCATCCCGGACGACAAGGCCTATTGCCCGCTCGCGGGGATGGCCGACGTCGAGGGCGTGCAGCTCATGAAGGAGCACCACCCCGAGGCCGCGGTCGTGGCCTATGTCAACAGCAGCTCGGCGGTGAAGGCGATTGCGGATGTCGTCTGCGCGAGCGCGAACGCGGTCGCGGTGTGCCGGAGCCTCCCGCAGGAGGAGATCATTTTCGCGCCCGACCAGAATTTTGGGCAGTACCTCCAGGAAAAGCTCCCGGAAAAGAAGGTCCACATCTGGGCCGGCTATTGCCATGTTCACCAAAACATGACGCCCGCGCAGGTGCAAGAGCTCCAAGCCGCGCACCCGGCGGCCGAAGTCGTGGTGCACCCGGAGTGCCCGCCGGATGTGATTGCGACGGCGGCGTACGTGGGCTCGACGGGCGGGATGCTGAAACACGTGCGCGACTCGCCGAAAAGGGAGTTCATCATCGGATCCGAGCGGGAGCTCACGTACGCGATGAAGGTCGCCTCCCCCGGGAAGATTTTCTACACCCTCCCGCGGGCGGTGTGCCCGACGCACAAGAAGATCACGGTGCGCAAGCTGCTGCACACGATGGAGGCGCTGGAGCCCGAGGTGCAGCTGAGCGATGAAGTAATCCAGGGCGCCCAGCGGTCGGTGCGCAAGATGCTGGAGTTCGCGCCGCGCGAATGATGGGGGAAGCGCCGGTGTCGATGCCGAAGCCCACCCCCAAGGCGCTGAAGGCGTTCGAGGCGCTTGTCGCCGAGGCGCCGGGCGCGACCGTGAAGCCCATGTTCGGGAACTTTGGTGCGTTCGCGAATGGCCAGATGTTTGCCGGCGTTTTTGGCGACGTCGTCTTTGTCCGGCTCCCCGAAAGAGACCGGGCGGCCGCGCTCAAACTTCCGGGCGCCGATTCGTTTGCGCCAATGAAGGGCCGCCCCATGAAGGAGTACGTCGTCCTGCCGGGGCCGGAGCTCGCGGACAAGAAGAAGTCGAAGGTGTGGGTTTCCCGGTCGCTCGACTTCGTAATGGCGATGCCGGCGAAGGGCGCGGCCAAGAAACGCGGGAAAGCCAGGGCCGGGCGATAGTGCGCTTCGCTAACGCCTCGGCTTTCGCCGCGATCGGGTCGCGAACGGACTCCCTCGCGGCGGCCATACTCGAGGGGGCGGCCTCCCGTTCAGCCCGGAGGCAATGGTGATGGCGTCGAGGGCCTTCCAACTCTCCTCGGTCCAATAGGTGTGCCCCTTCGGGCAAACATCCGCCGGGAAATATCCGAGGAACGCAGCGCCGTAGTCGCATCGGACAAGCCCGCGGTTCCACCGCAATCGACATTGCGGGCACAGCGGCGTGTCCGGCCGGCCAAGGGCTGAGATGGACCCATCGCGGTTCATCGGCCTCCCTTGTACATTAGCGAGATAAAATAGACGTTGCACGGCTCGACCCTGTACACGATCCTCAGATATCGGTTCTGGCTCACCCATACGTTTCGCTCCCCGGTCCGAATCAGCGTTGCGGTGCGAATAATCCCCCGCGCTTCGGGCTCAGTAATGCCGCGTTGACGACCCCTTCGGTGCGCATGGTCGGAAAGGTGAAATCGACATTTCAACGAGGCGACCCGCGGCGACAGGGGCGTCGGCGCAACGCTGTCCATAGGGTGGCGTCGAAGATCGCGGGGAAGTGGTTTGCGCGATAGCTATCGCTAGCTTCGTGATCCATCATCCAACGGCGAGGGCGACGGCCCAAGCATCGCCCTACCCGTAGAACTGGTCAAACTCGTAGTCTTCCCACTTCCGCACGCCGAGCACAATCTCCAACTCCGGCGGCGTCAGCATCGGCTTCCTGTACCGCAGCGCGTCGTCGATCGCGATCCGCGGGCAGGCCGTGCACACGAACGCGTCGGCGGGGTGGATGTCGACGACCGACGGGTCGAAGTTCGCGAGCGCGAACACCGCGGCCTCGCGCCCTTTCTCCTCGATGAGCTTCTTCGTGCGCAGCGCCTCGTCCATGCGCATCTGGCCGATCTTGGTCCCGACGAGGATTCCGAACTTCTGCGCGTCGAGGGCCCGCCCGATCGTCGCGTAGCGCTGCCGCAGGAACCGGTCGCGGTACTCGGCCATGTCGAGGACCTCGCCGGTGAAGGGGTTCGCGGCGATGACGGGCTTCTTCGAGCCCATCGCGACGCCGAGCGGGTGGAACACGCCAGATCCGACAAAGAGGAAGGAGTTCACCTCCGCCTCGACCTCCTGCGCGCTCGTGAAGTTGCAGCCGAGCACCTGGCCGGCAAACGTCAGCCGGCGGTCGCCGCGGCCGAGGTAGACTTTGACGCCCTTGGATTCGAGAAACGCGATGACGGCATCGATCGCGGGCGCGTGCTGGGGGTTGGTCATGAGGCCGACAGGCCCCTTGAGCTGGGGGAGCGCCTTTTCGACCGCTGGGAGTGGGTCGACGGTGGATGGCGCAGGGACAAAGAACGTCGGGAGCTTGGCGGCCACCGAAGGCATCCGCGTGTGCCCGATGTGGACGATCGCCTGAACTCCCATCGGCTCGAGGTCGCGCTCGACGAGGTCGCAGGCTCCAAAGCACGGGTCGGCGGAGATGATGCAGGTGGCGCCCGTCCAGGCTTCGAGCTTGCGCGAGAGCGCGTACCCGTCGGTCTTGAGGCCCTCGGGGAGCTGGAGGCCTACCGTCTTGAAGCCGCCTTCCCGGACGAAGTGGACGGCCTTGGAGAGGTCGAGCTCGTACTGCGAGCCGGTGCGGTGGACGAATTCATCAGCCATCGTCGGGTCCCCGGCAGGTTTCGCCGGCGCGACCGACCGGCCGCTTGGCAAAGAACGTTTCGACCGCGGCACGAGGGCCTCACGGCTTGACGGCAAAACCATCGGCCACGCGCACGCGGAACCCGTGCGCTTCGCCGGCCGTTTCGGCCTTGGCATCGACGACCGAAAGCGTGAGCAGCGCCCACAGGGGCGCGGCCGTCATCCGGGCGAGCTTCTGGGCGGCGGCGTCGTCCATCTTGGAGACGAGGAACACCGAGCCGCCGAGCTTTGCCCCGGCGAGCTTCATCGCGAGCATCGCGGCCTTCAGCGTCGCGCCCGAAGAGAGCAGCGTGTCGACGAACCAGTATGACTGGCCCTCCATGAGCCCGTTGAACGAGAGGTTTGCCTCGGAGTACGAGGTCTTGCGGCGCACGACGATTTCGCCGGCGACCTTGTATTCCTTCTTGCGCGCGATGAAGAGGGGGACCTTGATCTCCTTGGCGAAGTCGTAGGCCACTGGAATGCCCATGGCTTCGACGGTGATCACCCCGGCAATCCCGGTGGCGGCCGTGCGGTCGGCGAACGGGAGATCGACGAGGGCGGAGGCCAGGGCCTCCACGAATCCCGTGTCGAGGTGCGGGAAGCCGTCGAGCACGGGGTGCGTCACATAGGGGTAATCGCCCATCGCAACAACTTGGGCCGCGCCGAGCTCGGACTTGAGCCGCGCTTTGGCGGCCTTTCCGGCTTCCGAGGGGGGGGCCCCGATCGCGCTCATGAGAGGCCGTCCCAGCAGGCGAGCGGTAAATAAGTTTGCGGACGATCGCACGCGCGGGCTGAGAGGGGTGAAGGGAATGCGGGAAGATTTGATGGGAAAGACGCAGAAGGGCACCTTGGCCGAGGTGGCCATCGCCAACGCCATAGAACTGCTGACCGAGGGGCGGCTGAAGTGCGCGCGCCCTCAGCCCGACGACCACGGGACGGACTACATCGTGTACCAGCCGGGCTCTGGGGTGTCGGTCGATATCCAGGTGAAGGCCGCATACGCAACGGGTGCAAACGGCGCGCTGCAATACCGGCTCGAATGTGCAGATGTGCCTCGCGACCCCCGGCGGTATTTTGTGCTGTGCCTGCAGGGAACGGCGAGCCTCCCGGGGTTCGCCGACGAAATGCTGCTCATTCCGGGATCCGTGTTTGCGGCCCGCAGGAGCGCCCGCGGCGCATGGCACTTCTCGGTTGGCACGAAGCGGAAAGGGCGCTCGACGTGGGCTGCTTGGCGTGTGGCCCGCACGGACCTCGGCCCGCGGCTCGTGGAGCTGCTCGAGGCGGCTGCGGCGGCGCAGGCCCGCAGGCTGCCGCCCGTCCAATGGGCGGGGATCAGTCCGCAACTTATGGGAAAGATTACCGAGGATGCGGTGGCGCATGTCCTTATCACGCAGAGCGAGGGGCGCCTCGCGGTTTTCCGACCCTACGCCGACACGGTGGGCCTCGACGGCGTCGTCATGTCGCTTGAGAGCCGCGTGTCGGCGCCCATGCAGATCAAGGGGAGCTTTGTGGAGGCGCAGGACGAGCGCGTGCAAATCAATGTCTACGCCAACACGTTTCGCGCGAGACCCGAACGGATGGTGGTGGTGGCGCCCTACCTCCAGGCGGAGCTCCGGCTATGCGACCGAAGCTGGGTCGTCCCGGCCGACCGTTTCGCGAAGCTCGCGCGGCGCAAGGGCGACCAACTCTATTTTCGGGCCTCGCCGAAGTCCGACTCGAACGACCGGTGGACCCCCTACCGCGTTGCCACCGCGGACCTTGCTCGCGTGTTCGAGGGCGCGATTGCAGCCCGCGCGAGGACTTGAGGGCCGCGCGGCTACTCGATCTTTACGCTCGCGGGGTCAAACGTGATCTTCGGGAATTGGGGGTCCATTTCCTCAAGCGCCTCCGCGACGATGTCGGCGATGACGAGGTTCCGGTACCACTTCTTGTTCGCCGGCACGATGTGCCACGGCGCCCACGGGGTGCTGCACTTCGACAGGGCGTCCTCGTAGGCCTCCCGGTAGTCCTTCCACGCCTCGCGCTCTTTGAGGTCGGCCGGGTTGAATTTCCAGCGCTTGTCCTTCTCGCGCAGGCGCTCTTCGAGCCTTCGCTTCTGCTCGTCCTTTGAGATGTGCAGGAACACTTTGACGACGCGCACGTACTCATCGGAGAGGCGCTTTTCGAAGGCGTTGATGATTTCGTATCGGCCGGACCACACCGACTTCGGCACGAGACTGTGGACGCGCACCACCAGCACATCCTCGTAGTGCGAGCGGTTGAAGATCCCGATGATGCCGCGGGGCGGCACGCGCCTTTCGATGCGCCAGAGGAAGTCGTGCGCGAGCTCCTCCTTGGACGGCGCCTTGAACGAGGTGACCTCGACGCCCTGCGGGTTGACTTCGCGCATGACGGTTTTCGTGGCGCCGTCCTTGCCGGAGGTGTCCATCCCCTGGAGGACAATGAGGAGCGCCCGCTTGCCTTCCGCGTAGAGCCGCTCCTGGAGCTTGGCGATGCGGTCGAGCTTCTGGTCGAGCTTCGGCTGCACCTCGGCGGCGTCCTTGAAGCCGCCGCTTCCCCCCTCGTTGATGTCCTTGAGGTCGACCTTCGAGCCCGGCTTCACCTGGAAATCCTTCGCTTTCACGTTTTTCGCCCCCGCACCGATGCCCTGCGTGGCCCGCGCCGCTCGAGATCGAGGAGCATCCGGGCACACGCCTCGGCATCCTCGAGTTTCGCGATGAAGCCGTCGACGCCGAGTTCCCGGTAAAACCACACCGTGTTGAAATCGCCTTCGGCCTCCAGGAGGACGAGCACCGTGCCCCCGGCGCGCTCGAAGGCGCGCGTAAGCTCGAAGAGGGCGCGGACGAACGAGGGCGACGGGACGGCCCCCGCATCGCCCCCGACCCGCGCGTCCGCGTCCTGCGCCGGCTTCGTGCCCTCGCCCTCGCGCAGGAGGGCGTTGTAGAAGCGGTCGGCGCGCACGATGATGCCGTCCTGCTCGTCGGCGAAGTCGACATTGTAAAGCAGCGTGGACGGATTGCGAAGTTCGGAAAAAGCGAGCGTGTGGGGCCGCCCTTCCCCCGCAAGGCCGCTTGCGGCAAGCGCCGCCCGCAGCACCTTGGCGTCGGCCGCGGACTTTACGAATGGGGCGATCACATGCAGGTTCGTGGCCCCGGAACGGTCGGCGGCCGCCGCAAGGGTCCGCAGCTCGCCCATCGTGGGGGCAAGCAGGCGCTCGAGCAGGTCCAGGGGTGGGGATGCGCCGCCCGCCGTCGCTTCGCGGAGGGCCTCGTAGGAGGAGGGATCGACCTCCCCAAGCTCGACGAGCACGGGGCGAGGAAACACGGCGACCGCCGCCGCCGCGATGCTCGCGGCAAGGGCGCGAGGGTCGCCCTGCGCGCCGGCCCACTTGCCAAGGTCGAGGACGAGGCCCGCGTGCGGGATGTGGCGCGCTTCCTCGGCGTGCGTGCCAGGCGGTAGTTCGACGAAAAGGCTCGACCGGATGGTGGGAAGAAGTTTTCGTGCCGGGGAGGGCGGCGCTACCGCAGTGCCGGGAGGGGGCGCCAGGCGCGTCGGGCCCGCCGGCGCAACGGCGGGCGCGTGCGCAGCGGTGGCTGGCGGCTCACCGGGTGTCGGAGCGGGGAAGCGCGGGGCGGGCGAGGCTTGCACGCCTCGGAAAGGCGCCGGCCCTTCGCGCGAGATAACCTGCGCGCCCGCGCGAAGCGCGCCCTCGGCCGCGTGCACCGACGCCACGTAGCGCTCGGCGCGATCGGCTTCGCTTGGCGGCGGGCTCGGTTCCGCAAGGGGCGCGACTTGCAGGAGGAACACCACCCCGCCTTGTATCGCCCACTCGATGCCGACCGGCGCCCCGACGAGGCGCTCAAGCTCGAGTGCCGCGCGAAGGAGCTCCTCGACCTGGAGTCGGCTAAGCTTCGGCCGGCCCGCGCGGTCCGCCGGAACTTCCCGGCGCACAAGGGCGCCCTGCGGACCTTGGGCGTACTCCCATTGCTGCTCCGTCTCTTCCGCACGCACCTCCGCCGGCTTGTCCCGGGAAACGAAATAGCGGCTGGGAGCGAATTTCCCCTCGCCGAGCGCTTCGTGGAACCCATACACCGCCTCAACGAGCGCCGCATCGCTCTCCCCGGGCGCGTTCGAGAACAGCACGCCGGACACCTCCGCCGGGACGGTCTCGGTCACAAGCACCGCAGGAGCGGCGTCAGCAAATCCGGTGCCGAAGTGGCGGGCCGCCTCGAGGTTGTCGGCGGAAAACGCGGAGGCCCAGCAGTCCTTCAGCCGCGCCTCCAAGTCCGCCGGGCGCGTCACCGCGACCGCGCGTTCGAGCGGCGCGCTTGAAAGCCGCTCGTCGACGAGGCAAGCGCGGAGCGTGACAGCCTTCCCGCGTGCGCGGTCGCCAAGCCCAAGCGCCTTGCACCCGCCGTCGACGTCCAGCATGATGTGCGCGGGCACCTTCACGCCGCGGATGAGCTTCCCGATCTCAACCGAAATCGCCTCCATCGGGAGCGATCGAGCGATGAGGCGCTTCTCGAGCGACGGCAGGAGAAGTTTCAGCTCGGTGTCGCGGACGAGGTCCCCGAAGGTCTTCCGAAGGACGACGAAGCCCGAGGGCACCGCGAACCCCTTGCGCCGCGCGAGCGCGAGGAGCGCGACGCGCCTTCCGGCGAGGTGCTGGTGCTCGGCCTCCACGCGGTCGAGCGAGAACGCATGGTAACCCAGGGTGAAGCCTCAGGGGCGGGGGACGTGCCCTAAGCCGCAAAAGAGTTTGCGCACGCGCGGTGCGCTGCGGCGGAAGGTAGAAATCGCGCGCCCCGCGGTGGCGCGGGCGTGGACGCGAAGAACCTGCGCGACCCCGCCCGCGAGCGGCGGCGCAACCGGCTCCGCCTCGCGGCCGTGGTCGCCGTCGCTGCACTCGCGCTCAGCGCGGCGGCGCTTGCGGCCGTCGCCAACCGCCCCCTCGACCACCACTATGTGTTCACCGCCTCGTACACGAGTGACAACGGCGTGCCGTACACCCTCCGCCTGCCCCTGCCCGGAGACGGAGAACTGCGGGGAAATTGGGCGCTCCTTGGAAACGCGACGGCGGTGGAAGAGGCGTCCCCCTACGGGACGGTGCTCAAGATTTCCGCCTGGAGCAACATCTCGGTCACCGCCCGGCTGAACACGTGGCGCGACCTGCCGCTCACCTTCACGACGGAAGGCCTCGATGACAGCGGGCAGCTCGGCGTCCGCGCGCGGCTCGATTCCTCGCCGCCCGCCAACCGCCCGGTGCTGAAAATCTCGTTCGCGGAATCCGACCCGGCGTGGAACACAACGCGGGTCGCCGAGGGCGACCTGCTGCAGGGGTGGAACACCTTCAGGATCCGCGCGTCACAGACCGCGAACCCCTACCACTAGGGGGCACCGCTCACTTCACGAGGTTCGCGCCGCGCGTGACCACAATGCGGCACGGCGTCGGCAGCTTGTACGCGGCCTTGAGGAGCGCAAGCTTGGCCTTTAGGAAATTGGCGGCGGGGGCTTGGAGGGTCATGAGCGTGGCGCCCGGCTCCACGCGCGCGGCCGTACCAACGGGCTTCCCGAACGCGCGCCGCATGCCTTGGGAAATGCGGTCCGCCCCGGCGCCGGTGGCGACCTTGTTCTCGCGCAGCACGTGGTGCGGGTAAACGTTCACCTGGAGGTGGAATGCCTTTTCGCCGGTGGGCGTTAGCACGCGGCCGGCGGCGACGCGCGCGGCCTCGAGCGCGCTGTGGCGGATTTGGCAGAGTTCCTCGCCGAGCAGCTTCAGTTCGACGTCGAACTTCCCGTTGACGTCGCCCATGTGGTACTGCACGATCCGGTTGTGGGGGACGCCGCCCATGTATTCGCGCTGGGTGTACGCCTGCCCTACCACGCGGCGGTACATGCGAGCTGGCTTGCGTCCCATACCGCGTCTCTCCCCGGGGGTTTGCGGCGATACCAGGCCCTGTTTTTAAAGGTTCGCGGCGGCGCGCGCCGGGTCGGGGTGAGGTGCCCCTACCCAAGCGGCGCCCCGCACTCGGGGCAAACCGCCGGCCCCTCCCCCCCGGGAGCCTCGACGCGCGCGAAGCAGCTCGTGCAGAACCAGTCGTCGTCGCCGATCGTCGCGGGGTCGACCCCGCGCGAGCGCAGGCCTTCCGCGAACCGCTCCCGCTCGGCGTCGGCGCGGTTGCCCTCCCCGGGGTCGAGGATGCGGTAGGCAATCCACATGAACGGCGCGACCCACGCCAGGAAAATGATGTCGCCGAGGTTTGCGTGGGTCCACAAAAGCGCACCCGATCCGTAGTTGTAGCCGGCCTCGACGATGACGACCATCCGGAGGAGGTTCGCGAGGTACGCGAGCGCGACGCCGGCGCAGAGCAGCCCCCCGACGCGCCACGAGAGGCGCGAATAGTCGGTGACCACGAGGGAGACAAACGCAGCGATGAAGATGGCCATCGAGTAGAGGCCCGAGCACTGTGTGGCGATGTGAACGCTCGCCGGCCGGCCCGAGGAAAGGTCCGTGTAGAACACGTCGTTCCCGTAGTAGCCGTTGGACACCCCGAGCCCGTTGAGGATCCACGAAAGCTGCGGCGTCACGAGGGTGGCGGTGTACTCGTCGACGCTGCCGCTGGCGTCGTGGCCGAGGCGCAGCACGAGGAGCGGCACGCCGAAGATGAGCGCGAGCGCGCCGAAGAACACGAGGAGAAAATTGCGCTCGCGGGCGAAGGCGCGAGGGATGAACGGGAAGGCGATGAGGGCGGCTCCGAAGCCGATCACGGCGAAGTCGGTGGAAAGGAAGGCCGGCGTCGCCGTGAGGTAGCGGTTGTAGAGGACATCGAAGGCCAGGACGGCGGCTCCGAAAATGGGCATCGCCTTGTCGAGCCGTCCGTCGAGCGTGACGCGCGCGACGAGGCGGTCTGCGATCGTAGGTGTGGCGGGGCGCGCTCGCTTGGGCTCGGCAGGCCGAGGCTGGCGCGACGGAGCCTTCGCAAGCACGTTTTCGAGGGTGGGGAGGAGCAGCAAGAACGCGCCGAGCGCCGCCATCGCGACCCCGACCCACACGAACGCCGGGTGCTGGACGACGACCTTGGGCGCCACGAGAACGAGCGCGGTGCCCTCGAAGGCGAGCGCGGCGGCCGCGATCTGGACGAGTCGCGCGCGGCGGGGGGTTGCGCCCGCCCAAGCGGCCGCCCGGAGGACTGCGGCCGCAAGCGGTGAAGCGGGACGGGCGTCGGCCATTGCGGCAACCTTGGGGCGCCCCCAATAAAGCCTTCCGCGGTCGGCGGTGACTCTCGTCCCGTGGGTTGGTGCAATGCCGAACCGGCCGTCCGAGCCGCGCGGGGCGGGGGCTTGCCGTTTGGAAGGCCGTTTCCCCCACCCGCCATCGCCGGATGCGGGCGCCTCCTATTTGCGTGCAAAAAGCCCCGCAAATCCAGTCTCCACGGCCCCATGATAGATGGTACTTCGATCTGCCGTGTGGTTCGGCGGGCGGAAGGGCGGTTTTGGGCCCCTCGCCACGGGTAGCCAGACCCCCGAAATCGGCCGCACCCGGCGACCTGGCCACATCGCCCTCCGCCGATTCGTTTCAAAACGGCACCCCGTGCTCCCCGTGTGGAGAACGTTTATCTGAGCGCCCCTTATCTCGCCCAAAAGGGGGGCCGACCACGCCAGCACAACTTCAGCTAACGCACCGCGAAGCCGCACTTCTTAGACGTACCCTGGAATACGCCATTGACAACTGCGCACCGGACGACGAGCCGGTGATCGCCAACTTCCTGGAAAGGATGGACGGCGACCGCGGCCTTGAATTCGAATATGAGGAGTCGAGCGTGCTGCGGGACATCCTGCAGTTCGCCGCGGACACCGGCCCGGTTGGCAACAGCAATGTGTTCGACTCCCTGATCTCCAAGATCTAGCCCCAGCGGGGACTTATCCCCCGGAGGCTATCGCCCGCCGAAGCGAGCGCACGCGCCGCCTGGGGGTTCGACGGCAGCCATGGCCCTCCGGCAAACCTTGGGCACCGCGTTTGGCGCGGAGCAGACGGCGGGCACCGCGAAGCAGGCGCCGAACCTGCAACTCGGCTATGCGGCGGCGGTCGGTGCCGCCGCCCTTGCGGGGCTCATCCCCGTTTTCGGAAAGCTCTACCTCAGCGACCTTCCGCCGCTCGTCATAGCCGGATTTTCCAATTTGCTTGCCGGGCTTGTGATCCTCCCGCTCGCGCCGCGCCCCCCGTTCAAGGGCCCTGACCGGCAGCGCCTGATTGCGATTGCGTTGCTCGGCGCGGGGCTCGCCCCCATTCTCTATTGGGTAGGGCTTGCGGCCACCTCCGGCTCGGAGGCCGCGATGCTCATGAATGTCGAGACGGTGTTCACGCTGCTGCTCGCGGTCGCAGTGCTTCGCGAGCGGGCGGGTGGGCCCGAGGTTGCGTGCGTCCTTGGCATCGTGGCGGGAGCTGTCATCCTCACAACAAACCTCGGCCTTGCCGTGCAGCCGGCACACCTCGTCGGAAACCTATTGCTGATCGGCGGCACGGCGCTGTGGGCAATCGACAACAACATCTCGACCGGCCTCTCGCGCCGCCACTCGCCCGCCGCCGTGGCGGCGTGGAAAAACATCCTGGGCGGGGGCCTTGTGGTCGTGGTCGCGGCGGCCGCGGGGGCCGAGCTCGCTCGGGTGCCTTCGCACCTGTGGGGGCTTTTCCTCGCCGGCGGCGTCGGCACCGGGGTGTCGCTCACGCTGTTCTACGTCGCGCTGCGCCACATCGGCGCGTACCGCACCTCGGCGATCTTCGGGCTCGGGGGGATCGTCGGCGCGGCGGCTGCCTTCTTCCTCCTCGACGAGCGGCTGTCCCTGGTGCAGGTGGGGGGAGCCGCGCTGATGCTGGCGGCCGGGCTCCTCCTCGCGGTCACGCATAGGAACAAAGAGGGCGCCCCGAAAGCGACTGGAGCGGCGTCGCCGTGAGCACCCCGCGCGCGAATTCCGGCGTCAAGGATAATTCCGGCCTGCGCGTTTGCAGGCGAGCATGGGCGGAACGCGCTTCGGCGGGAGGAAAGGCCGCGTACCGGACCTCGGAGCCCTCGACATTTGCCTGAATGTGAAAAGCGTCAAGCGTTCGATGGACTTTTACCGAAGCCTCGGGTTCCGATGGATTGGAGGGGTCACTCGCAAAGGGTGGGCGATCCTTGAGCGCGACGGGGTGCGCATCGGGCTGTTCCACGGCTACATCAAGAAAAACCTCCTTAACTTCAGGGGCGGCGATGTACACGCGATCGTTGCGGCGCTTCGCGGGGCGGGCCTCAAGCCGACCACGGTGAAGCTCCTCAAAAGTCCGGGGAGCGGCCGCGCGATCCTGAAGGACCCCGACGGAAACGTGATTTTCTTCGACACCACGCCGAAGGAAAGGAAGGCGCGAAAGCGGGGGCGGCAGGCGCGGTAGCGCCTCAGCGGGGCGAGCGCCGCGGCGCGAGGCGCCTTAGCCGGTTACGCACGGCTCCAAGGCCGGGAACGCGCGCCCTGAGGCGAAGCGCGCCTGCCCGCAGGGGCGGCACGGAGAAGACCAAGAGGAGAAGTCCCGCGGCCGCGATGAGGAGCACGAGGGGGCCCGAGCCGCCCGCGCCGAACCCGAGGAGCCCGCCGCCGCTGCCAGGGCCTCCCCCGGTCGAGGTTGTGTTGTTCCAGTAGCCGAGGGTGACGACGACGCTCTCCATCACGATGTCGTCGACCGGCTGCTCCTGGA
>Ga0247727_10013485_pt1 | contig 13769 bp, 12 predicted proteins | sample WisWelCaveWW1625_FD_202498 | JGI IMG/M metagenome (GOLD analysis project Ga0247727, IMG submission 202498) | Biofilm microbial communities from Wishing Well Cave, Virginia, United States - WW16-25 | ecosystem: Environmental > Aquatic > Deep subsurface > Groundwater > Cave microbial mat | place... | reverse complement strand
TTCTTTTCATCAATTCCGCCGGCGAGCGTTTGCGCGCGGCCGGAGAAATTTTTCTCACCCGCCGCGCCGCGGAAACCTTCGGCAGTTATGCCGTCGCGCAACTGCGGAAATTGGAACGGCATCATCGCTGGATCGTCGCGCCGCCGGAAAAGCCGCCCACGCCGGAAGAATTTGGCGGCCGGCCGCATCGGGGCCGTTTCAAATTTCCCGACAGCGACGCCGAACGCGCCTATCGCGCCGGCCAACGCCATTGGGATAATTATCAAAAATGGCGGCGTGAACGCAATCCCGCGCGCGCCGAGCTGGAAGCAAAATTCGGCTACGACACCAAACAAGCGATGCACTTGTTGCGGCTGTTGCGCATGGGCCGCGAAATTCTCGCCGCCGGCAAAGTCCTCGTTCTGCGCCCGGACGCCGAATGGCTGCGCGCCGTTCGCGACGGTTTGTTGACATATGAAGAATTATTGGAATTGGCGCGGCAGGGCGAAGCCGAATTGAACGAGTTGATGAAAAATTCGCCGCTGCCCGAAGCGCCGGACGTCGGAGCCGCCGAAAAGTTGTTGATCGAATTGCACGAAAAATACCTGCGCGAAACCGCGTAGCGCCGGCGGCCGGGAGTAATTTTATCAATGCAGCTCTTGATTCCTCGTTCTTGGCGTGAAGCCACGCAAAGAGGCCGCCATGCCGGTAGTTAATGAGGAGCGGTTAACGAGCTTTATCGTTTCAACCCGGCCGGTGATTTGGGGAACGTCGCGTTGTTTTTTTCAATTGAGCGCCTATGCGTTTGACCTTTTCGTTTAAAAAAACTTTTTTCTTCGCCCTCTTCTTCGCCCTTCTTGCCGGCTATGCTGATTTGCTGCCGCAGGCCGCCCGCCAGAGCGCCAATGAATTGATTTTGAAATTGCGCGCGCCGGCGCCTCTGGCGAAATCCGGCTCGGGCAAATTTGCAATCATCTCAACCGCGCTCGCCTCGACGCTGCAACAATTTGGCGAATACGAAATCAAGCCCGCGCTCAGCGAAAATGTGCCGCCGGAATTGCAAGCTTTTGTCCTTTTGCGTTTTGCCGATCCGCAGATCGATTTGGCCGCGGCGCTCAACGCGCTGGGGCGGCATCCTGAAATTGAATATACGCAACCCAATCATATTTTCACGATCAATTCTACGCCTTCTACTCCTGTAGCACGTTTTGTAGGCAACTCTATCACGTCATCGTGGAACGATCTTGTTAATTTCAAGCACGGTGCATCGCCTGCACAGGATTCTTCCAGAATGACATATTACGTGGAAGCGCCAGCCGCGACGACGGCATTTCCCGCGTCGATGGATTTGCCGAACGATTCTCTTTTCACTCAACAATGGGCATTGCAAACCATTCATGCGCCGGAAGCATGGAAAATTACCACGGGCGATCCGAATATTCTCATCGCCGTCATCGATACCGGAACGGACTTCAATCATCCGGACTTGCAAACCGGTTTGTGGATCAACTCCGGCGAAGATCTCAATCGCAATGCGAAAGTTGATGCGAGTGATTTCAATAATGTTGACGATGATCGCAACGGTTTTGTCGATGATCTGCGCGGCTGGGATTTTACCGATGCGCCGAGTTTTCCCGACGGCGGCGATTATCTGAATCGCGACAACGATCCGAGCGACGAGCAGGGCCACGGCACTTCGGTGATCGGCATTATCGCGGCAACGGCGAATAATCGCCTCGGCATCGCCGGACTCGCGCACGGTTGTCGCGCCATGACGTTGCGCGCCGGCACGAGTCAGGGTTTGCTCGAAGAAGACGACGTGGCCTCGGCTATTGTTTATGCAGTGATGAATAACGCGCGCGTGATCAACATGAGTTTTGGCGACGTCGTTGTTTCACCGATGTTGCGCGACGTGATGCGTTTTGCGTATGCCCGCGGCACCGTGCTCGTCGCCTCCGCCGGAAACTCCGCCACCGATACGCCGCATTATCCCTCCGGATTTGCCGAAACTATTTCTGTCGGCGCGACGAATCGCAATGACCAACTCGCCAGCTTTTCCAATTATGGCGCGACTATTGATGTCGTTGCGCCCGGCCTTGAGATTTGGACGACGGCGATGGGCGGTAAGTACAATCAGTTTGCCGGCACTTCAGCCTCGGCGCCGTTTGTTGCGGCGCTCGCCGGTTTGTTGCTCTCGCATTCACCGGATTGGAGCAACGAAATGGTGCGCGCGGCTTTGACCAACAGTGCTGCGGATTTAGGCGAGCGCGGTTGGGATCGTTTTTACGGCGCCGGCCGTATCGACGCCGCGGCGGTTTTGCAAATCGAGCAGGCCGGCCGCGCGGAAATTCATTCACCGGCAATGGATGCCGGATTTTCCGGCAGCACGCTCGTCATTCGCGGCACGGTGCTCGGCGCATTTGTTACCGGCTACGAGTTGAGTTATGGGCGCGGCGACGACCCGCAGGAATGGACGCGTATCAGCCGTTCGGAAAATCGACAGGTCATTGCCGACTCACTGGGCCTTTGGGCATTGGCGAATTTGCCCGATACGAGCTACACGTTGCGCTTAGCCGCCGGGCAACAAAACGGCCGCAACGTTGAAGATAAAATTCGTCTTTTTCTTGATCGCACGCCGCCGCGCTTCGGTAAAACAAAAATGACGCCGATGCTCGACGGTAATCTGCAAAGCGTGTTGATTGAATTTTCGACGGACGATCTGTGTCAGGCCGCGTTGCAATGGCGGCGCAAAAACAGCGCCGATAATTTTTCGGCTTTGCCGTTGAATTATTTGACGAAAAGCCATCGCCTCAATTTTTCCCAGCAAATCGGCCGCGGCGAGATTGAATTTTTTGTGGAAGCGATCAATCGCGCCGGTTTAAAAAACAGCGACAATAACAACGGTCAAAATTATTTGCTCAACCTCGATGCGCCGCCGGTTAACTCCGCGCCGTTTGTGGAAATTACTTTCAGAGATTCCGGCAAAGCGCCGGATTCGTTGTTGACGCTGCCGGCCGGCTCGTTGCTCTTTCGCGCCGGCGATCTAAACAAAAATGGCCGCGGGGAAGTTATCATGTCGGTTTATGACGGCGCCGCCGGCGTTGGCCCGTTGACGGTGTTTGAGCGTGAAGCCGCCGGTTTCTCCAAACGTTTTGCCACCGATCATTTCGGCATTCCCCGCGATATCGGCGACGGCGACGGCGATGGCCGGCTGGAAATTCTCGGCGGCATTGGCCCCAATAGTTTTATTTATGAAGCGCCAACATCGAGCGCCTTTCCAAACACTTTGGTCTGGGCGGATACCAATGATTTCTGGGCGAGCCGTTACGCCGATCTCGACGGCGACGGGCGGCAGGAAATCATCGGTCGCCGTGGTGAGCGTTTTCAAGTGTTGGAAAATGTCCGCGATAATCAATATCAGTTCGTCGATTCGCTGCGAAATTTTACGCGTGGCTCCAATATCACTGGCGTGCCGCATTGTGAAATTGGCGATTTCGACGGGGATGGGCGCAAAGAGATTTTGTTAGGTGACTACGACGGCGATTTGTATATTTACGAAGCGGTGAGCGACAATCGCTTCGTGGCGACGTGGAGCGACAGCCTGCCGCTAATCGACAGCATCGATTTTATTCGCGCCGGCGATTTTGATGGCGATGGTCGCATGGATTTTGCCGCCGGCTGCCATTCCGATCCGGCGCTGGATGCCGAGCATGAATTTGACGCACGGCACTGGTTGTTTCGCATTTATCGCAGCGTTGGCGATAACCGATATCAGCCGATCTGGGAGCAGGCGTTTTTCGGTTTTCAAGCCCCAAAAGATTTTGACGCCGGTGTGGGCGCGGGCGATATCGACGGCGACGGTCGTGACGAGCTTTTTCTCAATCTCTTTCCTGATGCCTACGTGGTGAAGATTGAAAACGGGCAGGGCAAGGTGATCTGGCATTATCAGCCGTCGCGCAGCAATACAACCGTAGTGGCAAATTTAGACGGCGTCGCCCCGCCGGAATTTTATTTTTCCGATGGTCGAATTTTACGCTCGTTTCAATTGCCCGGAACCCAAACCGGCGCGCCGGCTCCGAGTGAAGTCGAGGGGCGGCCGCTGGATGCAACCCGCGTGTTGTTGAACTGGCGGCCGGTGGCGGGTGCAGAAGGTTATGCGATTTATCGCGGTGTTGACAATGCCCCGCTGCAATTCTTAACCACGATCACCGCGGCGGTTTTTCGTGATTCGCTGTTGGTTACCGAGCAGCTTTATCGCTACGCCGTGGCGACTATTGATGCGCAACAGCAGCCGCAAATCGGGCCGCGCTCCAATGTGGTCTTGGCGCGGCCTTCGCAACCGCCGTTCGTCGTGGCCGCGCATTTTTTTTCGCCGCATCATGTTGCCGTGCAATTCAATGAACCGCTGCACGAGTCGGCGCGGCAAGCTTCATTTTTTGAATTGCGCCCGAGCGCGCCCGGCCAACTTAAGTTACAACCAGAAAGCGCCGTGCTCAGCCGTTCCGGCAGCGAAGTGATTCTGGCTTTTCCCGCCGTTGCTTTTGCTGCTGACGCCTATCAAGTGCGCGTTACCGGCGCCATGGATGTCGATCGCGTGCCGATTGACACGACGAAGAATCGCGCTTCGTTCACGGTTGAAAAAGAGTTGGCGCGTTTCTACGTTGTCTCGGCAAAAGTTGAATCGCCGCAACAGCTTTTGGTTTCTTTTAATTTGACGGTCGAGGCTGCGAGCGCTGCATTGATCGCGAATTATAAAATTAAAAGCCTTGGCAATTCGGTCCCCGCCGGCATTGTGTTGGCGCGAGCAGAAATCGTTCCTAATGACGCCACTGCCGTGCGGTTGACGCTCGCGCAGGGCGCGCTCGGCCCGCTGGGCAGAAACCATGTGATTGAAATTACCGGCGTGCGCAGTGTCAGCGGTATTTCTCTGCAATCCGGCGAAGGCAATACGGTTGGTTTGGCGATGGCGAGCTCGAATTTGAACCGCGTGCTGATTTATCCGAATCCGTTTGTTTCCTCGCTGCATCAAACGATCACCATTGCCGGTTTGACGCCGCTGGCCGTGATTAAAATTTTGGATGTGGAAGGCCTTGTGCTCGCGACCCTTGAAGAGAACGATGGCAACGGCGGCGTTGATTGGGACACGCGTGATGTGCAGCGAAAATTGGTTCCGTCCGGAATTTATTTGTGTTACGTCACCTCAGGAACGCAAACGACGGTGACGAAGTTTGTGATTGTGAGATGAGAATGAATTTCATTTAAACGAAAAGGAGCAGAAAATGATTGCTGTAAAAGGTTTATACGACGGCGAGCGCATTGCCCTGCTTGAACCATTGCCTAAAAAACAGATTCGTAAAAAATCGTTGGTCGTTATCACTTTTTTAGAAGAAGAAAAAGTTCCTCGTTCAACTAAACGCGCCGTTCACGAACTTGTAGCCAATAAATTACTTGATCTAGACGAGGTTTTGCGTGCAATTTAAAGCTACGCAGACTTTTGCCAAAGCGTTTAAAAGGCTGAGGGAAAAACACCGAAATTTAGACGTAGACATTGATACTTTGCGTCTCACCTTGATGAAAAATCCGTCTGCCGGTATTCCGCTTGGAACGGGGCTTTATAAAATACGGCTCGCCAGTTCCGACATGGCAAAAGGTAAGAGCGGCGCTTTTCGTGTCATTTATTATTTGAGGCTGGATGCAAGTACAATCGTCTTGCTTGACCTCTACACCAAGAACGAGAAGGAAAGCGTGCCAATTTCTGCGATCAAGAAAATTCTCGAACAATATCTTGGCGAAGTTGGATAATAGCCGTGTGAAGGAGGTGTGGTATGCTCGTGGTCGGATTAACCGGCGGCATCGGTTGCGGCAAATCGGAAGTGCGCCGCCGCTTGTTGAATGCCGGTTTCACGGTGTTGGATGCAGACACGTTGGCGAAGCAACTCGCGGAAGCCGATCCGGTGATCGTCAACAAAATAAAGAAAGAATTTGGCGAGGCGATGTATGATGCCGCCGGGCATTTACAACGCAAAGCACTGGCCGCGCTTGTGTTCAACGACCGCAAACAGCTCGAAAAATTGAACGGCATTATTCATCCGCGCGTCATTAACGCCGTCGAGCGTCAAATTGATGAATTGCAACAGCAGGGTGAGAAAAGCGTTATCGTCGAGGCGGCGTTGCATTATGAAGTGCACTGGAATGAAGCGATGGACGTGATGGTCGTCGTCAGCGCGCTGATGGGGAAGCGCCTCGCGAGAGTTATGCAGCGCGATGGTGTGGATGAAGCCGCGGTGCATCGCCGCATGGCCAATCAGATTCCGCTTGAAGAAAAAGTCAAACGCGCGGATTATGTAATTGAGAATAACGGCGATCTGGCGGCGTTGGATGAAGCAGTGACAGGGTTGGTTGATTGGTTAAAAGCGCAGTCTTTAAAACGTGATTCATAAAACGTAAACTGAACGTAGCTATTCGAGTGTAAAAAGAAACTGTCATTCCGGAGGAAGCTTTTTAGATTGCGAGCACTGTGCTGGCCTGAAAAAGGATTTTTTCAGAATGACATGTGATCAGGCGGCTGAATAGTTATAAACAAACTATGCTTCATGAATCACCGCTTGTGAATCACGTTTTAGATTTTGTGACAACATGCAAAAGCCTGGCAAAAACTCTCCCCGCATCATCTCCGTCTCCCGCCGCACGGATATTCCGGCGTATTATGCCGATTGGTTTATGCAACAGGTCGAGCGCGGTGACGTGACGTATCCCAATCCGATGAGCTTCAAGCCGGTGCGGCTCTCGCTGCGGCCTGCCGATGTTTTGTTTATCGTGTTCTGGACGCGCAATCCGCATCCGCTCGAAAAACACCTTGACCGGTTGGATCAGCTTTATCAACGCGCGTATTATTTTCATTTCACCATTAACGGGCTGCCGAAAACCCTGGAGACGAACAACCCGTCGCTGGAATTTGCGCTGGATACTTTTGTGCGTTTATCCGAGCGCTATCCGCATCAAGTTTTTTGGCGTTATGATCCGATTGTATTGTCCGATTTGACGCCGCCGAATTATCACCTCGAAAAATTCAGCGAGTTGGCGGAACGCCTGCGCGGGGCAACGACGCGCTGTTATTTTTCTTTTGTGAGTTGGTATTTGAAAGTGCAACGCAATTTTGCGAAAGCGACGCAGGCGCACGGCGTTAATTTTCGCGACGCCGAGTTGACTGAGCGGCTCGAGCTGGTGCGGCAACTTAATCGGATTGCCGCTGCAAATGCGATGACGCTCTACTCGTGTTGCCAAGAGGCATTGTGTGAAGTCGATGGCGTGGCCAAATCACGCTGTGTGGATATTGCAACGATTCGTGAAATCGCTCCCGAACGTTACCGCAAGCTCCGCGCCGCGCCGACACGGGAGGATTGCGGCTGCTATGAAAGCCGCGACCTCGGCTACTACGACAGTTGCCCGCACGGCTGCATTTATTGCTATGCCAATTTGAATCGCGACCGGGCCAAAGCGTTTTATGATGATTATTTGCTGAAACGAAAATTGCCGATGGAGGCTGTTTCGTAAAAAAATTGCTCCAGAACCTGCCGGCTCATCGTACTCATTTATTGTCAGGCAAATCAACAATGCCGTCGTTATCACCGCAAAGGAGGTTTCGCTATGTTAGGGACGAGTGTCGACACAACCGTTATACTATGTCTCGCCATTGCCATTGTCGGATCGTTGCTGCTCGCGGCGATCATGCGGCCCAAACATGTGCGCAAGCATCGGGAATTTCGCCGGCGCGGGCTGTCGTAAACTCCAGCGCCGCCGTTTTCTTTTCTATTTATAGGCCGTCATCACCCACCGCAGCCGCATCGGCTGGCTGATTTTAATTTCGGCAATGCCGACTTCCGCGTCTTTCCCATCGATTTCCAGCCGCCAAAATTTTTTCTCGCCGCGCCCAATCACAAAACCGGCAATGCCGTTAACAAAACGGCGCGAGAAATCCACATAGCTTATTTTAAACAAACGCTCCATGAGGTCGCGAGCGGAAGTCCCGGCCGGCACTTCGAGGTCGGCGCGCAGCGAATTGCTGGAATCGGCGATGATATGAATTTGCACGCGGATTTTGGACGTGACGTTATTGTTTTGTGCACCCAACGTTTGTTTCTGAATCATGCCCAGCACGGCGAGCATGAAAAAAAGTTTGGCCATTCGCATGAAAACTCCTTGGCGTTAAACCGGCGCAACCATATTTTCGGCTTGAGAGGCGCGTTTGAATTTTGCTAAGGAAAGTCGCAAAAAACGCCATGCTTAGCATAATGAGCCACGCCGCCGTGGAAAAATCGACGCGAAGCTCATCCGCAGCACGACGATAGCATTGACGGTTAAATGCTGTTGATAAGCCAGTTTGATAAAAATTGCCAGTGTGCTGAAGAGTATGGCCGAGACCAGCGCCATAACGAGGCCCGGCCATTGGGATTGAGGTGGGTGCATGAAGGATTTGTTTTTTAAACTGAACTGTTTGCGTTCTGCTCGCGCTGAGAGTTCATCTTTCGGAAACAACTTGATTAAATAATTCATCGGCAACGTTGCCTCCGGTGACGACAAGAACGATAGGTTTGCCGGCGGATTGGATTTTGTTTTCGAGTATGGCCGCGGCGCCGACGGCGGCGGCGCCTTCCACGCGCCAGCCCTGCTGAAAATAAAATTCTTTCATGGCGAAACGAATGCTGCTTTCTTTGACGAGAATGACGTCATCGCAATATTGTTGAATGACAGGCAAGAGTATCTGGCTCGCGAATCTTCCGGTCAGGCCGTCGGCAACGGAATCCTCAATCGGCGTATTAATGACTTTGCCGAGTTCGAGCGCGCGCACCGTTGCGGGTGAGGCTTCACTTTGCACGCCGATGATTTTGCTTTGTGGTGATCGAGCTTTTATGACCATCGCGATGCCGGCGATCAGCCCGCCGCCGCCGACCGGAACGACGACGCACATCGGCTGCGAAATTTCCTCCAACAATTCCAAACCAATCGTGCCCTGTCCGGCCATCACTTCGTCCTGTTCATACGCATGAACGAAGGAAAGGTTTTTTTCTCTCGCGTATGCTTTGCCAATCGCATCAGCTTCGTCATAATCATTGCCCTGTTGAATCAAACTCGCGCCGAGTTGGCGCAGCTTGCTCATTTTCAAAGGCGATGCCGCGTGCGAGACGAAAACCGTCACCGCGCCGCCGAGGAGTTTTGCCGCCTGCGCCACGCCCAGCCCGTGATTGCCCGCCGACGCCGTGACGATCCCTCGCGTTCTCGTGGTCGGATCGAGGTGCAACAACGCATTCGTCGCGCCGCGCATTTTAAACGAGCCGGTGCGCTGAAGGTTTTCCAATTTGGCGAGAACCGGAACGCCGATTTCTTTTTCCAGCCATTGGCAGCGTACGAGCGGTGTTGGATAAATATAAGGTTGAATGTTAATTCGCGCGCGTTCGACGTCGGATAGCGTTATCATGCTTGTTTTTACAAAAATGCGCTGTAAAAGCCAAGGCCGATTTTTGAAAAAAGGAAGCGGGGGTGTTTTAGGCATTTTCCCAATAATCCAACCGGTCGAACACTTGCACCTCACGTTCACGCAGCCGCGCTTTCAACTTTTCCGGCATTTCATCGCCGACGAAGACCGCGCGCGAAAATTTTTTGAAATGCCGTTTTCGTTTGACCACCTCAACCGCTTGTGTGAGTTGCTCCACGATCGTGAGGTCGACTCTTTTGCTGTTCCACTTGCACTCTCCAACCAGGCAGGCCTCGCCGTCGTCGCGATAGGCAATCACGTCGATTTCGTTCTCGCCTTTGTCCCAATATTTGCCCACCGCGTCGAACGGAAATTTTTGCGGAGCCGCCTCACATTGCTGTTGCAGCCAGGCCGCAATAAATCTCTCAAATTGCCCGCCCAAGAAGTTCGGCAAATCGTTTTTCAGCTTCGGCAAAAACCGGCGGGAGGAAAATTCCGCCAACACGCTCGCGTTTTTATAAACATAACGGAACCAAAACGTCAGAAAATGATCGCGCAGATAATAACGGCTGGCCTTGCCGTTGTCCCGGCTGAACAAGCTCGTTTTCTTTTCGATGAGATTGTAATAATTGTGCAGTTCCTCCAAATATTTTCCGAGACTGTTGACCGGGACGCCGCTGTGCATGGCGATATTGTTCCATTGCGTGTGGCCGCCGGCAATGGCTTCCAAAATGGAGAAATAGCGGCCATAATTCGCGCCGAGCTCTTCGATGGTCAATTCCTTGCCTTCATTAAAAAGCAAGCCGTCGGGCTGCAACGCTAGCCGCATGATCACGGACGGCAAATCTTTGCCGCAAAGGCCTTCTTTTTGCAAAAGATAATAATAAAACGGCATCCCGTTGAACAACAAATATAGCTCGAGTCCCAACTTGGAATCATTGCGCGCCACCTCGCCCAACCACGTGCGCATTTCATGAAAGCGAAACGGCTGGAGAATGATTTTGCCGGTCAAGCGTTTGAAGAGCGGCTCTTTGCGATCTTCAAAAATGGCGTGCATCAGAGTTTGGATGGAGCCGATGACAATGATATGCCCTTTGATTTTGTCCTGGTATTCGTCCCAGTATTTCTGCCAAATCGAAAAGACCGCCGGATCGACGTAATGAAAATTTTGAAATTCATCCATCACGATGGTTAGGCCCGGTGACCGCAGCTTTTGAAAAATAAATTTGCAGAACCCCTCAAAATCCTCGAAGCGCAAACCGGCGATTTCCGGAAATTGCTCGGCGAGAATGTCGGCAAATTCGTTGAGCAGCGCGCGCGGCTGTTTGCGGGAGATGAAAAAATAGCAACTCGGCAGATTTTGTTGTTGCAGAAAATGTTTGACCACCGTGGTTTTGCCGACGCGCCGGCGGCCGGTAATCATCGTGAGATAGCCGCCCGTTCGCGCCGCTTGCGAGATTTCGGTGAGCCGGCTTAACTCTTCCTGTCGTCCGTAAAATTTCATGCTATCGTACCTTTTCGTATGATACCAATTGGTACGATTAGTATATGAAATTTTGGGGTAAATTGCAATCTCTATTTTAACCGGCAAACGGGAAAACCGTCGAACCTCCCGTCACCGCCCCGGATTGAGCCAGCGCTGCCAGGTTTGATCCTGCAATTCATTGCGGGCGGAGGAATGCACCAGCTCCATTTCGCCGCCGCTGCGCAGCTCCACAAAAATAAATTCCACGCCGCCTTCGATCTCAAAAAAGCGCCAGACCTGATAGGAGCGCGCGTCGTTGCCGCTGGGGAAGCGCTCGATCTCATCGGATTGGCCGTACATCAGCAGCACGCGCCCCATATCGGTTTTCCAGCCGGCGCGGAACCCGGTAAAATTCTTGTTGGCAAATTTGACCAGATTTAAATACCTGTCGCGATATTCGTTCTGTGGCGTCTCCGGCGATTGATCGCGTTTTTGCCAGAACCGCGCGATAAACTCGCGTTTGCCCTCGAGTTTCAACGAAGGGTAAATTTTTTTCTCTTCGTTGGAAGAAATATAACGCGTCGTTTCAAATTCCTGGTCCAGCTCTTTTTCCGTCATGGCGCGATAGCTGTGCGCGAGAAAATCCAGCCCCGTGGCGCTCGCCGCCGCCGCGAGGTCGGCCTGATCTTTTTCACGATACACAAAAAACTTGTGCCGGCGCGAAACTTCGGCGCCGGTAGTGTGATCGACAACGCGCACGTCGAGCGCATAGCTGCCGCTTTTCATCGTCACAATATTGAACCCGCCGACCTCAACCAATTTGGCGCCCGCAATCTGCCGCCGTTTCGACGGCAGGGTTTTCACGGCATTGCCCTCGCCGTCCAAAATGCGATAATGCGTCGAGTAACTGCTGTCGCTCGGAAAATGCAGATGGTAAATTTCGGCGTAAAAGTACAGCATCGGCAGCTCCAGCCCGTACAGCGCGCTCGGGTTGGGCAACACGAGATAACGATTCTTTTGAAAAATGGATTGCGTCGTATCGCGCTCGAGCCGCGCCGCGAGCTGCAAATCGCTCATCGCCAGTTGCTGAAGCGGATAAGGCTCGACGATTATTTGAAACGCCCGCACGCCGGCATGTTGACTGTGCAAGTCGAGAACGCGCACATAAAAACGATACGTTCCCGCGGTCAATTGAAAACGCGACTGGGTGGACAGCAGTTGTCCGGGTTTGATTTCGGCGGAATCGCGCGCGATCGAATGCACCTGCCATTCATGGTTCACCACGTCGACGCCGTTTTTATTGATCACCACCTGGCACGAAAAATTAGCCCGCAACTGGTTTTCGGCGCGGGCAAAATGCAGCGCCGAGCGCGGCACGGCGATATAAACTTCCACCTGTGCGGTAGTGTCGTTCACGCTGAAGCGCGCGAAATCAAGATCGAAATACAGTGTGGAGTCGGGGCGCGAAGGCGATGCATTTGCGGCAGCAAAATTTAAAAACAACACGAGTGCGCCGATACGGGAGGAAATTTTTTGCCATTTTTTCATAGTGAAAAAATGGTAGCACGAAACGGCGAGAAAGTCAAGCGAAATTGTTACGGTCGCGTTTGGAAGCGCTGCAACCCAAACAAGCTCAAATCAAAACGTGAGCGTTTGTCGAGTAATAAATTGGCGAGAACCTCGCCCATCGCGCTGGAGAACTTAAAGCCGTGGCCGGAGCAAATGCTGGCGAGCAGAACCTGCGGATGTGCGGGATGGAAATCAATGAGAAAATTTTCATCAGGCATATTGGTGTACATGCAAACGGCGGCAGCGCGCGGCATGGTGTCGATGGCTGGCATGACGCGACGGAGAATGACGCGCATCGCCTCGATATCATCGGCGCTCACCTCGCGGCGCACGCGTTCGGCCTGCGTGTATTCACCTTCGTGATGCCGCCCGACTTTGACGCCCTCGCCCAAATCCGGAAAGCCGTAAATAATGCGATTGGATTCGTGTTCGTAAATATAAATTGGGCAGCGCGGCGGCGCAAAATATTCGGCATGGGCCGTGGGTTCGAACCACCACAACACCTGCCGTGTGACGGTCAGCGGCAAGTTGAGTTCGGCAATAAATTGCCCGATCCACGCGCCGGCGGAAATAATCAAGTGTTGCGCATCATACTCGCCTTTGGCCGTCGAAACCCGCACGCCCTCGCCGTTGCATTCCCATTTGAGGGCCGGCTCGTCGTATCGCAGCGTCGCGCCGTGCTGCGCGGCCATTTGCAAATGCGCGGCGATGCAACGCTCGGGAAAAACGATGCCGGCGCGCGGCTCCCACACCGCGACGGTCTCTTCCGCCGGTTGAAACGCCGGAAAACGCCGGCGAATGTCGGCGGCATTCAGCAACTCGTGCGGCAGGTGATGCAATTGCGCGCTGCGCCGCGCGCCCGTCACCAACACGCCTTCCGGCGGGCCGATCATCAAACCGCCGGTTTGTTGAAAAAGTTTTTCTCCCGACGCGCGTTCCAACTCCGCCCAGTTTTCATACGCGCGCTGCACGATCGGCACGTACGCGGGATGCTCGAAATACGCCTCGCGAATAATGCGCGTTTGCCCGTGCGACGAGCCGAAAGCATGCGGCGGCGTAAAGCGGTCGAGCCCCAACACTCGCTCATCGCGGCGCGCCAAATGATACGCCGCGGCGCTGCCCATCGCGCCGAGGCCGATGATGATGACGTCGAAGGAGTTTGGCATTTCGCTTGATTAAGCGTGTTTTGCAGGATAGAGCGGACGATTTTTTAAGCTGCAGCTTTGAGCGGGACGTCTTGTTGCAGATGGGCGTAATATTTTTCCCACACCCATTGCACGATTT
>Ga0247727_10013484_pt1 | contig 13769 bp, 10 predicted proteins | sample WisWelCaveWW1625_FD_202498 | JGI IMG/M metagenome (GOLD analysis project Ga0247727, IMG submission 202498) | Biofilm microbial communities from Wishing Well Cave, Virginia, United States - WW16-25 | ecosystem: Environmental > Aquatic > Deep subsurface > Groundwater > Cave microbial mat | place... | reverse complement strand
GACGTTGCTATGGCATTTTCAACCTCAGACACCTGTTTCAGCGCATCTATCTGGACTTGCATGGTTATCGCTTGTTCTCAGCCACCACCATCTATGCCTAAATCACGGCAATTCCTAGAGAACCAAAAAGATTTTGACTAGCTATAAGAGGTTTGATGATATAACACTAGAAGCAGCAGAAAAGCTAGCGCAAAAACTCAAGCCAGAGGATTTTGCTGTTTTATTGTCAAAGTATGCTGGCAATCCAGATGACCTGGTTCATGTTAAAAGCATATTTAGTGGATTGGGAAAAACATTTGTCAACCCGAAATACGGTACTGAAGCTGTAGAGTTGGCAAAATCGGCAGATGTTATAGATGCTAAGTATCTTGGAAAATATCTAAATGGCCTCGCCTCGATAGATGATCTGGCCTTAGTAAGCGTAAAGCAGGGATTTGAGGTTAGTAAGTTTGCACAGCAGTATAGTTTTGATATTCATATTGCTGGAAGGTGGGCCGATACAGTTGATGATATAAATCTGCGCGCTTTGGTTGCCAAAATAGCGGATCCGCTTGTGGCGCAAAGACTTAATCTTCCCATAGATCAATTGCCTGAAAATATCAGGCAACTCATTAGCCAGTATCCAAATGTAAATGATAGAAATAAAATAATTGAATTTTGGACTCGACAAGAAGTGGTACAAACTTTCAACGCGCAACACAACACCAATCTTGCGTTTTTCCAAGCAAGAAATTCATCAGGGAAACCCGAGGTTGATGTTTTTGTCAATATCGAATATGCGCAATGGCAAAACTTTGATACGACTCAACTTGAAACTATGCTCAGAGAACAATTCGACGTGACGCATGACCCTCTATTTGAAGTTGACTTTTACAATGATGATTGGACGGAGTGGAATGACGCATTGGGATTAACCGATCCAAGGATAACTCCACCGCCAGGGTCAATCTTAATTAAGCCCGATGGACAAATAGTTCATCCATCTTTAAGGACCATCCCATGAGAAATTTTCTTCATACCGACAATTGGGTAGAAATCCCAGCCGAGAAATTCTTGGTTGGGCTTTCAATGGAACAGCGTTCTGCTATTATCGAGCGAATGCATCAATTAGGGATGTATAGTGGGCTTTCAGCACATCAGTTGCAATTATTGGAGAGCATCAGGCGAAAGCATTGGAAGAGAACGGAATACATCACCGAGTGGTTTCGCGCCCATACCCTGACAGGAGAGGGAGACCTTAATTATCCAGGTGTCCAACTGACGGATGAGGAAAACGCCCTTTACCTGAATGGTCAGTTGATGAGTGCGTTTTATATGGAAAGTAGTATCCATGATGGCATACCTCTTGAAACAGAGGTTTATTTAGATCGGTTTTACATTGCTCGATTCCCTGTGACAAGACAGCAATATTTATTATTTCTTAGAAAAACGCCAATCCATAACATTGCTGGTGTACTTGATCCGGAACATGAAGCAGAAAACTATAAGCGTGGTGCAAGGGTAGACACAGAAAAGTCTTTGCGTTTTTGCTTAGAAATTGGGGGGCGCTTGCCTACCATGAATGAATGGGAAAAAGCTGCTCGTGGTCTGGATGGTCGTTTATACCCGTGGGGGAATGAATGGGACTTAACTGCAGGCTATTTTTACTATGGGCAACCCAACCCTGACAATGCAAACAATAGTGTTGATAGTTACCCCAAAGGAGTGAGTCCTTATGGTGTATGGAGGATGGCAGGGAGCGAGCCGGAATTGGTTACTAATATTATGGGTAACGTAACATCAAGAGGCTGTCATCCCAAAGAATCTTCCCCTACGAGCGCGTGGCTTGACCACATCATTCCCATGCCGAGTAAAGGCAATTTCGTCAGCCTTCGCCCTGCGCTTGACCAATGGCCTCGACAGCAGTGGCAGGGTCATGCTATTGGCAAAGATCAAACAAGTTGATCTGTAGAGAGCCAATTATGATGAAAATATTCCTTAACCAGAAATACCAAGAAGGCATTCAAAGAGGACAAACTATGAAAAAGAAAATCAATGCGCTTATTTTTGCACTTATTTTCTCGCTGGCTTTTTTGCCACAATTTAATTCATTGGGCGCGACGCTTCAACAACCGGAAACCGCTTGGGTGGTGTGGGAAACCGATGCGCCCATTCAACGTGTGGCGTGGGATGGCAATGCATTATGGGCAGGCGCGTACAACGGCGGGCTAAGCCAGTGGAAATTGGAGGCTGGGCAGCTCGCGGGGTATACATCAGCCAATGGTCTTTCTGGAAATCATGTAACCTCCATCGCTGTGGATGGAAGCGGTAAGAAGTGGATGGCGCTGCTGGATGGTAGTTTGAATAGTACGGTGGATGGAAACTCATTCAGCAATCTCACACCTTTAGACGCGGCAGGTGAAAATGCGTGGGATGTGGTTGCGAATGGCAACGATGTCTGGCTGGCGAGTCTGGGTGGCGGTGTTTCGCGTTACAGCAGTGGCACATGGACAACTTACAATACTTCCAACTCTGCTCTGCCGCATAATGATGTTTATGCGGTTGAAGTGGATAACAGCGGCACGCCCTGGGTTGGCACGGTCAATTATGGCGTTGCCGCATTGCAAAATGGCGATTGGGTTTCCTATTCATTGCCAGTACAAATTGTGAACCCAGCTTCACAAGGCGCGCCTGTTTCCAATCAGGCGGTTACAGATATCGTCATCGATTCATCCGGCAGCAAGTGGTTTGCCACCGATGGCTCCGGCGTTGCCATGTTGGATGCCTCCAACATCAACTGGACAGTTTACAACACTTCGAATTCAGAGCTTGGCAGTGATTTTGTTCATCGCATTCATATTGATCCACAAGGCAATTTTTGGTTTGGTACATTGAGTGGCGGCGTGAGTCGTCTCTCCGCAGATCGCACCTCCTGGCTCACTTACAATTCAAACAACTCGGCTCTCCCTGAAAACGATATTTTGGATGTGACAACCGATTCCCAGGGTGGACTCTGGCTGGCGGCTTATGATTCTGGTTTGGCTTATTACGGACTCCTGCCTGCTTCATCCCCCACGTTTGAATTTGATCTGTTTCAAAAACCAGATTACCGACCCGGAAAAGTCAAAGGCTACTATCTATGGGTGGACCCTGCCACCCACGAATGGACTCTGTCCTGGTCCGGCGATGGTACTAATCACAACTTCACCGGTGAGATCCTGGCAGATGCATCACTCACCTACTTGAGCGATGTGGGTTTGGAAGCTGGAGATACTGCTGCTGTTGATGGAAACAGCCTGACGATCAATGCAAGTGAAAACAATGGGGAGGATTCCGTCACCTTCAAGCCTTCTTTTGGAGTGACTGAATTGACAGTTCGCTTGAAGATCGATGGCGCGTATTATCCCTACAACATTCACCTGGGTGGTTTAGGTGAGGCGCCTGGCACGGCTCCATTCAAAGTTCCCGCGGTGCAGCCAGCAGCGCCAGTGGTTACGGTCCCTGCCAGCATGACCATTGATGAAGGAAGTTCTGCCCTGTTAGCGGGTGAATTTACTGACTCAGATAGCCCCACGGATCATACAATCGTATGGAATCTGGGAGATGGAAATGTAGTGGAAGATGAACTCTTTGTAGATCATGTCTACCCCGACAACGGCTCTTTCACTGCTCAATTAACTGTTACCGATGTTCATGGGCGTGTTGGCACAGGTATCACCAACCTTACTGTCCAAAACGTCGCGCCCGATGTGGATTTTTACTATTATCCCTTTGTGCCACAATCTCAGGAGGAAGTCACTTTCACCGGATATTTGTTTGATCCGGGCACATTAGATACTCACACAATCGTTTGGAATTTCGGTGATGGCGCTGCCCCATTAACCACATCAGAATTAACGGTCACACACGCTTACGAGCGGGCAGGCACATTTACGGTCGCTCTCACGGTCACTGACGATGACGGCGGAGTTGGCGTTGCAGTATTCAATATAGAAGTTCTCAACGATCCGGCTCAATTTGAATTGGGTAACAATGTCACAATTGATGAAGGTGAGCAATTGACGAGTTCGGTTGCCTTTACCGATCCCGATTCCACACAATGGGAACTGGTGATTGATTATGGCGATGGCACATCGCCTGTCAGCGCTACTCTTAATGAGGCAGGTAATTTCGATCTCACTCATACCTATGCAGACAACGGCACGTATACTGTTTCGGCTTCTCTCACTGATAATTCAGGAGCAGTGACTTCCGATACAGTTATCGTGACAGTTCAAAATCTGGCTCCCACTGTGAACGCCGGGAGTGATCAGACTGTTGAAATTGGAAGCAGTGCAACTGTCAATGCGCTCTACACCGATGCCGGCACATTCGATGCTCATTCTGCCACAATTGATTGGGGTGATGGGAACCAGGAAACTGTTTCAGTAACTGTGATTGGTCCGGGCGCGGGTCAGGTCACTAGGCAACATACGTATGCCAGTATTGGCGATTTCACAGTCGAGGTTTGTGTTACCGATAACGATGCAGGCGCCGGCTGCGACACATTAATTATTAACTCGGTGCAACCTCCCACTGTTACACCAACGGATACACCTACTGCTACCGATACATCAACTCCAACACCAACTGACACACCTACAAACACGCCCACTAGCACTCCCACAGATACGGCGACCGTTACACCTACCGACACAGCGACTCCAACCGAGACGTCGACACCCACTTCCACGGCTACTCCAACTCTGACTCCGACTGTTACACCTACCAATACATCGGCGCCTAATTCATGTACACCGAGTAATTCATTTAGCCAATCTCGATCTGACTATCACTTTGCTTCATTCAAACAGACTTCCCTCCTTGCCAGTTTCGACCGCTTGCCCCTATCCTTTGTGCCTAACTTTGGACAGGAAGATGATGCAGTGAAATTCCAGGTGCAGGGTTTGGGAGGCAGCTTGTTCTTCACACCCAGCGAAGTAGTGTTCTCTCTGCCGAATCCTGTAAAAGTAAAAGATGATGATAAGAAAAAAATCCGCTATGATCGTCACCCAGCCAGCGTAATACGCATCCATTACCAGGGTGCGAATGATAATCCCGAGGTGGTGGGCACAGGAGAACTGCCTGGCGTAGCGAATTACCTGATGGGCAATGATCCGTCAAGGTGGCTCAACAACCTGCCGACTTATTCAGGGATCACCTATCGCGAACTCTATCCGGGCATCGAACTGCACTACGAAGGCACAGATGGCAAACTCAAGAGTACTTTCTATGTTGCACCTGGTGTTGATCCATCAGCCATCGTCTGGCGCTACAAAGGTGCCAGTAACGTGAACATAGATGAAGTCGGGAATTTGATAATCACGCTGTCCTCGCCAGTTAAGGGTGAACCTGGAATGACTCTCATTGAACAAGCGCCCATTGCCTGGCAGGAAGTGAACGGCAATCGCGTTATGGTCGCGGTGCAGTATGCACTGGATAAGAAAGACAAGAAGGATAACAAAATAAGCTTCGTGCTTCCCGATGGTTACGATACTACTCTGCCGCTGGTGATTGACCCGGTCATGAGTTACAGCACTTACTTGGGAGGTGGAAAGACGGAACAAGCCGATGCCGTTACGCTGGACGCTGACTGCAATGTCTACCTGACTGGCACCACTTCTTCATTGGATTTCCCCACTGTTGATCCCTTCCAGACGAACAAGCCCAATAGTGATGTCTTTGTGAGCAAGCTCAACGCTGCGGGAGATACCCTACTCTACAGCACCTATATTGGCGGTAACGGAGCCGATCACGCTTGGGGCATTAACCTGGATAGCCAGGGGCGCATCACGCTTGTTGGTGAGACCGAGTCAAGCGATTTCCCAACCTTGAATGCCTATGATAATACCTATGAGGCAGGAACTTGTGAAAACGGAGATCCGTGTGATGATATATTTGTTACGCAGCTTCTAACAGACGGCAGCGCTCTGCGATATAGCACTTATATGGGCGGCACTGGCGATGAAGAAGCCACGTCTATGGGTGTGGGTCCAGATGACAATATTCATCTGACAGGATGGACCAAATCCAGCACTTTCCCGACAGTCAATGCTTATGACAACACCTTTGGCGGCGGGACATGCAGCGGTTTCCCCTGCGAAGATGTATTTGTATCAAAAATCGATCCTGCTGGAGTTGGTATCAGTTCGCTGCTCTATAGCACCTATTTAGGAGGCAGCAACTATGATAGAGCCAAAGGCATTGCTGTGGACATAAACGGGCACGTGTACATCACTGGATATACTCGATCCGACACATTCCCAACCCTCAACCCTTATCAAGCGGCGCGGGCGAGTAGTTCAGATGTCTTTATCACTAAACTCAATCCCGCAGTGAGTGGAGGCGCCTCCTTCCTCTATAGCACGTACTTCGGCGGAAACCAGAGCGATCATGCCTATGGCATTGCATTGAATGGCGCGAATCAAGTCTATCTGACAGGCTATACCCAGTCCACCAACTTCCCGCTCGCAAACGCTTTCGACAATACATTCGGCGGTGGAACATGCGGATCGTCTGCCTGCTATGATGCTTACGTAATACACTTGGACATTGCGAACAATCTCCTGGTTTATAGCAGTTACCTCGGTGGCAGCAATGAGGAACAAGGTGCAGGAATCACAGTGGATGATAACGGCAATGCTTATGTGACCGGGATTACCAGATCCACCGACTTCACAACTCTGGTTCCTATTCAAGGTGTGAAAGGTGCGGATTCATGTGGTACTCCGCCTTGCGCGGATGCCTTTGTCATAAAAGTGAATTCTACTGGCATATTGGTTTACTCCACATATTTGGGCGGCAGTGCGGATGATTATGGTAATGCGATTGTCGTGGATGGATTAGGAAGTGCGTATATTGTTGGCTATACCTTCTCCTCTAATTTCCCTGTCACAAACGGTACGGGCATCGCAAGTTCGACCTATGGTGACACCTTTGTGGTGAAGATTGACGACTGATAATACTCTTTTTCAAAGACGTTAATGTTTATATAAGAATCCAAGCCGGGCTAATGCCCGGCTTTTGGATTTATGCAGCAAAGTATAGTTAACGTGAATGCGGGTTAGGCAATGAGTGCGGGCAGAGTGCCCAAGTGCAGAGAAGGTTTCTTGGGCTGATGGCAATACGCAATCAGGCCACACAAGAGATGGACCAGGAAGTTAATGGGGCTACGATGGCGAGAATGTTCGATTTGAGAAATGTTTTTGAGTTGGTCGATGATGGTTTCAGAGATGGCTCGTTTGCGCAGGAGGAGTTTGTCCATCAAAGGGATCGGTCTATTTTTCATATAGGGTTCTTGCAGACTGCCAGAGAAGTAGAATCAATGAACGAGATCCTGGTACAACTTCCCAAACAGTGGGTTCGCAAATAGACACACAAAGGCACCTGCACCGAAGGAATGAAATCAACAAAGCGTGTGTAGCTCACCAAACCTGGAAATTCCCTGCGCAAACGTCCTAAAACATAATCCACATAATATGCCTTGAAATCTCGATAATGGAATTGATGAAAATGAATCAAGATGGTCATGATCTCACTGACACTCAAACTTCTTTTCCGTCGCCTTTGGATTTCACCTGCTAACAGCAATTGTTTGTGCCACATCGGCAGAAATTCCTGGCAAAAGTCATCGACATCGCAGAATAATTCGAGTAGACTGTTCATGAGGGGCTCCTTGGGGTTGCTTGTTTTTCGCTAACCCAAGTGTATCCCTGTCAGCCCCTTATCCCGTACTCACGTTAGTTAGGATTCAAAACCTGGCGTCTTACAACATTTCCTCAATAGGTACAGATCGGCAATTAAGCCCGGATGACGACTGTTAAACAATCTGATTCATACAAATTGACATTAGTTCAAGCAATTAAAAGAAAACAACTTTGTGTAAACCAACAAAGTTGTCTCAACTTGGCGGTCCCGACCGGATTCGAACCCGCGATCTGAAATTTGCCTTTTGGTTTAACTACATGGATGCTCTAAATCTGATCTTGCAGCTTCCGCAATCGAGAAGTTCACTAGATAGGAATAGTGGCGTGTTTCTATAGGACATAGAAGAGTAGGTAGAGAAATAGATTTTTCAGTGTCGTGAAAATGCAGCCAATATGTTATTCCTTTAACTCTTATTGAATAATCTGTTTGTGCTTCAAGGCATGGATTGCGGCCAATTCTTCATCAAGTTAGCATGCCTTAGACTATGAAGCTGTTATTTGAAACTCTATTGCGATTATTCTCACAGTTAACCAGTCTTCTGAAAGTCATATCAACTTCGATATACGCCACGCCCCCACGCAATATAATGTATGCACAAAATCCCCCCACGCTATTGAACAGAAATCTATAGAGACGATTTTTTTACTCAACTCAAGTCTTTGTCAAAACAACTTGACGGAGAGCATAATATGTTATACCATTGGCATACCTGCATTTTGATGTGCAGGGGATTATCAAAGTGATAATCATTCAAAAACACCGCCATATATAGCGAAGTGCCCCATAAATGAGTTGTTTATCCCATATGTGCTGGCATTTTTAAGAGCGCATAGAGGGGCTAACTCATAAGCCCTTGGTCGGGAGTTCAAATCTCCCCCTCGGCACTACAACCTTAGCCTTTGGTCGAGATTTCGCAGGCTCAACAAATCTCCCCTCGGCACACAATACCAGTGATCAGTGACCGGTAAATCAGTGATCCAGTAAAGACCTGCCGCAAGGCGGGTTTTTGTTTAAGGGATACAATATATCTTGGATATAAAAACCACGCCTCATTTCAGGATACTTCGACTTCGCTCAATACAGGTTTCAAATGGATACCGTTATCAAAAACATCACCCTCATTGACGGCGCAGGGCGCGAGCCTGTTGAAAACGCGGTCATCGCGATTCGGGAGCGGAAAATCATCTACGCGGGATCAGCCTCGGGGTGGTCTGAGGCGGCGGGTGGAAACGTCATGCAGATTGATTTGCCAAAGGGATTGTTCGCGAAGCAGGTGTTGACTATCTAACCGTGTTGTTCAGAAATGCTCCGTTGGTTGAGTAGAGCCATGTTCTTCGGCTCGTATCGAAACCAACAAGTTCTAAAAGTAAATCTGTAACAAAAGTTCCTTTACTATGTAGTGGTTTCGACTGCTTGCGCTCAACCACCAGCTACAGAAAAAATCAATCCCTGTTCAACAAATCAACCACCGTTTCTCGTCGTAAAATTAATTTTGCGTTACCTTCTTCAAGCATCAGCACAGCAGGGCGTCGCGCGCCGTTGTAATTGGACGACATGCTCAAATGATACGCGCCTGCCACGGGAATCGCGATCAACTCTCCCTCTTCGACTTTCGGCATGAACAAATCTTCGATGACGACATCTCCGGATTCGCAATACGGACCCGCAATGGATACCTTCTCACTGCTCTCCCGTTCGACGCCTGCCACCGTTAAACAGGAGTATCGCGCCCCATACATCGCGTAGCGTGGATTATCCGTCATCCCACCGTCTGTTAATATCCACACTTTGTCGCCGCGGCGTTTGATCGCTCCTACTTTATAAATCGCCACGCCCGCCCGCGCAACGAGACTGCGACCAGGTTCCAGATGCAAGTGTGGGAGAGTGAGTGCGCGGGCTTTACACCCTTCAATTACTTTCTCTGCAATGATGCGAACGTAATCATCAATGTCTGGTTGCGGAAGCTCATCTTCGTGATATGCCACGCCCCATCCGCCGCCCGGACTGAAATGCCACTCTTTATTGAGTCCGATTTCTTTTGCGAGATCGAGTCCGATTTCGATGGCTTTAATCAATGGGCTTGCATCACGGAAGTTTGAACCTTGATGAAAATGAATACCCTTCAATGGCAAGTTATGTTCTTTGCAAAATTTCGCGGCTTCGAGAAGTTCCTCGCGCGTCATACCAAATTTGCTTTCGTGCTGACCCGTCTGCGTGTGGGCATGGTGGGTATCCACTGAGACGCCGGGGAGAAGACGAAGCCAGAGCGTTATGTCACTCTGAGCGGAGCGAAGAGTCTCCTCATTGTTGCGCGAGATTCTCACCTGCACTTGCGCCAGGTGCAAGTGTCGGTCGCTCCGCTCCCTCAGAATGACATGGAGGCGTTTGAGTTCTGTGAGATTGTCAATGACAATCGTACCTGCATGTTCTATGGCAGATTCCAGATCAGCAACCGATTTATTCACGCCATGAACAAGAATATTCTCTCGCGGCACACCACCCGCGACCGCAATCGCGGTTTCTCCTTCACCTGTACAGTCCAGCCATAGTTTGTGTTCGCGGGTCCATTCGGCGATGGCTTTGCAGAGAAAAGCTTTGCCTGCGTATGTGATTTCAGATGAGGCAGGATAATATTCTTTCAATGCACCTTTGTATGCCACAACAGAAGTGTCCATTGTGGCGCGGTCATAAATATATAACGGAGTCAGGTAGCGGTCCGCGAGGGAGGCGAGATTATGTCCCGCGATAAAAAGAGAATCGTTGTGGATGCGTGTCGAATCAGGGAACAGCGCCAGTCTATCCGAGACTCGGAAGGGGAAGGAGGAAGTTTTAATCATGGTGCAATCGATATCTTAGTTGCTTTGCGGTTTTTGGGAAGAGTTTGCAGCCTGGACGCGGTTCTTGCCAAGCCGTTCGGTCATCAACTCGGCGTTATCTGCTGTGCGCTTTCCAATTTGCGGCGGCTGTAATCAAAAGGACCCATAATGATAATAAAAAGCTGTAGGACGCCCTTCTTATCTATTCCCCAAAAAACAGACTCCACCATACTTCCCATTTCGCCATTTGGGTTGGAGTGGGGGTGGGGGTGTTTGATTCAACCGGCGGAGCCCCAGGCTGCCCGATAGGGACGATCGGCAGGTCGCCATCCTGAATATAATGACCATCAGTGCGTGCCCACTCCTCCACAGCCGCAGTCGAACCGGCGTAAGCAACCTGGGTTTGCAAGGCGAGCTGGGTCTGAACAGCCTGCGTTGCCTGTGTCATCACAACTTCATGCTGCTTGTTCAGCATATTGAGTTCTTCGAGACGGCGGTTAAATTCAAGGACGATGAAGACCAGCGCGAAAATGCCGAGCATCACTGCCACGCGGCGCATGCTGATGGGTAAGTTGGGCATGGGTTAATCTTAACCGTTCTCCATCTCTCTGACAAGCGGATATAATCTAAATAATAAGGTGACAGTCACTTCTTAAAGTGACTGTCACCTCATGCGGAGAAAATCATGCCAAAGGTAGAACAGATCAATCATGTAGCCGTCGTCGTGGACGATATGGAAAAGGCCCTTTCTTTCTGGCGCGATGCGCTGGGCATGGATTTGCACGAACTGCGGGATGTGCCGGCTGAAAAATCGCAAGTGGCGTTCTTGCCGCTCTCCGGCTCGGAAGTGGAACTGGTGAAGCCAACGACTGATGATTCTGGGATTGCAAAATATCTCGCCAAACGCGGACCCGGCATGCATCACATCTGCCTGGAAGTGGATGATATCCATGGCATGATGGCGCAATTGAAATCAAAGGGCGTGCGCCTCATCAACGAGGAACCACGCACCGCCGCGGATGGGAAGAAGTACGCGTTCATCCATCCCGAAAGTACCGGGGGCGTGCTTGTGGAGTTGTATCAGATATAAAGAAAAAACCTGACATGTCTCGTACGCGACTCAATCTTCATCAACATTCGCGTGGACAATGGTCATGATTAACCAGCGCCTCGCGGAGACGTGTCAGGTTTGCACAGAATGATTATGCTAGATACCATTGACTCAACCCTCCGCGAACAATGCGGACTCAGCAAAGATCATCCCATCATCGCAGGCGTCTCGGGCGGGCCTGATAGCCTGTGCCTGATGGGTGTGTTGCGCGCGGCGGGATACCGTGTCATTGTTGCGCACTTCAATCATAAACTGCGGCCCGATTCAGATGCGGACGCGAACATCGTCGAACAGACCGCCGCGCGCTTCAATCTGGTCTCCGTCATCGAGAGCGGGGATGTGCGCGCCTTCGCGCATGTCGAAAGGCTTTCTGTCGAAGAAGCCGCGCGCATCATGCGTTATCGTTTTCTGATGGGACAGGCGCGGCGTTTCAAGGCGCAGGCAGTGGCTGTCGGTCATACTGCCGATGATCAAGTGGAAACTGTGCTGATGCACTTTATTCGCGGCGCGGGGTTGTCGGGCCTCAAGGGGATGAACTATCGCACGATCATCAAGTTGTTCGATTCTGATATCCCAATCGTTCGCCCTCTGCTGGATATATGGCGCGAGGAAACGATCGTCTATTGCGCGGCGAATGGATTTCGCCCGCGGCATGATCCCAGTAACGCGTCGCTGGATTTTTTTCGCAACCGCTTGCGGCATCTGTTGATTCCCACGCTTGAATCCTACAACCCGCGTTTTCGTGAAGTGGTGTGGCGCACATCCCGTTCGCTGGCGGGCGACCATGAGATCGTAGCAGGTGTTTTGGATGATGCCTGGAAGAATTGCGTTGCGCACGATCACGCGGACTTCGTGGCTTTCGACCAAGCCGCGTTGACGAAGAACCCGGTCGGACTCCAACGGAACCTGATCCGCCGTGCGATGGAACGCATCCACCCCGACGATCTGGATATCAGCTTCGCGGCTCTCGAACGCGCTACAAATTTCATTGCCGATTCAAATGAGCGCGGGCGTATGAATCTGCCAAAGGGTCTGCATTTGCTTCGTGAAGGCGCGATGATCTATGTCGTTGCCGGGGACGTCACCCTTCCGGTCGAACGCTGGCCCCAATTACCCGATGATATTCAAACTTTCCCGTTGAAAATTCCGGGTCAGGTCGCTTTATCCGGTGGGTGGAGATTGAATTGTGAACGCTGGAATATGGCATCACTGGCATTGGAACAGGCGCGCGCAAACGAGGACCCGTTCCAGGTGTGGCTGGATGCGAAGGGAATCTCGGACGCGCTCGAGTTACGAGTCCGCCAGGAGGGGGACCGCTTCGAGCCGCTCGGTATGGATGGCCATGCAGTGAAGATCTCTGATTTCTTCATCAATGTCAAACTGCCGCAGCGCGCCCGCGACCGCTGGCCCCTGCTTTGCATGGGCGAGAAGGTCGTATGGGTGCCGGGCTATCGCCCCGCGCATCCATTCCGATTGACGGAGTCCACGAGGCAGGCGCTGTATTTTTCGATGACCAGAGGATAAAGAAACTCGGTGGTTGAGTAGGCGGTGCTTGTCCGTCGTATCGAAACCACCACGCTACAAGAGTTCTTCTGTTTATTGTTGGTCTCGATATGCCCCGACAAGCACGGGGCTACTCGACCAACTGATTATTCTTTACTCCCACTCAACTGCTTCAACTTGATAAATAATTCCCTCCATTGGATCTTTGACACGCCAAGTTTCTGGCGGATCTTATCAGGGTCTTCACCGGCGCGAAAATCATTCAGCGCGCAAGTCCAGCGGCACATGTCGAAGGAGAGATGCTTCGTCAGCCCGGCTTCATTGCTGATATCTTCGAGCAGATATTCCAGCCGTCTCGGTGACCAGGGGAAGAGTTGCTCCGTCGGCTGGTCCACACTGCCGCTTTGCGGCGTGCTTCGCTTGTATTGAGCGCGGTATTCGTCGTAGGCGGGAATCCAATCATCGGGCAGAGTCAGCTTTCTCTCCTTGTAACGATTCGCCGGACTCGCATACTTGATGAATACCTGCGGTCCGTTGGGCGAATCCAGTTCGATGTGTTCGAGATGGATTCCAAGAGTCTCGCTCTTTTTGATTCCCGTTGTCAGCAAAAGATA
>Ga0247727_10013483_pt1 | contig 13771 bp, 11 predicted proteins | sample WisWelCaveWW1625_FD_202498 | JGI IMG/M metagenome (GOLD analysis project Ga0247727, IMG submission 202498) | Biofilm microbial communities from Wishing Well Cave, Virginia, United States - WW16-25 | ecosystem: Environmental > Aquatic > Deep subsurface > Groundwater > Cave microbial mat | place... | reverse complement strand
TCCTCGGTTAGCGCACGCATCAATTTTCCCTTCGTGCCAAGGAATCCAATATTGGTTTCAATGACGTCATGCGTAATTGGTACCATTCGTATCTCCCCGTTCGCTTCGGAAAAGTGGATCAATGTACCGCTCTTGATTCCATACTTGCGACGGAGTCTTGATGGAATCACGACCTGACCTTTTACCGTTACAACAGACGTATCCATCTTTTCTTACTCCTTTGAGAGGTATGGTAATTTTTACAAATGTACATAATCCGGGTTGGTAAGTCAATGACCTCGATGTAAGGCATGGTAGTCGGTGTATATATCCTTCTTTTTCGGGGTATGGAGTCTAAATGTTTTCGGTCGTATCTTATGCCGTTCGCTTGATGCCTTCGACTCATCTGGTCGAATCTCACCCCAATCTATCAAACAATACTCAAAAGAGTGCTCTGATGTCACGTCCTTTGCCGATTGCTGCTCTCCTTACCCTGGCGTCCTCGGGGAGTTTTCTCCTGGGCGCTTTTCTTCAAATTCAGCCGGCACCAAGTCCGATTACACGCGAGACCATTGCAAGCGCTGAAGGAATCATCGGTCTTGCTTTCACTGAAGCCAAACGTGATTCCATGATCGAAGGGCTCGAAGAACACCTCCAGAATTATCAGAGCATCAGGAAGGCTCGGCTTTCAAACAGTACTCCGCCGGCCATCCTCTTTAATCCGATTCCTTTTGGTATGAAATTCTCGACTGAGAAGAAGCCTTTCGCCATGAGCAGGCTGAGGAATCTGTCGATGCCGGCGAGTATTGAGGATTTGGCGTTCTATTCCGTTCGCCAGCTTGCTGAGTTGGTGAAGACCAGAAAGGTCACTTCCGAACAATTGACGAGGATGTATTTGGGTAGATTGAAGAAGTACGGTCCCAAGCTTGAATGCGTGATCACGCTTACCGAGGAGCTCGCGCTCAAACACGCTCAGCGAGCTGACCGAGAAATTGCTTCCGGAAAATACCGGGGCCCGTTGCATGGAATACCATATGGTGCAAAAGATCTGCTTGCGACCAAGGGTATCAAAACCACCTGGGGTTCTGTGCCGTTCAAAGATCAAGTTATCAACGAGGATGCCACGGTCATCAAGCGCCTGGAGGAGGCTGGTGCGGTGCTGATCGTAAAGCTGACCATGGGGGAACTTGCCTGGGGCGACGTGTGGTTTGGCGGGATGACGAGAAATCCGTGGAATTATCAGCAAGGATCCAGCGGATCATCTGCAGGCTCTGCCTCAGCAACTGCGGCGGGACTGGTTGCGTTTTCCATCGGTACGGAGACATGGGGATCAATCGTCTCTCCCTCGACGCGATGCGGCACGACCGGGCTCCGTCCAACGTATGGCCGCGTGAGCAGAAAAGGGGCGATGGCGCTCAGCTGGTCAATGGACAAGATCGGTCCGATCTGCCGGACGGTTGAAGACTGCGCACTGGTGTTTGATGCAATCTACGGCCCCGACGGCGAGGACCAAACTGTGTATGATGTCCCGTTCAATTACACACCGGAGATTGATTTGCGTTTACTGAGAATCGGATATCTGAAAACTGACTTCGACAGCGTGAAGACCAACAGGGAACATAACGACTCCACATTGGCGGTTCTTCGACGACTTGGCGCAGATCTGGTCCCGATCGAATTGCCGAAATACCCAACAAGTGCTATTTCCTTTATCCTCAGTGCGGAAGCTGGAGCTGCATTTGACGAGCTGACCAGAGACGGCAAAGATGATACGATGGTACGTCAGATCACGAATGCGTGGCCGAATGAGTTTCGCCTGTCACGGTTCATTCCGGCGGTTGAGTACATCCAGGCGAACCGGATCCGTTACCTCATTATTCAAGAGATGGCGAAGCTCATGGATGATATCGATGTGTATGTCGCACCGTCCTTGGTGGGCGATAATCTGCTGCTCACGAACCTGACAGGTCATCCGTGTGTTGTCCTCCCTAATGGATTTTCCAAGGAAGGAACCCCGACGAGCATCAGCTTCATTGGGAAGCTCTTCGGCGAAGCAGAACTCCTCGCGGTCGCGAAGAAGTACCAGGACGCGACGACGTTTCACCTAAAACATCCAAAATTGAAGGAATAGAGGTGAGTGTTTCAGCATCGGAATGCTGGATTGTAGGCCAAAATAAATCATACACCAATTCAACCAATTGAGGGCTTTATGAAGAAAGGTATGTTGCGAATCGTGGTTCTGGTGCTGGGATTCTTGATTGCAACGGTTTTCTGGCAAGGGTCGAATAATACAGTCCTCAGTACACCTGCTGCAGAAGAGAATCTCGCTCCGGTACTTTCACTCGGAAAGATCCTGTATGAGGAGCGCTGCATGCAGTGTCATGGTCGGGATGGCAGGGGAAATGGTCCTGCTGCTCCGCTGCTCTCGCCGAAACCGCGTGATTTTTCCTCGGGGAAATTCAAGTTTCGTTCGACCGAATCAGGGAGCATCCCGACGGACCAGGACCTTATTCGTTCAATAAACGAGGGCATCCACGGCACCTCGATGACGGGTTGGAGCGACTTCGTTGCCGGAGATTCATTAACATCTGTCGTCGAATACGTGAAAATGTTCTCACCTCGCTTTGCTCGAGAGACACCGATGCCGGTGCGCGTAGGTTCCCCTGTTCCGTCCTCATCGTCAAGCATCGCCACCGGCAGGAAAGTGTATCAAACGTTGCAATGTGGAGTTTGCCACGGTGAAGATGGAACAGGAAAAGGGGCGATTGCAACGGATTTCATGGACGAATGGGAGCAGCCGGTTGGTTCCACAGATCTCACACAGCCGTGGAACTTCCGCGGAGGTGCAACTGCGCGTGACATATTCCTGCGCCTGCGTACGGGAATGGACGGCACTCCAATGCCATCGTATACAGGTTCTGCAACCGATATAAAATTGTGGCATCTTGCGAACTACATTCTCTCCATCGGACGCAAGCCGGTTTGGGAAATGGATGAACACGAGCTGCGCGAACATTACGCTTCCATTGATGTGGACGCAAAGAAAGATCCGGCGAAGTGGGGGAGGTACCTTGTGAGGGTGTTCGGGTGTGCGGAGTGTCATAGCCCGATTCGCGCTGATGGTACGTTAATTGACGAATATCTGCTTGCTGGCGGGCAACGATTTGATCCGTATCCATTTGGCGTTTATGTGACGTACAACCTTACATCTGACGCCGAAACAGGACTCGGGAAGTGGTCAGATGATGAGATCAGGAACGCACTGACAAAAGGAATCCGAAAGGATGGGAGCAGGATGCTTCCATTCCCGATGGCCTGGCCTGCGTATGGCAATATGAAAGAAGGTGATGTGAAAGCGATCATTGCCTATCTCAGGACTGTACCCCCCGTGTACAATAAGATTCCCGGGCCAGAAAGCTTGAATCTCTTCTCATACTTGTGGGGGAAATTTCGCATGTTGATTCTGAAAGATGAGCTGCCAGCCTATATTTACCCGGGGAACAGCGGAACATCACGCGCGGATGTTGTCACGGCAACGGGCACGAGCAAATATCCATCGGTTGAGGAGGAAAAACAATGAAAATGAAAAAGGTTCTGAAATGGATCGGCATCATCCTCGGCTGTATTGTCGTCGCCGGTTTTTTGGCGTTCCTCTATTTCATTCCCCCATTCACGTCAATTCCACCGGAGACGTTTATTCAGCAGACTGCTTCCGCGGGTCCATCGCTCGATGACATTCGCGATCCAAGAGTGAAAATACTTGCAGAACGAGGTAAGTATCTCGTCACGATCGGGGATTGCAGCGGCTGCCATACTCCACACGGAGAAGAAGGGCCGAATCTGAGCAAATATCTAGCTGGAGGAATAAAACTCGCGAGTTCAGCTGAAGGCGCAGTAGTTTCACGTAATCTTACGCCGGATTCCGAGACAGGCCTGGGACGGCGGACCGATAAAGAGGTGAAGAATATGTTACGCAGCGGGATACGGAACGATGGAAGCATTGTATCGCATCGCGCGATGCCTTGGGGCACATTTTCCAACCTCACTGAAGAAGACCGCCACGCCGTCGTTACGTACCTGCGTCATCTGAAGCCAGTGAGGCATAAGATTCCGGAGTCGATTCAAAAAACAACCCTGGAAGATCCGAATGCAGCAGAAGCGTTTTATGGGTATGATTATGCGATTCATCAGGAGAAGTGAAAAACATCGCATGATTCTATCACAGGCTTGGAGGGTCTATGGGTAACAAGACACAGAGAGGCTACCTGATTCTTGCCGATATATCAGGGTATACCCGGTTCATGGCGGGAACGGAGCTTGAACACTCACAGGCCATTCTGGGTGATTTTCTTGACCTGATCATTGGTCAGGCTTCAGGATTCACGAGTCTCAGTGTGTTTGATGTGTTGGGAAAAAAAGTCGCAACGCTGGTGAATGAGAATTTGAACGCGGGAAGGTATGAAGCGACGTTCGATGCGTTCCGACATGTCGGGATTTCAAGCGGTGTTTACTTTTACAAGTTGCAAGCCGGGAGTTTCTCATCAACAAAAAAAATGATACTTGCAAAATGAACCGCGCGGCAGAATATCTGGTCTCCACCATAACTTCAAGGAATTCCAAAATGAAACCAATGATAGTTGTGTGACGTTTCCGGGTGGAGCCGCGGTGACTTTGTCGCGGTATACGGAAGCGGGACGTATCCCACCTATCAGCTCAGTCCGTTAGATGTTGCGGCGGGGCAGACGCGCTCAGTCAACTTTGAGTTTTTTCTCATCCCGTAGTACGGAACGGGCATGAATCTCTTGCCAACCTCATCTTGTGTTTGAGAGAGAATTTCAATAACATCAGGTGAGGTCTCTTTGAAAGCGCTATGACGTTAACATCCATCAACATCAAGGGAACATTTCAATGCACCGAGCCTACAGTTTGTTCGCACTTGCCCTTGCCATCATTCTTCTCGCCTGCGGAACATCCAAGCAAGAGAAGATACAAGGAGAACAAACCGAAAAGGAAAAACTCGTGATGAACGCTCCGCCGCCGATTTCACCAAACCACTGCAAAGTGGTTGCAACAGTGGATTCCATTGACAGGAAGTTGCGCGGCACAAGTGCGAAAGACCCGTGCAGCAAAGCGCCCTGCGTGGCAATGGTCAAAATTGATTCTGTGCTCGGGTACGGGTCCGCGTTTCCAAAAGCGCTCGCGCCCGGCATGAAGCTCAACGTGAAATTCGCGCACTCGATCAATCCCACAAAGGATGTGTGGCCCGAAATTCAGCCGCCGCTCCCCGGTCTGCGTGTCGGAGCGAAGTTTGAAGCGCTTATCAATGGCACCTCTGTGATGGGAAAGACCGAACCTGAATTCACGATCTATTCGTACGTCACAAAGTAATTGCTGTACAAACGCATAACCCACAAACCATCAACAATCATCAAGGGGAATTCTATGAAGTCTCGACATTCTCTTCTTGGAGTGCTCGCAGGGGTGCTCGCGTTTCTTCTTGTCTGCACGGTTCATTTTTGGTATGACCAGCCCGCCAGACCGATCTTAAGCGGAGCGAGAATCCCGATGGCAGACAAGTCATCTTTCGGCGATACTGAAGACCCGCAAGCGCGCTTGCGTTATGAATGGATGATGTTGCGCGATCCGGCGACGGGAGAAATCCCGACAGGAATTCGTGAACGAGAATTGGAATTCGCCGGAACGCTGCCGACGAAGGAATCGCTCGCAATCAACAAGAGAAATAGCGGATCGGCGATTCAAAGTGCAAATTGGGTCTCTCGCGGTCCGTGGAATGTCGGCGGACGAACGCGTGCACTCGGCGTTGATGTGAGCAACGCGAACATTATTCTCGCTGGCGGAGTGAGCGGCGGCATGTGGCGCTCAGTGAATGATGGTTCGTCCTGGGCCAAAACAACTGCACTGAATTCGCTCCACAGCGTTTCGTGCGTTGCGCAAGATACGCGCAGCGGAAACACGAGCAAATGGTATTACGGAACGGGAGAAAAGCTGGGCAACAGCGCAAGCGGAAATTTTACTGCTGACTATGTCGGCGACGGGATTTTCAAATCTGTGAACAACGGCGTCGCATGGACGCAGCTTCCATCAACGACCGGCGGCGACCCGCAGTTGTTCGATCGGTTTTTCGATTATGTCTGGAATATCGCTGTGCATCCGACCAACGGACATGTGTACGCTGCAACGTACAGCGGCATCGCGCGAAGCACTGACGAAGGGAACAGCTGGACATTTGTTCGCGGCGCGCCAGCAGCGGCTCCCTATTCCGAGATGACGGATGTCGCAATCGCTTCGAACGGGACTATCTATGCCAGTGGAAGTCCGGGCGCACAGACTCTTCAGGGAGTGTGGCGATCACCCGACGGAACGAACTGGACGAACGTTACGCCGAGCGACATGAGCACCGTCCGACGCATCGTTATCGGAGTTGCGCTATCGAACCCGAGCGTTGTGTACCTGCTTGCCGAAACTCCTCAAGTTGGGCTGAACAATCACAGTCTCTGGCGGTCGGCAGACGGAGGTGCGACGTGGGCGAACCGTTCGACAAACTTGCCGGCGTATGGCGGCAATGTGGGGAATTTCGATTCCCAAAACTCCTACGATCTGGTAATCACCGTAAAACCCGATAACGAGAATGTTGTTTTTATCGGCGGGACGAATCTCTATCGTTCGACAGACGGCTTCGCTTCAACAAGCAACACTGCGTGGGTTGGAGGCTATTCTACAGCGAATGATATAAGCATCTATCCGAATCATCATCCTGATAATCACTCTTTCGGGTGGGCGCCAAACAATCCATCGGTGTTGTACTCGGGGCACGATGGCGGAGTCAGCAAATCCACGAACGTATTGGCAACGCCTCATGTGTGGCAGCAACTGAGCAATGGATATCTCACAACGCAATGCTACACAGTTGCCATGGACCATGGGACCAATGGCGACCCCGACATCTTGAGCGGATTCCAAGACAACGGTTGCTGGGGGGTGAGTTCTACAACACCAACGGCATCGTGGAACTCACTGTTTGGCGGAGACGGCGCTTTCACAGCCATTGCCAATGGCGGCTCTTCGATCTATGTCTCGTCACAAAACGGAAGAACGTTCAGACTGTTCGGTACCAACCAATTCGCCCGCGTCGATCCTGAGGGCGGTCAGGGTTACTTGTTTATCAATCCATTTGTGCTCGACCCCAACAACAGCAACATTATGTATTTTGCCGGCGGCAGCTACGTCTGGCGCAACAGCGACCTCACGCAGATTCCTCCCGGCTCGGGTAATCCGGCAACGGTTAACTGGACGCGATTCGATAACACGTTCATCAATCAAGCAACAGTCACCGCGCTTGGAGTCTCAACCACAAATCCGGCGAACCGAGTCTATGTTGGCTGGTCGGCCGGGTATTTGCTCAGAGTGGACGATGCACACTCGAGTAGCTATACGGTAACGGATATCGGCGCCGCGATACCGAGCGGCAATATTAATTGTGCCGCGGTCAACCCAACAGATGGAAACAAAGCGCTCGTCGTGTTTTCAAATTACAACGAGCGGAATCTTTGGTACACAGCAGATGCAGGGCTGACATGGACAGACGTTGAGGGCAATCTCGCAGGCGCCAACGGACCGTCGTGCCGTTACGCAACGATTGTTCCATCAGGCGGAGTCGCCACCTACTTGTTGGGAACAAGCATTGGTTTGTTCTCCACAACATCGCTGAACGGCGCTTCAACTGTCTGGGCGCTCGAAGGAGCGAACACCATTGGAAATGTCGTCGTGCCGTTCCTCGATTCCCGCGCGTCCGACGGAGCAGTTATCGTCGGAACGCATGCCAACGGAACGTATAGCAGTGTCGGCAGCGTTGATGTGGCGGAGCGACGAGAAGTTCCGACGGAATTCGCGTTGCGGCAAAACTATCCCAATCCGTTCAACCCGACGACGACGATTCGATACGATTTGCCTTCAGCCGGCTTCGTTTCTCTTAAGGTCTTTGATATTCTTGGAAAAGAAATCGCAACGCTGGTGAATGAAGTGCGATCCGCTGGATCGTACACCGAGAGATTTGATGCTGCGGGTCTTGCGTCGGGGGTATATCTGTATCGATTGACAACGCCGTCACATTCAGCAACGAAGAAACTCGTTGTGATGAAATAGCGATCGCTCCTGAAATCGATATTCATACCGAATGGAAGGTTGAATGATGGATGTTGATTCGTTGGATGTGCAGGCAATCCGGCGGCATTTTCTCTTTCCCGAGACCGGACGGGTAGTCACCAATAACGCCGCCAGCACGCAACCGCCGCCAGAGCTTGTGGAACTCTACCGCTCACTCGCCCCCGACTACGAGAACGTCCATCGTGGCCAGTCCGATGCTTCCAAGGCGGTGACCATGATGTTCGAAGAGTCGTATAACACGATTGCCCGGTTCATCAACGCGCGGGGGAGAAAGAACATTGTTGCCTGCGGAACTTCACTGACACAAAGAAGATGATCCTGATGAGGTAGGTGTGAACTGCTGTTGCCGCCATCTCAAGAGTTATTAATCGGGGGATTTTACGCCGTTGATTGATTTTTCGCCCGCAAATCGCTAAGTTGCCCACGAGAACTCTCAGTCGTTTGATCATTTCAGTGACGGCTCATCTCCACGAGCCTTTTGGTTTTTCCCTCAGGTTATGTCGGAAGCTCTCATGCTTTCCAAAGTCCTCAGCGGCGCGACCTATGGCGTGAATGCATATCTCGTTGAGGTCGAAACACATATCGAGAAACACATCCCAGGGTTCTCCATCGTTGGCTTGCCGGATAATGCTGTACGGGAGAGCCGTGAACGGATCACGGCTGCCATCAAAAATTGCGGCTTTGAATTCCCCACCAGAAGAATCACCGTGAATCTTGCTCCGGCAGATATCAAGAAGGAAGGCTCTGCGTTTGACCTTCCAATGGCCATCGGTATTCTCGCGTCTACGGGGCAGGTTGAGACCGATGTGCTGGATCAGTTTGTCCTCGTAGGTGAACTGGCGCTCGACGGGACACTGCGACCCGTGCATGGATCACTTCCGATGGCCCTTGAAATTCGACAGCGGAAAGTCAAAGGGATGATCCTTCCCAGGGAAAATGGAATGGAGGCGGCGATGGTGGAAGGACTCGCAGTCTATCCGATCTCGTCGCTCAAAGAGGCTGTCGAGTTCCTCAACGCCGACCACGAGCGGCTCGCCCCTTTGTCGATAGATGTGAAGCAGATCTTCGCGCAGGATCAGAAATACCTTGCGGACTTCGCGGATGTCAAAGGACAGGAAAACGTGAAGCGTGCGCTGGAGGTGGCAGCGGCAGGGGGCCATAACATCATTATGATTGGACCACCCGGTTCCGGCAAAACCATGCTTGCAAAACGGCTGCCAAGCATCCTCCCGCCTTTGTCCTTCGAGGAGGCGCTTGAGACAACCAAGATCCATTCTGTTGCTGGACTCATGCCTCCTGATACTGCCCTGGTCGCGACGCGGCCGTTCCGCGCGCCCCATCACACAATTTCCGATGCTGCGCTTGTAGGAGGTGGGACAGTGCCGCGTCCGGGACAAATCTCACTTGCCCATCACGGCGTATTGTTCCTCGATGAGCTTCCCGAATTTGCGCGTAATGTTCTTGAAGTTCTTCGACAGCCATTGGAGGACGGTCACGTCACGGTGAGCCGGTCCAAGATGTCTGTTGACTATCCGGCCAATTTCATGCTGGTATGTGCGATGAATCCATGTCCGTGCGGTTTCTATACCGACCCCAACAAAGAGTGCACCTGTCAGCCTCCTGCCATTCAAAAATATATGGCAAAGATTTCCGGTCCGCTTCTGGACCGTATCGATCTCCATATTGAGGTTCCTGCGGTCAAGTACAAGGAACTTTCCAGTAAAGAGATGGGCGAGAAATCCGACTCGATCCGGGGCCGCGTAATCATGGCCCGGGAAATCCAAACGGCACGCTTCAAAGGGTGCAAGGGATTCTATTCAAACGCGGACATGCAGTCGAAGGAGATCAGGGAATTTTGCAAGCTCGATGCGGCCGGGGAAGATCTCCTCAAAATGGCGATCACCAAGCTCGGCCTCTCCGCGCGTGCCTATGACCGCATCCTGAAAGTCGGACGGACTATCGCCGACATGGCGGGAAGCAGCGACATTCGGCCCGAACACATCAGCGAAGCGATCCAGTATCGAAGTCTTGATAGAAATCTCACCGCCTAGTGCTCCTACAACTAAGTGAATATACAAACAAAGGAGCACAGTCCGCGCTCCAACTGAACGAATCTTGAGGTCGTGTTCAATCATTTAGTTGGAGCGGCACTAATTGGCAATTCCGGAGCATCCACGAAAACAAGGAGAGAACACGTATGAATCAGAAAATCGAACCCGGCATGCTGGGATTTAGCAACAATAAGAAGGGAGGAGGCCTCATTCGATTCTTCACTCGATCGAACATTTCACACTCATTTGTCATTACGTTTCCATTGAATGGCATTGTTGCAGTAGAGGAAGCGTCGGCCTCTGTTCAAGTGGTTCCCTTCGTGTCACACTATGTTGGCAATCCGAATTATGCATTCTATATTTACAAGGTCGTCGCGGACTATGTCACTCCACAGGATATTGAGAATGCCGTCACAAAGATATTTGAGGAATTTGCAGGAGTGAAGTATGGTTGGTTGCAGTTGCTCTATTTTCCGTATCGATGGTTCAAGGAAACCATCCTGAGGAAAAAAGATGTTCACCGCGAAAAAAACTGGTTTACGAAGGGGGTAATTTGCTCCGAGCTCTCGTTCTGGTATATGAAGTATCTTGATCCTGCATTCTCTGAATTACTCAGGGACTTCGATGGAGATACCGTGCAGCCGGATGACCTCCTGAAGATCGTGCAAGCGAATCCGAAGATTTTCCAACTCGTGGCGGAACAGGCGTAAGTTGGTGGAGATGAACCATGCGGCGGCGTTGCACGTGCCACCGGCAAATTCCGTGTCCGCTCGGTTCCACCCGCTATGTTTCCAAGAACCGGAGGTACTTTTCACACTGTACGGCGAATGAAAACTTGCCCGCCGTCTTAATGTGATTTGCCTTGGCTCGGTATTCTTCGCGGTTTGCTGCCAGGTGGTTGAGCAACGGGATCAGCCCTCCCGTGTCGTAGAAGTACGCCGACAACTCGAAGTCATCCGGTCCCCGAAGCGCGCTATGCAATAGCATTGGAATTCCATACCCGAAAGCAAGATTGTAGGTTCCTGATATCTGATATTGCCTATAGTGGGCAAAGAAGTCCGTATTTGGCTCGATTATCGGAAGGAGCAGATCACAGTGCCTGAGATACCCCACGAAGCTTGATGGATTCAAAAAATGATCGAATACCATAAAATGTCTCTGCATGTCTCCTTTGCTGATCGCCTGCCGCAATACCTCTCCATCACCCTCTCTCTTGCACTCCCCGAGTAACACAAACCGAACAGAACCGTCAAGCCGGCCCCGGTTCATCATCTCTTCGACGAGAGCCGTATATGCCCTTCTCCTGAAGTCCACTTCACCGGGAATCGCGACCCAGAGTTCTTCCGGATCTTTCCGTACGGTCATTTCCTGCAGCGGCTCCCGGAAGATAAGGTAAACACTCTCGAAGGTCCGTCGAGGCGAATGCGGAATTCCATCAAGTAAATAGTCGTTAAGAACGAAGTACTTCCGCAGACGCAGGGAGATCAGGAACTGGGTGAAGCTTCCTCTGAGTTTGTGTATGTGATGAATGATGCCGACCAATCTCGTGCCGCGCGGTGCAACCAGGCAAAGATCGCGCGTGTGACTCCCGCCACCGGTGTTGAATATCACCATACGGATATCGTTATCCTTGAGGTACCTGCGGATACGAAGGATGCATCTCCAGTGACCTTTGACATCATCACCATGGTCGAGGGACACGAGCCGATGCACATTGTCAAAGCTGCGGACCCGATCGCGCAATCTCTCTGAGCAGATAAGATGGGTGGTGTATCCACCCTCTCGAAGGAACAGCAATTGTGAATAGATGCAGTCGACATGGGAGTCGCCGAGCTCGATCAATGCAACGGTTTTTTGAATGGAGCGACGTGACCGACGATGGATTCTGCGTGAAATCATATCGAGTCTGCTTCAAGCCATTGGCCGGTCATTCATGCAGCATCATTCGAGCTTTTGAAGCCACAGTTTCGACGGAGATCATTCTCATGCAATGGGATCCGCACTGCTCTCCATCGGGAATTCTGTTATAACACACTCCTTGAGGACAGGTGGGGCAATTCTCTTCTCCCTGCAATATGCGATGTCGCTTCTTATCTTCGTACACGTCCCATTCGATCTGATCATTGCGGCCTAGAAGCGCGAGCGTGCGTGTTCCTACTGCTGCAGCCAGATGTCTCGGCCCTGAGTTATTCCCAACAAACAAGACACATCTTTTGAACAAGGCTCCAAGGAACGAAATATCGTTGCCAGTGTCCGCAACGACAGGCTTCGTCTTGACGAGTTCGCATATTCTTTTGATCACAGAGTTATCGTAGGTGCCACCGCACAGCAAGACTCTTGAACCGTTGGCAGCTTGGAGGAGGTCAATGAGTTGCGCAAATCTTTCAGGTGGCCAAATCCGATCACGACCATATGCACCGGGATGGATGCCAATCAGTGTCCGGGACTCTGAGATGCCTCTGGTGTGAAGGAACTTCGACGCACGTTCTTGGTCGGTCCGTGGGACAACAAACTCCGTTTCGTACGAATCAATTTTAGCGCCGATCGATTCGACAAGGGCACAGTAGTATCTGACGACTCCCGCATTGCTCTTTTGGACATCCGGTGTGTGGGTAAGCAGTTGATGGTATACTTGCCGCATTTGCCCCACACGAATAGCTGCCCCTGATGCAAAGGCCCAAAGGACAAAACGGTCGCGCGGGGCGACGATCACAGTATCAAACTTTCTGCGTCTCAGATTCGCGATGATCTCGGATTCTGCCTTTATGCGGAACCAGCCCTTTGAACCCTGAAGTGAAGCCGAATCAACTTCGAGGACAGTGTCCGTGTTCGGGTTTTGGAGAAAGACGGATGATGCTCCGTTGCCTGAGGACGCTTTGAGATACTCTTTCGGTTGGTGAGAAGATTCACGAAAGTATGGCCGGCGCTGAAAAATAAGGACGGATACGCTCGATCGAGGGTAGGTCCTCTTAATGGCCCGGATGGCCGGCGTCACAACGAGAAGGTCTCCAAGCTGGCCTTCTGCAATAAACAGGATACGTGAGGGTTCCATCAATTTTCAAAGTTCCTTGAAGCTACCGGGCACGCCCCCATGATAGTAGGGTAAACAGAACTCTTGTCATCGGGGAGATGCCGTCCCATCAAGAGCGCTACTTTACCCCGACCGTCTTGATATTTACGAACTCCTTGATCCCGTAGTGCGATAGTTCCCTCCCGTAGCCGCTTTCCCATTGCTCCACCGAAAAATAGCACACTATTGGGCTCTTTTCAAGTGATTGGTCTTTCCGGCGCGAAAAAAATAGGATGTTTTCGATGAAAATCGACCGGGGTCTCTCCATTCGCGACTCGTGCGCTGGAGGTCCAGTGAATGTTTTCCTTCTGTCGGTTGTTTTTCCGGAGGTGAAGGGTGCAATAGATTGGGTTCTTCTGAACGAACCGGCGCGAAATGCCCGAAGGAAGGCGTGCCCGTTTGAATTTTCTCCTCTTTTCCTTACTTTGTGTACCATTCTTTCGCAAACACTGATTGTCAAACTGAACTCTCATGCACAAGATTACAC
>Ga0247727_10013482_pt1 | contig 13771 bp, 7 predicted proteins | sample WisWelCaveWW1625_FD_202498 | JGI IMG/M metagenome (GOLD analysis project Ga0247727, IMG submission 202498) | Biofilm microbial communities from Wishing Well Cave, Virginia, United States - WW16-25 | ecosystem: Environmental > Aquatic > Deep subsurface > Groundwater > Cave microbial mat | place... | reverse complement strand
AGGCCGTGAAGGAAAACCTGGCGCGGCTCCAGGGCCAGCTCCCTGCGGACGTAAGAATGGAAGTCATCCGCGATCAGTCGCGCTACATCTATGCCGCGCTTTCCGAAATCACCACGCACCTGATCCTCGGGAGCATCCTGGCCTCGCTGGTGGTGCTGGCATTCATGCGCAGCTGGCGCTCCACGCTCATCGCCGCCGTGGCCATCCCCACGTCCGTGATCGCCACGTTTGGAATGATGTGGGCGCTGGACTTCACGCTGAACAGCGTGACCATGCTGGCGCTGGTGCTGATGGTCGGCGTGGTGATTGACGACGCCATCGTGGTCCTCGAAAACATATTCCGCTTCGTCGAAGAAAAAAAGATGGGGCCGTTCGAGGCTGCCCGCAAAGCCACGGCAGATATCGGCCTGGCGGTGATGGCCACCACCTTCAGCCTGGTGGTTATTTTTGTGCCCGTCTCGTTCATGTCCAGCATCTCGGGACGCTTTCTCTACCAGTTCGGCATCACCGCGGCTGTGGCCGTGCTCGTGAGCCTGCTGGTCAGCTTCACTCTGACGCCGATGATGAGCGCCCGGCTGCTGCGCGCCGAAGACGCCGCTGCGCAGCACACCTGGCAGGGCAGCGGCTGGAGCGACAAAGCGGCATCCCGCCAGGGCTTCTACGCCTGGATTGATGAGCATTATGAACGCGCCCTGCGCTGGGCCATGGACCGTCGCAAGCTGGTGGCCGGAATTTCCCTGGCCGCTATCGCCGCCTCCATCCCCCTCTATTACCTGGTGCAGCTCGAATACATCCCCACGGATGCCGACGAAGCAGAATTTGACGTAAACGTGACCGCCGCGGAAGGCACTAACCTGACGGCCATGGACGAAGCCATGCGGGCGGTGGAGGCGGAAATCCGCGCCGTGCAGGGCGTGCGCCTGGTGCTCACCTCAAGCGGAGGGAGTTTCCTGGGGCGCGTGAACCAGGGCGGCGCATACGTGCGCATCACGCGGCACGAGGACAGGAAATTCTCCATCGGCCGCCTCGCGCGCGAGACGCTGCGCCTCCGGCCCTGGGCCGCCTTCCAGAACAACTTCTCCCAGCGGGACGTGATGAGCGAAATCCGGCGCCGCTTGCGCAAATTCAAAGACCTGCGCATCTCTGTGCGCAACGCCCCCACGTTCAACATCGGCGGCGGGAACTTCGACATTGATTTCGTGCTCAAGGGCCCGGAGCTGGGCCCGCTGGTGCAGTATGCCGACGAGCTTCGCCGGCGCGCCCAGGAGCTGGGCGGCATCGTGGACGCGGATACTTCCCTGCGCCTCGACAAGCCCGAGCTGCGCGTGGAGATTGACCGCGCGCGTGCGGCCGATCTCGGAGTTGACCCGCAGGACATCGCCTCAGCCCTGCGCATCATGGTCGGCGGAGACGAAGAAGTCACCCGCTTCCGCGACCCGCTGGCCAACGACGACTACGACGTGCAGCTCCGCCTCTCAGAACGCGACCGCACCTCCAGCGACGTCATTTCCCGCCTCTATGTCCCGCGCCGCAGCGCCGCAGGCGGCGAAAATCTTGTGCGCCTGGACAACCTGGTGCGCATCCAGCCGGCTCAAAGTGCATCGCGCATTGACCGCCTGGACCGCCAGCGCCAGGTCAGCCTGCGCGCCTCGGTGGGGCCCGGCTACGCTCTGGGTGACAGACTTGATGCGCTCAAAGCCGCGGTCGCGGAAATGAACCTGCCCCCCGCGTACACCACCAGCATCGCCGGACGCGGCCGCGAGCTGAACCGCACCTTTAACGAATTCATCTGGGCCTTCCTGCTCTCCTTCATCTTCATGTATATGATTCTGGCGTCGCAGTTCGAAAGCCTGATCCACCCCTTCACCATCCTGCTTTCTCTCCCGCTGTGCGCGCCGTTTGCACTGCTCTCGCTGTGGCTCACCGGCAATACCCTGAACCTGTATTCAGCGCTGGGCATCCTGGTGCTGTTCGGCGTGGTGAAGAAGAACGCCATCCTCCAGATCGACCACATGAATAATCTGCGCGCTGCGGGGATGGATCGTGCCGCGGCCATCATGCAGGCTAACCGCGACCGCCTGCGGCCCATCCTGATGACCACGCTCGCGCTGGTTGCCGGGATGCTCCCCCTGGCGGTGGGCAGCGGCCCCGGCGCCGAAGAGCGCCGCGCCATTGCTGTCGTGGTCATCGGCGGGCAGACGCTTTCCCTTCTCCTTACCCTGCTGGCCACCCCGGTGGCCTATTCTCTGTTTGACGACGTGGCGCATTCCCCGCGCTGGCAGCAGTTCGCTGCTGCGGTTGCCGGCGCCGCCGGCCGCATCCCCGTCCCCGAGCGCCTCCGCTTTCGCCGCGCCAACGGGGGCATGGAGCCACCCAGAGAGTAGCGGCGACCCTGCATGCAGTTGTGCGTTGATGCTATCTTGGGATTGTGAAAGTCAGGGAAGTGTTATCGATGCTTGAAGAAAATGGGTGGAGGCTGGTAAGGACCAAGGGGAGTCACCGCCAGTTCAAACATTCCATGAAGCCCGGCACCGTGACAGTGGCTGGAAATCTTGGACTGGACGTGCCCCGTGGAACGCTGAACAGCATTCTGAAACAAGCGGGCTTGAAACTGGGGACGAAGCAATGAAGCAATACGTCGTGATTATCGAAAAGGGTGCCAGCAGCTACGGCGCGTATGTGCCCGACCTTCCTGGCTGTGTTGCGGTGGCCAAAACTCGGAAGGCGGCAAGGAAGCTCATTCGCGAAGCGATCGATCTGCATCTTGACAGTATGCGGGATGAAGGCCTCCCCATCCCCAAGCCGAGCTCCACCAGTGAATATATCCAGGTCTGAGAAAAGGGCTGTTAGTTCACAACTAGAATAACCTTCCCGATATTCTGCCTGTGGTGCATGTAGGTGTGCGCCGCGGCGGCTTCCTGGAGAGGAAACGTCTTGCCGATGACGGGCTTCACTTTCCCTTCGCGGTACAGCGCCACGATTTCTTTCCACTGAGCGCGCAATACATCGCCGCGCGAAGGCATGCGGCCCAGGTGCACGCCGATGACCGCCTTGTTTTCGTGAATGAGCCGCAGGGGGTGGAACCGTGGCGTTTCCCACATCGCCCGCGCCGCGCTCAGCCAGTTCATCCGGCCGCTTGCGCCGGAGACCGTGGAGAAACCGTACACCACCAGGCGTCCCGTGGGTCCCAGGCAGCGGTAGCTCTTGGCGAAGGATTTTCCCCCGATGGGGTCGAAGGCCATTTCGATGCCGTCGGGGGCAATGTGGCGGACAATTTTCTCAAAGTCGTCGCGCGTGTAATCCATCGGATGGTCCACGCCCTGTTGCCGCAAAAATTCCTGCTTGGCGGTGCTGGCCGTGCCAAAGGTAACCAGCCCGCGCGCTTTCGCCAGTTGCACCGCGGCCACGCCCACACCCCCCGCTGCGCCGTGGATCAGGATGCGATCGCCGCGCTGGAGATTGCCCATATAGAACATCGAGTGATATGCCGTCAGGTAATTCACCGGCATGGCCGCGGCTTCTTCGAAGGTCATCCCTTCCGGCACGGGAAATACCTGGCCGGCGGGCAAGGCGATTTTTTCCGCGTAGGCGTGGAACAGCGTCATGGCGATGACGCGGTCCCCGGCTCGCAGCGCCGCTTCCGGCGCGCCCACGGGCGGCTCCAGAACTTCTCCGGCCAACTCCAGTCCGGGGATGAACGGCGGTTTGGGCGTCCCGGAGTAAATGCCCATGCGCGCCAGCAGGTCAGCGAAGTTGATGCCCACGGCGCGCACGCGCACCAGCACTTCTCCGCTCTTTGGCTGCGGGTCGGGCATTTCCCGCCATTCAAAGACTTCCGGAGCGCCGTATTTGCGCGCCACCATGGCTTTCATAGATGGGTCAAACCTTGCGCGGGCCAGCCCGCGTCTAATCGTTTGGGGATTCCGAGCGAGGTATCATAAACTAATCCTTTTGCAGGCGCGGGCAAATTTACACCAGGAACGGGCGGCTATGACTACGAGAACTTTTTCCCACTGCGCACTGGCGCTGGCTATCCTCGGCGGACTAACTGCGGTGAGCAATCTGGCCCTGGCGGCACAGAAACCGAAGTCACCCGCCAAGCCTGCTCCCGCCGCGAAGCCGGCTGCGTCTGAAGAGAAGCCCGCAGCCCCCCCCGCGGCTGCTGCGCCCTCCCCGCTAATTTCGGCCATGCAGGAAGAGATGGACCGCAATCTTGCAGTGCTTTCCCAGCAGAAGCCGGCGACCTACTTCCTCGGCTACACCATTACCGAGCAGCAGGTGGCCGAGGTGCAGGGCTCGAATGGCGCCCTGTTGCACAGCCTGGAAAATCGCTCGCGCTGGCTCGAGGTGCAGCTCCGCGTGGGCAGCTATGAGCTCGATAACACGCGACGTGTCGGCGAGCGCGGACCGGTTTTCGGGGCCAGCCCGGGCACGCCGGTGGCCGTGGACGACGACCCCCTGCCACTGCGGCGCGCCATGTGGCTCGAGACTGACCGCCAGTTCCGCACCGCCAGTGAAGCACTGCTGCGCATCGAAACCGGCAAGCAGATCAAAGTGGAGACCGCGGAAGGCCAGGCCCCGGATTTCTCCCGCCAGAAGCCGCAGGTTTCGTTTTCCCCGCGCGCCCAGTTCACGCTGAACCGCCAGCCGTGGGAAGCCAAGGTGCGCCTTTATACCAGCGCGTTCCGCAGCTCGCCCACGGTGCTGAATTCCATCGTCACCATGCGCGCCGAGGCCCGCAATCAGTACCAGGTCAATAGCGAAGGCACACGTTTGCAGTTCGGCCGCCTGCACTATCGCCTCGAGCTCTACATCCAGAGCAAGGCCCCGGACGGAATGGACATCAACCGCTATTCGAATTTCGACTGGGCGGACCCGGCGGGGATGCCCAGCGACGCCCGCGTGCTCGAGCGCGTGAAAGGGATGGTCCGGGAAGTCGAGGCCCTCACGGCTGCGCCGCTGGTCGAGCCGTTCGCCGGCCCGGCCTTGCTCACCGGGCGCGCCGCCGCTGTCTTCTTCCACGAGGTCTTCGGCCACCGCGCCGAAGGCCACCGCCAGAAAGACATCAACGAGGGTCAGACTTTTGCCCGCAAAGTGGGCGAGCAGATTATGCCCGAGTTCATCACCATCGTGGACGACCCTACCGAGCGCCGCGCCGGGTCCACGGACTTGCTCGGCAACTACCCGTTCGACGACGAGGGCGTGCCCGCCGAGCGCGTCACTCTGGTCGAGCGCGGCGTGCTCAAGGGCTTTCTGATGTCCCGCTCGCCCCTCACGGGTTTCCCGGCCTCCAACGGCCACGGACGGCGCCAGCCGGGTTTTTCGGCCGTTTCACGCCAGGGCAACCTCATCATCCGCAGCGAGCGCGCGGTCAGCAACGCGAAGCTCCGCGAACAACTGAAGGAAGAAATCCGCAAGAAGGGCAAGCCCTTCGGCCTGTTGATTGACGATCTCGAAGGCGGCTTCACTTTCACCGGCAGGGGTCTCCCGCAGGCCTTCCAGATGCTGCCACTGGTGGTCTACCGCGTGTATGCAGACGGACGACCGGATGAGCTGGTGCGCGGCGTGGACATCGCCGGCACACCCTTGGTTTCTTTGACGAAGATTGTCGCCACCGGCGACACCCCGGAAGTGTTCAACGGCTTTTGCGGCGCGGAGTCGGGTTCCGTCCCGGTGGCCGCAGTTTCTCCCTCCATCCTGATTTCGGAGATCGAAGTGCAGAAGAAGGAGACGGCTACCGACAAGCCACCCATCCTGCCGCCGCCGCACCACGATCCGGCCGCGAAAGGGGTGAAGCCGTGAGGCCCCGCGATACGTCGTTCCTTCTCGGGGTTGTGCTGGCATGCCTGGCCGCGCTCCCGGCCGCTGCGCAGGTGCAGCGCGCGGTGCCCGGCGACGCCGACCAGACTCTCCGGGCACTGCGCGATGAAATGGAGCGCTCGCGAGAGCGGCTGCACATCAAAGACCGCGAACGGCCCTACTTCCTCGAATACCGGCTGCTGGACCTGGAGGTCCGCACCGTCACGGCTTCCTTCGGCGCGGTAGTCAACTCCGCGACCACCAAAAACCGCCTGATGGAAGTGGACGTGCGCGTCGGCGACTACCACCTGGACAGTTCCAACTTCATTTCCGAGGACGCGTTCCAGGGCTTCATCGGCAGCAGCGGCGGCGTGGGTATTGACCGCGACTACGATTCCCTCCGCCAGGACCTCTGGCTGGCCACCGACCAGGCCTACAAGCAGGCCCTGGAGAGCCTGGCGCGCAAAAAGGGCTACATCCGCAGTCTGGCCACACCGCCCACGGCGGATGATTTTTCGCGCATCTCGCAGCCTGCAGTGCTCCTCGGCCCTCTCCAGAATGCTGACTGGAGCTCGCGTAAATGGGAAGACGAAGCCCGTGCCGCGTCCGCCGCACTTCGCAAGTTCCCGGGATTGCACAGCTCGCGCGTTACCTACTACCTGGTCTTCACCACGCGCTACCTGCTGACATCGGAAGGAACCCAGGTCCGCGTTTCGCGCAGCCTGGCCGCCATCGAAGCCTCTCTGGACACTCAAGCCGATGATGGAATGAAGCTCCACCATTTCTACACCGCATACACACTGCGCCCGGCGGACCTGCCGGACGTCGCGTCGGTGAGTAAGGAACTTGAGCGCACAGGAACGGAGCTGCTGGCCCTGCGGGCCAGTTCGCCAGCCCCGGACTACGCCGGCCCGGTGCTGGTCGAAGCGCCTGCGGCTGGAGCTCTGCTGGCGCAAATGCTGGGCCCGTCGGTATCAGGTGCGCGGTCGCCGCTTTCCTCCGCGTCGTTTTTTGAACGCATGATGGAGGGCCTCGGCGGGCGCAGCGAATTCAGCGGACGGATGGGGACCAAGGTATTTCCAGCCGGCGTGACTCTGCTGGATGACCCCACAGCCAGGGAATTCGGCGGCGTGCCGCTGCTGGGCGGTTACGAAATTGACGACGAAGGCGTCCCCCCGCAAAAAGTCACTCTGGTCGAGAACGGAACGCTGCGGGGCCTGCTGATGTCGCGGCGCCCCGGCGCGGATCTCACGCAGTCGAATGGCCACGCTCGGATGGCCATCCAAGGCGACGCGCGCCCGCTGATGAGCAACGTCTTCTTCCAGCCCGGCCAGACGCAGCCGGCAGCGGAACTCCGCGCAAAATTCCTGGAGCTCTGTAAGGCCGCGGGCAGGCAGTGGTGCCTCATAGTGCGGAAAATGGACAACCCGGCACTGGCCCTGGGTCGCCAGGAGGATTTTATGGACCTCTTCGGCGGGATGGCGGCCGGTGCGGCTACGGGCGAGCGCGTGCCCTTGCTCGTTTATCGCGTCCACGTAGCCGATGCACGCGAAGAACTGATCCGCGGGCCGCGTCTGACGGGTCTTACGCTGAAGGCCCTGCGCAGCGTCACCGCCTTCGGCGATGACGCCCGGGTCACACATTTTTTCCAGAACCCCGCGCCGGGATTTGCCGGCACCGCGTTCGCTGCATTTGGCTCAGCACAGGGCGGGATTCCCGCTTCTATGGTGGCGCCCTCTCTGCTGTTTGAGGAATTGGAAGTCCGCGGCGCCCGCGGTGAGCCACGCCGCCTGCCCATCGTTCCCCCTCCGCCCCTGACCGAATAGCTGCTGCTTGGTGTATGTAGAGGCGGGTTCCGTACGGCGGAATCCGCAATTGCCCCTTATTGCTTGACCTCGGCCAGCACGTCCTCGTTGGCGTTGATCATCACTTTGTCCGGCTTCATAGGCAGCGCGATGGTGAAGGTCTCCATGGGCTTGGTCACCGTGATCCAGCCCGCACGCAGCGTCCGCCCGCCGCTTTCCAGATACAGCGGCAGAAGGTCCATCCATCCGGGGGGGACATCGCTCTGGTTGAGCGTGCCGTTGAGCGTGAACTTGCCGTCTGCTGCCGGCTGGACGGAATAACGGAACTCATACTTGGGGATTCCCGTGCCGTAGACGTACTGCCGGAAGAACCAGTCCATCCTCCCGTTGCCTTCGACGTCCATCACCGGCGCCATGTGTTTTTCCAGTACGGCCTTGAAGTCTTCGGTGGAGGCCGCCTGGTTGTTATAGGTCTGGCAGAAGTCCTTCATCATGGCGATGAAGCGCTGGTCCTGGTTTTGCGCTCGCGGATCGTTGAGCATCATGCGCAGGGCATTCAGGATCAGCCCGCCTTTGCTGTAAACGACTGTCGAATAACCGTCAGGGGCATCGGCGGAGGCGAGACGCAACCCCATCCACACCGGCCCCAGCGATTCCAGCCGGCGGTTTTTCAGGTCGCCGACACTCAGGTCCCGCCGGTCGATTTTCAACCGGGACACGAATTCTTTGGTGTTCTTGCTGAACTGCACGTACAGGTTCCCGGAGAACTGCGCGAAGCCTTCCGAGAGCCACTGGTCGTGATAGCTCTTCCAACTCACGCGGTGCCCCCACCATTGGTGGGAGCTTTCATGCGCCCGGAAAAAGTCGCTGATGCCCACCTGGTCGCGGATACCGAGCTGGTTTCGCTGTGTTCCGTCAAGGAAGGAAAGCATGGAGAGATAAATAAGCCCCGGCCAGCCCTGCCCGTAACTGAAGGGGATGTTGGTTACCGCCAGCTTTTTGAAAGGGTAGGGACCAAAGTAGGCTTCGAAGACGCGCAGTGTGTTGACCATCTCCTGGCCCATAGTCTTAGCCATCGCTACCGGGGTAAGCGAACCAAGGGCAAATCCCGATGACGCCCCAGCGGAATCTATGGCCTGCAGGAGTCCACCCATGGAATCATCTGCCTGCCGGTTGGCATAGATGGAGACTTCTGTGGCGCCGACCGTTTCCGTGTGCACTTTGTACTCGCCAAAGGCAAACCCGGCCACGGCCAGCGGGATGTCGCTCTTCCAGGTGGTGATAATCTGGTCTCCATCGCGGGTCTCTCCGGTTTTGCTGCCCGTGGCTACCAACGTGAAGGCTTTCGGGTTGCGGAATGTGAGGTCGAAATCCGCGCGCGTCGCGAAGTTGTTGGGTCGCGTCGGGTACCAGCCGCCGCTCTGGCAGAAATAGTTGCCCGGCCCCACCTTGCGCACCACGCGCTTCCCGGCATAGACGAAATCCAGTGTCAATTCCTCGCCCGCGCGTGCCGGGGCTGGAAGCACCACGGCCACATAATCGCCGTAGGATTGATCGCGGTCCTTCGGGTCGCGCGGCTGGAAGAACGGCAATGCCGCCCCCTGCGCGTCCTTCACGGACGTGATCCGCAAGTTGGAGTCGAATTCAAACCGCAACACGCGCTCGCCAGCCACGCGGTGCGTCAGACGCACCGTGCTGGTGGCGCCTAGCTCCGCTCCGCTTGTCACGCTGGCCGAAATCTTGTATCCCTTGATCAGAAAATCCTCTCTAGCCAGGGGATCCCGGAAGGCTTCGCTCGCCGGCCGGTCGCCGGCCGGGAAACTCTGCCAGGTGTCAAAGCCCACAAACCGCGGCGCCCAGTTGAGCCAGCGCCCCACGCGCACCTCTTCCGGTTCCAGCGCGTCATAGCGGAAGAGCACCCAGTCTTTCTCTTTGGTCTTCAGGTCTGCGGCAAACAGAGCGGTGCGCTTGCGGTCCGCGCTCAGCACGCTCTGGAACAGGCGCGGCACCAGTTCCGCGCCTACATTTTCGCGGTCCTCCAGACGCTTGTTGTACAGCGCCCCGGCCGCGCCAGCCGCGGCATCCGTCGGCGGCGCCTGTTTCAGCAGTTCTTCGGCAGTCTGGTCGGAGAAAGTGAACACGGCCTCGCTGAATTCCATCTCCAGGATCGGCTTGCCGGTGAAGACCACCAGCTGGTGAGCCTCGAGTGGGTTGGGAGGCGTCACCTGCACGCGACCCTGGCCGCGGAATTCCGCAGCGAACTGCACGCCCGCGACCGGCGGCGCCAGCCACAGCGTGCCGCTGACGAGCGTGATGCGGATGCGGTCGCGCACCAGGGTTAGGTTACTCGGCGTCAGGACTTTTCCGCCGGCAAATCTGGGCGTTTGCAGCGCCGCCCACACCGCCTGCGGATCGCCTTCTGCGCTGCTCGTCACAGGCGCCTGCGCGCGCGCCGCCGTGGCCAGCAGCAATGACCCTGCCAGGAGGACTGTCCTCCACAAAAAAATTTTAGACATGGCACTCCACCTCCGGTGTTAGCTCCTACTTGATGTCTGCCAGAATGTCCTCATAGACATTCAACTGCAGCTTGCCCGGATCAAAGGGCAGCGTGAATTCCAGCTTGTTCTCCCGCTGCGTCACCCGCGTCCAGCCCAGCAGCATCGGTTTGCCCTGCGGGTGCATGTAGATCGGCAGAATGTCTTTCCACCCCGCGGGGACTCCGCTCTGCGTAATCGTGCCGGAGACTTTTACTTTTCCGTCCGCCAGCCTCTGGCTGGAGACCTGCAACTGGTATTCAGGAATGCCTGTTCCATACACATATTGCCGGAAAAACCAGTCCATCTTCCCGTTGCCCTCTACGTTCATCGCCGGCAGCATGTGCTTTTCCACGATGGCCTTGAAGTCTTCGGTGGACGCCGGCCTGTTGTCGTAGGTCCGGCAGAAGTCTTGCAACATGCTCATGAATCGCTGCTCGGGGTTCTGCTGGTTGCCGGGGTCGAACAGCATCATCCGCAGCATGTGCAGCACCAGGCCCCCTTTGTTGTACACCAGATTGGAGTAGGCAAACGGTGAAACCGATGAGCGCAGCCGCAGTCCCATCCATATGGGGCCCACCGACTCATACACATGGCCCTCGCGGTCCTTTATGCGGATTAATTCCTTGTCCTTGCGAAGTCGCACCAGGTAGGCCTTCATGTCCTGGCGCATGTGCACGTACAGGTTTCCGGAGAACTGCGCAAAGCCTTCCGAGAGCCACTGGTCGTGGTAGCTCTTCCAGCCCACGCGATGGCCCCACCACTGGTGCGAGCTTTCGTGGGCGCGGAAAAAGTCGGAAAGCTCCGTGTGTTGCTCGATTCCCAGGGTGTTGCGCTGCGTGCTGTCCAGGAACGAGAGCACGGATAGGTAGATGAGGCCGGGCCAGCCCTGCCCGTACCAGTAGGGGATGCTGGTGACCGACAGCTTCTTGTAGGGATACGGCCCGAAGTATTTCTCAAACAGCCGCACCGTGTTGCCCATTTCCTGGCTCATGGTCTTGATCATCGTGGCGGGCACGAGCGTGCCCAGCGTGGCTCCAAAAACGCGCACATCGGGATTCCCGGGCACGGGGTTCTCCACATAGTTCTTCAGGCTCTGCATGAAATCGTCTGGTTCTTTGCTGGCATAGACCTCGATGTCCACCGCTCCGGACTTTTCCGTCAGCACTTTGAACTCCCCAAAAGCAAACCCCGCGACGGCCAGCGGAATTTCGCTCTTCCAGGTGCTGATGGCGGTCTCGCCCTCTGCGCGCTCGCTCGTTTTGTTTCCGGTGGCTACCAGCTGGTATTTCTTCGGATAGCGGAACTCCAGTTCAAAATCCGCGCGCGTGGCAAAGCTGGTCGGCCGCGAGGGATACCACCCGTAGCTCTGGCAAAAGTAGATGCCCTTCCCTTCCCGTCGGATTACGCGCTTGCCTCCGTACCGGAATTCCAGCGTCTGCATGCTCCCCGCGCTCGAAGCTTCCGGCAACACCACCACCACGTAGTCGCCAAAAGACTGGTCACGGTCTCTCGGGTCGCGCGGCTGGAAGAATTTCAAATCATCCCCCCGCGAATTCTTCACGGCCTGCACCCGCAGATTGGAGTCCAGTTCGAAGACCAGCACGCGCTCGCCTTCGGTCCGCTGTTCCAGTGTGACTCGTGCCGTGGCCTGCAGCTCTTCGCTCTGTGTAACCCCGGCCTCGATCCGATAGCTGCGGATCAGAAAATCTTCCCGTACCAGCGGGTCCCGAAACGCCTCGTCCGAGCTTCGATTTCCCGCGGGGAAGCTCAGCCAGGTATCGAAGCCCGTCACCCGGGAATTGCGCGCCTTCTCCCACCGGCCCACGGTGATTTCTTCCGGGTTCAAGGCGTCGAGGCGCACGTGCACCCAGCCGAACGCCGCCGTCTTCAGGTCGGCTACAAACAATGCGGTGCGTTTTCGTTCCCCGGAGAAGATGCTCTGGAACAGGCGCGGCATCAGTTCGGCCCCAACGTCTTCTCGCTCCATCTGGCGGGTGTTGTACATCTCGGAGAAGCCCTCACCGGCGGCCCCCACCCATTTCACCTGCCTCCCTACCTCTTCTTGCAGGTCGTCGGAGAAGGTGAACACCGCATCTGTGAATTCCAGGTCCAGAGCCGTCTGGCCCGTGAACAGCTGCAACTGTTGGGCCTCCATGGCGTTGGGCGGGGTGAGGCGCAGGCGGCCCTGACCGCGGAATTCCCCGGCGAAGAACACCCCGTTCACGGGCTTCGCGAACTGTATGTTTCCGCTCACTAGCTCCAGCCGGACGCGGTCGCGCTCGATGCGCACGCTATCCACCCGCGCAGTTTTGTCCGCTGTGAACACTGGCTGGAGCAGCTGCTGCCAGATGACGCTGAATTCGTCGCTGGCCGCTGGGGGATTCAGGCTGGGCGGAGTCTGCGCGCCGACGGACAACTCAAACAGTGCCGCCAGGAATAACGCGAGCGGCAAGGAAAAAATAACGCGGGGCATCTCTGTGGCTCCCAAATATGTTAGGAATTATGTACCGCGGAAGAGAATATCACGTCTCCGGCGAAGTCCGGGCAGAGGGCCCAGGGCGGCGGTCTACGGGTTCGCGGTGATGCGCAGCAGCTGGTGGCCGATCAGGATGATGTCCCCGTCTTTCAGAGTGGTCTTCTGCCGCAACTGGACAAACGTGCCGTTGCCCGACTGCGCGTCTTCGAGCACGAACTTACCGTCCTCCACTTTCACCTTGGCGTGCTGGCTGGAGAGGTAGGCGTCTTCCGGGAAGGTGATGTTGCCCCGCGTGCGTCCCAGGATGTTCTCCGCCGCGGAAAGCGGGTAGTGGTTTTCCTCGATGCCGCCGGGCAGCAGACGCACCAGCTCGCCCTTCTGCGGCAACAGTTTTCCCGAAGAGGTCTTGGTCTGCCCACCCTTGGCGTCGGCGCCCGCGATCATAAAGCGGAACATCTGCCGCCCCATCAGGACAACATCGCGGTCTTGCAGCGAGTAGGGCGTGCGCAGCCGCCAGAAAATTCCGTTGGCGCTGTTCATATCTTCTACCGCCAGGCCGGTATCCATGATAGTGAGCTTGGCGTGTTTGCGGGAGACCAGGTTGTCTTCCGGGAACCGGATGTCGCCTTCCACGCGCCCCAGCAGCGTCTCTTTCTTTTCGATCTTGCACGCCTGGCCGTGCTCCCCATCGGGCCGCACCACCACAAGCGAGTAGAGCGCCTTGGGCCCGCTGGCCATCATGGCCACCGGCGAGCGATCCAGCACCACCGTGCCCTTCTGCTCGCTTGTGGGTTCAGCAGCCTTGGCCACCGGGACGCGCGCGGCCACGCTCGGCGCCATGGTGCCCATCTTCAGGTCCGGCTCGTACCCCTTGGCCTCGCGCCACAACACTTCGTAGATGACCAGCTTGTCTTTCTTGCCCTTGACCTCGACTTCCGAGACCTGCTTTACCGGGATCTTGGCTTCGCGGATCTGTTTTTCCACGTCTGCGGAAATGTAGATTTGCTCGCCCTTGGCCAGGGCCTCAATCCGCGCCGCCACGTTCACCACATCACCGAAGACGTCCTTCTCCTTGATCAGCCCTCTTCCGTAGTTCAAGCCGATGCGGATGCGGATTTTCTCGTCTTCAACCTTGATGCCGCGGTTGTACGCGT
>Ga0247727_10013481_pt1 | contig 13772 bp, 9 predicted proteins | sample WisWelCaveWW1625_FD_202498 | JGI IMG/M metagenome (GOLD analysis project Ga0247727, IMG submission 202498) | Biofilm microbial communities from Wishing Well Cave, Virginia, United States - WW16-25 | ecosystem: Environmental > Aquatic > Deep subsurface > Groundwater > Cave microbial mat | place... | reverse complement strand
CTTTGCGCCGAGCTTCTGCACGTAGCCTTCGATCTGCGGGTCGCTGAGCATCGGCGTTTCACGCATGATCTGCTGCGCCGATTGCTGTCCCATCTGGATGTCCTGCTGTGCGTTGTAAAGATTGAAGCCGGGCTTGTAGCGCGGCTGCGAGCGCGAACCGGGCGGCGCGATGTTGTCGCCGCCGCCGCCGAATCCGCCGCAGCCGGGCAGGGCAATGAGGAACGAAAGAACCAATAAGGACGCGGCGATTTTTCGCTTGAACATGGATGTTCTCCTCCTGAGCGCAGGCGTCCGCGCCTGCTGATTTATATTCCGTTTGATCAACCGGGAATGAAGCTTGACCGGGCGAACGATATGAAATCGAGGCGGAAAAGGCAATCTCACCGCAAGCCTGTGGGCAACGACCTGGTAATTCCGAATGATGACGACCGATTCCTTCACCGAACAAGCCGCCGGGACGCTCGTGGAATTTCGCCGGCAACGAGAGACGGCCCGCCTACGACTCGAAGCCGTCACGGATTCCGCAATGCGCGCCGCCGAAATGCTCATCGCGCATCACTGGAAGACCGGGCAATGCCTTCGAGACGCCGTCACGCTGCTCTGTGAAATCACCGCCCACCCGGACCCGCGGGTCGCCGATGCCGGCGTGCAGGCGCTCTTCCCCGCGCTGATCGAACGCTTGAACGATTCGTTCGAGCCGGCAAACTGCAAACTCTACGATCGACTCTTCGCGCAGGTGATCGAGTTCTACCGCCGGTTGCCGGAAGCGGCGGCGATGGATCGCGCACTTCGCGATTTTGGATTGCTAAACGAAGCCGGCCTGCTCGCTCGTAAATCCCGAATCACAAACCCGCAATCCGCAATCCGCAATCCGCAATCCGCAATCTCAAAAATCCTGCTCCTCTCCCGCGTCACCATCGGCGCCGACGTGGCTCTCACCAGCGTGATTATCGCCAAGCTGCGCGACGTGTTTCCCAACGCCGACTTCGTGATGCTCGGCTCCCGCAAACTGCGCGAACTCTTCGGCGGTGACGCGCGGATCCGCATCCGCGAGATCGCTTACGGCCGCGGGGCGAGCACGCTGTCGCGGTTGATGAGTTGGCTGGACGTCGTCGAAGCGGTGAACGAGGAATTGCGCGGATTGAACCCGGAGGAGTCTCTGATCATTGATCCCGATTCGCGGCTGACGCAACTGGGTTTGCTGCCGCTGGTCGAGGGCGACCAGGGCTACCTCTTCTTTGAAAGCCGCGGCTTTCGACGCGAAGGCGCGACGCACCTCGGGCAGCTTGCCTCGCGATGGCTGGATGAAGTGTTCGGTTTGCAGGGCGACGCGTTCCCCTTCGTCGCGCTGCCGCGCGAGCACCGGCGGTTCGGCCACGCTATTGCGGGAAGCTTGCGCCACAATGGTCCGGCACACCTCGTCGCCATCAGCTTCGGCGTCGGCGGCAACCATCGAAAACGCATCTCGGACGAATTCGAGCAGGAATTGGTCGAGCATCTGCTCACCCGTTCGAAGATCATCCTCGATAAAGGCGCGACCGAAAGCGAGCGCGAACAGATCAACCGCATGGTCGCCTCGCTTCGCCAACAAGACAGAACCGTCGTCGAGATCAATGAGCAAAATATTTCGGAAGTGACGCGGCAGGACTCGATCTTCGCCGATGTGATCACGTGGGATGGCGGTATCGGCGCCTTCGCGGGTTTGGTCGCGGCGAGCGACCAGTATGTCGGCTACGATTCGGCGGGGCAGCACATTGCCGCCGGATTGGGCACGCCGACGCTGACGCTCTTCGTCAATTCCAATTCGGAGCGCTTCGCCGAGCGATGGCGGCCTTACGGTTCGGGCCTCATCCGCGTTGTCAATCTCGATTCGGAAAATTCGGATCGTCTTTGACCTGCCGCGCCTGCCACAGATGGCGGCGTTCGTGGGCCGCGACCAGCGCGAATCCCTGCCCCAGGGTGAGTTTGATCAGGTTTGTTGCGGGCAGCGGAACTTTGGTGCGAGCCAGGTCCACGCCGTTGGCTTCACGGAGCAGTTCCAGCAGCCGATCCTGAAAGGTGACGAACTGGGCCCAGACTCGCGCGATCGGCTGATCCGAAGGCGGGCGGAATCGGCGCGGCGCTTTGAAGCGCGTCCTGACGGGCGGTTCGGCCGTGCGAACGAAGAAGTTGCCGAACCAGCCGTGTTTGAACGGCCCCGGACTCATCAGCCCGCTCGTTCGCGACCGCATGATGGTTTCGGCCAGGACCGGCCAGTAGAGTCGCGATGTGACGTTCAGGTGCTCCAGGCATTGAGCGATGGACCAGCGGTTCGGCCCCGGCTGCCAGTTGAACTGAGCTTCGCTCAAGTCGCGAACCAGTTCCTCCGCGTCGCGTTTGATCTCTTCGATCTGACGATAATACCCATTCAATTCCACAATCAATTCTCCGCCGTTTGCCATGGTTTTCTCCACAAACGGGTAGGACAGGTTCCCAACCTGTCCTACCACTCGTTGTTGGTAGGACCCGCTTGGGAACCTGTCCTACCCGTTTCTATCCGCTCCCAGAGTGATGATCTGATCGGTGTAGCCTTCGAAGCTGTCGTCGTGCGTGACGATGAAGAGTTGGTGGAAATCCTTGATGCGACCGATCTGCTGCGCCAGGTTGCGTCGCCGCTCTTCGTCCATGTTGGCCGTGGGTTCATCGAAGAAGGCCAGGTTGATGTCCGATAGTTCCTTCAACAAGGCCAACCGGACCGACAAGGCCGCCGCCATCTGTTCGCCGCCCGACAGAGTCTGAAACGGGCGTTCGTGCCCTTCCTCTTCCATCGTGATTTCGTACTCTTTGGTCCAGCGCAGCGTGACATCGTAACGCCCCGTGATCTCGCGGAACAACTGGTTGGCCTCCGCGGAGATCGAGAAGAGATACGATTCGGTGATGAAGGGCGCGGCCTTCTGTAAAACCTCGCGGATGAAATCGGCCGCCTCCCGGAGCTTCCGCGCTCGTTCCCGCTCGGCCATCTGTTTGAGCCTGCGCTCGCGCGCTTCTTCGAGACGCGCCAGGTGCGCGTGCAATCGGGCCAGCAGTTGGCGCGTATGATCGAGCTCGGCGGCAAGCTGCGTCGCGCGTTCGCGCTGCTCGTCCAATTTTGATTGCAGTGCGCGGTGTCGCACGGGGTCGTACCGTTTATCCAATTCGCCGAGCTCGTCGCGGGTTGCGTCCAGCGACCTCCGGGTCTCCTCGATCTCGGCGGCGATCACGGCGGCCTCCTGCTCGCGCGCGGCGGCGGTGGCGGCGATCTTTTCATTCTGAATGAAGGCATGATGGTCGCTTTCGCTCGACGCGCGGAGCCCGCGGGCCGCGGCGATGTCAGCGTCGAGCGCGGCGAAGACTTCGAAATCCACGAGCGCCTTCTCCAGATCGGCGTTGATCTCCGCCGCTTGTCGCTGGACGATCTCCGATTCACGTTGGAGTTCGGCTTCCCGACCGACGAGACGCTGGAGCGACGCGGCGCGGCCGCGCGGATCGTCGAGCGCGCGCAGACCGCTTTCCGCCTCGGCGATCCGCGACTCGACCTCGCCGATTGCGGCAATGCGCCGGTCGAGGGCGTCGCGCCCCTGGCGTTTGGCTTCGCCTTCCTTTCGGATTTCGTCCATCCCGGCGCGAAGCGATTCGGCCTGGTTCAGCAGGATCGTTGCTTCGTGAGCTTCGCGGAGTCGCCCTTCGATCTCCGCGCGCCGTCGCCGCAGCCGATCGATCTCCGGCTGCGTGACCAGCCCGTCTTCGCTCTCCAGCGCGGAAACCTGCCGGCGTTTCGATTCCAGTTCCCGTGACTGCCGCGCGAGCTCGGCTTGCAGGTGCGGCAACCGGCCGACTTCAGCCGCCGCCTCACGCGACCGTTTCAGCTCGCCGGCGACCGCGGTCAGGCGCCGCTCCAAACCGGCAATCTCATCGCGACGCGCTGTCAGCCCCAACCGAAACCGCCCATCGAGCGATTCGCCCGGTTTCAGATTCAAACACTTCTCGGTCAGCAACGGGCAGATGCCGCCCTGATCGAGCGCGCGGACCATCTCGTCGTCGCGCGCAACCTCGGCGCGCAAGTGAGCCAGCCGTTCAGCCTGCGACTGCTGCTCGATTTCGATCCCGGCGAGCCGGGCCGACAGCGCCAGAAGAGGCTGGAGTCTCTCGACTCCGGCGTTGTTTCTAGCGATCTCCTCGGCGAGACGCGCGCAATCTTTCCGCAGCGATTCGATCATTTCCCCCCGAAGTTTCCGCCGCCCCAACTCCAGGTCTTTCTGATTGATCTCGCCGTCGAGCAATGCACGCTCTTGTTCGAGCGCCCCCGCGCGTTCCGCCTTGTCGCGCAGCGCCTCGGCCGATTCGACCTGTTTCTGCGACGACGCGTATCGCTGGCGCAACCGTTCCAGCTCGCGATCGAGCGGTTCGATCGCCCGCTTCAGACTCTGCAATTCGCCCCGCTCTTCCCGCAACGCGGCGATCCGGGTTTCGATCGCCTGCTGCTCCGTGATTCTGCCGGAGAGCTGGGCGAGCTCGCCGCGGGCCGCGGCAATCTCGCCCAGCCGCGCTTCGACGAGCTTCGACTGGCCGCGCGATTCGATCAGATTGCGCTCGATGCCCGCAATGCGGCCGCGCAGTTCATCGCGCGCCACGCGCTGCTTTTCCAATTCCGCCAATCGAGCGGCCGCCGTCGCGTATCGCTCGTAGCCGCCGCGCACCGACTCCACGATTTGCGCCGCCGCGCGCGCCTGCTCGGCCGATTCTTTTGCGACGGCCAGCGAATCGCGCGTGAATTCGAGTTTCACGTTCAGACGCTCGATCGCGCCGCGTTTGGTTTCAAGGGCGACCAGCAGCCGGTCGAGCGATTCAACTTCGCGCGACAGGCCGTCGCGTTCGGCATTGACGCCGGCCAGTTCCCGGTCGAGTGATTCCGTGCGCGCTTCGATCTCGCCGTGTTCGCGTTTGGTTTCATCGTAGGCTTTCAGCTCGCCCTCGGCTTCGGCGAGCTTTCTCTCGGCGTCGCTGATTCTGGCTTCGATGTAGCGCAGCGTCTCGCGCAGGTTGTCGGATGCGCGGCGATACTCCTCGACCTTCAGGATTTGATCGAAGACGTTTTTACGGTTCGCGGGCGGTAGCGTGAAGTCATAGGTGAAAGCGCCTTGCGGGACGCCGATGGTCGTTTTGAACAGCCCCGCGAGGTCGGCGCCCGGTTCGACGCCGATGTGTTTCCGCAGCCAGGGCAGGACCTGGTTCTTCTGCTCGACGAGCCTGATCTTCGTGACGGGATCGTAGACGTGATAGGCGCCCGCCGTGTCGCGCGTGACGACATAGTCGCGCTCGTCCAGATCGGATCGGAACCGGACGCTGACCTGGCCGCGCCTGGCGCCGCGTTGGACAAAATCGTCGCGCTTGTAATCGAGGTGATCGAAGAGCGCCCAGGCGATGGCTTCCAGGATCGTGGTCTTGCCCGCGCCGTTCGGGCCGCAGATGGCAATGACGCCCGGCTGAAACGAGAACTCGGCCTCAGCGTGATTCTTGATGTTCCTGAGTTCGACTTTGGTGATCAGCAAGGCGGGAGGTCATTTTCCATTTTTCATTTTTCATTCGCCATCTGTCATTGGCTGAGTCATTCCGCATGAAAACCAATGACAAATGAAAAATCGCGAATGGCAAATGGAAAATTAAGCCTGGGCGCTGTGTGCGGCTTCGGCATTGTCCGTGTGACCGAGAAGGTGACGCCCTTCTTCGCTGCGCGGGTCAATCGTGCGGATGTGCTTGCGGCCGCGCATCTCCCAGATCGCGGTGATCTTTCCCTCTTTTTCGACGGCGTGATACGAGATTTCGTCGTGATGGGCTTCAGCAGCCGCGGCTTCGTTGGTAACTTGATCGCTCATTGGATTTTTGTCGCTCCTGATTGGAATAGAAATTCAGCAGGTCGTTCAATGTAGATTGCATTGTGCCATAGCCGGGTGCGAAGCGTCCAGTTGCGCGACACTCGCCCTTTTCGCGGGCCTGCGATACATTTACCTGGGTACGCACGCATCCTGCGTGCGGGCTTGATGAGGCGATCCTTTCATCGTAAACGGTCTGCTCAGGAAGCCCGCACGCAGGATGCGTGCGTACCCAGAGTCACTTCTTCAGTGATTGGAAGATCATGAGAACTGAAGCCATGCCGCCCTTGACCGAACTCGATGCGGTTCGCCTGGCCCGCGAGATTTACGGAATAAGCGCGACCGCGCGCTCATTGCCGGGCGAATACGATTCAAACTTTCACCTGGTTGCAGGTGATGGCCGGGAGTTCGTGCTGAAAGTGATGCACGAAGATCGCGAGCACGGCCTGATTGAATTGCAGCGCCAGTTGCTCGCCCATCTGGCGAAACGCGCCCCATCGCTCCTGCTCCCGCGCGTTTGCCCCTCACTCGGCGGCGAAACGATTTCCACAATCGAAGATGCCAGCGGCGGCTCGCGTTATGTCTGGATGCTCACCTACCTGCCTGGCGATCCGATGGCGACGGCCAATCCACACACGCCAATCATGCTCCGAAGCCTGGGACGTTTGCTGGGCAAGATGGACAAGGCGCTCGCCGATTTTTCTCATCCGGCGGCGCATCGCCAGATGAAATGGGATTTAGCCAGCGCCGACTGGATCGAAGACTACCTGCATTACATTGACGAACCGTCGCGACGCATGCTCGTCAAAAATTTTCTCGCGCGATATGAGATGGAGGTCGCGCCCGCGCTTCCCGCCTTGCGGAAGAGCGTCATTCACAACGATGCCAACGATTACAACCTGCTGGTCGGCGACGCGCGATCGCAGCCACGAGAAGTCGCCGGCGTGATTGACTTCGGCGACGCGCTCCACACCTGCACGGTATTTGAATTGGCGATCGCCGCCGCCTACGCACTGCTCGACAAACCCGATCCGCTCGCCGCCGCGGCGGAGGTCGTCGCGGGCTATCACGAGGCGCTCCCGATTGAAGAGAATGAGATCGCGCTGCTCTTTCCGCTGATCTGCACACGACTGGCGGTGAGCGTAACCAATTCGGCCTGGCGGAAAACGCTCGAACCCGACGATCCCTACATCACGGCGAGCGAGCGAGCCGCCTGGGCGGCGCTCGAAAAACTCTCCGCCACTCACCCGCGCTTTGCGCATTACACGTTCCGCCAGGCGTGCGGACTGCCCGCGGTCCCCCACAGCGAGCGCGTCATCGAGTGGTTGCGCGACAACGCGGAACAGTTCGCCTCTGCGATTGACGCCGATCTTCGCTTGGAGCCTTGTCTGGTCTTCGACCTGAGCGTCGGAAGCCTGCTGCTGGGCGCCGATCCCGCCGGATTTGAAACCTCCGCGATGAGCACAACGCTCTTTGGCGAGATGAAGCGCGCGGGCGTTTGCGTCGGCGTTGGGCGCTACGACGAAGCGCGTGCGCTTTACACCACGCCGGCGTTCGGCGGTGAACACGAGACCGACGAGCATCGAACGGTTCACCTGGGCATTGACCTCTTTGTCGAAGCGGGCACGCCGGTTTTTGCGCCACTTTACGGCGTGGTCTATTGCGTGGCCAACAACGATGCGCGGCTCGATTACGGACCGATGATCATATTGAGACATATCGTCGAGAACGGGCTGGTCTTTTTCACACTTTATGGCCATCTGAGCGAGGAGTCACTGAAACTGGTTTCCGCCGGTCAATTGGTCAAGCGCGGAGAACGCATCGGCAGCATCGGCGCGCCGCCAATCAACGGGGACTGGTCGCCGCATCTGCATTTCCAGATCATCACCGATCTGATGGAACTCGATCGCGACTTCCCCGGCGTCGCACTGGCGAGCCAGCGCGAGGTCTGGAAGAGCCTCTCGCCCGACCCGAATCTGATCCTGGGAATTCCGACCGATCGCTTTCCTGCCGCGCTCCCCACGAAATCGGAAACGCTCGCGGCGCGCCGCCAGCACATCGGTAACAACCTGAGCATTTCGTATCGGGAGCCGCTCAAGATCGTGCGCGGATGGCGGCAGTATCTCTACGACGAGACGGGCCGCGCCTACCTCGATGTCTACAACAACGTGCCGCTGGTCGGCCACAGCCATCCGCGCGTCGTGCGAGCCGCGCAACAACAATTGGCGCTGCTCAATACGAACACGCGCTACCTGCACGACAACATCACACAATATGCCGAAGCGTTGACTTCGCGGATGCCGGAGCCTTTGAGCGTTTGCTTCTTCCTCAACTCGGCCAGCGAGGCGAACGAGCTGGCGCTGCGGCTGGCACGCGCGCACACCTGCGAGTACGACATCATCGTGCTCGACGCGGCCTATCACGGGCACACCACGTCGCTCGTTGACATCAGCCCCTACAAATTCAACGGCCCCGGCGGCGCGGGACAAAAGCCTTGGGTTCACATCGCACCGGTTGCCGACGATTATCGCGGCCCTTATAAACGCAACGATCCGGAGGCCGGTCGCAAATACGCACGGCACGTCGCCGAGATCATCGAGCAAATCAAAACGCGCGGCGGCGGCTTTGCGGCTTACATCGCCGAGACGCTGCCGAGCGTCGGCGGGCAGATCGTCTTTCCGCCTGGATACCTGGCCGAAGTCTACCGGCACGTTCGCGCGGCGGGCGGCGTGTGCATTGCGGATGAAGTGCAGGTCGGCTTCAGTCGGCTGGGAACCCATTTCTGGGGCTTCGAAACGCAGTCTGTCACGCCCGACATCGTCGTGCTGGGCAAACCCATTGGCAACGCATTCCCGCTGGCGGCGGTCGTGACCACGCCGGAGATCGCCGCGTCGTTCGACAACGGGATGGAGTTTTTCAGCACCTTCGGCGGCAACCCGGTTGCGTGCGCCGCGGGGATGGCCGTGCTCGACGTGATGGAAGCGGAAGGACTGCAAGCAAACGCGCTGCGCGTTGGTGATCACTTGCTGGCAGGCTTGCGCGAATTGAGGTCGCGCCACGCGCTGATCGGCGACGTGCGCGGATCAGGACTCTTTCTGGGCATCGAACTGGTGCGTGATCGCCAAACGCTCGAACCCGCTGACGACGAAGCGTCGTACGTCGTCAACCGATTACGCGACGCCGGCATTCTGGCGGGAACCGATGGGCCGCTCCACAACGTGCTGAAGCTCCGACCGCCGCTGGTATTTACCGAAAGCGACGCCTATTTCTTCCTCGCACAACTGGATCGGATTCTGAAAGAAGACGCCGTGAGGCAAGAATTCGGCAATTGAGTTGGAAAGGATATAATTGCAGATGGAGGTGAAAGTATGAGCCTTGAAACCGAGACGATTACTATAACTGGCTTAGAGTCCGGAACGACCGAAGCTTTGGCGGAGATGGCCCGCCAGGAGGGCAAGAACACAAACGATCTGCTCAGATACTGGCTGCAGGTTGAACTCCTATCTCGAAAACCGTTCCGTGAAATTCTCGCCCCCGTCCGCGCCAGCTTCAAAGCCAGCGGGATGACTGCCGATGAGCTTGATGCCCTGGTTAAAGAAGAGCGCGAGGCCATCTGGCAAGAGAAGCAGAACAATAAATAACTTTCGATATGGCCAGACCACGCCATCTCCTGGGCATTGTCTGCGATTGCATGGTGTTCGTTCAGGCAGTTGCCAACGATGAAGGCCCAGCAGCAAGGAATTTCGCCAGCGTTTCCGCCCACTCAAAGTCATTACTCCAGAAGCACTTCTGACTGAAGTTGAAAGAAATCGTGAACGAGAATCAACTGTTAGCGAAGAATGAAGGACACAATTGGTTTCGTTCCATGACAAATTCTTCACCCCACAATCCGTTCACAACCCGAGGAATGATTCGCGATCCGCGGGAATTCTTCGGGCGGCGCGCCGAGCTTGCGCGGTTGATGGATCGGTTGCAGACCATGCAAAGCGTCTCCATCGTGGGCGAACGATGCATCGGCAAATCCTCGCTGCTCTTCCGGCTCAGCCAATCGAACGATCAGCTCCGCCAGCCAACGCGCGTCGTTTACACGCCGCTGGCGGACGTAAAGGACGAACCGAGTTTCTACGCCTGCCTGCTGCGCGAACTCGGCGGCAATGGAAACTGTTTTGCCGACCTCGAACGGATCGTGAACCAGACGCGCGTGGTCTTCTGCCTCGACGAATTCGAGACCGTGATCGTCGGCCAAAGCTTTCCGGTCAGCTTCTTCAATTCGCTGCGCAGCCTGGCGCAGACCGGCAACTTCGCACTGATCGTGGCGACGCAGCATTCACTGGCCGACCTCTGCCACAACCGCAAGATCATGACCTCGCCCTTCTGGACATCTTTCACCGCGCCAACCTGGGAATGCTGACGCAGCCGGAGGCCGTGGAATTGGTCGAAACCCGGTTCGGCGAGGCGAACGTCGGGATCGAAAAGCCGGAGGTCGCCCGCCTGCTCGCCGTGGCTGGCAACTATCCCTTCTTCCTGCAACTGGCCTGCTGGCATCTGTTCGAAGAGAAAACCGGACGCGCACGCGATTGGCAGCAGGAGTTCGAAGAGGAGGCCGAGCCTTATTTCCATCATCTGTGGAACAATCTGAGCGAAGCGGAACAACAAGCCCTGCGCTGGATGACCGAGGTCGGCGAGCGGCTGCCCGACGACCGCCTGGTCGGCCATCTCGAAAAACGCGGTCTGGTCGCCTGGGATGAACGGAGCTTTCGCGGCTATTGCCCATTCTCGGAAGCCTTTGAAGGCTACATCAAAGCGATACCCAACCCACACCCGCTGGTGCGCGGCGTGCGGCGGCTCTTCAAATGGGTCAAGGGCGGAAAAGTCGGCGCGGGCGTGGCGGAAGTTGATTTTGAAAGGCCGAAGGATTGAGAATCCTATGAGCGAAAAGATGCGATCTGTGCACAATGCTGCGGGTGTCAACCCGCAGTAGCTTGCTGTCGACCTAACCTGACAGCGGGCTTCGGGAATGCTGCGGGTGTCAACCCGCAGTAGCTTGCTGTCAACCTTTCAAGGTTGGTAGGTTGATAGTAAGCTGCTCCGGGCTGACGCCACGGAGCATTCACGATCCCGGTCAGCCAGGTTAGGTCAATAGCAAGCTACTCCGGGCTGACGCCACGGAGCATTTTCTGTGCAAAAACACTTGCACAGATCGAAAATTATGAAGAGCAAGAATGGTAAGAAGGGCAAAAACAAAGAAGTGATCATTGATGTCATGGAAGAGGATTACCAGCGGGGGCAGGCAAAAGGCATCAGGGAAGAATCGCTGCTCAAGCCGGGCCGCCACAGATTCGCACGCGGCGCAAACCCGCTGATCCGCGCCGGCTTGCTGCCCGCGACTCCGCCGAAAAAGGTGCGCATCTCGATTCTGCTCGATGAAGACATCCTCGATCATTTCAAGCAACGCGCCGCCCCACCGAACGCTCTACCTTACCAAACGCAGATCAACCACACGCTGCGTGCTGCAATGATGGAGGACCGCGGTGTCACGGTCGAGGTGGAGGATGATCACGAAGAGCTTCTCACGAATCCCGCCTTCGTCAATGCCGTCGCCCGCATCGTCCGGGAACAACTCGATCGGGAACGGAAACGCCGAAAGGCCGCGTGATTCCTTCAACCAAACGCGGGTGACTCGCCGGTGAAACAAGCGATCCAAACATTCAGTCGAGATTGCCTCCGCCTGCTGTGGATGGTCTTTTTCCGCCGGACGAGCTTCGAGCGTGAAATCGAAACGATGGGTCGTCAGCAACGATGGCGATTGGTTCCCCACGCGATCGCTGTCAGCATCATCACGCCCTTCGTTGTGACAACCATCGTCGGGCTGGTGCTGCAAGCTTTTGGCATTTCCTTCGACTTTTCCCTCGCATATCGCGAAACAGCCAATGTTGTCGCGTTCGGCGTCGCGTTCGGCGCCGCGTTCGGCGTTGCGGGAGGCGTTGCGGTCAGCGTCGCGGGAGGCGTTGCGGTCAGTGTCGCGGGAGGCGTTGCGGGAGGCGTCGCGTTCGGCGTCGCGTTCGGCGTTGCGGGAGGCGTCGCGTTCGGCGTCGCGTTCGGCGTCGCGTTCGGCGTCGCGTTCGACATCGCGGGAGGCGTCGCGGGAGGCGTCGCGAGAAGCGTCGCGGTCGGCGTCGCGGTCGGCGTCGCGGTCGGCGTTGCGGGAGACGTCGCGTTCGGCGTCGCGGTCTGCATCAGTTTCATACTTTCTTACCTGCGAGTACCTTTTTTTTTCAGCGAACTGCCCACCACGCTCTGGGCGCTTTGGCGGGTTCGGCTCCGACCGGAACAGGCGCGCCGGTTTCTCCAGCAGTCGCTTGCCTACTGGGATGAGTTGTTTCGTTTCCCGCAACCATTTCTGACCCGGCTGGTTGTAGCCGCTGGCGAGCAGGATGCCAGCGCCGGAAAGGAAGCGATCGAGCATCTGCTGACAAACACGCTGCAACACAAGGTGGCGGAGAACGCGCTGATCGAATTGGAAAGCCGCGCCCTGCTCCGCTGCGACTCGGTGGAAAAGATCGCGGCGCGCGGCGCTGGGAGCGGCTGGCTAGCCGCCGCGCCCGATCGCGAACACCTAAGCCAGGCAGTGGCCGTCTTCACGCAAATCGAAAAGGCCGGCAGTGAGATTGCCGCCGCCGTCACGTCCACGAGCAATTACCAAAAGCTCGCCGCCTTTCACCGCGCGCGACGCCAACTGGATGGATTAACCAAAGCGACGCTGGGAATGCGAGGGAAACAGCGGCAGAACTTCGCGCGCATCGCGCAACTGTGGTCGGGCGTGGTAAACGCCGAGATTGACCGGTTGACGCGCGAAGAGCAGGTTGCCGAACGCATTACGAACCCCTTCATCGCCAACACCGCGCTCACCGCCGGCAGCGAGACTTTTCTGGGGCGCGCCGTGGCCTACCGATTTGTCGAAGAGCATTTCCTGCGCGCGGGCCAGACGGCGACCATTGTGCTTTACGGCCAGCCGCGCATCGGCAAAAGCTCGTTCCTGCGCAACCTGAAGCGTCGGTTGACGACCGACCTGATTCCGGTCTACGTGGATATGCAGGCGGCGGCGCAGGTGGAGAGCGCCGGCGGCCTGCTCTTCAACCTGAGCAACGCCATCAGCCGCGAGCTGGCCTCGCGCGGCATCCCGATCAAAGCGCCCTCGCTCCACGATTACGCAACCGAGCCGTTCATCGTCTTCAACCAGTTTCTCGACCAGACGGAGTCAGCCATCGGCGCGCCGGAGAGCCGCCTGATCCTTGCGCTCGATGAATTCGAAGAGATCGAAAAGAAATTGACCGAAGGCAAAATCAGCGCCGACCTGATGCCCTTTCTGCGCAGCATGATGCAGCATCGGCAGGGTATCAGCCTGCTCTTTGCCGGCACGCACCGGCTCGACGAGATGATCAGCGAATTGTGGACGCCCTATTTCCGCAGCGCCGTGCCCTGCCGGGTGAGTTACCTGGACGAAGCGAGCGCGCGCAAGCTGATCACGCAGCCGATCGAGGATTTCGCGCTCAGCTACGAACCGGAAGCGGTTGATCTGCTGATCCGCGAGACGCATTGCCACCCGTGTTTGATCCAACTTGCGTGCCTGTCGCTCGTGGATCTGAAGAACGAACAGCGATCGCGGCTGGCGACGATCGAAGACGTTCAAAAATCGCTGGCGCTGGCGCTGGAGAATGGCGACTATGCGTTCCAGGGCGTGTGGGAATGGATTCCCGCGAAGGAACGCACGCTGCTCGGGCTTCTGGCTTCGAACGAGCCCGCGTCAGTCGAGGAGATGGCCGCTCGGCTTTCGAAATCCGAAGCGGAGGTGCGCGGGATGGCCGAACGATTGACGGAAGCCGA
>Ga0247727_10013480_pt1 | contig 13772 bp, 11 predicted proteins | sample WisWelCaveWW1625_FD_202498 | JGI IMG/M metagenome (GOLD analysis project Ga0247727, IMG submission 202498) | Biofilm microbial communities from Wishing Well Cave, Virginia, United States - WW16-25 | ecosystem: Environmental > Aquatic > Deep subsurface > Groundwater > Cave microbial mat | place... | reverse complement strand
CATCGCCCTGACGGGTTAATCGTGTAGAAATTGTTGTAGGATTTGTACTACCTCCTGAGGCGCTCTTGGCCGGTGTTGGTATCGCTTTGGTTCGTCAAGTGGTATCGTTTTTGTCCGGCGCCGAAATTCAGGTCTGTGATCACGAGTGTGGCCATCGTGCTAAGCGTGAGCTGGGTACGTTTCAATGCACTTCGTGCTTTCAGGTCTGTGATCACGCAAGAGCTCGTGGAGCTCTACTTGGGCGCCGATTGTTTCAATGCACTTCGTGCTTTCAGGTCTGTGATCACAAGACAATTCCCGCGCCGCGATTTCCGCACTATATGTTTCAATGCACTTCGTGCTTTCAGGTCTGTGATCACCCAATAATCTTTGGAGGCAGGGATGAATGCCTTGAGTTTCAATGCACTTCGTGCTTTCAGGTCTGTGATCACGATTGAGATCCTTGAGTTAGAGGGTACGGACATCAGTTTCAATGCACTTCGTGCTTTCAGGTCTGTGATCACTTCTACTCCATCTATCCCACCGCAAACTCCCCATCCGTTTCAATGCACTTCGTGCTTTCAGGTCTGTGATCACGACAGATACGACCAGGAGTGGATAGATCTCAACTGTTTCAATGCACTTCGTGCTTTCAGGTCTGTGATCACTTGTGTATCCTTCTCCGGTACCTGCGCTTGTGGATCGTTTCAATGCACTTCGTGCTTTCAGGTCTGTGATCACTATAGGAATACCGTCAGCCTGAGGCACCTCGCTTCGTTTCAATGCACTTCGTGCTTTCAGGTCTGTGATCACTCGGAACGCCGGGATCCGGACTATTATTCGGCTACCGTTTCAATGCACTTCGTGCTTTCAGGTCTGTGATCACATAAAGAACAGGGCGTGGCGTTCCTCGCCTTAATCGGTTTCAATGCACTTCGTGCTTTCAGGTCTGTGATCACTCACATTATGGTGGGTCATCACCTGAGGGGCATTGTTTCAATGCACTTCGTGCTTTCAGGTCTGTGATCACAGTAGTACACTACTCCACCAACCCAATCGCAAAGTTTCAATGCACTTCGTGCTTTCAGGTCTGTGATCACGAGCGATGGCGAGCATGCGCGCCGAGATCGGCAAAAGTTTCAATGCACTTCGTGCTTTCAGGTCTGTGATCACCCCTCTTTCGGACTTCACCGTCCGAACCTTCAACTGTTTCAATGCACTTCGTGCTTTCAGGTCTGTGATCACTGTAACGCGATGATATAACGAGCAACACCCCAATGTGTTTCAATGCACTTCGTGCTTTCAGGTCTGTGATCACTCACCCCTCCTTTCCTGAGTGGCGGTCCACCCTGGACCGTTTCAATGCACTTCGTGCTTTCAGGTCTGTGATCACCTTCACCGTCCGAACCTTCAACTTCTGGGACAAAAGTTTCAATGCACTTCGTGCTTTCAGGTCTGTGATCACGCATCTCGCAGGGTGCGTATTTCACACCTGCCTAAATGTTTCAATGCACTTCGTGCTTTCAGGTCTGTGATCACGGAGTAATAAGCTTGGCATTCCCTTACGAGGATATGTTTCAATGCACTTCGTGCTTTCAGGTCTGTGATCACATCCTACCCGGCAGACAAAGCATAAGGGGCCAGTAAGTTTCAATGCACTTCGTGCTTTCAGGTCTGTGATCACGATTCCAGTCCGGGGCGTTCCAGGTCAGGCTCTTAGTTTCAATGCACTTCGTGCTTTCAGGTCTGTGATCACGATGGCGGCATTATTAGCCGCTTAAAGTTCTCAGTTTCAATGCACTTCGTGCTTTCAGGTCTGTGATCACATAAATTGCTTTTTCTGACGAAGACGCGGAACAGTTTCAATGCACTTCGTGCTTTCAGGTCTGTGATCACTAAGCGCAGCCGAGCCTCAGGGCTTGGTAATAAGTTTCAATGCACTTCGTGCTTTCAGGTCTGTGATCACTTATGCTTGCCGATCTTTAAAGGCAAGTCAAATCTGTTTCAATGCACTTCGTGCTTTCAGGTCTGTGATCACGGCATTATTGGCCTGCGAACGGAAAGTTTTAGAATGTTTCAATGCACTTCGTGCTTTCAGGTCTGTGATCACTGGCTATTCCGTACGCGGGGCGGGGTGGTTCGTTTGTTTCAATGCACTTCGTGCTTTCAGGTCTGTGATCACAGCTCCCCGAAGTTTGGGTGAGCGCTGAGTTTGAGTTTCAATGCACTTCGTGCTTTCAGGTCTGTGATCACTCACCCGGCCTGCAGGAGAGGTTGGGGTGCCTGTGTTTCAATGCACTTCGTGCTTTCAGGTCTGTGATCACACTGTAAAGAAGACGGGGAATTATTTCAGGATTGGTTTCAATGCACTTCGTGCTTTCAGGTCTGTGATCACGTACCACGATTGACTCTGATGATGGGGGGTATTCCGTTTCAATGCACTTCGTGCTTTCAGGTCTGTGATCACTTTCTATGCGTTCACGTACTCATACGATGAGTATATGTTTCAATGCACTTCGTGCTTTCAGGTCTGTGATCACGTCATTCGGGCCGGGACATACGGCCAGGGCGAGTATGTTTCAATGCACTTCGTGCTTTCAGGTCTGTGATCACAATAACTTTCCGGCCTGACGAGCAGATTCGAACGTTTCAATGCACTTCGTGCTTTCAGGTCTGTGATCACGGTGGCGACGGCGCCGAGACGTTTGGAAACGTTGGTTTCAATGCACTTCGTGCTTTCAGGTCTGTGATCACAAAAACGAGAATCACACACTGGTTCTTAGTTATAGTTTCAATGCACTTCGTGCTTTCAGGTCTGTGATCACCAAATCAATCCTCGCGTCACGATTCCCGCACTATGTTTCAATGCACTTCGTGCTTTCAGGTCTGTGATCACCTAGAACACTCCATTGGCGAACGAATCTTAGAAACGTTTCAATGCACTTCGTGCTTTCAGGTCTGTGATCACGTGGGAATTCGGCGACGGAAACACGAGCAATCAAGTGTTTCAATGCACTTCGTGCTTTCAGGTCTGTGATCACGGATGCCGACCCACCCATTTGCGTGATACAAATCGTTTCAATGCACTTCGTGCTTTCAGGTCTGTGATCACTCATCCCGTTTTTTCATTCGACAACTATCTGTTTCTATTAGCGCACTTTTTGGTGAACGCGCGTCTTTAAGATTAACATAACACATTTTAATAAAGAGTTGCATTTGCGTGGATTTATCTACTGTCAAATCAAGATGTTGTCACCTACAAACACCTTAAATCAAATAATTCGTGCATACTTAAATTTAAAAATCACGCTGTTACAGTTTTGTCAAATCGGTCTGCTCATTCTTGCACAGGTTAAACCATTAACAGTGTTTTGCTTAAATGCCGCCGCTCTTTGTGCCTAAGAAAAAACGATGGTCACCGCCGGCGCAACTGTGCAAAAAATAATTAAATTATTGTGTCTGTCTTAATTTTATGTTTTATCTTTTCTTGCGATAGATTTTTTGCCGGCTTTCAAATCGACAAAACTGCGAGGCAAAATTAGCCCGGGGGGTGACGAAGCCTGGCTGTCCCAAAATGATGTTTTTAAAAAGTTAACCAGATGGACTATATTTTCACCATTTTTAGCAACAGCGCAAAAAAGAAATCCAAACTGACACAGTATAACCAATTTTAAGCACGGAAGCAAGCGCTTTTTCCGTTCCAATCAAGAATTTTAAAATGGGTCTTTCAACCTGCGCTCAGGGGAGGCGCACGGAATCGACCGGCACGACCTCGCCGGTTTTAGTGACGAGGGCATCGACGACGATGGCGAGGTCTGGGGAAAAGTGGGCGCGGACGAGGGCAATGTCTTGCGGGGATTTTCCGGCGCGCTGAATCGCGGCCATTTCTGCGGCAATGAAAATTTGCTCGGTGGTCTGCGGCACCAGGAAGATGAATTGCAGCTCATCCAAAGGCAGGCGCAGCTCGGCGGCGACGCGACGCAGCCAGCGACCGGCTTCGGGATGGTTCGCGCCAGAACGGCCGCGACGGGCGTAGCGCGAAATTTCGGCGGCGGTCATCGGCAGAAATTGCGGCCCGGCAATTTTTCCCAACAACCGCGTGCGGGTTTTGATGGCGGGAACGTAACCATATTGCTGCATGATGCGCCGCAAATCCACGCCGGCCAAACGGATATCCAGATCGGGAATGGCGCCGAGGCTGGCGGTGGTCCGGGCTTGGCGGCCAAGCGCGAGTAAAGTGTCGGTCGCGCTCGCCGCCGGGCGAGGCTTGGGCGCGGCCACGGGATTTTCGGAAGTTTCCGAAGCTTCAGAAAGTTTGGCCGGCCCGACAAAAGTGTAGCGGGGTTCCTCCACGCGGCTTGCCGGCGCGCTGGGCGGCGGCGCTTCGGAAGCCGGCGCAACGCTGGGCTGGGGAGCGAGCACTGTCGAAGTCGAACGCTCACAACCGTGGAGATAGGCGAAAAAAACGCTCACACTCAGCGTCAGCATGGCGCAAGCCCGCCACAATCGTTTTAAGTCCGGCAAAGTCATGGTTAAGCTTTTCTCCGTGACGCTCCGCGAATCCCGCTTATGGTTTGTCCGGATTGGGACTCGGCGGCTTCGACGGCGAAATAATGCGGTCGTAATTGCGCACCATTTGCCGCAACAGTTGCCGGCTTTCCTCCATGTACGGCTGCTCCGGAACGTCCTGAAATCGCGGATTGTTTTCGCGGCCCTGGCGCAGACCAGGATCAGGCGAGGCCAAGTCGCCGCGAGCGGGAGGGCGCGCCAGAGCATTGCCGGCCCGCGGGCTTCGCGGCCGTTGCGAAGCTGGTAATGGATTTGGCAGCAACGGATTTTGTTCCCCGTCCGCTTCCGGAACTGCCGAGGCTGCCGTGGTTTCGTTCAGCTCTTCGGCGAGCGCAGCCGCGAGCGAAGAGTCTTCCGGATTCGTCTGCAGCTCGGTTTCCGCTGAGGTTGCCGGCTGGAGGTGACCGAGCGGCATTTCATCGCCGGATTTTTTGCCGATGATCGCGTCAAATTTCTCGCGCCAGTCCACCAAAAGAATGAGAATGACGAGCGCGACGCCAAAAATGATGAAATAAATTTTGCGCATGGGAGCTCCTGGTTAGCATAGAAAATTTTTTGCTTTGAGAACGTGAGGCGTAAAGCGTGATGCGTAAAACGTGCCTCGTCCTGAAAATAGTTGGCAGCTTCGTTTTACGTTTTACGTGTTACGTTTTACATTCTAAATTCGCTTTCATTTTGCCAATGCCGCAATTTGCACGGAAATTTCGCCGGGGCTGCGTTTGAGAACGTCAATGACGCCGACGACCTGCGCGAAGGGCACGCGGTGATCGACGTATAGCACGACGCTGGCGGGCCAGCGCCAATTTTGGACGCCGGCGGCAAAAGCCTCGAGCGTAGCGAAACGCGTTTGCCTGGCGGCGCGCTCGACGACAAGGCTTTGTCCGGTGACGATGATTTTCGCGGCGTCTTTGCCGGCCAGCGCTTTTCCGGCGCCGGCTTTGGCGAGCTTAATTTCTTCCAACTGCCGAATGTCTTGGCGCAGTTGCTGCAAAGTTTGCTCGAGCTTTTCTTTCTCAACTTCGACATTCGGCATGGAAGGGCGCGTCACGGCAAAAATAACGAAAAACAATCCGAGAAAGCCAACCGAAATGTCAGCCAACGCGACGAGGTATTTGAAGACTTTCATGGTTTTAATGTCCGAAGTGGTTAGTCCGAAGTCCGAGGTCACGGGACCAAGTGCATGGCTTTGCCCTCTGCCCTCCGCTCTTCGCCCTTTGCCCTCTGCCCTCAGTAGATACCGGCGGCGTCATTTTCACGCCAATCTTCCGGGCGTTCCGCCTCCGGCGCCGGCGGCTCAAAGTCAAAAGATTCGGTCGCGGACTCCGCCGAGCTTAGCGGCAGAAGCGCGGGCCGCGTGTAAGGCTTGAGCACAAACAGGAGGCATTCGCCCCATAAGCCGCCGATGATGAGGCCGGCGACGGTGGAGGCCCAGACGTTGCGCAACGGGCCGAGCACTTGTTGCAGCAAATCGCTGTTCTGGCTGGCGCGCAGAGAAGCGCCCAACACCGGTAGAACGTCCAACAAACCGATGCAGGTGCCGAGCATGCCGCCGAGAATGGCGAGGGTGCTGAACATTTCGGTGGCGTCATAAAGCCGCTGGAGAAAGCGGTATTCGCGCAAAGTGAAGGCGCGCAGCCAGGCGCGGAAACGGGCGAGCAGCAGAAAAACCGTGGTGGCCAACATGTAGGCGCTAGCGAGCAACATCAGCGGCCAAACCGGGCCGATGGCAGAGGGGGTTAAGAGCGAGAATATGGACATGGGAGAAGTCTCCGGGATAATCATTTACAATTTTAAATTTTCAATTGAAAATCTAAAATTTGTTTTTACCGCTTTACGGTTTGAGCTGCATTTGTTGTTCAATCACACGGCGGAGCGAATCGATTTCCACCGGTGTTAGTGGTCGGATAATATCCACGCCGCCGGGTTTGCCGGGCCAGTTCAAGACCGGAATTTCCGGCAGCAAATTTTTGCCGTTGGCGGCCGAATGCAGAAATTGCTCGTACATTTCCATTTCTTTCAGCATGGCGCTGCCGGCGTTGATGCGCGACACGGCGTCGCGAAAGCGTTCGATCAGCCCGGAAACTTCCAGAAGCTGCGCGTCGATAGACAACCACGATTTGCGATGCTCGGCAAACAACTGCGTGTAGCTCATTTCCGCGTCGATCCAATCAAAGCCGCTTTGAAGATTTTCCCACATGGTGCGCAGCGCGCGATAAACATTCGGCACTTCTTCATTTTGCTGGCTGGCGGAGGCAAGCAAAACCGCCAGGCGTTTTTGATTGGCTTCGTAGAGCGCCTGGCGGTCGCCGCGCAAGCGCTGCAGTTTGCGTGTCAACGCCAGGCTTTCCTCCGGCGGCAAATCCGCTTTCTTAAGCTGCGAGAGAATCTGCAAAAGCTCGAGGCGAGTTCTCGCCAAACGCTCGTCATTGCGGCGAATTTGCTCGCGGATTTTTTCGCGCATCGGCTTGACGCGCAAGCTGTCGCTGCCCTGCATGCGGTTGAGAATGCTTTCGAGATGCGCGAGCGTTTGGGTGCGCATCGCCTGCATTTCGGCGAGGGCGGAATATTTGCGCGTCAGAAAATCGGAAAGCTTTTCTTCGTAGCGCCGGCGCTCGAGGTAATAGCTGCGGGAGCCGAGCGGCAGCATATCCAAGCGCTGCCGAATCACTGCAAGCTGCCGGCCGGCGATTTCCGCTTCGGTTTGAATGCCCTGCGTCAGCGTGGTGAGCGAATCGATGGTGAGATTGAAGGCGCGGACGTCCTCTTGCAGAATTTGCGGCACGTCGACGCTTTCCTGCGGCCAAGCGGCGTGAGAGGAAAAAAGCAAAAGGCAAAAAGCAAAAGACAAAAAGTTTTTTGATTGGGTCAACATATCTGGCTCCTTTTACAAAAGGCAAAATGATTGAATTTTTCATGCGAACAGCGCCGGCGCATCCTGCCGGGTGACGCCGTCCGTGGCTTGAATACGATAGCGGCAGCTTTCGCACAGGAAGTAGTAACGCACGCGGTCGCCGGCTTTCGTTTTAATCGTTTCGCCAATCGTGTTTTTCATTTGTTTGATTTGGTCGCGGTTCAGCAAACATTCAAACACCGAATATTGCACGGCCAGGCCGAACGCCTTCAACTTCTTGTGCAGCACCGTGCGGCGCTTGTCGTCGCTGATGTCATAGGCGACCACGACGAAAGTTTTTTTCGCGGGTTCGTGTTTCATAAAAGCTGAGAGGGGGGAGAGGGTGATGGGGAGAGAGGGTGAAACGCTGATTTTCCCCTTTCTCCCACTCTCCAACTCCCCCCTCTCCCTCTCCTCCTCTCCCCCCATCACGCTAAAACCGGCACATACTCCTTTTGCTTATCCAGCAACACGCGGCTGAGCTGGCGCACCTGCCCTTCGAGGCCGCCAACCGGATCGCCGGATTTCTGCTCCGCGGCCATCGCCTTCTGTTCTTGTAGACGCTGCTCGAACGCAAAAACAAATTTTGTCAGCGCCGGCCGATTCATTCTGCACTCGCGGCCGCTTTTCTGAAAATCTTGGGGCGTGATTTGGCGCGTATTGATCAATTGCAAGATCAAGCTGTCGACGACGGGACCGCGCCATTCTTCGATCATATCGGAGGCCAGGGCGGCGTGGCCGCGCTTCGGCTCGTGAAAAAAGCCAAGATAAGGATCGAGGCCGTGCATCTGCAGCAAGCCGGACATGCGCGAGTAGAGCAAAGTATAGCCGAGGCTCAGCATGGCATTGACCGGATCGGGCGAGGGATGGTGCAAACGCTTCTCAAATTTCCACTCGCCCTGCAAGGCTTCGCGCAAAAGGCGGAAATGCATGGCGGTGGCGGCGCCTTCGAGGCCGAGGAGATATTCCAGCGTGGGGCTTTTAACGACACTCTCTTGCATACGCGCCAATTGCGCCCAGTTTTCTTTGGACTCCCGATGCCGCTTCTGCCGGCGCCAGAGCTTGAGCATGTTGTTGATTTTGCCCTGAATAAATTTTTGCGCCAACTGCAAGCGAAACGCATGATCGTGAAATTTGCGAAACTGCGCGAGACGCAATTCGACATAATTGCCGTCGCCACGGGTGAACTGGCCGTAAAACGCGCCATTGGGCGAGAGATAGGCGATGTCGATGCCGCGATTCATCAAAAACTTGATGGCCGGCAAGGTGACATACGCCGGCACCATGAGCACGATGCGCTCCAATGTCACGGCCGGAATTTCCTTGACCACTTTGTCGCGTCGCCGCACTTGCACGCGCTCGTTTTGCACGCCAATGCTGGCGCCGTAATCGTTGATGTAAAGGACAGACATGGTTTAAGTCCGAGGTTTATGGGTGCGAAGTCCGAAGTCAAAGTTTTTGTTGATTTTTGAGAATCTTTGCGTTAATTTTAAGCAAGAAAAATTTTGAGGCGAATATGGCGCAAATCACCCTGATCACTGGTTACTGGTCACTGGTTGCTTCATCTCCGTCCTTCTCCCTCTCACCCACTCGCCCTCTCACCCACTCGCATTTTCCCCAGCGCCAACCACTCCCCCAAATATGTAAACCCGCGGCTGAGATGATGGAGCTTGGTTTTTTCGCGATTCAGCGGCAGATGCAGTTTATCGAAAATCCGCGCTGCGGCATCGAGCGCATCGTCCGCCTCCGGCCGCGTCGCCGCAAAGATGGCAATGTCATCGCCATAGCGCACGAAGCGTAAACCCTGCTCACGCGCCGCTTGGTCGAAGGCGTCGAGATAAACATTTGCCAGCAATGGCGAGAGCGGGCTGCCTTGCAGCAAGCCCTGCGGTTGGCTCACCTGCCGCAAGCCGCTGTTGGAGATCGTGACCACCTCCACCGCGAGAAAGCGCTTGAGCAGCTTGCGCACGGCAAAATCGTGAATGCGGCGATTGACCGCGGCCAACAGCGGCCGGTGCGGGATGTTGCCGAAGCAATCGGCTAAATCGATTTTCACCACCCAGAGCCGGCCGCCCAGCGCATGATCGCGCGCCTGCGCCAGTGCGGTTTGCGGCGAGCGGCCGGTGCGATAGGCGTGGCTATAATCGTCAAAAAACGGCTCGAACAGCGGAATGAGAATTTGCACCAGCGCCCGCTGCACGATGCGATCGACAAACGTCGGAATGCCGAGTGGGCGCGGCGGCCCCACCTCACGCCGCATGAAAATGCGCTTCACCGGCTGCGGCGCATATTTGAATTTGAGCAGATCGTTTTGCAATTTTTTGAGCAAAACAAAGGACCGGCTCTCGAAGAGCGCCGCGGTCATGCCGTCCAGACCGGGCGCTTCGCTCAACCGCCGCACCGCGCGCCAGGCGCGGAGAAGATTTTCGTCGGAACAGAGTTGCGTGTAAAGAGGATAAAACAGCATAAGCGTCTTGTCCATTTTTTCAATGGAGAAGACGCTCGCCAACAGTGAGATCAAAATGGTGATGGGGAAGGAAATGGCTTAAACGCGGAAATGCGAATGGAGACGCGGCGGGTGAAAATACGCCCAGACCTCGCACTCATCCGGTTCGGCGGATTGCCCGGCCGTATGGAAGCGATCGTAATAATCGCCCAACAGCGCTTCGGCCTGCCGGCCTGCGCCCTCGGCTCGCAAGGCCGCCAGCAGGTTAAGAAAATAATAGCGCTCCGACGCCACACACGGATCCGATACTTTCAGCAGCGCCGTAAGATGCGGATAATGTTCCGCCCGGGCTGTCGGCGCGATGATTTCAGCCAGCCATCGGCCGCGAAACGCCACAAGGCGAGGTGATTCCAGGTCCGGCCACCAAATAAATTCGCGCCACCGGTGCGTTCGCAGTTTTGGCGCGAGCGCCTCAACCTCCAAACCGGCGCAGCGCGCCAGGAGCGTGAGCGGCACGGCGATTTCAGCGACGCCGGCTTCAACCAAAATTTTTTCAATAACCGCCAAGCCAGGTTCCGGCGCGGCGCTCCAGAAACGCCGGCCTAAAATATCCTGCGCTTGGCGCGCGCAATAATCGCGCTCTTCTTCCGGCGCCGGCGCCGGAATGCCATTGAACTTTTTCATGATTGCCAGCCCGTCTTCCGCTGCCGCCGGCATCGTGATAACGATTCGACAAGCCGGCTTGGCCGAGGTGAGCTTGAGCCATTCCTCCAAATTTAACCAGCGGTTGCCGCGGTGGACGACGCATAAAGCCGGCGTGTTCGTCGAAATCGCTGGCAGCACCGGCAGCGACATTGGCGCAAAGATGTGAACGACAAATCCGGCGTCGCGGCCGAGCCGGGCCAGCGCCGTCAATCCGCGCAGCGCCGCGCGTTCGGCCGCCGGCGTGTACGGCATAAACCAAGGACGAGGCGGCGAGCCCGGCGCTTGCAAACGTTGCCACAAACTCTGCGACCAGTCCAATTGCTCCAAAGGATCCAGCCGCTCGATTCCCCAGACGCTCTCTGCATCAACCCAAAAATTTGCCGTTCGTGTCTGCATAGCTTTGCCCTTTCTACGTTGATCGTCCTTGATCATCAAAATCGAAGTTACACGTGAATACCCCAGTTTCACCACGTGACTCAGAAAAACGACAACGGCTAGCGCGATAAAAAATAAAGCGGCGATTCTCCCGCGGCAGCGCCGCGCCAGTCCGCGCCAGATAAAAAAAGGCCGGCGCCGGGGCCAGCCCAATTTCAATAAACCAGACATTTTCTTACACCGAAAATTTGATAAAAGCACGGCGGAGATAACCCAGCCGCGCATTAATCACGTTATAATCGAGATGCGGCAAATGGTTTTGCAAAAATCCCCGCACGTAAGCCGGCAGATGTTTGCCCCGCCGGCGCAGAACGCGGTAAATGTACCAATAGGCCGGAAAACCTTTCTGCTTGCCGAGGCGGCGTCCGAGGCGCAGCAGCCAGGCCAACACCTGGCGCATGCGAATCTTGCCGCGCAAAGACCGGTTAAAGACCGGCATGACCCGCCGGGCTTGCCGAAATTCATCTTGCAACTGCTCGTAGGGCGCGGCAAACGGCTCGACCGGATCAACCTGCAGACCCGCCGGCAGCTTTTGCCGGATTTGGCCGGTCGCCTCGCCGGAGCCGGACGCATCGTCCCAATAAATATCGAGACTGCTCAACTTGCGCATACGTCGCCACGTCGATATTTGTTCGTGAAAAGCAATGGTGCGGATCGAGGCTTCCAAATCATTGTCGGTATAATTCGCCTGCGGCAGTTGCTCCACTTTGGTTTTGACCCAAACAAAAACTTTTTCGATGCATCGATCCCGGAACTCGGCTTTGGATACGCCCCAAAAATGATTAAAGCTCGGACGATAATAGGCCTCGATGAGGCCGTGAATCCAGGGCCAGAAGTCATTGGTCGGATCCATCAACGCGCGCGTGCAGTCACGCGCCCCCGGTGGCGCCGTCGCCCAGTCCAGCAGCAGCCGGACGAAACGACGGCTCAAGTCAAGGGAGTCCATGGTTGTATCTCCATAGGAACATTTTGCAACGCACAATATTTTCAACCTGGCATCGCACCAGCATTTCCTGCCTCAGAGTTGGGCTGGTGCAAAGGCAACGCTTCGCGAGGCGAAAATTTTTCGGCCTTGCCAGCGTGGTTGCAAAATGAACCTGTGGAGATTCGACGTTGAAACCTCAAGCTTGCAGAAGCCGCGCGCATGTTCGGCACCCGGCCCCGGTCCAATCCTCACCGCAAAGAACATTCCGGCCTCATGGCCGGCAACCGCGTCCCTGTCCTGCTAACATAGACGCGCCAAGCGGGTGAAATCGAAATGAAAAAATCGTTTGGAGATTTTTAAATCAACGGGGTGGAGCGCGGCTTGCAGGGGAAGAAGGATGTTTAAGGAGAGTATGCCGCAGCTCTTGCCAGTTCTGTTCAAACCTGTCAGCAGAAACCTGTTTGCTGGATGAACGCCGCGGCGGCGTCGAAAGTTCCCCCGGCGAAGCAATCCGTGATCCTCGTCATCCTGTGGACACAGCTCAACGGACGCGGTTCGCGAGCAATGCTTTTGCATTTAAAATGCAACGGCCCACGAAAAAATATTTGTGAGCCGTTTCACTTCCGTGCGCCATCCATTTTGGGGATGCGGCTTGCTGGCGTCATGTCTCACAGCCCTGCTTAATTCGTGCTTTCAGCTTCGTGTTCACTTATGATTTCATTGTAGCAAGGATTTTTATAAAAGTTTCAATGCACTTCGTGCTTTCAGGTCTGTGATCACTCAGTTATAATGCCGCCCGCCCCGCCAGAGACAGAACGTTTCAATGCACTTCGTGCTTTCAGGTCTGTGATCACTCATTTGACTGCCGCGCAACAGCTTGGCGGGATGATGTTTCAATGCACTTCGTGCTTTCAGGTCTGTGATCACGTCGCCAAGCTTGACTTCGGCGGTAATACGATTGCTCAGTTTCAATGCACTTCGTGCTTTCAGGTCTGTGATCACACGTTGAAAAGAGATTTTACGCCGATTGCGATTTATGGTTTCAATGCACTTCGTGCTTTCAGGTCTGTGATCACTTGACAGGCTTTACAACGAATGGAATAATTAGAGTGTTTCAATGCACTTCGTGCTTTCAGGTCTGTGATCACCCCTCACCGGCCCGCTGAACACAGTAAAACTTCATGTTTCAATGCACTTCGTGCTTTCAGGTCTGTGATCACCCTTCCTTCGCGCTCGTTCCAAATCAGCGTTTGCTGTTTCAATGCACTTCGTGCTTTCAGGTCTGTGATCACTATTAATACTGTGGCGTACAGTTCTGACAGTGCGCGTTTCAATGCACTTCGTGCTTTCAGGTCTGTGATCACCATGGGTATGCCGAGCGTGCTGTCTTCCGATACTTCGGTTTCAATGCACTTCGTGCTTTCAGGTCTGTGATCACAGTTTATGATCGCGCGCGGAATATTCATGAGCCAAGGTTTCAATGCACTTCGTGCTTTCAGGTCTGTGATCACTCGGCCTTCCACCAAATCCGCGGTGGCGCGAATGAGCGTTTCAATGCACTTCGTGCTTTCAGGTCTGTGATCACAATTTATCCGGCGGCAGGGCGCGCGAACCCCCGCCGCCGTTTCAATGCACTTCGTGCTTTCAGGTCTGTGATCACTCACCCATGAAGAGAAAACTGCGGCACGGTTACTAATGTTTCAATGCACTTCGTGCTTTCAGGTCTGTGATCACCGCTCAGGTTGCATCAAGAAAAAACAAGTAGTTTGTTGCTTCGCTCTCACCTCAAAACTTCTCAAGTCATCTTTCTGCAAAAAATCGGG